>MTBK01252311.1_pt1 | contig 15847 bp, 11 predicted proteins | sample 1535981 | NCBI WGS metagenome assembly MTBK01 (sample SAMN06109225, study PRJNA356200) | anaerobic digester metagenome | isolation source: biogas reactors fed with pig manure or primary and secondary sludge | place: Spain | collected 2016-06-30 | reverse complement strand
CCTTCTGGACATAGCACGCCGCTACGATATGGTGTTGAGCCTGGGGGACGGCCTGCGACCCGGAGCGATTGCCGACGCGACCGATCAGGGACAGGTTGCCGAGTTGATCCTGCTGGGCCAGTTGGCGGCCCGCGCCCGGGCCGCGGGTGTGCAGGTCATGATTGAAGGACCCGGACATGTTCCTATTGCCGATGTGGAAGCAAATATCAAACTGCAGAAGAAAATCTGTCAGGGGGCGCCGTTTTATGTTCTGGGGCCGCTGCCGACGGATATTGCGCCCGGCTATGACCATATCACGTCCGCGATCGGCGGCGCGATTGCCGGCGCCGCAGGAGCCGACTTTCTGTGCTATGTGACGCCGGCCGAACATTTGCGGCTGCCTTCGCTTTCCGATGTCCGCGACGGCGTGATCGCCGCACGGATCGCCGCGCATATTGCCGATATTGCCAAAGGCGTTCCGGGCGCTTTTGAACGGGACCGGAAAATGTCGCAGTGCCGCAGAAACTTTGACTGGCAAGGGCAGGTGGATGCGTCCATCGATCCGGAAAAAACATCCGCGCTCCTGGAAAAGAGCAAAAGCGCGAACGAGGAAGGTTGCACCATGTGCGGCGAATTCTGCGCGATCAAGCTGGGAAGGTTATAAACCCCATCTTCATGAGGAAGCAAGATTGATCCGGACGGCGGACGATCATCCCATCGAAAAACGTCGCGGCGCAAAGCGGGTTGCCGAAGGTCTGCGGCGGGCGGGTTTTGAAGCCTATTTTGTCGGAGGCTGCGTCCGGGATTTTGTTCGCGGCGTGACTCCCGGAGACTACGATATCGCCACGTCCGCCCCGCCGGATCAGGTCATCCGTCTTTTTGAACGCACCGTTGCCGTGGGCGCCAGATTCGGCGTGGTGGTGGTTCTGGAGGACGGTTTTCCTTATGAGGTGGCCACGTTTCGCAGTGATGATGTTTATGAAGACGGGCGCCGCCCCACGCAGGTGCGCTTTTCATCGTCCCGGGAAGACGTCCTGCGGCGGGATTTTACGATCAACGGCCTGTTGATGGATCCTGAAACGAACGCCGTTATCGATTATGTGGACGGCTGCGCCGATATCGGGAAGAAAATCATCCGCACGATCGGCGATCCGTCGGTTCGTTTCAATGAAGACTATTTAAGAATGCTGCGGGCAGTCCGCTTTGCCGCCAATCTCGATTTTGATTTGGAGGACAACGTCCGGGATGCAATTGAACGACACGCGGCGAAAATCCGGCAGATCAGCGTCGAGCGCGTGCAGGGGGAATTGAATAAAATCATCACGCGGAGCGGAGCACGACGGGGGCTGGAATTGATGGCCGAGACGGGCCTGCTGAAACAAATTCTGCCGGAGGTGGACCGGATGCGGGGAGTGGAGCAGCCGCCGCGTTTTCATCCGGAAGGCGATGTCTGGCGGCATACCCTGATTATGATGGAGCTTCTGTCGGGGGAGAGCAAACCCGAAGCGGATGCGGCGCTGGCCTGGGGAGCGCTTTTGCACGATGTCGGAAAACCCGCCACCCGGACGGAAGACGAAAACGGTGTTCATTTTTACGGGCACGTGAAGCTGGGAGAATCCATTGCCGATGATGTGATGCGGCGGCTGCGGTTCTCACGAACCCTTCGGGAAAAAGTTCTGGATTTGGTCCGCCGGCACATGACTTTCATGAACGTGCAGAAAATGCGTCCCGCCCGCTTGAAGCGATTTTTGCGGATGCCGAACTTTCATCTGCATCTGCAGCTGCACCGTTTGGATTGTCTGGCCAGTCATGGGATGCTGGACCATTATGCGTTCTGTCAGGAGCAGCTGCAAAAGGCGGGGCCTGAAGAACTGCATCCGCCGCGTTTGCTGACCGGCGATGATTTGCTGGCGATGGGTTACGCTCCGGGAAAACGGATGGGGGAAATGCTGCGGGCGCTGGAAGAAGAGCAGCTGGAAAACAGAATTCAGGACAGGGAAGAGGCGATGGCGTTTGTGCAAAACCGCTGGAAAGTGTAGAGCGCGTCGCATGGAAAAGAGAAAATGAAAAAAATCTGTTTCCAACTGGCGGTTCTTTTGTTGATGGGTTTGCTGGTTCAGGCCTGCGCGGGCCGCGAAGCAAAAGTGTATCCCGCTGCAATTGGACCGCAAAAAAGACAGCTGATGAAGATGGGGCACACGATTCAGGCGGGCGCCTTCGCTCGGGTGGAAAATGCCGCGCGTCTGACGGAGAAGCTCAAAGGCCAGGGGCTCCCCGCCACCTATTTCAGGGCGGCCGACGGGCTGTTCAAGGTGCGATTCGGGAACTTCGCGACGAAAGATTCGGCCCGGCTCCGCGCCCAGTCGTTGCAGCAGGCGGGCGTGATTGAAGAATACTATATCGTGTTGCCGGAAGATTCCGCGGCGGCCAAACGCGCGCAGTACGGGACGGATTATTTACGGGAGTCGCTGGTGAAAACCGCTCGCGATTTTATCGGTGTGCCGTATTTGTGGGGCGGCGTATCCGCCGACACCGGCTTTGACTGCAGCGGACTGACCATGACGGTCTATCAGCTGAACGGTTTGGATTTGCCGCGGCATTCACGAACGCAATATGATGCCGGAGATTCGATTACGCAACAGGAGCTCCGGAAGGGCGATCTGATATTTTTTGACACGCGGGGACAGGGAAGAGTGTCGCATGTGGGCATTTATATCGGAAACGGCCGGTTTATTCATGCGCCTTCCCGGGGAAAGAAAATCCGCATCGATGCGCTGTCCTCCGATTACTATGCCCGGCGCTTCGTCGGAGCGAAAACGTATCTCTGATCCGAAAAGCATGAGAGCCTTGTCGCCAAAGGGTTTCACGATTCCGTCCCGTTGCTGTTTTTTTGCGGCGCTTCCGTCAAATATTTTTCGCAGTCTTTTTTATCCGCAAAAATCCTTTTGAAAAAAATAAAAAAAAGTAAATAATTTTTATAGTTTTTGTTGACCGAAAGGAAAAAATAAAGTAGTATTGAGCCGCATTTGGAAGATTACGGATTCTGCAAAGAAGAAGTAAACTCAATTAAAGGAGGCTAAACCTAATGGCAGCAACAGCAAAGAAAGTCGTGAAGAAGGCCGCAGCGAAGAAACCGGCAGCGAAGAAACCGGCGGCGAAGAAAGTTGCAGCAAAGAAACCGGCGGCAAAGAAAGTTGCGACAAAGAAAGTTGCGGCAAAGAAACCGGCGGCGAAGAAAGTTGCAGCGAAGAAAGTTGCGGCAAAGAAACCGGCGGCGAAGAAAGTTGCAGCAAAGAAGCCAGTGGCGAAAAAGAAAGTCGTGAAAAAAGCAGTCAAGAAGTAAATTGATTGTCCATCAACATTTAAAGAGCAGGAGGACGCAAGTTCCCTGCTCTTTAAGTATCCGTCTGATTCCTTTTCCTTCCGCCGGCTTTCCGCTTCCCATTTCAGAGGTTATTCAGAGCCCGGGAATTCATGCTTCGCGTTGACGGCGGCACACCGCGTATCCCGGCGCTTTTTTCGAATTTCAACAAATCATGAGCTGTCTATTGACAGAATCTTCAAAGCAACATATATCAGAGACGAACAAATCTTAAGAAAAAAGGCAGATTTATTATATGCTGGAATTACACAATCTGTATTTTACCGTACCCGATGGCGAGGAAAGCGGCGGCGGGCTGCGCAACATCATCGATGGGATCGATTTTACGTTCGACGACGGGAAATTTTATGTCATCACCGGGCCCAACGGCAGCGGCAAAACCACATTGGCAAAGTTGATCATGGGCATCAACCCGGTATCCAGCGGCGACATTCTTTTCAATGGACAAAATATTTCCAAGCTGACGATCACGGAGAGATCCAAAGCCGGTATCGCGTACAGCTTTCAACAGCCCGCCCGGTTTAAAGGAATTACGTTTCGTGATTTGCTGGCGGTGGCTACCGGCGTTGAAGAGGAAAGCAAGCTGCTGGAGATTCTCGGCCGGGTGGGTATTTGCCCCCGGGCCTTTCTGGATAAAGAGGTGGATGCCAGATTGTCCGGCGGTGAAATCAAAAAAATTGAGCTGGCGACGACCATCGCCGCCAATCCCAAACTGGCGATTTATGATGAGCCGGACACGGGAATCGATTTATGGACGATCGGCCCGATGGTGAGTCTCCTGAAAAAAGAGCTGGCTGAGAATCGCGCCACCACCATCGTGGTCAGCCATAACAAAGCCTTTCTGGAGGCGGCGGATGTGGTGATGATCATTAATTCGGGCAAGATCGTTTATAGCGGTAATCTGGAAGGCGCCATGCCGCTGCTGGATGACCTGAGTGTGTGTACGTACCGGAATAGCTGCGAAGGAGATGGCGATGCTGGATGCTATCGATAGAAAATTATTGAAAACTGTCGCCGAACTGGAGGAATTGCCGAAAGGCGCCTACAATATACGAAAAAACGGCAAACTGTTGAGCCGTCATGTATCGGCCAACATCAACATTGAAACCAACGACGATGAAACCGGCATTATTGTCAAAATCAAACCGGGGACGAAAAATGAGTCGGTTCATATTCCCGTGATTTTAAGCCAGGCCGGTCTGTATGACGTGGTGTATAATGCCTTCATTATCGGCGATGACGCCGACGTCACGATTGTTGCCGGCTGCGGGATTCACTGCGGCACTTCCGAGCCGGAAGGGCATGCGGGGATTCATGAATTCAAGGTCGGGAAAAGAGCGAAGGTGACGTATGTTGAAAAGCACTATGCATCCGGCGCAGGCACGGGCCGCCGGTCGCTTAATCCGACGACCAAAGTCTTTCTGGCCGAAGGCGCGCATGCGGAAATGGAATTGACGCAGATCGGCGGCGTGGATGAAGCCAACCGCGTCAATGAAGCGGTTCTGGAGTCGGATAGCCTCCTGCTGATCACCGAGAGGGTTTTGACCGACGGTGAGCAAACGGCCGTATCCACCAATAACATCGTTTTGAAAGGCGCGGGAAGCCGGGCCAATATGATTTCACGTTCGGTGATGAAGGGCAATTCCAAGCAGATACTTTATGCGACCATCGATGCGCAAAACAAATGCTACGGCCATATCGAGTGCGACGCGATTATCATGGACAACGGAACCAATGAGACCATGCCGTCGTTGAAAGCAGGCCATCCCGACGCGGAGTTGACCCACGAAGCTTCGATCGGCAAGATTGCGAATGATCAGTTAACCAAACTGATGAGCTTGGGATTGACCTATGACCAGGCCGTGAACCGGATCATTCAGGGTTTTCTGAAATAGGCTTTCTGAAAAAACGTATTGCCTGAATTTGCAATATCTTCTATAATACCACGTAAATACAATCATTCGCCGAAGGGGGTTTCATGGAAAAAAGAATGAATGCACTGGCCTTTGCTTTGGAAAATGAAGAAAAGGAGCGTGAGTTTTACCTGGCCCAAGCCCGCAAGACCAAGAACATGGCCGGTAAAAACATGTTCAAACAGATTGCCGATGAGGAAAAAGAACATTACGAGATGTTGAAAAAACTCCACGCGAAATGGATGAAGGCGAAGAAATGGCCGGCCACGATTCCCCTGAAAGTACGGCCGTCCTCAACCGGGAGCGTGTTGCAGGGCATGTCCGGGAAAAAGTCCGCCCGCATCACCGGCACGGAAGATGAACTCAAAGCGGTTCGCACGGCGATTGATTTCGAGGCCCGCGGCGTCGCCTTGTATTCCAAACTGGCCAAACAATGCACGGATGCCAAAGAGGTTGCGTTTTTTGAAATGCTTGCCCGGGTGGAGCGGCAGCACCTGCTGTCGCTGAAGGATACAGAAGAATTTCTGGTGGACCCGGCCACCTGGTATCAGCATATGGAACGCTCGGGCCTGGACGGGGCGTAATCCCCTTGCCCCAGGCGGCTGCCGCAGAAAAACGTCGCGGCGGTTCTTTGCCGGTCCGTTACAAACCGGCTTCTTCCATCCTGCAGGAAAGATCCGCCCAGAGAGTGTAAGCCGACGTCAGTGCATCCTGGATGCTTTTGAATTCCATCTGAAGTTCTTTGATTTTCGGCGGGGTTTTGTGCGTTTGCGGATCGCACAGCAATTTTTCACAGTCGGCTTTGCGGGCCTCCATCCCGGCAATTTTTTCTTCCAGCGCGGCCAGTTCTTTTTTAATGGCATTGAGAATTTTCGATCGCCGGTTGCGCTCTTCCGCTTCCAGTCTTCTTTGATCTTTCAGGGAAGTCCTTTTTTCTTCTGCCGTCTCTTCCCGCTCCCTTTTCCGGTTCGTGTCCGCCGTCTGCCCGGCGCGCTTTTCAATAAAGTAGGAATAATTTCCCGCGTAAGCCCTGATCGTCCCATCCTTGAGTTCAAAAACCTTGTTGACCAGGCGATCCAGGAAGTAACGGTCATGGGAAACAATCGCCACCGTTCCGGAATAATGGAGCAGGGCATTTTGAAAAACATCTTTGGTTTTGATATCCAGATGATTGGTCGGTTCATCCAGCACCAGGAAGTTGGTGTCGAGCAGCATGATTTTTAAAAGCGCCAGGCGTGATTTTTCACCGCCGGACAGGACGCCGACGGGTTTGAAAATATCATCTCCTGAAAAGAGAAACGCTCCCAGCAGGTTGCGTTTGGCCTGATCGTCGGCGGACGTCGAAACCCCCTGCACTTCTTCCCAAATGTTGTTTGCATAATTCAGATTTTGAGAGCTTTCCTGTGAAAAAAAAGCCATGTTCACCCCGTCTCCGTACGTGACAGAACCGTGGGCGGGTTTTTCCGAGATACTCAAAAGCCTGGATAGCGTGGATTTTCCCGATCCGTTCACGCCGACGAAGGCCGCCCTGTCGCCCCGGAAAAGCGAAAAATTCAAATTGGAAAAAACCGTCAGATCGCCGTAAACCTGTGCCAGGTCGGAAACCGCGACCACTTCTTTCACGCTTTTTTTGCCTTCCGGAAATTTCATGACAACGCTTTTGGCGTTGCCTTCCGACTGAAGGTCTCTGAATTTCTCCAGCATTTTGATGCGGCTTTGCACCTGGGATGCCTTGGTGGCCTTGTAGCGGAACCGCTCCACAAAACCTTCGATTTTTTTGATCTGCGCTTTTTGCAGTTCCATTTCTTTTTTCAGCGCTTCGCGCCGGCGTTTCTTTTCGGTCAGATAGGTTGTGTAGTTGCCCGGATACAGGTGAATGCGGCGGCCGGCGAGTTCCGCGATTGACGTGGCGATCTTATCCAGGAAGAAATGATCGTGGGACACGACCAGAATGGTTCCGGAATAGTCTTTGAGGTAGGCCTCCAGCCACTCCATGCTTTCCGTATCGAGGTGGTTGGTCGGTTCGTCCAGCAGCATGATATCCGGTTGGGAAAGCAGAATGGAAGTCAGGAGAATGCGCATTTTCCATCCGCCGGAAAACACGTCGCAGGTTTTGTCAAAATCGCCTTGGCGGAAACCAAACCCTTTGAGGATTTGTTTGGACCGGGCTTCGAAGGCGTATCCGTCGCGGGCGGAAAATTCGGCTGTCGCCTGCGCGTAGCGGCGCGAAAGCTCGCCGTACTCGTGCGTATTGGATTGCATCTGTGAAATTTGTCGCTCCAGGTTGCGGAGGTCCTCTTCCAATTGGGCGATGCCGCTTTTCCGGCGCAGGAATTCGATGAGGCCGGTGGCTTCCAGCTCAACCGGGTCTTGCGGAAGATAGCCGATTTTTTTCTGTTTCCGGCCGGAGATTTCGATGACGCCGGAGTCGGGATGCACCAGGTCGAGGATGACGCGAAAGAGCGTCGTTTTCCCGGTGCCGTTATCGCCCACCAGTCCGATACGGCTTTTGGGATGAATCGTCCAGGAAATCCGGTCGAACAGGTGTCTGTCCAGAAAAGACAAACTGACATTGCGAAAATAAATCACCCACAGCGCTCCGTTTCCAAGGCTGCGGGACTATAGGAAAATAACCTGTCGGTGTCAATGTCTTTCCGTGAAAGCCTTCGGGTTGGCCTGTTCCAGCCAGGGTTTTGTGTTGATGTTCTCCCCCCAGAAAATTTTAGGATCGGGAGGAGAGCCGCCCCACCAGTTGTTGCGGGCGTCGATGTAAATCGACGAAAAGCTTTGCACGGCTACGGCGTTGTCGATAAAGTTGTTTTGAAAAATTTTCGGATTGGCCGAGCCGACGCATTGGATTGCGCCTTCGCCCTGATTTTGCGCAAAGGTGTTGTAGGAGAGAACCGGGGTTGCGTCTTTACGGCAATAAACGGCGCCCTGCGAGGCATGCGCAATGTAGCTGTAGGATATTTCGGGCGATCCCGTATAAACATCAAAAGCGGTGGTCGCATATTTCACGATGCAATAGGCAAAAGCGCTGTTGACCTTGGTGGATTCGGAAAACCGCACGGCGCTGATGTAAAAGCCCGGAGCGGGCGACGAAGAAGCTGCGGTAAAGGTAATCGGCTTTTCCCTGGTTCCCCTCGCGACCAGGCCGCCGTTTTTGGTAATGAAGGACGTTCCCTGTTCGAATTCGACAACCACCCCGGGTTCGATATAGAGGGTGGCGCCCCCGTCAATGACCACATCCTTGGCCAGGCGGTAGGGGCTGTGCGATAAAATCAGATAGGCATCCGCCCGGATCGCGTCTTCGAGTTTTTTATCCAGGATCGGCACGGCCAGCGTCTTGCCCTGCGGGTGGGGACCATCCAGCACGGAGCCGATATCGACCCGTCCGTGTATTCCGGACAGGATGACCGCCATTTTTGCACTGCCCCACCAGTTGTTCAGCGCCTTTGTCGGCGCGCCTTTCATCTCGCCAAACAGGTTGTAAGGCTGATTATCGACCAGGTTGTTTTGAGAAATGACGGCTTGCGCGCCTTTGACCACAATGCCGTTATTTTTGTTCCGCGTGATCGTGTTTTGCGAAATTTCCGCCGCTGCGGAATCCACCGCCAATCCGGTATTCTCGTTGTCGTTGATGGTGTTTTCGAAAATGCGCGGCGCGGCCCCGTCACTGACGGAGATCGCGACTCCTTTGTTTTTATAAAGCGCATTCTTGCTGATGATCGGTTTGGAAAAGGCTCCCTGAATCCGGATCGCTTCCTGGTTTTGCGTAAACTCGGATTTCTCAATGGTGGGCGATGAAGCCTTACACAAAACGGCAATTCGCGCGTTTCGCACACGGACAAACGCCAGCTGGTTGTCCCGGTCCTTCACGCTGGCAAACGAAATGCCCGGCCAGAGTTGGTTTTCCTCCGCCGAGTCAAAGCGGATAATGCGGTCGTTGTCGCCCCGGGCCGAAATTCGCCCCTCGACAATCAGCGCTCCGCTTTTGGACTGAATTTCCGTCCCCGGTTCAATGGTTAAAAGCGCCTTGTCTTTTACCGTGACATTGGATTCCAGAATATAGGGGCTGGCGCCCGAATACCAGGTGGTATCCGCGTCGATGGTTCCGGCAACCGGCGTCGGTCCCGGCGCAATCGGCATGCCCTGCGCCTGTGCCATCCGGCTTTCATTACCGGCAAAATCCACGGCCGAAATCCGGTAATAATACGTTCGGGAGTTGACCAGTGTCTGATCGGCATCCTTATACTCGTTCAGCTCCGTCTTGCCGATCTGAACGTAGCCGGACAGCGGCGTGTCGGATCGGTAAATCAGATAGCCGGCCAAATCCGCCGCGGCGTTCTTCTCCCAGCGCAGCGCCACCAGCTTGTTTCTTCCCGTTGACGAAACGGCCGCGGGTTGATCCGGAGGCGTGGTGTCCAGCGTGACTGATCCGATCGCGTCCACCCAGTGGGCGGTATTTCCGGAATCGTCCGTGAGAAAGCCGGTGACGATGGCTTTCTCGATGTTGTCCCCCGGCACCACTTTATAGATGCCGTAATAACCGCCCGGCTCAACCTCCTGCATTTCGATGCGCTTCCGGTATTGGCCGATGTCAAAAGAGGCTTGCATATTCGGCGTTCCCTGAATGACTACTTTGATCTCATCGCCTGCCTTTTTCGGCAGCCCCTTGGTGTCCTGCGTGAGGAGCGAAATCACCGGAGGACGTTTGGCCTGGGCCAGGGACGGCGTCGGAATGGTCTTGACCATGTCGCGAAACAGATCATCGTTGGCGCGCAGCAGCTGAATATCGCGGACATTCAGGGCGGTCGCGATCACCGTGGCGATAATGCCGACGGGATTGGTGGAGACGCCGCCTTCGTGCTTGCGCACCTTGTGTTTACCGCTCCACAGAAAATTGCCGGTTTTTGTATCGTACATCTTCACTTGAGCGCCCACGGCAACCTGCGAATAGAGGACCGCAAAATATTTGTCGAAATCGGAGACCTCGCCGAAAACGACCGCGTCAACGCCCAGAATTTCACCCAGTTTCTGCGGCGAAGTTTTACGGATCACCTCCGCGTCGGTCAACCCCGCCTTCGCGAGCAGGTCATCCACCTTATAAAGTTCCATATCTTTGAAGGGAAGGGAACTGAAATGGTTGTAGAAGCCGCGCCGCATGGCGTCTCCCCCTTCCTTGCTTCCGGACAAATCGACAAAGGGCAAGACGGCCGTCGAGAGCGGCACATGTTTCTTCATGTAGGGATCAACTTTATATTCCCCTTCATACAAAGACCGGATTTCCGGCGTGATGAGTGTGGATGGTGTGGAGACGAGGCAGCCCTGCAGCATCAGAGCCGCGGCGGAAATCAGACCCCAGAAAACGACCTTGAATATATTTCGCATGGGCGACACCTCCATCCTGATGGGATTGGCTGTGGTTATATCATACGTCCGGCAGGAATTCATTTAAAAAACTTTCCGCCGGTCGGCCGCCTGGAACAAGGGGTTGCAACCCCTTGTTCCCGTGTGCGTATGCCAGGGCTATTCCGATGTGCCGCACTTTCAAGCCGTTCCCGGCGGGCTCATGCAGGTCCGGCTGGCGACAAACGAATAGTAATCCGAAAACGCGAGCTGCCAGGGCTGCATGGTCTTACCGGTTACGGCCACAAACTTTTGCATGCCGAGCACACTGTAAGCCGGGCGTCTGGCCGCCCGCTGCAACTCACCGGTTTTCATCGGAGCCAGTTCGACCTGATCCAGGTGGGCCTCCTTCAGAATTTTGCGCGCGAAATCATACCAGGTACAGCATCCGCGGTTGGTCACATGGAAAATGCCGCGGGCGTTTTTATCCACCAGAAGCTCCGTCGCCGCCGCCAGATCACGCGTACAGGTGGGCGAGCCCATCTGATCGTCAACGACCGTCAGTCGGCCCGTCTCTCTGGCCCGCTCCAGAATGGCCGAAACGAAGTTTTTCCCTTTTGCGCCGTAGAGCCAGGCGGTCCGGATCAGAATAAAATTGTCCGTCAGACGCTTCAGATGGTGTTCACCCGTCAGTTTGGAAGCTCCGTAAATGTTGATCGGATTGCAGGGGGCTTCTTCCGTGTAAGGGCGATTGGCGTTTCCGTCAAAAACGTAGTCCGTGCTGTAATGAATGATGGTAATATTGTCGTCCCGGCAGGCCTGGACGATGTTTTTTACCGCTTCGGCGTTCACCGCGAAACATTCTTCCCTGGCGGTTTCGCAGGCGTCCACATTGGTGTAGCCGGCGGCGTTGATGACCAGTTGCGGCCGGGTTTCCGCCACGGCTCTGCGGCATTCGGAGGCGCGCGTGATGTCGATTTCTTCCCTGTCCATGCCGATGACGTCATGCCGATGCCTGAATTGAGCCATCAGATCATTTCCCAGCATCCCCTTGTGTCCGAGCAACAGCACTTTCATGGCTCAGTAGATGACCTCCTTCAAAAATAGACCGCAGGCGGGCGCGGCTGTTCCCGCCTGTTTCCGGTCGCGTGATGCGAGAATCTCCGGGATGCGTTCAGGCGCGATTTTCCCCCTGCCCACATCCACCAGCGTGCCGACGATGTTGCGCACCATATGGCGCAAAAACCCGCCGGATTCAAGCGTGATTTCCACCAGGCCGTTCTCCGGGGTATCGATCGAACAGACCGTGAGGTGCCTTACGCGATCCTTAATATCACAGCCCGTCGCGCAAAAGCACGAAAAATCATGTTCCCCGGTCAGCTCCGCCGCCGCCATGCGCATGCTCTCCAGGTTCAGCGGGTAGCGCACATGCCAGAAATACTGACGCCCCAGCGCGGGACGCAGGCGCTGATTTCTGATCCGGTACAAATAGACTTTCCCTTTCGCGTCTTTAAGTGCGTTGAAATCCGGCGGCGCTTCCTGCAAGTCCTTCACAACAATATCATCCGGCAAGACGCTGTTGACGCCCAGAAAAATATTGCTGGCCGGCAGCCCGGTGCGAGACCGGAAGCTGGCCGCCTGATTCATGGCATGGACGCCTGCATCCGTTCTTCCGGAGGCGATGACGGTAACGCTTTCGCCGATGATGCGCTCCAGCGCCTCTTCCACAACCTGTTGGATGGAAAGTCCGTTCGGCTGTCTTTGCCAGCCGCAGCAGGCCGCGCCGTCATATTCGAGAATCATTTTGAAGTTGTGCATCTTGTACAAATCAGACTTGCCAGTTTGCCTCAAAAAGGTTAAGCATTTTCTCACCGTTTCCAGAAAGAAGGATCGTGGCCGGTATTTTTCGGTTGGGATAGTAACTTACACCCGAAGCCCGGTCAAGATAAAAACGGGAAAGATATCATGTGGAATGAAGGAGATGATCTATGGGAGACGACATCAGACAGGCGACGACGCAGGGCAAACTCCAGGATTTCGACGCCAGAGTTCAGGCATTGACGCAAATGGGCGGCGCGAAGCAAATTCAAAAGCAGCACGATGGAGGAAAGCTTACGGCCCGCGAACGACTGAACCAATTGTTTGATGAAGGCAGCTTTCAGGAAGTGCAACTTTTCGTGAAGCATCACGCCACTCTTTTCGGCATGGACAAAAAAGAAATTCCCGCCGACGGCGTTATCACGGGTTTCGGCAAAGTCAACGGCCGGATCGTCTTTGCAGCTTCGCAGGACTTTACCAGCGCGGGCGGCACGCTGGGGGAAATGCACGCCAAAAAAATATGGAAGGTCATGGATATGGCGCTCGACGCGCAAAAACCGTTTATTGCCATTAACGATTCAGGCGGTGCGCGCATTCAGGAAGGCGTTCCGTCTTTGGAAGGCTACGGCGGCATCTTCTACCGCAACACGCTGGCCTCCGGTTATATCCCCCAGATTACGGCGATTATGGGACCTACGGCGGGCGGCGCCGTGTATTCTCCGGCGCTCACCGACTGGATTTTCATGGTGAAAAACACCTCATACATGTACATCACGGGACCGGACGTGATCAGGGCCGTGATCGGAGAGGAAGTCTCGCAGGAAGACCTGGGAGGAGCGACGGCGCACGCTTCCAGGAGCGGTGTGTGCCATGTCGTAACCGAAAACGACGAGGACTGCATTCGGAAAATCAAAGAGTTGCTGTCGTACCTGCCGGACAGCTGCCATTCACCGCTGCCGGTCAGGGAATCCACGGATGCCCCCGACCGGGAGTGTCCCGAGCTTGACAAAATCATTCCCGATAAAGCGGCGCGCGCCTACAATATGAAAAACATTATCAAGTCGGTTGCCGACAACGGCGAACTGTTTGAGCTCCACGCACAGTGGGCGCCGAACATCATTGTCGCGTTGATCCGCATCATGGGCAGCCCCGTGGGCGTCATCGCCAACAATCCCATGTCTTTTGCGGGCGTTCTCAACGTCAATGCTTCGGACAAGGCGTCGCGCTTCATCCGTTTCTGCGACGCCTTCAACATCCCGCTTCTCACGTTCTCCGACGTGCCCGGATACATGCCCGGCACGGATCAGGAATGGGCGGGCATTATCCGCCACGGCGCGAAGCTCCTGCACGCCTATTCGGAAGCCACCACGCCGAAAATCACCGTCGTTACGCGCAAGGCTTACGGCGGATCTTACATCGGCATGTGCTGCAAGCAGCTGGGGGCGGATTACGTCATGGCCTGGCCGACGGCGGAAATCGCCGTGATGGGGGCTGCGGGCGCCTGCAACATCATTCACCGCGCCGAAATCAAAGCAGCGGCGGATCAGGAAGCGAAGCGCGCGGAGCTGATTGCGGATTACGAGGAAAAATTCAACAATCCCTACTACGCTGCTTCTCTGGGCGTCATTGACGAGGTGATTCTGCCCAGCCGGACCCGCCAGCGCATTGTCATTCTGCTGGAGGCGCTGCGGAATAAAAAAGAGCCAGGGCTGAAAAAGAAGCACAACAATATTCCGCTGTAGGTTTGCGGTCCGCATCCTGAAAGAAAAGCAGGGAAGATTCATGGACATTCCCCGCTTTTTTGCGTCCGGGCTCTCAAAAAAATGTTGAACTAATTAAAAAGTGTCCTTTTTTGGGGTTGTGGTAATTGTTTCTGCCATTTTCTTACGATTACCAAAAATTACAAAAAATCATAAATGTTTCCTTTACAAAAACACCTGTAAATGGTAATTGACCTCCGGTCACCCGAAGGACGGGCTTGTTTTTGGCTTGGCGGCAGGGCTGACAATGAAAAAGCGAGCCGGGGATTGAAGGCGTAATTGCCAATGGAAACCTGAACTTCAGGATAAATCATACGCAGTGAGGAGAGCATGAAGAGATTTTGGTTGGTTTTGCTGGTACTGGGGCTGATCGTCGCCTTCAGTTCGACGGCGATGGCCGTTGACGTCAAGTTCAGCGGCGAGTTTTATGCGGGTGGAATGTATCTGGATAAGACAAACTTAACAAAGAGCACAACAGGCGGTAATCCGAGCACGGCTTTTTACTACCAGAGATTGAGGGTCAGAACGGACTTTACAATTACACCAGGCCTGAAACTGATCACGCGTCTGGACGCGATGGAGCGAGCCTGGGGCGCGGCAAGATCTGCACCCGGTGTTGCGCTTGCAGCTGATTCCGCGGGAACGGTGGCGGAAAATGAAAACATCGCCATCGATTGGGCTTACATCGATTACAAATCGCCCATCGGCACGTTCCTGGTCGGTTACATGAATTATGGAACCACGGGCACAGTTTTTGGTAACAATCAGGCGGCTCAGCCAAGAATCCGGTTCAACAGAATGTTTGGCCCGATTAATGTCTGGGCTTCTATTTCCAAAGTGCAGGAAAACAGCAAGACAGCCATCAATCCTGTTCCGCCTGCGACAGCTGATGCGGACAATGACGTTTATCACCTTGAAGGCGTTTACAACTGGAAAAGCGGCCGCGCCGGTTTGAATATCAATTATTACAATTATGCCGCCAATCGTACCAATGTTGCTAATCCTTACCGGAGAAACTACTTCCTGTTTACGCCGTACGTAATCGCTAAATTTGGCCCAGTAAATGTTCAGGCGGAATTGAATTACGCTGGTCTTGGGAAGGACAAGTATGAAGCTCCTAGCACCAGAGAGGATAGAGACATTGACAGTTGGTCGGGCTGGATTGACGCGACGGCCAATTTCGGCATGTTTTACGCAGGCGGCAGCATCGCTTATGTTCAGGGAGATGTTGACAGCAACGACAACCAGATTAACAACATTCTCAACGGCGGACGCGACTGGAATCCTTGTCTGATTATGTTTAACTACTACGATCGGGCCAAGTGGGCCGGCAATATCACGGGCTATGGAACCTCCACCGACAACGGTCAGATGGCAAACGCCTGGTTTTTCCAGCTCCGCGGCGGCGTGAAGCCGGTTGAAAAGCTGGATGTCATGGCTTCCGTCAGCTATGCTTTTGCCGATAAAAAGCCTTGGAACACAGCCGGCGCTCCGGCTACCGAGTATCTCAACAATGATTACGGATGGGAAGTGGATTTGACCGCGACCTACAAAATCACCAACAACCTGTCCTATATGGTGGGCGCCGGTTATCTGTTCACCGGCAAATACTATCAGGCCAATGTGAACGTCAACAATGACTTGAC
>MTBK01037940.1_pt1 | contig 15851 bp, 11 predicted proteins | sample 1535981 | NCBI WGS metagenome assembly MTBK01 (sample SAMN06109225, study PRJNA356200) | anaerobic digester metagenome | isolation source: biogas reactors fed with pig manure or primary and secondary sludge | place: Spain | collected 2016-06-30 | reverse complement strand
AAGAATTCATCAGCTTGAACATTTCTGGTATCCCAGAATAATAGAAAAGCTTTTAACCGGAACTAAAATCACTGATCAGGATAACACTTCATAAGCAGACTAACATGGCACACTCTAATCCAGATACTTACAAATATTCGCTGGTTTAAATAAAAGATTACAGCTTCTTCCTATTCTACTGATAATCAGGAAATTTGATTATTCTATTAAAAAAAAAGTAAAAATACCGTATGCAAATTATGCTTTCTGCTTAAAAATGTTGTATATTTGGCTCGTAAATAAGACGTTAGGTATAATCATAAAAAAAACACCCATGAAAAAGATTTGTGCAATTATTTTAGCAATGACAGTAAGTATTATTACTTACGGACAAGTATCGAAAACTCTTGTTGACGATAATAAACTCTGGAGTAATCTATTTCAAAATTCTAAGGCCGGACCTCCACCTCACGTAATGGTCACTAATTATATTAAGTTTTCGGCTGACACAACAATTGATGATAAGATCTATAAGAAAGTTTTAGAATCAAAAGATGAGTATCAGACTGATTATGATGTTATAGGCTACATAAGGGAAGACTCATTAAAAAGGGTTTATTACAGAGATAAAAATGAAATGGAGAAACTCCTGTATGATTTTGGAGCTGAAGTCGGTGATAGCATAACGATTGGTGTTGTTGGTGGTGGCATCTTTATTATGACTATGGCTTTAGTGGTAGAAGAAATTGACTATGTATTGGTCAACAACGAAATCCTGAAAAGAATGAGGGTGCATCCTGAAGGATTCGGTGGAGGGCCTGGGGAACAATGGGAGGAGCAGTGGATAGAAGGAATTGGTAGCTTATGTGGGATCTTGTCAAGCGGAACATTTGAGTTTACTGGCGCAAAGTATGATCTCTTATGCTTTTTTGAGAATGATGCATTGATATATTCAAATCCTGAATATGAAGACTGCTTCTATAATACTGTAGGAATTGGAGAGATAGAAACTAACAGATTTGGAGTTGAAATAATACCAAACCCTGTCGCTAGTTCGTCAATAATGAAAATTCACAGTGAATTCAATAATGATCTATTGATAGAAATTTTCACCCTTCATGGTGTTAAAATAAGAACAATGCACCCGGGCAAATCAAGTATTGTGTTAAGAAATGAAGATTATGTATCGGGTATTTACATTTTCAAAGTTACAAAAAGAGGTGCTGAATATACTACTGGGAAGTTTGTGGTGAAATAACAACTATGCGCAACATGATATAGCCAACAAAAGCGTGACCTGGACGTAGTTTGGTGGTCGTTGTTACGTGTTGGCTTTTACAGTGGTGAACAGTGGAGCAAGTTACAATCTACAACTTTTCATACAGTCGAACCGTCAGGCTTAATTTAAAAAAATGCAACCTTAAAGACTGAAATCACGTCTTTAAGAGAAAAATAAGATATGAAAAAATTTTTCTTATTTGTTTTTCTGTTGATTCTCATAAGTTGTAAAAAAAGTGACGACCCTATACCACATGGCAACTGCGACTTTGTGGATTTCAAATATTATAAAGGAGAACAGGACTATTTAGGCGAACTACAAAACAACTACATATTAATTGGAGTTGACACATCATACAGCGAAAATCAAATTCGGAGTTTTATTTTGACAATAGATTATTTTGACCAAAATTACGCTTATACAATCTATAATGCAGGTCAATATAAATTTAAAGAAATTCCAGTGCGTTTAAAATCTGCCAAAACCTGTGAACAAATCACACAAATAATTTCAGAATTAGAGCAAAAGACTATTATCGCTTATGCTCACTATACAATGAAGACAGATAATTGTCAAAATTTAATCTGGGAACAAATTGGCAATTTATGTATAAATAGTTATGGAAGTAATTTTTATGTAAAAGTATTTGACGAAAATGATTTAACAGACTTGAACCAAAAGATTGCGGAAACACATACTGAATTAGTAAAACAAAATGAATTTATGCCTAAATGGTTTGAATTAAGAGCAACCAAGAACTCTAACGGAGATGCATTAAAAATGGCAAACCACTTCTATAAAACAGGACTTTTTGAAAGTAGTGAACCTGGAATTTCCAAATACCCTGTAGAGTAAAAACGAACTACCAACAGCGGCTGTAATGGCACAGCAGACACCCAAGAAGCATAGCAGGACAAAGTAATGATTCTTTGTTTTCAACCGTTTTCAATATTATGCGACGAATTATTTTATTAACCCTATTGATACTTTCGTCAACCACTTACGGACAAACAAAAAAGTGGAAATTATCTTTTCAGTTAGAGCCTGAAATAACCTTTCACAAAGACAGCTATCCCTGGTGGAAAGAGAACTCAAATAAGACAACATTTAATCTTGGTGTTACTTCAACAGTTCAATACAATATCAACAATAACTTTTTTGCAAGTGCAGGAGTAGGTTTAATTTCAAGAACCCTTCAAACAGCAAGTTTTTTAAATCAGGCAGCATTACCACCACCAAAGCAAAGTTTTACTCTAGAACTTGTGACAACAAAATCAGTTTCATATAGAGTATTATCATTCCCAATTAGCATTGGATATAATTTTCTGCGTAAAGAAAATTTCAACAGTTTTGTAACAACAGGTTTTACAAGAAATTATTTGTTGAACACCCTCTATAAGTCCAACTTCTCACGATACGACGGTGCTTACAAGAAAAATTATTGGCAAGGGTATGCTTTAAGTGTAGGTGTTGGGATTGACTATAAAATATACAAGAAATTATCTGCAACGTCAACGTTCTCTTATGCAATAGTTAATAAAGTTAAACAAGATGAGTATATCCGAAATAAAAATGGTAACGGTTTAGAACTGACACATAATTTCTTATCACTTAATATAGGCGTCAAACTTTCATTGTAAGGGAAAAAAGCCACATACAGCCAACAGCGGTTTGGTTTCAGGCTTGGCGATTTGTCCATTGGATAAATTTATGTACATTTGATAAACTGTTGGCTCGCAGGGTGTGTGTTGCCAGTTTCACCGCCCGAAAGCCAAGCCGCGGCAGACGTTTACATACAATAAGTCAGTGGACAAAATCCAAACCTGTCGCACTAAACTTGAAAATCCTGTGAAGCAAGGACATTCCTTATTATATCAATTGAAACATCGGAAAGGTGTAAAGCCATCACAGCAGCCAAAACCGCATCAACAACATGGTTTTCAGCAGAATGAAGTACCGGGATCTTTTCGGCTGACAAAACAACTGCTTCCTGCCCTTTATCGTATATGGTTATCAAACCATTTTCAAATAAAATACCCGTTCCGTTATTTGAAATATGCTTTACAAAACCGGCATTACTGCCATTCTTACTACACAGAGCTATATTTGACCATACACGATCGCGCAAATCCATGATCAGCTTTTCATCTGCATTAAGAATAGCATGACCATTATCATAAACCTGTTCGGCAACAACCATTTTGGCATAGGCAATATCTTCAATATCCCTGATATGATCATAGGTATAGTATTCCTGCTTTAAGTCCAGAAGATTAAGAATAATACCGAACTGAGCATACTCATATCCCAATCCGGCAGATAAAATTGATTCCACAGGTGTTTCAATCACAAGGCTTTCGATGGTGGGATCCTTTAATGCAACAGCCGTATTCTTTGATTCGGTTGCATCTTCCTGAATTAAACAGAAATCATTAATATACAGTCCATTCCGGCTTATTAGTCCTGTTTTCTTTCCGCAATTGCTCAAACACAAATTAATTATTGAAGCACACAGGGCTTTGCCGGCTGATCCGGTTATAGAATATAGCGGTATATTACTTTGAGAACCAGCGGGGAAAAGCATGGACACAAAATCTCTCTGAACATAACGCCTCACACCAAAAGTAGGGCTAAAGTGCATTCTGAAATCAGGTGCTGCATTTACTTCTATCACCTTCCCCGAATTTTCATATAAAGGCAATGAAATATCCTCTGAAATGATGTCAATACCGGCAACGTTGAGGTTTAATATTTTTGCAGCACGACACGCCAGGAATTTATTATAGGGATGCACTTCATCAGTTACATCAGTTGCAGAAGCTCCAAGGCTCATGTTTCCGGAATTTTTCAGGAAAATAATTTCACCTTCCGGCAGTACGGAATCCGGGTCATAACCTCTGAACTCAATTATCTTCAGTGTTTCTTCATCTGTGTCCACTTTTGACAATATGCCCTTGTCTCCAAACTCACGCTCCGGTTCACTATTAAGTTTTTCAATAAGTTCTGCAATAGTATCCTGTCCATTGCCGGTTATATAAGGCGGGGTAAGCTGCACAGCCGCAACCATTTGAAAATCAACAACCAAAAGACGAAATGTTCCACCGGGAATATCCTCCTGAGCAATAACTTCCTCGTCAAATTCTTTTACCCAGTTGAAAGCCTTTTCGATATTTTCTTTTGTATCAAGACCTATACTAACTCTTTTTCCTCTATAGCCCTGAGAGGGTTTCAACGCAATCTGGCGATTCAAAGAAATATGGAAATTTAAAATATCCTCCAGATCTCTTGTAATTATCTGCAAAGGAACCGGAATACCTGCCTCATCAAGTATTACATTTGTAAGATATTTATCGTCAGTGGTTTCAACTGCAAGAACGCTGGTATCTTCAGTTATAGTTGCCCTGATTATTTTTTTATAACAACCTGTACCCAATTGCACCTGATTATACTTATCAAGACGAATGACCGGAATATTGCGTCTTACAGCCTCATCAACAATAGCCTGAGTACTCGGTCCAAGTAATCGTTTTTCACGAATGATAACCAGATTCTTTACTACTTCGGCTACTCCAAAAGGTTTTGAAAGAAGTATGGCATTGATAAGGTTAAGAGCAGCTTTTCCGGCATAAATCCCGGCAATTTCATCGAAATAACGAAACACAATGTTATATACTCCTTTTTGTTTGGCTCCACGTGTTTTTCCAAATCCCACATTCATTCCTGCCAAATTTTGAAGCTCAATAGCTAAATGCTCCATAACATGTCCCAGAAGTGTTCCTTCTTTCATGCGTTCGAAAAAACCACCCACCCTGCCTACAGAGCAATGATGATTATAAAGTGTAGGAAGATGTTCTTTCAGGCTTTCAAAAAAACCCGGTATCCTGTTTGTAAAGACCTCATCGTACTCTCCGAGATTTATCCGGAATCTTATGACCGGACCTCCGCTAAAATAATTAGCGCCATACAATACATTAATATCTTCAACTGACACCGGTCCCGGTGCAACTGCGTAGTTAATAAAGCTATATAACTCCATTATATTAATATCAGAGATAAAAGGAAGAAAATATGCAAATTTATCCTTATTAGTGATCGGATTTACACTTGGGGACAGATCTTTATTATCAAATTAAAGAACTTTATATGGTTCTGACAAGGATTTTAATTCCTGATCATTTTTTAATTCTCATATGATCCTTTACGAACCATTTTGAATTCTTTCATCATAAATTGTCCCATGGCAATCATTGTATGAAGCCTGAAATCAGCATCAAACAAAAGAACGTCTGCATCCTTTCCTACCTCAATATTTCCTTTTTGTTTTAGTTTCAGTGCGGTTGCCGGATTTGATGTAATTACCTTCAGTGCTATTTCAAAAGGTATTTGCTCTTCCTTAACCGCATCCACTATCTCCCTGAGATTCGCATCCGGAAGTCCCATTTCCAGTTGAAGTAACTCACCGGTAACTGGATCAAAATCGGGTAATGAACCGCATGCATCTGATGTGAAAGTAATATGCTCAACAGGAACTCCTGCATCCATCAGCAATTTTAAAGCTTTCGACGGTTTTATCTCATATTGCGGGAAATAAGGATATGAACTTGTAGTAATATCAACCCAGCCTTTTTTACCATATTCTTTTGCATCTTCAAAAATATAATCATTTCTGTTACAATGTGTTGGATAGAATTGTTTATAATTCAATTCACTTTTTGCAACAGCATCATGAATAGGCTGAAAAGGATTCTGAGCATCTCCCATATGCATATTAATGATACCGGCTTTGCCTCCAAGCATTCCGCCAACCCTTGCATGTTCAGTAATTCTGATAAGCTCGTCAGTAGTAGGGCAGGATGAACGATGATCGGAAATAGCAACTTCACCCACACCAATAATTTCGTCGATCATAGCTATATCTTTACCAACATCGCCGGTAATGGTTGGAGTAGGAACCTGATATGAACCGGTATAAATCCATGCTGAAACACCTTCATCCCTAAGGCTTTTGGCTTTCATCAGCACACTTTCCACACTTCGGGTCATACCATCAGTGCCAAGGCAACCTATAACTGTGGTAACTCCTGCTTTTATCAGCATGCTGAGCTGAAGTTCAGGTGTTCGGGTTGCCGGGCCACCTTCGCCGCCCGCTCCTGCAATATGCACATGCGCATCAATAAAGCCGGGAGTTAATTTAAGTCCGGTAGCATCAATTATTTCACATTTTACTGATGCCGGCATATCAATTTCTTTTTCGATGGCTACAATTTTCTTTCCAGCCAGCAAAACATCTCTTTTGCCAATATAGTCAGGTATGTAAACCTCTGCATTTTTTATGAGAATCATCATTTTTATTTTAAATGTTTAAATAAAAAGTAAGTAAAAACCAGAAGCCGGCGGAGTCATTAATTTCCTATAAATACAGATATCAGTAATCATTAAAACCAATAACCATTACAGCACCACAAATGACTTCTCCGGCTTCAAGAATAGATAATTATTCGTATTTCTCCAGAATTTCCTTTAAAAATGGCTTCAGTGCATTCATTATCGCATCATCAATTTCTTTTTCATCCGAGATCTCTGTGCTTTGGATTTGCTCGCCGGCTTTTTTTACTGTCAAGATCAAAGGAGCTGCTGTTTCAGCGTTTTCATCCGTTTGATTTTCATTGTTCAGGATTTCAATCAGAATTCCATCAGGAAACAAATCACGCTCAAGAATACGTTCTGCCTCATTGGGTCTGTCGAGAATGGCAACATCGTGGTTTAAATGATAAATTCCGTAATCATAGATGTTTTCACTGTCGTGATCAATTACTGCAATATCGAGTTTTGGGTTTCTGAGAAGTATCTTACAATTCTCGTCATGATCATTATTAGTGAAAAAGCTGCCATTGAAATAAACGCCATTAGTTTTAACACTTCCAAATTCAATGTCCGGCTTGATCTCTTTCAATGCATTATGAATATTATCAATAAGAGGTGTAGTAAGATAATTACCTGTAATTATCGTAATCCTTGATTTCAGCGGATATTTTCCATAAAAATACTCCATAATAACGCCCGGCACATCAATAGAACCACCAAAGGCAGGTGCAAGGTGCATGAAAACTCCGGGACCGGCATTTATTTCAATAATTCCGAAATTACCTTCATCCCATGGTTTGCTGATATCCTGTGCAAGTACGTCAATTCCAATAGCTGTAACACATAGGAATTTTGCAATATTCTCAGCCATTTCAATATTCTTTGGATGCATATCGGCAGTAACATTGAACGATACTCCACCTGCTGAAATATTTGCCACACGGCGCAATACTACCTTTTCGCCATCCTGAGGAATATCGTCTGGAGTTAGCCCGCGTAAATGCAGGAAATCCAGCATATCTTCATCAAGTTTGATTTTTGCAAGCGGCGAACGGGCTGTATCAGCTCTTATCTCAAGTTCGTTATCCTTATCAATCAGTTCTTTTATCGTGTTTTTACCATTACCAATGACAAAAGCAGGCTCGCGTTTTAAGCAGGCTACAAATTTTCCGCCAATAGTCAGTATTCTGTGATCGTAGCCATAAATCTGCTGCTGAACCAGTGCTCCTTCAAAAGCTGTACCGGCTTCCTGAGCTGCTTTTACAATATTGTTAAATGCTTTTTTAGCTTCAGAAACTGATTCAATACCGGTGGTAACACCCTGACCTTTATGTCCGGCAACAGGTTTAATTACTACAGGCCAGCCAATTTTTTCAGCTTCTTTCAAAATCTCATCCTCAGTAAAGCAATTTTTTCCTTTTGGAGTCGGAAATCCGCAAAGCTCAAGAAAATCACCAACCATATCCTTATACGAGGTGAACTCAGTGTCTTTAATTCCATCAGTATGGAAAACCGTTGAGCGTCCTCTTCTTTGCTTTTTACCATAACCCCACTGAAACTGGTTTTCTTCATATAAATAATGCACCGGTATACCACGTTTCATACCACCCTCGATAAGCGAATAAATTGTAGGTCCACCAAACAGGGTTTTATCAAACTTGTTTTGCAGAGCTGTAAATTCATCATGGAAATCAAAGGAATCATCGCTATCGTTAATTGCATTGAACCAATCACTTACCATGTAAATACAGTCTTCAGTAAGCTTTGAATCAAGATAGGCAACAGCAATTATCCATTCATTACCATCAGGCATAACTGAGTAGCTATTCACAAACAAATCAAGATCCATTCTTACAACCTTAAGTAGCACTTCAGCAAATACGTTAGCTACTCTTGAAGGATAATTTTCTTCAAGTGATGGAAATACTTCCAGTACTTTTTCTTTGTAGAAATCCACTTCAGGACCGTCAGGATTAAGCGCAAGATTAAAAACAACCGCTGGCTTGTCAAGGTAAAAGCCTGGACCCGAATATGTCTGAATATTGCGGATCAAAAAATCACTCTGTTTCATTGGTTTACGATTTCAATTAATAATTTGGAAATATGTTAAATGAAAATAATTTCTGATTTTTTTCAGCTACTGTTTTCAGAATTGACCAATGTTTAAGACTGAACAATGTTCCGGGAGCCAAAAAACCGAGTTGAATACCATTAACTGTATAAATATCCCTGTCAGAAATTTGATTATAGTTTGATTCTTTAATGTTTTCAGCACTAAATATGGACACCATGCCCGAACCACAAACCTCAAAATTCATATCAGGATAAATTATAACAGCAGTATCCTCATCAATACCAATCCCTTGTTTACAAGTTCCTGCAACCAGCGATTGCACCATCCGCGGAATTCGTTCGCGGGCAAGAAAATGAGTATCAATGATCAGATCATCAATAAATCCAAAAGCCGGTGTGGACGTAACAGCATTTTTGTTAAAACCCTGATAATCGCCATCATAAATGGTTATATGTCCGGCGGCGGCAGCACCGGCGCTTGTGCCAGCTATGTGTAGTTTTCCGGATTGAAACCCTTTTCTGATTTTCTTTAAGAGCTCAGAATTATATAAAGTCCTGATAAGTTTTGTCTGATCTCCGCCAGTGAAATAAACCAGGTCAGCGTTATTCAATTTCTGATGATATTCTTCGTTATCAGCCTCATCTTCGTAACGTATGTCAAATGTTTCAATGTTTTCAACACCAAGACTGCTGAAAGCACTTACATATGACTCATAAACTTCGCGGGAATAATAGGATGCCGTTGGTATAATAATTATGTTTTTTGCATTGGTTCTTTCCAACATACTTTTCAGCACTAGCCTGTCATCTCTTCTGTCTTCAGCTCCCCCTATCAAAATAAGTAAACCCTGCTTTTTAATTTCTTCCATGCCCTTAAAACTCTTTTTTCTAACCTATTATTATAAAATATTTTTCTCCTGTCCAATCTTAAAATACACTTAAATCACGACAAATCAATTATCACCCTCAGCTTTATGATTATCCAACACTAATAAAAACAAGTTGAAATTTCTGTGATCGAAGGTTTGATTATGTTAATAAATTTTACAGGTTTTATTTAAAATTTTGAGTTTGCAAAAATAATGATTTTTAACGATTAAGCTATTTTTTAAAAACCATACACTGTTCAGATTATACGAATTGTATTTTACAAAATAGTCCAAGCTATTTTGTAAATTACAATCGTTAATGCCGGTGGTTAAAACATTAAGAACAATTGAGCGGAGCGATAATTGGTCTGTTATATTTTGCCATCCGGTAAAATTGGTCTGTTATATTTTTCCAATCGGTATTATTAGTTGAATTGATGATTTTGGATTATTATTGAAAACTTCTTTAATAATTTCTGATTGACCTGTATCAATTATTGATAGCAGGGTTAAAGGTTTTAAAAAGTTAATAATTTTGCAAAATATTCTTTTTTATGGTTTTGAGCACAATAATGTGCCGGATCGGATAAATAATAATTAACTCAAAAACAAGTTTGTAAGTCTTTCAAACGTCAATGATCTTTATCAAAAATTAAACATCAATAAAGCTATTAATTATGAAACAAATCCACAATTTTCTGGTTTTACTGGCTTTGGCAGCCATAGTTAGTTCCTGCGCACCTATCTATAAATGCGGTGATCCCGTTCCTTTGAAACAACCGGGAGGAAAAAGAATGAAGGCTTTAATTACCGAACGCAATGAACTTTGCACCGATCTTTCACAAAAAGTAAAAGATAACGAGTCGCTAAAACTGAACATTCAAACCCTTAATCAGGAAAAAAACAATCTGAACCGAAATCTTAATGATTTGAATAAAGATTACAGCGACCTGCAATTGAGGTATAAGAACCTTAGCGATGAAAGTCTTTCGCAAGCTGATCAGTTCAGCCGTACTCTACAGGTGAAATCAGAAGAACTGGAAAACAAAGAAAAACTCCTTCTTGAAAGAGAACGTACATTAAGAGAATTGCAGCAGGTTATTGCCCGCCAGGATTCTATTACTCAGAGACTAAATTCTGTTTTGCGTAATGCCTTGCTTGGGTTTAATGCTGACGATCTCACAGTAGAAATCAAAAATGGAAAAGTTTATGTATCAATGTCAGACCGCTTGTTGTTTAAATCGGGTAGTGCTTTGGTAGAAGCCAAAGGAAAGGAAGCTATTAAACTTCTTGCCGATGTACTTAACAATAATCCTGATATTGAAATCCTGGTGGAAGGGCACACTGATAATATTCCTATTAAAACTGCTATATTCAAGGATAACTGGGATTTAAGCGTAGTAAGGGCAACATCCATTGTAAGAATATTAACTGAGGATTATAAGATAACCCCAACACGGGTTACAGCTTCAGGAAAAGGAGAGTTTTTTCCAAAAGCATCAAACGATACTCCCGAAACAAGAGCTTTAAACCGCAGAACAGAAATTATTCTTTCGCCAAAACTTGACGAAATAATGCAGTTGCTCAACGTGAATCAAAATTAGTTTTCTAAACCTCAAATACTGACTCTGAGAAAATTAAGACTATTTTTGTAAAAATAAAACCGGTTTACATTTGTTTTTCAGAAACAACTTTTTGGTTTCAGATTTATTATTTTAAAAACTCATTAGGATCAAATAACACATAACTTCAGACCAGACATTTCAAACTCAGCTATTTACAAAAAAGCTGATCAGCTCTGGCAATAGTTTAAAAAGTATATAACAGCATAAAATGCAACATCAGGTAACAGTATTCAACACCCTTAGCCGTAAGAAAGAAATCTTCAAGCCACTGCATCCGCCCTTTGTGGGGATGTATGTATGCGGACCAACTGTCTACGGCGATGCACATCTTGGTCATGCCCGCCCTGCCATTACTTTCGATATGATATTCAGGTATTTCAGGCATATCGGATTTAAAGTCAGGTACGTGCGTAATATTACTGATGTAGGTCATCTTGAAAATGATGCCGACGAAGGCGAAGATAAAATAGCTAAAAAGGCACGCCTCGAGCAGCTTGAGCCTATGGAAGTGGTGCAGTATTTTACTGATAGTTATCATAAAAACATGGATCAACTGAATGTACTTCGCCCTTCAATTGAGCCAAAAGCCTCAGGACATATTATTGAGCAAATAGAGATGATCAAAAAAATAATTGATGCCGGTTTTGCCTATGAAACCAATGGTTCAATTTATTTTGACATTGAGAAGTACAATAAATCATATAATTACGGAAAACTTTCAGGTCGTGTTCTGGAAGATCTACTATCAAATACCCGTGTGCTTGAAGGGCAGGATGAAAAACAAAATCCTTTTGACTTTGCACTTTGGAAAAAAGCAGAACCTGAACATATAATGCGCTGGCCCTCACCATGGAGCGATGGTTTTCCTGGATGGCATATGGAATGTTCTGCCATGGGAAACAAATATCTGGGTGAAACATTTGATATACATGGTGGTGGTATGGACCTGCTGTTCCCTCATCATGAAGCTGAAATAGCACAGTCGAATGCTGCTCTTGGTCATGAAAGTGTTCGATACTGGCTTCACAATAATATGATTACCATAAACGGGCAAAAGATGGGAAAATCATTGAACAACTTCATCACCCTGAATGAGTTCTTCAGCGGCTCTCATCCTCTTCTTGAAAAAGCATACAGCCCCATGGCTATCAGATTTTTTATTCTGCAGGCGCATTATCGCAGTACATTGGATTTTTCAAACGAAGCTCTTCAGGCAGCCGAAAAAGGTTTGAAACGATTATTTGCTTCCATGCAAACCCTGAAAAACTTAAAGCCGGGAAAAACATCGGATTCGGATATTAAAATGCTGCGCCAGTCGTGCTACGATGCTATGAACGATGATTTTAACAGCCCTGTGGTAATTGCTCAACTTTTTGAAGGTGTGAGGATTATAAATTCAGTTCACGATGGACACGAAAGTTTAACAGCCAACGATCTGGAACTTCTTACTCTAACCTTCAATGAATTTATAACTGATATTCTTGGTCTTTTACCTGAAGAAACCGGAAAAGATGATATAGTTGACAATCTTGTTAAGACCATTATAACCTTACGTCAGCAGGCTCGCGAAAACAAAGATTTTAAAACCTCGGACCTGATAAGGGATGAACTCAAAAAAATCGGAATAGCCTTAAAAGACAGCAAGGAAGGTACAAGCTGGGAAATGCTGTGATATTATCTTGCATTCCTTTAGTGTGAAATAATATTTCATTGCCATATTTTTGCCAATATTAAAAACCAATACAGGATTGCTAAAAATCCTGATCTGATTTTACCTGATCATTAAAATTACACAGATATGAAAACAACTAACACGTTAACAACTATTGTATTTTTAATTACAGTAATACTAACTTCTTGTCAATCAGAAACAGAAAAAATGGAAACTAAACTCAGGAATTTTATTACAGATTATGAATTACGGGCTAAACCCCTGTACAAAGAAACCAATCTGGCTTACTGGAATGCTTCAATTTCAGGAAAGGCTGAAGACTGGGACCATGCAGAGGAATCACAACTTAAACTCACTGAATTTCATGCCAACAAAGATGATTTTGCTGTTCTGAAAGAAATCAAAAACTCTGATGCAGTGCAGGACAAATTGTTGATACGCCAACTGAATGCGCTATATAACAGCTACTTATATAATCAGGCAGATATCAGTAAATTAAAGGAAAAAATAAAACTTGAAACTGAAATTGAACAGAAATATTCAAACTTTCGTGCTGAGGTAGGTGGAAAACTAATCCCTGACAATGAAGTTGAAAATATTTTAAAAACATCAACGAATTCTTCACTTTTGCAGGAAGCCTGGCTGGCTCATAAAAAAATTGGTCCGATAGTAAGTGAAGATGTTAAAAAACTGGCACGTCTCAGAAATGAAATCGCCAAAGAATTAGGATTTGGCAACTATCATGAGATGAGCCTGAAATTAAGCGATCAGGAACCGGAAGATATCAATCGTCTTTTTAATGAACTTGATTCACTCACCCGCGATGCCTTTGCTACATTAAAAAATGATATTGATGAGCATCTTTCAAAACGCTATAAAATTGCCAAAAAGGATCTGATGCCATGGCATTATCAGAACCGCTTTTTTCAGGAAGCACCATTGATCTATGAAGTAAATCTTGATAAATATTATTCGAACCAGAATATTGAAAAACTGACCCGTGATTTTTATCATGGAATAGGACTGGATATTGAGGATATGCTTGCTAACAGCGACATGTACGAAAAACCCGGTAAAAATCAACATGCTTTTTGCACCCATATTGATGGCGAAGGCGATGTGAGGGTTTTATGTAATATCCGACCTAACTACAACTGGATGAACACATGTTTGCATGAATTTGGGCATGCTGTTTATGATAAATATTTAGACCCTTCACTACCTTTTGTGTTAAGAGAACCAGCACATACTTTTACAACTGAAGCCATTGCTATGATTTTTGGCCGATTTGCAAGCAACCCGTTATGGATGCGCGATATGGGTATTATATCGGATGATGAAATTGAGAAAATAGCCGAAGAAAGTTTCAACAATCTCAGATTGGAACAATTGGTATTCAGCCGCTGGTCGCAGGTAATGTACCGGTTTGAGAAATCTTTTTACGAAAATCCTGAGCAGGACTTAAATACACTTTGGTGGAACCTTGCAGAAACATATCAGCTGTTGCGCAAACCCGAAGGTCGTAATGAGCCTGACTGGGCTACAAAAATCCACATTGCTTCTTATCCATGTTATTATCACAATTATCATCTTGGCGAGCTTCTTGCTTCACAATTGTTTTATTATATAACTGCCAATGTAATTGGTTCTCAGGATTTTAAGAATCAAAGTTTTGTAAACGATCCTCAGATAGGTATGTATCTTAAAGAAAAGGTTTTTATGCCCGGCAGTCGCTGGTACTGGAATGAGATGATTGAAAAAGCTACCGGCGAAAAGCTTACGGCAAAATATTATTCAAAGCAGTTTGTAGAATAGAAACAAAAGACTACTTATGTTGTGCAAGTTCTTCAACATAAGTAGTCTTAATAAAAAACGGAGAAGATTTCCTTAATTCAAATGTTTAGGATCAGTCTGCTATCAGATCCATTTCATCAAGCAGGTTCATTGTTGCTTTAACTTCGTTAGCTGAATTTTGCAACAATTTCATTTCTTCCTTATTGAGTTTCAGCTCAATAATTTCTTCAATTCCTCCGGCACCCAGAACAACGGGAACACCGATATAAACATCTTTCATTCCGTATTCGCCTTTTAAAAGTGCTGAAACAGGGAAAATCCTATGCTGATCGTCAACAATAGTTTCAACCATTTGTGCTGCAGCAGCTCCAGGAGCATACCAGGCAGATGTTCCCATTAAATTTACCAACTCACCACCACCTTTACGTGTTCTTTCCACGATTTTATCAATTTCTTCCTTGTTCAATAATTCGGTAACAGGGATTCCTGAAATACTTGTATAACGTGGCAACGGAACCATTGCATCACCATGACCACCAAGCAGCATTGAGTGTATATCTTTAGGTGAAACATGCAAGGCATCAGCAATAAAAGCTTTATATCGCCCTGTATCCAGAATACCTGCCATTCCAAAAACCTTTCTGCTGTCTTTGCGGGCGGTTTTGTAAGCAGCGTAAGTCATCACGTCGAGTGGATTAGTAACCACAATTATAATAGCTTCAGGCGAATAACGAATTACTTTTTCAACTGCATTAATAACAATCGAAGCATTCATTTTAATCAGATCGTCGCGGCTCATACCTGGTTTGCGCGGCATGCCTGATGTAATTACAACAATACCCGAACCTTTGGTTTTGAGATAATCGTTGGAAACCCCTATAACACGGGTGTTGAAATGATTAATTGAAGAAGTCTGCCAGATATCAAGGGCTTTGCCTTCAGCAACTCCTTCTTTTATATCGAGAAGTACAACCTCACGACAAAGATCTTTTTGTGCAATCATATTGGCACAAGTTGCACCAACATTTCCAGCACCTATTACTGTAATTTTTCTCATGATTAATCTATTTAGTTTATAATCAAAACGCAAAAATAACAAAATATGTATATATGTATAGATGATAGAAAAAAATAAGCGGTTATCCTCTTTTTTTTGAATGATAACCGCTCCTAAATTTTAAAAACAGGGCTTGTTA
>MTBK01096500.1_pt1 | contig 15866 bp, 12 predicted proteins | sample 1535981 | NCBI WGS metagenome assembly MTBK01 (sample SAMN06109225, study PRJNA356200) | anaerobic digester metagenome | isolation source: biogas reactors fed with pig manure or primary and secondary sludge | place: Spain | collected 2016-06-30 | reverse complement strand
ACGCGCACGTACTGGACTATTCCGAGCACGCGATGTCGGCCGGCGAGGAGGCCGCCGCCGCGGCCTACGTCGAGGCCTCGGTGGGCGGACGAACTGTCTGGGGTGTGGGCATCGCCACGTCCATCACCACCGCCTCGCTGCGCGCGGTGGTCTCGGCGGTCAACCGCGCCGCGCGACTGGGCTGAACGCCGGGTGCCGTTCGGGTAGCTTTTCCGGCGATGGGCCTGCTCCGGTTAATCCTCGCGATCTCCTTCGCTGCCGTCATCGTCGGCTGCGGCGGATCCGCATCTCCGCAGCACGGATCCGAGGCGCAGCAGTCCGACTGGCCGGGCGCGGTCATCAGTACCGAAGACGTCCCGGCATCAGACCCGGCGCTCTCCGCGGCGGCGGCCTCGATTCGACGCGTCACCTACGTCTCGAAGTCCGGGGTGACCGATGCGTACACCCATGTGACGGCCTCGATCTACGTTCCGCGCGGGGCGCCCCCGCCGGGCGGCTTTCCCGTCATCGCCCATGGGCGCGCGGTGGGTGCTCCTGCCCCGGATTGCGCGTTCACCTCACGAACCGCCGATGCCGCGGCAACGATCGACGGTTTCCTGAAAGCCGGGTATGTCGTCACGGTTCCCGACTATCAGGGCCTGGGAAACCCCTCCGACGGCCAGAAGTCTTACCACCCGTACCTCGATTCAGCCAGCGCCGGCTACAACCTGATCGATTCGGTTCGCGCGACCCGCAAACTGCTCCCCGAGACCTCGGACATCTGGTTCGCCGTCGGCGAAGCCCAGGGCGGTCAGGCTGCCTGGGCTGTCAACGAACTCTCCGATGACTACGGACACCCGACACTTCGCGGCACGATCAGCGTCTCCCCGACCGCGGATCTCGACGGCCTCGCCGATGCGGCTGCGTCCGGCACCCTCACACCGGATCAGCTCAGGATGTACGTCGGTTACCTGGCGACGTTGGCAAAGGAATACGACGGAAAGTTCCCGCTAGACGATTACCGGCGCGGTCCGGTCAAGGACAACTGGAACCTGCTGCTGAACTGCAACCCCAACGAAGATGCGGCACGCGACGCGGTTATCGCCCAGATCAATCCGGATGACCTCCGACCCGCTACTCCGCAGGCCCTGAGCCTGCTGCGCGGCTATCTGCGCAAGACCACGCTTCCGCAGGGGCCGGCGAAGCTGCCGATGCTGGTGGTCTTCGGCGATGACGATCCACTCACGCCTGCGGCATGGACGGAGCGCGCCCTCGTTCATGCCTGCGAGATGGGCGATGCGATCACGATCAGCCAACGACCTTCGCCCACCCTCACTGACCCGATGCTCATCGAGTGGATGGCCACCCGCGCCGTCGATGGCGCGGTGCCCAACGACTGCGCCGCGTTCATCGCCGAACATCCACTGCCGCCGCCCCCGGCACCGGAACCCGAGGTCCCCGCCCCGGCCGCCGAGGCGACGACACCGCCGCCGGAGGCGCCACCCGCTGCCGCTGACACGGGGCCACGTATGGCCGGGGCCGCCGACGTGTCGCTGATCAGCGGATGGCTGCCGGTCGCCCTCCAAGTCATCGCATTCGGGGCGCTTGTCGCCGCGACGGGTTGGCGTTCGAAGAGTTGGCGGCTGCGCCGGCTGCCCGTGGCGTTCGCCGCCGGAGCGGTGGTGATCCCAGCGGTGTGGTGGCTCCTCGAGAGTCAGGGCTGGGGCCCCCACTACCCGTCGGGGATGTGGCCCTGGATCGGACTGACCGGCGTGGCCGCCGCCGTGCTGGTTCTGGGGTGGCGCGGGTCTCCGCCATGGCGGCGTGCCGTCGCGCTGGGGACGGTCCCGCTGTGCGTTCTGGCAACGGCCACGGTGGTCAACGCCTCATTGAGCTACCTGCCGACAGTCGGGATGGCCTGGCACCGGGTAACCGGACAGCAACCGGCGCAGTGGATCGACCAGGAGAAGCTGCTCGCGATGCAGCGCGAGGGCGTCCGGCCCTCCCGCGGGACGGTGGTGTCGATCACGACACCGAGCGACATCTCCGGTTTCTCCCACCGCGACGAACTGGTGTATCTGCCGCCGGCGTGGTTCGCCTCGAACCCACCTCCCCGACTTCCGGTCGTGATGATGATCGGTCCCGAGTTCAGCAATCCGCCGGACTGGCTGCTGTACGCCGGGGGGCTGAAGATTCTCGACGAGTTCGCCCTTCGTCATCGCGGATCAGCACCGGTGGTCGTGTTCCCGGATACCAGCGGTTCGTTCACCAACGACACCGAGTGCGTGAACGGCCCGCGCGGCAATGCCGCTGACCACATCACCAAAGAGTTTGTGCCCCACGTGATCTCCAACTTCGGAGTGAGCGCGGAGGCTGCGGGGTGGGGTGTGGCGGGGTGGTCTACCGGAGGCACCTGCTCAGCGATGTTCCTCGTCACCCGGCCCGATCTGTTCAGCGCGATCGTCGACCTCGACGGTCAGCTCGGACCGAATGCGGGGCCCCGGAACCAGACCATCGCCAGACTCTTCGGCGGGGACGCGGACGCGTGGGCGGCTTTCGACCCCAAAACCGTGGTGGAGACGCGCGGCCCATACCAGGACAAGGCCGCCTGGATCGCGGTTTCGGAGGACGTACCGACCACACACGTCCCGGCAGGCACCCCGTTGCAGCCAGAAGCACTGGCCGACTGGGACACCCAGTCCGAGGAGCACGCCAAGACCGCCACGCAGTTGTGCGCGCTGTTCGGGGCGAACGGCATCGAGTGTTCCGTCGTCGGCTACGGAGGGGGTCACGACTACGCCTCCGCCGCAAAGGGTTTCGCCACCGCGCTGCCATGGCTGGCCGGTAGGCTCGGAACGCCCGGCGTTCCGGCGATACCTCTTCCGGGGGCCTGATAGCTAGAACAGGGTGAACTGCTGGCCCCGGCCGATGGGCTGGACGAACTCGTCGATCCCGACGCCGTTCGCCACCGCTGCGATGCTGCGCATGAATTGGTCATCGGCCACCATCGGCACGCCCAGCTCTCGCGCCTGGAATCCCTTGCCACGTTCCGGTATCGGCTCGTTGCACACCACCAGCGACGTCTCCGGATCGACATCGTCGGTGTAGGCGAGCCCGGCGAAAATGATGCGCTCCACGAGTTCCTCGTGGGTCCGGTTCACCTCGGCCGACAGCGCCACCCGCATCCCCTGGACAAGCGGACCGCCACTCCGGTACCGACCAGGGTTCAGGTACGGGCACGGCATCCGGGAGGCCAGCACCTTCAACGGCCGCAGCTCATCGTGGGTGACCGTGCCGTTGGGCCAGCGCCGCCGGGAAGCGGGGCGCACGGGCAGCCACACGTCCCGCTGCCGGGCCCGCTCCAGCGCGGGCCGCAGCACCCTGGAAAGCACCAATGCGTCGTCGAAAGCGTCGTGCGCGCGGGTCTGCGGAACGTCCCAGTGCCGGGCCAGCGTCTCCAACCGCAGGTTCTGCAGACCCAGTTCCAGCCGACGGGCCAGTTCAACCGTGCACATCACGCTGTCGATCGGGAGGACGACACCGGCGATCTCGGCCTCCGCGGTGAGAAACGAGTAATCGAAAGCGGCATTGTGGGCCACCAATGTGCGGCCGTGCATGAGTTCGGCCAAGTCGCCGGCAATCTCGGCGAACACCGGTTGGTCTTCGAGCATCTCGGGAGTGATGCCGTGGATATGCGTGGGACCGGGATCCACCCCGGGGTTGACCAGGCTGACCACCGACTGCTCGACGTTGCCCGCACCGTCGAGCGCGAGGGCCGCGACGCTGAGAACCCGGGCCTGACCGGGACGGAAACCGGACGTCTCCACGTCGACGACGACCCATCCGTCGCGGTGCTCCTCGGCCGGCCGGCCCCAGGTGTGGCTCACGAAATTCAGGATGGCACGGAGCCCCGACAGCGGCGCGGAGGCCCCACCGTGTCGGGGCCGGCAACAACGCTCTGTCGACTCGTGCCGCAGACGGCAGGAGCACGCCGCCTAAACTCGTTACCCGATGAGAATGACTGTTCGCGGCCGCGCGGCCCTCGCCGCCGGTTCGGCCGCGCGCTGGGCCTCACGGGTCACCGGCCGCGGCGCCGGCGCCATGATCGGCGGCTTGGTGGCGGCGAAGCTGGACCACTCGGTCCTCCGACAACTGGGCGTAGGGCGGCGAACGGCCCTGGTGACCGGCACCAACGGCAAGTCGACCACCACCCGGATGTTGGCGGCCGCGCTGTCGACATCCGGCCCTACGGCCACGAACGGCGAGGGCGCCAACATGGACGCCGGCCTGATTGCGGCGCTCGCCACCGCCCGAGACGCTCCTTTGGCCGCCCTTGAGGTCGACGAGATGCACGTACCGCATGTGGCGGATGCCCTCAGCCCTTCGGTGATCGTGCTGCTCAACCTCTCCCGCGACCAGTTGGACCGGGTGGGTGAGATCAACCACATTGAGCGGACGCTGCGCGCCGGACTCAGCCGGCACCCCGCGGCCGTGGTGGTGGCGAACTGCGACGACGTGCTGGTGACGTCCGCGGCCTACGACTGTCCCAATGTGGTGTGGGTCGCCGCCGGCGGCGGTTGGGCCAATGACTCGGTGAGTTGCCCGCGCAGCGGAGAGGTCATCGTCCGCGACGGCCGGAACTGGCGTTCGACCGGCACGGATTTCAGCCGGCCGGATCCCGCGTGGTGGTTCGACGACGAGTCGCTCCACGGTCCCGACGGCGTGGCGTTTCCGATGGATCTCGCATTGCCCGGGGCGGTGAATCGGGGCAATGCCGCCCACGCGGTCGCCGCAGCGGTGGCGATGGGCGCCGATGCGGCCGCCGCGGTGTCGGCGGTGTCCGGTGTCGACGAGGTGGCCGGCCGGTACCGCACGGTTCGCGTCGGCCGGCACACCGCGCGCCTGCTGCTCGCCAAGAACCCGGCAGGATGGCAGGAGGCGCTGTCGATGGTGGACAAGACGGCGGCCGGCGTGGTGATCGCGGTCAACGGTCAAGTACCCGACGGTGAGGATCTGTCCTGGCTGTGGGACGTTCGGTTCGAGCACTTCGGCGACACCCAGGTGGTGGCGGCCGGCGAGCGCGGCACCGACCTCGCCGTCCGCCTCGGTTACGCCGGGGTGGAGCACACGCTGGTACACGACACCATCGCGGCGATCACGTCATGCCCGCCCGGGCATGTCGAGGTGGTCGCCAATTACACCGCGTTCCTGCACGTGCAGCGGGCGCTGGAGCGGCATGGCTGACGCGGTTCGGATCGGTCTGGTATTGCCCGATGTCATGGGCACCTACGGCGACGGCGGTAACGCCGTGGTGCTGCGGCAGCGGTTGCGGCTGCGCGGGATTGCCGCCGAGATCGTCGAGATCACCCTCGCTGACCCGGTTCCCGACACGCTGGACCTCTACACCCTCGGCGGCGCCGAGGACTACGCCCAGCGACTGGCCACCAAACACCTGCTGCGCCACCAGGGCCTGCAACGGGCCGCCACCCGGGGCGCGCCGGTGCTGGCGATCTGCGCCGCGATCCAGGTGCTCGGGCACTGGTACGAGACCTCCGCCGGCGAGCGGGTCGACGGGGTGGGACTTCTCGACGTCACGACATCCCCACAACCCGAGCGAACCATCGGCGAGGTCGTCTCGACTCCACTCGTCGATGGCCTGAGCCAGCCACTGACCGGATTCGAGAACCATCGAGGCGGAACGGTTCTGGGCCCGCAGGCCTCTCCCCTTGCTGCGGTCGTGAAGGGGGCGGGCAACCGGCTCGGTGACGGCCTCGACGGTGTGGCCCAAGGCAGCGTGATAGCCACCTACCTGCATGGCCCGTGCCTGGCCCGCAACCCCGAACTGGCCGACATGCTGCTGTCACGGGTGGTCGGACCGCTGCCACCACTGGATCTGCCCGAGGTTGAGCAGCTCCGCCGCGAGCGCCTGGCCGCGCCGCGCCGCGTCTAGACAGTCCGAGCCGCCTGGGCCTCTGGGCCCAAACCACCTCGCTGATTTTTGCTGGATTGGGCCGAAGGACCGTATCGGGATAGGTTGACGTGTCGTTAGGTTCCGAAGATGGAGTTCACCGTGATTGCCGTCACCCGCCCCCTTGCCACCGCCACCGCCGCGTTGATGGGCGCAGGCGTTATCGCCGCCGCCCCCGCGCTGACGGCCACCACGCCGGCAATCCCCCGGTTCGCTGCGCCCGATATCGCGCTGACATCCTCCATCATCGACATCCTGACCTTCCCGGTGTGGCAGCAGGCCATCGCCAACGAGGTCGAGTTCGTGGCGATCCGGGCAGCCGGTCTGGCCGAGGCCGGCGCCGGCCTCGCCGAATCGGCGGCACAACTGCCCGCCGCCCTGCTCACCGCCACTCAGCAGGTCTTCAGCGGTAACGCACTGGATGCCCTGACCACCATCGAGACCTGGGCCTTCGACGCCGGCTCGGCCACGCTGGTCCCGCCGATCGCCGCGAACATCGAGGTCGGCCAGATTCAGCTAGCCATCCAGTCCGCTCTGCTGCTGGCGCAGCCGGTGGCGGCCGTCGAACTGGGGGCGGGGTTGTTCACCGCGTTCGACACCGTGACCCGGTCGTTCATCGTCGCCGGACAGAACTTCGTGGACGCCGTCCTGTCGTTCGACATCGGCGGAATCGTGCAGGCGGTGATCGACGGCGTGACCGGCGTGATCAGTGCATTCGGTGCCGGCGGCCAAGCCCTCGTGGACGGCGTCGTGGCCGCCCAGACCACCCTGGCAGCAGCACTCGCAACGCGGCCCATCCAGATCCTGCCCATCGGCCCGACCGGTGCGGCGCCGACGAGTGCGGCGGCTGACGCAGTCACCACCGCGGTCGCCCTGCCAGCCCTCCCCCCGGCGGCCCGGACTGCGGACTCGCCTGCTGCGGCGCCCGACGAGGTCCCCGGCACTGAGCAGGACGGACCGACCTCCGCCGGCGTCCGTTCCGCGTCGGGAAGAGCCCCGCAGCACGGCGCCGACGCCCGGCGGACCGGGATCGCAGAGCGGAACGCCACGGCGGCGGCGGCGGCGACCACCGCAGGTGCCGACGATGCTCCCACCAGAGCGGAAAGCCGACGGGCCGCTACCCGCTAGACCAAAGCCGATGGTCCGCTACCCGCTAGACCATGGCGCGGCGCCCGGACAGGGCGCGGCCGAGTGTCAGTTCGTCGGCGAACTCGAGGTCCCCGCCCATCGGCAGACCGGACGCGATCCGACTGATCGTCAGGCCGGGAATATCGCGCAGGATGCGCACCAGATAGGTGGCGGTGGCCTCGCCCTCGGTGTTCGGATCTGTCGCGATGATCACCTCGGTGATGTCGACACCGTCCACTCGCTCACCAATCCTGTTGAGCAGCTGCCGAATCCGTAACTGCTCCGGACCAATGCCCGACAGCGGATCCAGTGCCCCGCCGAGTACGTGATAGCGGCCGCGGAACTCGCGCGTGCGTTCGACGGCCTGAACGTCCTTGGGCTCCTCGACGACACACACCTGGGTACCGTCACGACGGGCATCACCACAGATCCGGCAACGCTCGGACTCGGAGACGTTTCCGCAGACCTCGCAGAACTGAACGCCGTCCCGCACCCGTGTCAGCGCCGCGGTGAGCCGATCGATATCCGGTGGCTCGACCGACAGCAGGTGAAAAGCGATCCGCTGAGCACTCTTCGGTCCGACCCCGGGCAGCTTGCCGAGTTCGTCGATCAGATCCTGGACGGGACCTTCAAACATTCCTTCAGGACTCCGCGATGCCCTGGTGCTGTTGACGCATCTGGGCCAGCGGGCCGAGGTGGAGCTTGACCATGTCCGCCATCTCCCGGGTGGCATCCGCGAACGCTCCGACGACGAGATCCTGGAGTGTCTCCACATCATCGGGATTGACCACTGACGGGTCGATGGCCACCGCGGTCACCTTCCCCGCGCCACTGAGGGTGATGGTCACCAACCCGCCACCGGCCTGGCCCTGAACCTCGGAGCCGGCGATCTTCTTCTGTGCCTCCTGCAACTGCTGCTGCACCTGCTGCGCCTGCGCAAGGGCGGCCTGCAGTCCCGGCATCATCTGATCGCGCAGTTGTTCCGCCTGCTTGCGCAGTGCTTCCGGATCGCCGGGGATGCCGGGCGGGATGCCGGGTTGCATGACGGTCTCCTTGCGTTGTGGTCTCGACTTCGTTGCGGACAGGCGTTTCGGCCGCTCGGTGACTTCCAAGCCTAGACCGCCACGGACTAGCGTGGCGGCCGTGCCGAAGTTCACTCCCCTGCGTGTCGGGGCCGCCGCCGTCACCGGTGTCGTTCTTGCCGCCGCGATGTCGCCGGCTCCCGTGACCAGCGCCGCGCCGAGCAGTGTCGCCGGGATGATCGTCTTCCTCGACCCCGGACACAACGGGGCCAACGACGCTTCGATCGCGCGTCAGGTTTCCAATGGACGTGGCGGCACCAAAGACTGCCAGGCCTCGGGTACCGCCACCGAGGCCGGCTATCCCGAGCACACCTTTACCTGGGACACCACGTTACGGATACGCGCCGCCCTGCACGCCCTGGGCGTGCGGACAGCGATGTCCCGTGGCAACGACGACCAGGTCGGTCCCTGCGTCGACGAACGCGCCGCGATGGCGAACGCGCTTCAGCCCAACGCGGTGGTGTCGATCCACGGTGACGGCGGACCTGCTACCGGCCGGGGATTTCACATCCTGTATTCCAGCCCGGCACTGAACGCCGCGCAGGCCGGACCGTCTGTGCAGTTGGCGCGGATGATGCGTGACCAGATTGCCGCGTCCGGGATACCGCCGGCGACCTATATCGGCAGCAACGGACTCAACCCCCGCGCGGATATCGCAGGTTTGAACCTCGCGCAATACCCCTCCATCCTCGTCGAGTTGGGGAACATGAAGAACCCGGTGGACTCGACATTGATGACCAGCGCCGAGGGCCGGCAGAAATACGCGCAGGCCGTGGTCAACGGGGTGGTCGCGTTTCTACAGACCCAGCCGCCACGAACCAGCTAGCCGCCCGCGCCCACCGTCACGCGGTCACGCCGTCTCCATCTCCTTCTTGAGGTTGGCCAGCACCTCGTCCTGAATACGGCGCAGACCCAGCGGGGCGAATACTCTCTCGAAAAAGCCCTTGACCCCGTTCCCACCGGTCCAGGTGGTCTTGACGGTCACACTGCACCCCGGAACCGCCGGTGCGACGGTCCAGTTCGTCACCAGTGACGAGTTGACGTCCCTCTCGATGACGGTGTGACCGGCCACGTCGACGTCGGCCTGGACGGCACGCACCCGGGATTTCGTGGCCTGCAGCTTCCACGCGGCGACGGTCCCCCGGCCCTGCCCGCCGGAAACCACCCGATAGTCGCTGTAGTGCGGCGAGAGGATTCTGGGCCGCACCTGCCGATAGTCGGCGATCGCGTCGAGAACCTTCGCCGGTTCGGCGTCGATCAGGATGGTGCTCGAAGAACTGACCTGTGCCATGTCACTCCTCAGATTGTGGTGGCTGCGCATGAGGGTAGTCATGCCGGCTGTCATGACTTGAGGCGTGCACGGACTTGTGTCACCGGTCGATTCGGCGGGCCCCGAGTTCGCTCTGCAGCAATTCCAGCGCTGCCTCTTCCGGATCGCGCCGTGGTGCGGGGTCCTCGTCGTCACGGACCGCCTCGGCGATCATGTCGTCTTCCTCCGCGCGTTCGCCGGCACGGCGGGCGTCAGTCGACTCCGGCACCGGTGCCGGGGGACCCGCCGGCGCGGAACCGCCCACACCTCCTGCCTCGCAGCGCACCTGCCAGTTCACGCCCAGCGCATCCTTGAGTGCATCGCGGATCACGTCGGCATTGCGCTGCTCACAGAGCCGCCTGGCCAGCGGCGCGGAGTCGTGTGCAAGAACCAGCGTGTTGCCCTCCACCGCGCGGACGACCGCGCCCGCCAGCATCACCTCGACGGTGCGACTGCGCTCGCGGACCTTCTCCCGCACCGTCGGCCACATCTGGCGCACCGCCGCCGCATTGGGCGAGTGTCCGTCGGCCGGTGCGTTCTCCGGACTGGGCACGGCCGGAGTTTCGCCGCGCGGCGCCGAAGGCGTCACGGATGGCGGTGCGGGTGCGGATGCGGATGCGGGTGCGGGTGCGGGTGCGGGTGCGGGTGCGGGTGCGGGTGGAGCTTCGACGGGCTCGGCGCGTACCGCAACCTGCTCGGCCCGGGGTGATGTCGCAGCCGGCGCCGGAGCCCGCTCGGCCTCCGCGCGTTCGATCGGTGCCGCCGCCTGGGTTTTGCGGACATACTGCTTGCCCGTGGGTGCGGGGGCACTCGCCGCGGCCTCCCCGGCCGGCAGGGAGATGTCCAGCCTCGTCTCAATCCGCTCGATACGCTGCAATAGAGCCGACTCGGTATCGCTGGCCGACGGCAGCAACAGCCGGGCGCACATGACTTCCAGGAGCAGTCGCGGGGCGGTCGCGCCGCGCATCTCCCCCAGACCGGTGTGCACCACCTCTGCGTACCGGGCCAGCGTCGCCGGCCCGACGCGGGCAGCCTGATCTCGCATCCGATCGAGCACGTCATCGGGCGCATCCACGACGCCACGGCTCGCCGCATCCGGAACCGCTTGCAGCACAATGAGATCGCGGAACCGTTCCAACAGATCGGTAGCGAAACGGCGCGGATCGTGCCCGGCGTCGATTACCGCCTCCACCGCCCCGAACAGTGCCGCCCCGTCACCGGCAGCCAATGCGTCGATCGCATCGTCGATCAGCGCGACGTCGGTCGCTCCGAGCAGCGCCAGAGCGCGCTGATAATGCACCCGGTTGTCTTCCGCCCCGGCCAGCAGTTGGTCCAGCACGCTGAGGGTGTCACGGGGCGACCCACCGCCGGCGCGGATCACCAGCGGGAACACGGCATCGTCGACGTTGACCGACTCCGAAGCGAGGATCTTTTCGATCAACGTGCGCATGGTGCGCGGCGCGAGCAGCCGGAACGGATAGTGGTGCGTCCGCGAACGAATGGTGGGAAGCACCTTCTCCGGCTCGGTGGTGGCGAACACGAAGATCAGGTGCTCGGGCGGTTCCTCGACGATCTTGAGCAGTGCGTTGAAACCCGCCGTCGTGACCATGTGCGCCTCGTCGACGATGAAGATGCGGTACCGGCTCTGCGCGGGCGCGTAGAAAGCTCGGTCACGCAGTTCGCGAGTGTCGTCGACCCCGCCATGGCTGGCCGCGTCGAGTTCGACGACGTCAACCGAGCCGCCGCCGTTGGGCGCCAAGGCCACGCACGAGTCGCATACCCCGCACGGGGTGGGGGTGGGGCCCTCCGCGCAGTTCAACGATCGGGCGAGGATCCGCGCAGACGACGTCTTGCCGCAGCCCCGCGGCCCGGAGAACAGATAGGCATGGTTGATTCGTCCGGCCGTCAGCGCGGTGGACAGCGGTTCGGTGACATGCTCCTGGCCCACTACCTCGGCGAACGTCGCCGGCCGGTACTTGCGGTACAGCGCCACGTCAGAAGGCTACCCAGCCGGACCGACGACACAACTCACGAGGGAGTCCGGCAGAGCCGGTTTGCCTGGAGGCGGCCTGGTCAGTCGGGATCAGGCGCACCCTCAACCGAGCAACGATTCGGTGGCCGCCAACAGCACGCAGGTGGCGAGGCCGTCGATCGCGTCGGACAGGTCCGTCAACGACGGGAAACTCGGCGCGATGCGGATATTGGTGTCGTTCGGGTCTTTACGGTACGGAAACGACGCGCCCGCCTCCGTCACTGCGATACCGGCATCCTTGGCCAGTGCGACCGTTCGTCTGGCGGTGCCGGGCAGCACGTCCATGCTGACGAAGTAGCCGCCCTTCGGTTCGGTCCAGGAAGCGACCTTGGAGTCCGAGAGGCGGCGATCCAGCGTCTCGAGGACCAGGGCGAACTTCGGAGCCAGGATCTGCTGGTGGCGCAGCATGTGCCGGCGGACCCCGTCTGCATCACCGAGAAATTTCAGGTGCCGCAATTGGTTCACCTTGTCCGGACCGATCGACTTCTTACCGGAATGCTGCAGGTACCAGGCGATGTTGCCCAACGATCCACCGAAGAAGCTGACCCCGCCGCCGGCGAAGGTGATCTTGGAGGTGGAGGCGAACACGTAGGGCCGGTTGGGATTGCCAGCCTGCGCGGCCAGACCGAGTACGTCAACCGGGCGCGCAAACTCGCCAGTGAGCGTGTGAACCGGATACGCGTTGTCCCAGAACAACCGGAAATCATTTGCGGCCGTGCGCATCTGAACCAGCCGACGCACCACTTCCCACGAATACACCGCGCCGGACGGGTTCGCATACACCGGAACGCACCACATACCCCTGATCGCCGGGTCGGCGGCGACGAGTTCCTCGACCAGATCGACGTCTGGACCGTCCTCGCGCATGGGTACGGCGATCATCTCGATGCCGAGGCTCTCGGTGATCGCGAAATGCCGGTCATATCCCGGTGCCGGACACAGGAACTTCACCACCGGCTCCCGGATCCACGGCCGCGGGGAATCGACGCCCCCGTGCAGGAGCGAGAACACCACCGCGTCGTGCATCAACTCGAGGCTGGCGTTGTTCCCCGCGATGAGGTTGGGAACGGGAATGCCGAGCAGCTCTCCGAATACGGCGCGCAACCCGGGCAGACCGTGCTGGCCGCCGTAGTTGCGGGTATCGGTGCCCTCGTCGTCCCGATAGACGTTCTCTCCCGGCAAGGTCAGCAGGCCATTCGACAGATCCAACTGTTCCGGCGAGGGCTTGCCCCGGGTCAGGTCCAGAGCGAGCCGCTTGGCCCGGAGGTCGGAGTAGTCACCGAGCAGCGACTCATGGCGGCTCTGTAGGTCATCACGGCTAAGGGACTGGAACGACACCATGAGCCTTTCGTCGATACCGCAAGATTTCCGTACCCGCCACAATGAGGCGGACAAGAAAGGGGACCCCGCGCACCCGCCAGAGCCCGTTGACCCTTGCTGCCTTCCGGCCCTGGGGGAGTTCACAGGTTGGACGCCGCGCGGGGTCCTCGGTCAGTCTAGTACCGACCGGGCGGTAGTGAGCAGGAGGTCGAGAACCTCCACCCCGGTCGGCTACCATGGCCGACGGAGGATTCGCCTAGTGGCCTATGGCGCTCGCCTGGAACGCGGGTTGGGTTAATAGCCCTCGCGGGTTCAAATCCCGCATCCTCCGCGCCCGTCCGGGGTGCGGCCGTGTAGCGGTCGCATCCCGGACTACCGATGAAGGAGACCTATGGGGCGGCGTGCTGCCAGGGCGACGCACCTCACGCTGTGGATCGTCGGCTTCCTTCTCTACATCGTGTTCGTCATTCCCCGATGGTGGGTCCTGACCGGCGACGTGCCCGCCACGGCGGCGACCTTCGGCCGTATCGTCACCGGCTTTCCCATCGCCGCGGCGGCTGTTCCGGTCGGGCTGACCTTGCAGCGTTCCCTGAAACAGGAGTCCCGCATCCCTGCGTTGGCGCTCCGGCTTCGCGCCTGGTCAGCAGTACTGCATGTGATCGCCGGGGTGCTGATCGTCGCGACTGCGGTCGCCGAGGTCTGGCTTACCTCGCAGGCCGCGGCGCCGTGGCTGTTCGGTGTGTACGGGGGTGCCGGGGCTCTCGCAGTCCTCGCAGCCCTCGCCTTTGTGCTGTCCTTCCCCGCGGAGCTGCCTCCGCCACCGCCCAAGCCGGCCCGGATCAAGCCCGCCAAGCAGTCCGACAAGGCGCCGAAACAGCGGCGCACCCGTAAGCGGGGCCGAAAGCAGTCCGGACAGGAGCCCGAAAAGGACTCTGACCAGGAGCCTGAAACCGCTGAAACAGAGTCCGGGGAGTCTGAACTGGACGACCCGGCTGCGGCCCCGACGGCCTTGGCGGAGGAGTCTGCACCGGACTCTGCAGCGAGTGTTGAGGGCTCGCCCGACACAGCCGTCGAGCCGGAGGGCTCGCCCGACACAGCCGTCGTGCCGGAGGGCGAGAGCACGACCGCGTCGGAGACGGACGGTTCGCTGGAAGCTGAGACGTCATCGGCCAGCAGTCCGTCGGAGAACGCGCGACCCGTAGGCAAGAAACGGCATCGGTTGCGCCGCTGAGCCGTTGGCTGCGACACCAGTTGGTTCGCGGCCTTCGGCCGACGTGCGGCCCGTGACACGCCCGGCCGGATTCTCCGGTCAGACGGTGGCCCGGACCGGCAGGTCAAGCTGGATGTCGGAGATGTTGATCAAGCCGATCGAGCTGTTGGAGTACAGGGTCGAGTAGGCCGCGATCTGCAGCGTCAAGGAATCCCCAGCGCCTGCGGTGTACGCGATACTCTGCATCGGGATCGTCACAGTGCGCTCACGCCCATCCAGCGTCACCGGCACCGCAGTGCTGATATTGCCGACGACTCGACCCGTCGCATCGTCGACCAATTGGGCGAACACGGCCTTTCCGGTTCCCAGACCGGTGTAGGTCAACGTCAGTTCGGGCGTACCCACAAACTGGTCGCCGACGTTCGGCGTCACCGCGACGTTGACGGCGTTGTTCGCCTCGGTGGCGAACACCTGATTCAACGGCCAGGACGTGACCGAGGAAGGCAGGCCCGTGCCCTGCAACGGCCCGGACCCGCCGATGAGCGGGATGATCGGCAGAAGTCCACCCGTGCCGTCGGCGCTGAACGGATTCACCTCGTTGAAGCCAGGGTCGAACGGCAACAGGTCGGACTGGTGGTAGACGCCCTTCTGGTCGTACCACTGGAATACCGGGATGTCGTCGGCCGGGTCGCCGGTCCCGGCGACGTAGGTGTCCAGCCAGGCGATGGTGTCGGACACCATCCGAGGAGTCTGCGTCGGGTTCACCGGGTCCAGGCAGTAGCCGTGACCGCCACAGAACCAGGTCATTTTGACCTCGGTCCCGAATGGGTTGGCCAGGATGGTCTGGGCGTTTTGAATCGCCTGATTCAGCGGGAAGAGCGCGTCGACGGTGCCCTGAACGAACATCGTCGGGGCCTTCATCTCGTTGAGCAGAGCGGTCGGCCCACTGCTACCGAGAACGGCCTGGGCGGTCTGGCTGATCCAGTTGAACAGCAGACCCGTCGCGACACCGGCGTAGATCTGGTTGTTGATGGTGGCGCCCGCCGTGACCAGCGAGAGCCCCAACACGACCGACCAGGCGGACTTGAAGATGTCGTTCGGGTACAGGGCCTCGTTCAGCGAGTGCCAGGCGATGCCCGGAACGATGGCGTCGATGCGGGGGTCGATGGTGGTCATCTGGATACCACCGCCGTAGGACCCACCCACCATGCCGACCTTCGGATCGTCCGGCCCGTTCAGTTGCGCCGGAGTATCCGTGGCCGACCAACTCACGATGGCCGACACGTCGCGGCCCTCGTAGAACGGGTTATCCAGTTGCAGCACCCCGCCGGAGGCGAATTCACCTCGCGGATCCCAGGTGATGAGGTTGTAGCCGGCATTGCGGATATCGCTCACGCTGGGCTGGTACGACTGGGAGTTGGTCCGGTCGTAGGGGTTGGTGCGACCGGCACCACCCAGTCCCGGACTATTGAGCGCTGTCGGTGCGTCCTCGCCCGCGACCAGGCCGCTTGCCGGGAAGAAGTTGGTGCTGATCTGGACACCGTCGAACGAAGTGACCTTGTAGGTGAACGCGACCGGCGTGTCGGCGGGGGCCAGTGTGTTCACCGCAACGTCGATGGCGGCGACGATGGAGCCGCCGATGATGGGGGCCAACAGCGTGCTGATCAGGGGTAGCTCCTGCAGCAACCCGATGATCGGCTCGAACAGCAGACCGCCCACCAGGGGGATGCCGGTGAGGAAGGCGTCGAAGTCGGTCACCTCGGAGACGCGCACACTGAACTGCTCGGACCCCTTGACCCCGGAGTCCAGCCAGTTGGCGTAGGGCAGGATCGTGTAAC
>MTBK01222968.1_pt1 | contig 15878 bp, 17 predicted proteins | sample 1535981 | NCBI WGS metagenome assembly MTBK01 (sample SAMN06109225, study PRJNA356200) | anaerobic digester metagenome | isolation source: biogas reactors fed with pig manure or primary and secondary sludge | place: Spain | collected 2016-06-30 | reverse complement strand
GCTGTGGCCAGCCGCTCCAGCCCCGCCCCGGTGTCAATGTTTTTCTGCTGCAGCGGGGTCAGCTCTCCATCGGGCTCGCGGTAGAACTGGGTGAAGACCAGGTTCCAGATCTCCAGGTAGCGATCGCAGTCGCAGCCCGGGAGGCAGTCCTCGCTGCAGCCTAAGTGGGCCCCGAGATCATAGTATATTTCCGAGCAGGGCCCGCAGGGTCCGGTGCCGATCTCCCAAAAATTATCCGCCTTGCCCAGGCGGACGATCTTTGCCGCGGGGATGCCGATCTGCTCGCGCCAGATCTGATAGGCCTCCTCGTCCTCCTCGTAGACGCTGATCCAGAGCCTTTCTGCGGAGAGGCGGTAAAGATCGCGAACCAGCTCCCAGGACCAGGCGATGGCCTCCTCCTTGAAGTAATCGCCGAAGGAGAAGTTCCCCAGCATCTCGAAAAAGGTGGCGTGGCGACCGGTGTGGCCGACCTGCTCGATATCGGGTGTGCGCACGCATTTCTGGCAGGTGGCGATCCGGGTGTGCGGCGGCTTTTTTTCCCCGGTGAAGTACGGCTTCAGGGGGGCCATCCCCGCTCCGATAAGGAGAAGCGAGGGATCGTTCTGCGGGATCAGGGGGAAACTGGGCATCACCAGATGCCCTTTTCCCGTAAAAAAATCTAGAAAAGTGGCACGAATATCGCTGCTCTGCATTTTATCTCTGTTACCCCCTCTTGAGTCCAAAGCAATTATATCTTTCACCCCCATACATGTCAATAAAACCCTAAATTCTGGGCTTTGCCCTGCCGGTCCCGGCAGAGAGTCGGATCACGGCCGCGCAAAAGGGGGGCGCTTCCGGGGGTGAAAGCGGTGAGGGAGGCGCTCCGGGGGGTGCTCATTTCTCTTTTAGTCGCCGCGCCAGAAAATAAGGAGATGCTTTCCCACGATGCGCAGGATCAGCGCCGCCGGAACCGCCAGGAGCAGGCCGGTAAAGCCGAACAGCTTGCCCCCCAGCAGCAGGGCCAGGATAATGAGCAGCGGATGCAGCCGGGCGCTGCGCCCGAGGATCACCGGGGCGATAAACTGGCTTTCCACCTGCTGGATGAGGAGGATCAAAAGGGCGACTTTCAGCGAGAGCAGGGGGGTATCGAACAGGGCGACGAGCCAGGCCGGAAGAGCGCCGATAAAGGGCCCGATATAGGGGATCAGGTTGGTCACACCGATAAAGATCGCCAGGACGAGGGGAAATTTCACCCCCAGGAGAACCAGTCCGGCGTAGGTCAGCGCTGCTACAGCCAGGCTGACCAGCAGGCTCCCCCTGATAAAGGCGCCGAGGGCGCTGTTGATCTCCTCCGCCGCCGCGATGAGGCGGCGACGGTGCTGCGGGGCAAAGAGGTAGAGAAGATTTCTTTTAAAAATATCTTCGTCGCGCAAGAAATAGTACGTCAGCACCGGAATGAGCAGAATGAGCACAATGCTGTTCAGAAAGGACCACAAAAAGTTGTAGAGGTGCTCCAGCCGGGAGACGAGGGCCATGCTGAAGGCCTCAATATTGTTTTGGACGATCTCCCGCATACCGGGGGAGAGGTTGAAGCGGTGGTAACCCGCTTCGATGCGCTGAAGAAAGCGCTGCAGCGCGGCGGCATAGCCGGGGATTTGCCCGACGAGCGCTTCCAGATCATCCAAGAAGAGCGGCGCCACCCGCAGACAGAAGAGCAGGATGAGCAGGGCGAAGATCAGGTAGAGCACGAAGATGGCCAGGGGGCGGGAGAGGCGCCCTCTCTCCAGACGGTGGACCAGGGGAGCGAGCAGGTAGGCGGCGATGAGCGCGGCGAGGAAGGGCGCCAGCGCAGAAAAGAGGGCCTGCCGGACCCGCACCGCCCAGATCGCCGCGAGAACAAGGAGGAGCCCGCCGGTCAGCAGAAGCAGCCCCTGCTGCCACGGCGGCAGCTCCCAAAATTTTTTTCTCACCGCAATCTCTCCTCGGGGGCGGTTAATCGCGCCAGTGCAGCTCCGGAGGGGCGGCGGGCCTGCCGCACTGCATAAAAAAATGAAAACCCTCTCCGGTATGATCTCTTCCTGACTATATCTATTCTGCAGCCGGGTAGAAAAAATACGGGCAAGCGTTTTCTTTTAGATGATCTCTTCAGTTTTGCTTTGCTTCAGGGAAACCGGGATTAAAGAGCCGTCAGCCTCAACATAGAATATATACCAGGACTGTTCCGGGCCGGGTTTGAATTCCATCAGACACTGCCAGCAATAGTACTGGTTATTTCCTACTTTACCGGTATCCGCTGAGCGGCACAGCGGGCACCGCATCATGGACACTTCCACTTCCGTTTTCAGATCAAATGCGCAGCTATTATTCCCGAAAACGGTCCGAATCATACACCGCGGCGATGAGGCCTCCGCCCAGGAGCAGATCGCCCCGGTAAAACACCGCCGCCTGCCCGGGGGCCACCGCCGCCTGGGGCGTGTCGAATTCGAGGCGCGCCCGCCGCTCCGGCAGCGGGAGCAGACGCGCCGGGGTCTCGGGAGCAAGGTAGCGTATTTTTGCCGTGACCCGCTCGTCCCGCTCCAGCGCCGGCCAGGCGATGAGGTTGAGCCGGGCCACCTCGGCGGCGCAGCGATAGAGCTCTTTTCTTTCCCCGACCACGATGCTGTTGTCGGCGGGGCGCAGCTCGAGGACGTAGAGGGGCTGCGCCGCGCTGAGAGCGAGGCCGCGCCGCTGTCCCACTGTGTAGAAGGGGATTCCCTCGTGGCGGCCGATGACTGTGCCGCTGCGATCGACAATGGGCCCCGGCTCCGCCCTGAGGCCACGCCGCTTCAGGAAGCTCCGGTAGTCGCCGCGGGGAATGAAGCAGATCTCCTGGCTCTCTTTCTGGTCCGTTGCCGCGGGGCCCAGCCCTGCCGCTCTGGCGTAAACCTCTTTTTTGGTCAGGGAACCGAGGGGAAAGAGGCAGCGAGCCAGCTGCTCCTGGGTCAAATTGTAGAGCATGTAGGACTGATCCTTGTCCCTGTCGAGCCCTTTTCGCAAAAGGTGGCGCTTCTTCCTGGGGCAGTGCTCCACCCGGACATAGTGTCCCGTGGCGATCCGGGGGATGGAGCGCTCCTGGGCCGCCTCCAGCAGGGCGGCGAATTTGATCTCGCGGTTGCAGATGACGCAGGGGTTGGGGGTGCGGCCGCGGCTGTATTCGGCGGCGAAATAGTCGATCACGCAGTGCTCGAAGCGTTCGCGCAGATCGACCACTTCATGGGATATCGCCAGGGTTTCGGCGACGGCGGCGGCCCGGGCCACCGCCTCGGAGGGGGCGGGAGCCCCCGGCGGTTCCTCTTCAGTGAACAGCTGAAAAGTGAGCCCCGCCACCTCATAGCCCTTCTCCACGAGGATGGCGGCGGCGACGGCGCTGTCGACCCCGCCGCTCAGGGCGACCAGTACTTTAGTGCTGTTAATCGGGAAACACCCCCCTGCAACCCGGCCTCAGGAGCCCGGAGGCTTCTGCAGCGGCTCCCACCGGCCGCTCCCCCGGGAAATCTCGTCAAAGCGCTTCCTGGCCGTCTCGGCCGCCCGGTGGGGCAGGGCGGCGATCACCGTAACCGCAGCGCCGTACTCGGTGCTGATGATCTCCCCCTGCAGCGATTCCAGCAGACGGAGCAGCGCCCCGATCTCTTCGTACGAAACGAGGAGGCGCACGTAGCGCAGCCTCTCCCGGACCACCACTTCGCCCCCGTCGATACAGTCGCGGGCGCACTGGCGGTAGGCCCGGGTCAGCCCCCCGATACCGAGCTTCACCCCGCCAAAATAGCGGGTCCCCACCACCGCCAGGCCGGACAAATTCCGGCCCTGCAGCAGCTGCAGCATCGGCAGGCCGGCGGTGCCGGCCGGCTCCCGGGCATCGAAGGAGCGCTCCACCAGGGCGCCTTCCTCCATAACCCGGTAGGCGTGGGCATGATGAGTGGCGTCGGGAAATTCCTCGCGGATCCGCTCGATAAAGCTCTGCGCCGCCTTTTCACCGGCAGCCGGGGCGGCGGTGCCGATGAAGCGGGAGCCCTTGACCGTAAAGCGTGCGCGGACCTCCCGGCGAAGCGTCCGGTAACGATATTTGCTCACCGCAGTTTAACCTTCTTCCTTGGGCGGCGCCGTCCCCCCGTTTTGCGCCGGGCCTCTTTCCGGAAGCCCCTCTTCTTCCGGCGCAGACGCTTGTGCGGCGGCGCTCTTGGCGCCCTGATGGAGCCTGTGCAGCCGCTCCTTGATCTGTTTCTCGAAGCCTTCTTCTCCGGGGTGGTAGAATGTTTTCCCCGCCAGCTCCCGGGGGAGATAGCGCTGCTCCACAAAATGGCCGGGATGATCATGGGGGTAGCGGTAGCCTTTGCCGTGGCCCAGGCGGGCGGCGCCGCGGTAGCCCGTCCCCCGCAGGTGCCGGGGAACGCGATAGCTTTCGCTCTCCTCAACGGCCTCCAGAGCCGCTTCGATGGCTTTGTACGAGGCATTGCTTTTGGGGGCGGCGGCCAGATATACCGCCGCCTGGGCGAGGGGAATGCGCCCTTCGGGAAGGCCGACGAGCTGCACCGCCTGGGAGGCGGCCACCGCCATCTGCAGCGCCTGCGGATCGGCGTTGCCGATATCTTCGGCTGCGCTGATCACCAGGCGCCGGGCGATAAACAGGGGATCTTCACCGCCCTTGATCATGCGGGCGATCCAGTAAAGCGCGGCATCGGGATCCGAACCGCGGATCGACTTGATCAGCGCTGAAACGATATCGTAATGCTCGTCCCCGGCCCGGTCGTAGGTGTAACCGGGCGACTGGAGCGCCTCCGCGGCCGTCTCCACGGTGATGGCGCTATGGCCGCCGTTTCGTTCGGCGATATCGGCGGAGAGTTCGAGGGCGTTGAGGGCGGCCCTGACGTCGCCGTTGGCCTGCTCGGCCAGATATTGCAGCGCCTCCGGGTCCACCGTCAGCTCCAGCCGGCCCAGCCCTCTCTCTTCGTCGGCCAGGCCCCTTCGCAGCAGTTTCAAGATTTCGTCCGAGGGCAGCGGTTCAAAAATAAAAAGACGGGTGCGCGAAAGGAGGGGCCCGTTCAGATAGAAGAAAGGATTTTCCGTGGTCGCTCCGATAAAGATGACCGTTCCCTGCTCCACCGCTTCCAGCAGGGTGTCCTGCTGCGCCTTGTTGAAGCGGTGGATCTCGTCGATAAAGAGGATCGTCCGCCTGCTCTCGAGCGACCAGCGGTCGCGGGCGGCGCCGACCACCTCGCGGATATCCTTCACCCCGGCGGTGACGGCGTTGAGCTGAACAAAGGCAGCCCGGGTGGTGGAGGCGATGATCAGGGCAAGCGTGGTTTTACCGGTGCCGGGGGGGCCGCAGAAGATCATCGAGGGAACCTTGTCCGCGGCGACGAGACGGCGCAGCGGCCTGTTCTCGCCGAGAATACTCTCCTGACCGGCAAATTCGCTCAAATCGCGCGGGCGCATCCGCAGGGCCAGCGGGCCTTCTTCACGCATCTTCTTTTCCCAGCCCATGGTAATCAGATCGATCGTCAACAGCTCCTTCGCTTACAGACTTTACCGGCAAGACACCTTTGGTGCCTGCCTTTTCCAGATCTTCTTCAATTATATCATGAAACCGCTTTCCTCCAGCCGCTTGGCCGGCAAAATAGAAACGCCCTTTCTGCAGCACCGCTCCAGAAAAGGGCGTTTATCCGTTCAGTTTGTTCCGGCCGCCGTTTAAAGACGGCTAATAGTTGATCCCCCACATTCCCCCGGCGGCGCCGAAGATAAATCCTAAAAATATCTTCACCACCAGGCTCCAGCCGACAGTCAGATCATCGGCGACAATCAGCCCTGCAGCGAGCATGAGCAGAACATAGATCGCGCCGACGGCTCCGCCGTTCAGCCAGCCGCGCATTCCGATCTTGCGCGCGGCGTAGGACGAGCCCCACAGGATCGCGATCGTGCCGACGGCATAAACAAGATATGGAGCCGTCTTCTCCGGCAGCGCCGTCAGATAGAGAAGCAGGGCAATCAGCAGCAGCATCACCGCTGAAAAGAGCAGGGCCAGCAGGATGCCCCGGCCCAGGTTCAGCCAGGCGCTCTGGCGCAGCTGTTGAAGAAGCTGATTGTTGTTCGCCGGCCGGTGTTTCATCAATTCGCCCCCTGAAAAGAGCATATGAGCCGGCAGGCGTAATTATTACCCCTCTTCGCCTTCGTCGAGGACCCGCTCAATCCCCCCGCGGTTGAACTTGATATTAACATTGTCGGCCACGCGCAAGGTCACCGTTTCATCCCGCAGCTCCCTGATGACCCCGTGGATCCCGCCGATGGAGACAACGCGGTCTCCTTTTTGCAGTTCCGAGAGCATTTCGCGCCTTTTTTTCTGCTGCTGCTGCTGCGGACGGATCAGGATAAAATAAAATATGGCGAAGATCACGACCATCCACAATATGCCCGTGTACGGGCCCAACTTTGCAATTAGCTCCTGCATTTCTCTGCACCTCCGTAATAATGTGTTAGTTTTGGTTTCTTCAGTTGGTAGTACCGCTCAAACCTATCTTCACGAATCGCTTCGCGTATCTCCCGCATCAGGGTGGCAAGGTAATAAAGGTTGTGATATGTAGTCAAGCGCATCCCGAGGATCTCCCCGGCGTTGAACAGGTGGCGGATGTAGGCCCGCGTGTACTGCCGGCAGACCGGACAGCCGCACTCCTCGTCCAGCGGTGCCATATCGGCGGCGTAGGCGGCATTGCGCACCGTCAGGTAGCCCCGGCTGGTCATCACCCTGCCGTTGCGCGCTATCCGGGTCGGCAAAACACAATCGAACAGGTCGATCCCGAGACGGCTTCCCTCCAGAAGCGCATCCGGCGAGCCCACGCCCATCAGATAGCGCGGTTTCTCCGCCGGCAGCAGCGGAACGGTGCCGTCGAGGAGTTCATACATCAGCTCTTTGGGTTCCCCCACGCTCAACCCGCCGATGGCGTAGCCCGGAAAGTCAAGGGCGACCAGCCCCTCGGCGGAAAGTCTTCTCAAATCCTGGTAAACACCTCCCTGAACGATCCCGAACAGCGCCTGATCCCGGCGCAGGTGGCTCGCCAGAGAACGCTGGGCCCAGCGTTCGGTGCGCTCCACCGCCCGTCTGACCTCGTCGTGCGGGGCCTCGTGGGGCAAAAAATGATCCAGAACCATGGCGATATCCGAGCCGAGCAGGTTCTCTATCCGGATGACCCGCTCGGGGGTAAGGTAATGCGTCGAGCCGTCGATATGCGAGGTGAAAATGACCCCGTCTTCTTCAACTTTCCGCAGGCCGCCAAGGCTGAATATCTGAAAACCGCCGCTGTCGGTGAGGATGCCGCCGGACCAATTCATCATCCGGTGCAGCCCCCCGGCGCGGGCGATGACCTCGACTCCGGGACGCAGATAGAGATGGTAGCTGTTGGCCAGGATCATCTTTGTCTCGAGGGCGGACAGCTCCCCGGTTGTGATCCCCTTGACCGTTCCCTGCGTCCCCACCGGCATGAAGGCGGGGGTCTCCACAGCGCCGTGGCCGGTGAGCAGCCTGCCCCACCGCGCGCCGGTCCGGGAACAGCGCTTGATCAGCTCAAAATTTATGGCCATCCCTTCCACCCCGCTATAGCTTATCTTAACCATTTCTTGCTGTCAATTATGCTTTATTCCTTTTCCGGCACCCTCTGGAGGGTGCTGAAAATGCGCCGGCGACCGCCCGGGCCTCACAGGAGGAGCATGCTGTCGCCGAAGCTGTAGAAGCGGTATTTTTCCTGGACGGCCAGGCGGTAGGCCTCCAGCACCGGCTCCCTTCCGGCAAAGGCGCAGACCAGCATCAGCAGGGTGGAGCGGGGCAGGTGGAAGTTGGTCAGCAGAAGGTCGACGGCCTTGAAGCGGTAGCCGGGGTGGATGAAGAGATCGGTCCAGCCCTCCTGCTCCTTCAGGAAACCGCGCTCGTCGGCGGCCGCCTCCAGTACGCGGCAGACCGTTGTTCCCACGGCACAGATGCGCCCGCCCCGCCGGCGGGTTTCATTGATCCGGGCAGCGGCGGCGGCACCCAGGCGATAATATTCGCGGTGCATCTGGTGGCTGCGGATATCTTCTTCGCGGACCGGCTGAAAGGTGCCCGGGCCGATATGGAGGGTGGCAAAGGTCCAGCCCACCTTTTTGCGGCGCAGCTGTTCGAAGATCTCCGGGGTAAAGTGGAATCCCGCCGTGGGAGCGGCTGAAGAGCCGTTCTCGGCGGCATAGATGGTCTGGTACTGAGCCGGGTCTTTCAGCTCCTGCTTGATGTAGGGGGGCAGCGGCACCCGCCCGAGGCGGGGCAGCATCTTCTCCAGCGGCTCCGGTCCGCTGAAGCGAACCAGCCGCTGTCCCCGCCCGGCGTACTCCACAATCTGCGCCTGCAGGCCCCGCTCAAAGAGCACCGCGGCGCCGGGTTTGAGCTTGCGCCCCGGGCGGACCAGGGCCAGCCACTCCTCCCCGGCGAGGCGGTGCAGCAGGAGCAGCTCCGCTTCGCCGCCGTCTTTGAGGCGCTTACCGAGAAGGCGGGCGGGAATGACCCGGGTATCATTTAACACCAGCAGGTCCCCCGCCTCGAGATAGTCGGGAAAAGCGGTAAATATTTCATGAGCGACCACCCCCTGACGGCGCCGCAGCACCATCATCCGCGAACGGTCCCTCCGCCCGACCGGCTCCTGGGCAATCGCTTCCGGGGGCAGTTCATAATCATAATCGCTGAGCCTGGTACTCTCCATCTACTGTGCACACATCCGCTTCCGGCGCCGCCTCCTTTGAGCGGTGCGGCGCCCGGGTCACTGGTTAAAAAACAGCCGCCGGATTTTACCGGGCCGGCCGCGATTCAGGGAAAACCCCGCCGCCGGTTACCATAAACGGGGTTGCGGGTCTCCGCCGCCGCCGGTGATCTTGAGGAGGCGGTAGGCCTCCCCGGTGACGACGCGGCCGCGGGGAGTCCTCTTCAGCAGGCCCAGCTTCATCAGAAAAGGTTCGTAGACATCTTCGAGGGTCTCCGGCTCTTCGCTGATGGAGGCGGCGAGGGTGTCGAGCCCCACCGGGCCCCCCTCGTATTTCTCGATCATGGTCCGCAAAAGGCGGCGGTCGATCTCGTCGAGGCCGAAGGCGTCGAGCTGCAGCATCTCCAGCGCCTCCCCGGCGGCCTCCCTGGAGACAACATTGTCAGCCTTGACCTGGGCGTAGTCGCGCACCCTTTTCAGCAGGCGGTTGGCCACACGGGGAGTGCCCCGGGAGGCGCCGGCCACAGCGCGGGCTCCTTCCGGCTCAATGGCCACGTTCAAAATCTTCGCCGAACGGGTGATGATCGTGATCAGCTCCTCATCGGTATAGAATTCGAGGCGATCGACGATACCGAAGCGATCGCGCAGCGGCGAGGTCAGCGCACCGGCCCGCACCGTTGCCCCGATGAGGGTGAATGGAGGCAGATCGAGCCGCAGCGAACGGGCGCCGGGGCCCTTGCCGATGATAATATCGAGGGCGCAATCTTCCATCGCCGGGTAGAGGATCTCCTCCACCGTCCTGCTGAGGCGGTGGATCTCGTCGATGAAGAGGACGTCGCCGTGCCCGAGGTTGGTCAGGATGGCCGCCAGATCGCCGGGCCTCTCGATGGCCGGACCGGCGGTGATCCGTATATTGACCCCCATCTCCCTGGAGATAATATGCGCCAAAGTGGTCTTCCCCAGCCCCGGCGGACCGTAGAGGAGAACATGATCGAGGGGCTCCTGGCGCTCCTGCGCCGCGGTGATATAGATAGCGAGCTTCTCTTTGATCTTCTCCTGACCGATGAACTCGGCCAGCGATTGGGGCCGCAGCCCGAATTCAATCTGCTGATCATCGTCCGGCCGGCGCCGCGACGATACGATTCTCTCTTCCATGATGATGCCCCCTTACCGGCCCTCTCCGGAGCCGCCGGCCAACAGGTTCAGCGCCTTTTTCAGGAGTTCCTCTCCGGAGAGGGCGCCGCCACCTGCCGCCATCGCTTTGTTGACCGCCACCGCCGCCTCGCTGTTGCTGTAGCCCAGGCTCCGGAGCGCCTCGATGCTCTCCAGGCGCGGCGAATCGAGAGTGACCGGGAAGGGCAGCTCGGCGGTGTAGAGACGGGAGACCTTCTCCTTCAGCTCGAAGATCAGCCGCTGGCCCATCTTCTGGCCCACCCCCGGGGCCTGGCAGAGCGTCTTCAGATCTTCTTCCAGGACGGCGGTGCAGATCTGGGCCACGGTCAGGCTGCCCAGAAGGGAGAGCGCCAGGCGCGGGCCGAATCCGGAAACGCCGGTGATGAGATTGAACAGATCGCGCTCTTCGGCGGCGCGAAAGCCGATCACCCGGAGATCGTCGTCCCGGAGCAGCAGCCGCGTATAGAAGAGCACTTCGGTGCCGATGAGCTGCTCCAGCTCCCCGCTCTGCTCCGGTGTCTCCAGCGACAGGCCCACGGCCCCGATCTCCAGGACCGCCCGTCCGGGCAAAACGGCGACAAGTTTTCCGCGGAGATATTCGATCAACCCTACCGGCCCCCTTTGACCGCTTCGTGATAGCGGAAATTCTGCAGGTGGCAGAGGGCAATAGCCAGGGCATCGGCTTCGTCGGCGGCGGTGATCGGCTGCGCCAGCTTCAGGAGCAGCTCCACCATGCGCTGCACCTGCAGCTTGTCGGCCTGCCCGTACCCGGCCACCGCCTGCTTCACCTGCAGGGGGGTGTACTCATAGAGATCCAGATTGTTCTTCGCCGCCGCCAGGAGGATCGTTCCCCGAGCCTCGCCCACCTGCATGGCGGTGCGCACATTTTTGCAGAAGAAGAGCTTTTCGACGGCCACGGCGCGCGGCTGATATTGCCGGATCAGCTCGGTGATGGCATCGTAGATCGCCGCCAGGCGCAGCGCCCCCGGCGTTTTCCGCGATGTGCGGACAGTTCCCGAAGCGATGCGCTTGAAGCCGTTCTGCCGCTCCTCAACGAGGCCGTAACCGGTCAGGGCCAGCCCCGGATCAATTCCCAGGATAATCATATGATCACCGTCAGTTCTCTTTTCTTAACCGCTATATAGTTCTTTAGCCGGGGCAATAAATCCTTTTTGCCTTTTAATTGGCAAGCGCCGGATTTAAAAATCCGGCGCTTCTTTACAATCACAGGCAGTGCGGTTCAGCCGTCGGCGGAAGGGTTAGCTGGTATACGCCTCCAGGATGCTGTCCAGGTCGTCCAGGGTATCGAAGGGATCGCCCGTCTCCAGCTTTTCCCGGAGATCGTCCCTGACGCTGTACGCGGTCACTCTGATCACCCGCCCCTGCGGGGGGATCCCCTGATATACGGCGATGCGCTCCTCGTCGCCTTCTTTAAAGATGCCCAGATAGTAGCGCTGCGCGCAGTCGGGGCAGAGATCGCCCAGATGGGTAAAGGTGAAATGCGGCCCCGCCGCCCCGGCCCGCACATCGGCCACGTACCAGCCGCCGGTATCCTTCAGGTAGGAGATGATCTTCTCCAGGCCGGTTTTGCTCTCATGAAGCGCCAGGGCCATCTCCACAAGGGCATCCGGAGGGAGCTCCAGCTCCGGGGGAACGTCTTCAGGGGCGTACACCGCACCATGATCGCAGTAGCGGTAGAGATGCTGCACCGTGTAGGGAGCCCGCTGGGTGGCGCCGGGAAGGGTCTCCACCTCCTGCTCCGGTCTGGACAGGAGCTGCTCAAAGAGATTGAGATCCCGGGTATAGGCGATCAGCAGAAGCAGCGGCCCCAGGGCAACCGCCACCACCAAAACCACAAAGCCCGTCCGCAGCCACCGGTGGACCCTTTTTTCCTTCTTTTGTTCCTGTTCTGACAATAGGGCTCATCCTCTCAGCGATGATTATTCCAACCCTATCATCCCCCTGAGAGGATAAATTATACATTTATTGGCCTGTTTATTCCATTAAATCGCCGGGAATCTCAAAATTGGCGTAGACATTCTGCACATCGTCGTTGTCCTCGAGCGCTTCCATCAGCTCGAGGATGCGCCTGACCTCGTCGGGGTTATCGATCTCCACGGTGTTCTGCGGCAGCATGGTCACTTCGGCGCTCTCGAAGTCGATCCCCTGCTTGTGCAGGTATTCTTTGACCTCTTCGAAGTGATCCGGCGAGCTGATCACGCTGTAGGTGTCGTCTTCCTCCCGGACATCCTCCGCCCCGGCCTCCAGGGCCATGAGCATGAGATCGTCTTCGCTGACGGCCAGATCCTCCTTTTTAACGATGAACAGTCCCTTTCGCTGGAACATCCAGGCCACACAGCCGGTTTCACCGAGGTTCCCGCCGTAACGGGAAAAGAGATGCCTGATCTCGGCAACGGTGCGGTTGCGGTTGTCGGTGAGCGTCTCCAGCAGCACCGCCACGCCGCCGGAAGCATAACCCTCATAATTGACCTGGTCGAAACTCTCTCCCTCGAGGCCCCCGGAACCCCTCTGGATGGCCCGCTGGATATTGTCGTTGGGCATATTGTTGTCCCGGGCTTTCTGCACCGCGAGGCGCAGACTAAAATTGGTCTCCAGATCGCCGCCCCCCTCTCTGGCGGCGACGATGATCTCCCGGGCCAGTTTCGTGAAGATCTTGCCCTTTTGCGCATCGACACGCGCCTTGCGGCGCTTTATATTCGCCCATTTGGAATGGCCGGCCACTTGTGATTCCCCCTTTCTTGATCTTCTCCGGTTTCACTCTATTGGGGATAGGATGTGCGGACCGACGTCCTGATGCCGCCGCGGGGATTGAAGTCGGCGGCAACGGTCATCGTAAGCGGGTCGATCAGCGAAACCAGATCGTCCAAAATCCGGTTGACCACATCCTCCTGGATAATCCCCACCTGCCGATAGGAGTTCAGATAGTACTTGAGCGACTTCAGCTCAACACAGGTTTCGCGCGGCACGTAGATAATCCGCAGCTCCCCGAAATCAGGCAGCCCCGTCCAGGGGCACACCGAGGTGAATTCGGGAAAGATATACTCCACCTCGGAGCGCCGTCCGGCATAGGCAAACGGAACCGTTTCCAGAACCTCTTTCGTCACCCGATCGGGCGCCTGCGGGGTGGAACCCTGTTCACCTGCTGCTCTATCCTTCACTGGCCATGACACCCCCTTTGCGCGCCCAGCGGACCGTCAGGTAACAAAACGGGGTATCGGCGAGCGCCAGAGCTAACTTGATCAGGTACTGCCCGACAATCATATTGATTAACACGGCCCCCTCAACGGTGCCGGCAAAAGCGATGGTGATAAAGATGGCGCTGTCGAGCAGCTGGCTGACCATGGTGGAAAGGTTGTTGCGCAGCCACAGATGTTTGCCCCCCGTGACCCGGCGCCAGAATAAGAAAGCCTGAACATCATGCAGTTGGGAGATGATATAGGCGACCATGCTGGCGGCGACGATGCGGGGGACTGTCCCCAGGATCGCCTCGTAAGCCGGCTGCTGCTCCCAAAAGGGAGCCGGCGGCAGCACCTGCCCCAGATAGAGAAAAGCGGTCATGAGCAGGCTCATGAACAGACCCTGCCAGACCAGGTTGTTGGCCTCTTCTTTTCCCCAGACTTCACTGATCGTATCGGTGATCACAAAGGTCACCGGATAAACAAAGACCGCTGCGGGGAGCACAAAGCGCCCCAGGGTGAACAGCTTGCCGGCAATGATGTTGGCCACAAGCAGGCAGGTGATGAAAATGGCGTTCAGCAGCCGTAATTTTTTCTCCAAAGGAGCACACCTCTTGTTTTTTTTTAAAGCAGGGTGTCCGCGACCTGCTCACTGGATTAGCGGTTGTCCGGGCAGAAACAAATGTTTGCCCGGAACAGTCACCGGTAAAAGTTTAACAGGGGATCGAGCTTACCCGTGGTTAACAGATAATAGGAAAGAAACATGTTCAGGGCGGTCAGCGCCAGCCCGAGGCTGTTCAGGAAAATTCCGCTCCGGGCCAGATCGCGGCGCCGGGAGGGCAGCCCGGTAACCCCCATGACCAGGCCGAATGCGCCCAGGGGCGCGCCCACGAAGGGGATCGCCCAGCCCGCCAGCATGACGATACCGCAAATTACCGAGTTGCGCGCCGACCGGACCAGATTCCGGGCGGCGACGGGGTCGCTCTGTGCGTTCACCAAACCACCTCGCTAGGGATCAAGCTTATCACAACTGAAAGCGTCGAACAATGACGAAAGGGCGGCCAACAGGAATTCCGCAAACGCCTTCTAATAAAGGCTCCAATCAACTTACAGGCTCTATCTTGGAGCTTTTTGGTGATAAGCAATAAATGAAGTCAGGTGTACCAGCGTCTGCTGGTTTGTCTAAAATATTTGTTTGGGGTTTTGGACTATCCCACCGCATGGTGTTTACCCTCCCTCTGGCTGCCAAATAGATGGCTCCAAGTCAATTAGGCCAATGGATAACGCGAACATCAAAACCTTCTTTGAAAAACGTTTTCTGTAGGAGCGCGGTAATCTCCGGTAATAAAATAAAAAGAAAAGGTTCCTTGCGATTACAATTAGCCAGCGCATCGCCATAAAGGTTACCTCGTCGTGATGATGGTTATGTCCAAAGCCCCAGTTTGTTTTTAAATCGTGAAATACTTTGTTCTCAATATCCCACCTCCGGTGTAATATTCGCCAGGCCGATTCAGTTGGCAGTGTTACCTTGTCAGCAGTAGTAACCATGTGCGTGGTTATCTGCTCGCCTTTCTCTTTTTGGCTCCCGCAGAGCCTTGTTTCTTGGATTCTCAAAACCCTTAAAGGAACCTTTACGCCGGGCCAGCTTTCAAAGTTCTCCGCATCCCAAATCTTAACCTCATAAGTATATTTTTCCCCGGAATGGTCATCTTCGTACCAGCTACTTTTTAAAGATAGTTCCTTTTCCAGGTCGGGCTCGCGGCCGGCAAAAAGACCGTCTGCATCCTTGATAATATTGTAGTTCTCCTGCTTTACCCGGATCACCGCAATCTTGTTTTGAGCTACAATTTCGTTGATCACCGGCGCCTTGGCGTAAAGCGAGTCCAGGGTAATTGCGTCTGCATAGCGAAAGTGATCCTGGTAAAGCTTTCTTAACAACCGTAGCGAGGCTGTCTGTTCACCCTCACCCGGTGCAATACGTTCCAGGCCTATGGTCAAATTGGGCGAACGGCCGACATAAGCAGCCCCGACTAGGTTTTCATGGTAATCAACTTCCTTGCCTGGTTTACCGTCGGTCCGTTTCGTTGTACGGCATTTCTCACAACTCCAGCTTTTGCACTGTGTCCTAAAAACTTCTGTCCCGTCTAGGGCAACAACTGTAAAACCATCTATGGTACCATGCTGGAATACTTTGTTGTAACGTGCAGTTTTGATAATCCGGCGGTTAAACCGCTCAAATTGCTTGATCGAACTTCTGGCCAGAGCGTACCCAAAGGTATCGGCGCTGCCTTTTACCCTTCTCTTTTTAAGCACCTTGTTGAAGTAGCCCTGTTTCAAAAGGCCTTCCATCATATTAAAACTGTGTACATTTACGGCCAGGCTGAAGAATATCATCATGAGAATCTTTTGTAGGGAAACCTGGGGATTTGTTCTTCCGTCACTGAATCCAAATAGCTGTTGCGATAAACCGTAAACTTTGTTAACATATTTGATGAATTGATGAGCGCGCTGTTTCATGGGATCCCTGTCCTTTATGTTGTTTTTCTTATCAAAAAACAATTTCTATAAAGGTTACAGGGTTCCCTTTTTATTCCCTCAATGTTGTTATATTCCAAACCGATCCAACAGATCCAATAGTCTGACACAATTTTCGAATTTATCAGTCCGTTAGCCAATCACATTAAATTGCCGTCCTGCAAGGCTCTACCCTGCTTTGTCAAAGATCATTTACGGAATGCCTGCCGGGCCGGAGGGCTTTCCGAAAAACAGCGAAAAACAG
>MTBK01239570.1_pt1 | contig 15983 bp, 15 predicted proteins | sample 1535981 | NCBI WGS metagenome assembly MTBK01 (sample SAMN06109225, study PRJNA356200) | anaerobic digester metagenome | isolation source: biogas reactors fed with pig manure or primary and secondary sludge | place: Spain | collected 2016-06-30 | reverse complement strand
CGTGCAGTTATGGCGTTATGATCCCGCTCTGTTTTCCAAGGAGGGGAAGGTAGACGTTTTTTCACTCTATCTCAGTCTTTCCGAAGAAGATGATGAGCGCATTGAATCCGCCCTGCAGGAGATGATGGAAAAATTCGCATGGTCATAGGGCTGGATACATTTGCCGCTCACTTCGCAGCATACCAGGAGCACTATGTGCTCATAGGCGGTGCGGCCGCCTGGCTGATTCTGGATGAAGCGGGGATTGACCCGCGCGCCACGAAGGATCTGGATATCGTGCTTTGCCTGGAAGCGCTGGACCGTGAGTTTGTCTCTGTGTTCTGGGACTTTATCCGGGCTGGCGGCTATCAGATCCAGGAAAAGAGTTCGGGAGCAAAAAACTTTTACCGTTTCCAGCGGCCGTCACGGCAGGGGTATCCAATCATGCTGGAGCTGTTTTCGCGGAAACCGGATGTGCTGACGATCCCCGATGGAAGCCGCTTGACACCTATCCCCGTAGAGGAAGACGTCTCCAGCCTCTCTGCCATTCTGCTGGATGAAGGCTATTATGACTTTATTCACCGGCACAAACGCGAGCTCGGGGGTGTTTCCATCGTCGACGAAGAATGCCTGATCCCACTCAAGGCCCGGGCCTGGTTGGACTTAACGCAGCGCAAAGCAGCCGGAGAAGATGTCGACAGCCGGAATATCAAAAAGCATAGAAACGATGTCCTGCGTCTTTATCAGGTCGTGAATCCTGGGCACCGCCTCGAATTACCCGGGACAATCCGCAGGGATCTGGCTGCATTTCTGAAGGCGGTTGAGCCCGATCTGGATCAGCATCATCTGAGGCAGTTAGGTATCCAGGGCATCAGTGTTGCTGAGATATTCCAGACTTTGAGGGCTGTTTACGGACTCACAAAAGGATAAAATACATGCCCTTGAACAATGAACAGACTGTGCTCTCTCGGTTGGTGAAAGCTATTCTCAATGCCGCGGCGTATAACCCGGAGGTACAGGCAGCCCCTGCATGCATCCTGTGGCCGGACAAGGACAGGCAGTGGGAGGCCGTGATTTCCAGGCTGCAAAAGGAGTTGCCTCAATTATATGTATTGGGCGATTATTCGCCAGAGAACCGTACAGGCCCCGCTATCTGGCTTCGGTGCGTGTTGGCGGGAACCGTTTCGCCAGAGCCCGAGGACCAGTCCGAAAGCAAGGTAGGGGATGTTCCACCTAAATATAGTGTTCCAGAAAATATCCCCATCTTTTACCTCCCGGGGGTCAGCAGGCAGGACTTGCGGGCAATAGAAAGCTGTCCGGAATACCTGAGGCCGCTGGCGGAACTGCAATATCGCGGCACGATATGGTCTCAGATCAATGCCAAGGATTGGACCATCTTCGCCTTTTTGAAATCCGACCAGGGCGGGCTTGGGCTTGATGTCGCCCAGGACAGTGCAACCAGAAACGCCATGCAGCTGGCCCTTTACCTTCTGATGGATGAAGATATCGATCTCCTGAAGGGGAAGCACCTGGATAAGGATTTCTTCAACACCTTGATCACCGGGGGAGACCCGGTGCGCGATCTTCTTGTGTGGCTCGATCAGGGCGACACATTCCGGGAGAGCAGGGGTGAAAACGAATGGAAGGCCTTCGTGGAGGTGTGCAAGTCTCAGCTTGCCTTTGACCCTGAAAACGATGGCGTGCTTGTCGGCTCCTCGAGATTGGCTCAACGAAAAGGTCCATGGCAACCGGTGTGGGAGCGGTTTTGCGAGGCGCCTAAGCGATATCCCAATATCCCCCTTCATATCCGAAAGTGCAAGATGCCGGAAGTCACTCTGGTGTCCGATGTAACGACTCATGGAGGCTGGCCTCAATGGAATGAAGAGCAGGAAGGGACTCTTCGTCAAGACCTTCAAGGATTGGGCAAACTAGCTCCACATGTCTGCCGCAAACGTATTATCGACGTGAATAAGATGCACCGGGATAGAAGGTCTCTGGTATGGGCGGAGCTTGGGGAGGCGCCGCTGGCCTGTGCCATGGAGCATCTCGCGATTCTTGCTGACATAACGGGTGAGGCTCTGAATGCAGGCACCATTGATGACATCACCACGGGCTACCGCTCGTGGGGCTGGAGGGCGGATGACGCGGTGCTCCGGGCCCTCTCATGCGTGGATAAGCATGCCGATTGGAAGGCGGTAGCCGGAGCGATTCGGACAATGTATCTCCCCTGGATCGAAGAGTCTGCCCGGTATCTGCAGAGCCTTGTAGAGAAGACCGGATATCCCGGTGAAACGGCTTCGACTCACAAGGCACCACATAAGGTTCATGGAGAGTGCATTCTCTTTGTAGACGGCCTTCGTTTCGACATCGCACGCCGTCTCGCAGAGATTCTTGAGCTCAAAGGTTGCGTGGTAGAAGAAAATATATGCTGGGCAGCCCTGCCCACGGTTACCGCCACAGGCAAACCTGCCGTTACACCTGTGCGTGACAAGATTCACGGCGAGGAAGCCACTGCCGCCTTCGAGCCTGGTGTGGCAGAGACCGGTCTTTCTCTGAAAGGGGGCAATGCCCTGAAGAAGTTGCTTTCTGCAGCCGGGTGGGAAATTCTCGGTAAGTCTGAATCAGGAGATTCAACTGCAAGCGCATGGTGCGAGTTCGGGGACATCGATCATGAAGGTCATGACCGCGGCTGGAAGCTGGCCAGGCATGTGGATGTACTGCTTGGCGAGATATGCGACAGGATCGAACAGCTCTTAGGTGCAGGGTGGAAGACTATCCGTGTCGTAACGGATCACGGCTGGCTGTTGATGCCGGGCGGGCTTCCAAAAACAGATCTGCCGGCCTCATTGGTAGAGAGTAAATGGGGGCGTTGTGCTGCAATAAAATCAGGTGCTGTAACAGAAGAAACCCTGTTCCCCTGGTACTGGAATCCCTCTCACTATTTTGCCCTGGCAACCGGTATCAGCTGTTACAAAAGCGGAGAAGAATACGCCCATGGAGGGCTGAGCCTGCAGGAGTGTTTAACCCTGGGACTGACTGTATCGAGCGGTACAGGCAAAGATGCTGTTCCCTCGGTCGAGATTACCGACATAGCATGGAAGGGGCTTCGATGTACCGTGGCAGTGGAAGGGGAATTTTCGGGATTATCGCTCGATATCCGTACACAACCAGGAAATGCCTCAAGTAGTGTTATTGTAAGCAGCAAGGCATTGAAGGAAAATGGGACAGCCTCGGTGGTTGTTGAAAATGAAGAACTTGAAGGAACCCTGGCCGCTCTTGTGCTGATCGATGATAAGGGAAACCTTGTGGCTCAGGTCGAAACCGAGATTGGTGGAGGAAGCACATGATCGAACTTGATCATATAGACAAAATGGCGGCTTCTGCCCTTGACGGATATCTGGTCCGCAAAGATCTCGTGCGGGCATTCAGCCGTCAATTTCCGGTCCCGACTTATGTTGTAGAGTTTTTACTCGGACGTTATTGTGCGAGCATCGATCCGGAAGAAATTGAAGAGGGCCTGGAAATAGTCCAGCGTCAGTTGAAATCACGAACCGTAAGAGCAGGCGAGGAGGAGTTGTTCAAGGCAAGGGCCAGAGAACAAGGCGAGGTTAAAATAATCGACTTGATCACAGCCCGGCTTGACGTAAAGACTGATTCTTATTTAGCTACACTGCCAAGCCTGCAGCTCAATGATGTACGCATCAGTCCCGAGTTTGTGAATGAACACGAGCGCATGCTGACAGGCGGGTTTTATGCCGAGATAACCCTGACATATGATGCGGCCATTGCACAGGAAAAAAGCGGACGCCCATTCGGTGTTGAAAGCCTGCGAGAGATCCAGCTCTCGAAACGGGATGTTCTTGATATCCTGGCCGATGCCAGAAAACACTTTTCAACTCAGGAGTGGAAAACGCTCTTGCTTCGGAGCATTGGAATAGAGCCTGCCGGATTCTCGGAACGAATGAAAGACGCCTTCATGCTCCGCATGGTCCCCTTTGTCGAACGCAACTATAATATTGTTGAGCTCGGACCTCGCGGCACAGGAAAGAGCCATCTCTTTCAGCAGATCTCTCCGTATTCTCATTTGATTTCAGGTGGAAAGGCAACGGTTGCACGGATGTTTGTCAATAACGCAACCGGCCGGCGCGGGCTGGTCTGCCAGTATGATGTCGTGTGTTTCGATGAGATATCAGGCATCACCTTTGATCAGAAAGACGGTGTCAATATCATGAAGGGGTACATGGAATCCGGCGAATTCAGCAGAGGGAAAGAGAGCATACGGGCGGACGGGAGCCTGGTCCTGGTGGGCAACTTTGAGGTTGACGTGGAGTACCAGCAACGGATCGGGCATCTCTTCGGCCCCATGCCGCCTGAGATGAGAGACGACACCGCCTTTATGGATCGCATACACGCCTATCTTCCGGGGTGGGATGTTCCAAAGATCAGCAAGGATCTGCTGACAGACCACTTCGGCCTGGTCAGCGATTTTCTCTCGGAATGCTGGAGCCAGTTGCGTAGCCAGAGCCGGGTGTCCGCCCTTCAGAACCGTGTGTATTTCGGTGGAGCGCTCAGCGGCCGTGATACCAATGCTGTTCATAAGACCATAAGCGGATTGCTCAAACTTCTGTATCCAGGAGGGGGTGAAAACATTTCTGATGAGGATCTGGAATGGGCGGTCCGGATCGCACTGGAGGTTCGCAGGAGGGTTAAGGAGCAGCAGAAGAGGATTGGCGCGGCAGAGTTCCGCAACACGCATTTCAGCTATATCATGGGAGAGGATGGGGTTGAGAAATTTGTCGCAACCCCTGAGGTATACAGTGAAAATAATATAGGCGCTGATCCGCTTGAACCCGGCCAGGTTTGGTCAATCAGCCCCGGCGGATTGGATGAGAACCCAGGCCTTTATCGTATAGAGATAAGCGAAGGGCCTGGTTCCGGGGTCAAGATCCTGAACAAGCCTGTCCCGCCTGCTTTCAAAGAGAGTGTGAGTTATGCGGAGCAGAATCTCTACGCACGTTCACCACAACTTGTCGGCGATAAGGACCCGCGGCACCATGAATTCACCGTCCAGCTCCGTGCTTTTGATTCCTCGAAATCCGGCTCAAAGCTGGGTGTGGCCACGCTGATCTCACTATGCACAGCCCTTCTGAAAAAGAGCGTTCGAGGCGGTCTGATTATCGTCGGTGAAATCAATCTCGGTGGATCAATTGAACCGATATACAACGCGGTTACAATCGTTGAGATCGCAGTCGAAAAGGGAGCTACCGCTTTGCTGATGCCGGTAACATGCAGAAAACAGCTCTTCGATCTCTCGGATGACATGGCCACGAAGATAGATATCCAATTTTACTCTGATGCTCGCGAAGTACTCCTCAAGGCGATCGTGGAATAGATATCTTGTATCAGGCGCGCGGCCAGGATGTGTAAAAAATCGGGTGACGGACAGGAGTAGGGTAGTGTCGACGATTTTTTGTACTTTTAGTCAGGACCCCTGAACTTCGGAGCATAGCCTTCTGCTTTCTCCCAAATCTTTTTGCCGCCGGCCTGATTCGACAGCAGCATGGGCGCTAACATGAGTCCGCGATAGACACCATCTTGAAATCGATATTTTTATCGGAATCAGGAAGCCTGAAAGATTTGGCAAGACGATTACTTCTCTCAGCAATTGATTTTATTCCTCGCCCGTCAAAGATATTATGCTGCAGCTCTGATAGCAGAAGAAGTTCAAAAGCTGTGGAACGCATCCAATCGACGTCATTTCTGTAACCACATACCGCGAGTGCTCCAGTATTTGATAAAAAAGATTTCAGGTGCTGTTTTCTTATGTCCATCGTGCTACACGAGCCAATGATGATAACTGTTTTTTTACACTTGCCTTTCAAAGAATCACTCATTTCATCGAGCGAATACGACTCCCTGCCGTTGAACATGATGCTTCCCTCTTTTCCATGGAAGGCAAGATAAAGAATAGGGTATTTTTTGTAAGTTGCTTGTATAAATTTCGAGAGATAGAACTCGAATTCATGAACTGTGGCACAGTCTCTATGAATATAGGGTATGCCAAGCCGCTGCTTTAAGAGCAATAATATTGGTTCCACAGTAGAGCGTTTTCTTAAGTCGTTGTCCCAGATACCCTCCAAGCAGAAAATCCCTTTAGCAGTCATAAGCTCCCCCGATTCATTGAAATATAAATTAATTCTCTAGAAAGGCCAGCTCTCCCGGTTTATGGATACAGATGCCGGCCCAAATAAGAATGCACGCGATTGGAGTAATGCGCCGGAATACACTGTCCCCCACACTTTTTTGGTAGATGGTATGAGCAATATGGCCTTCGATGGAATTCAGCGGTAACTTTGGATCGCCGAGTCGTGATTGCATGGCATCTCCTCTCTCAGCTTTTCCGCCGTTGTTGACTATCAATGATAGAGCCTCTTCGAATACTGCCCAAGGGAGGAAGGGCTGTGTTCCAAGATTGTTTACATTGACTCCTCCGGTTACTAACGTGGCAGTGAAAGAGCCTTTATGCAAAAGAGGGATTTTTGCCGGAGAGCCGGTTTCCCTGAACTTCTCCCGAATGATCTTTTCGACGTTCATATCAGTCACGGCTACTGGCATTATAGGCATCCGCTATAACGTCTGTGAGAATATCTTTATGCTTCTCTACTTCTCCCGGCTGGAGCCGGATTCGATAGAATCCATTACGGCTATCGTAATCCATAACATCGAGCCCTGCAGACTCTAAACGATCCTGGAATTCAGATGAGCTTTTCATTCGCACTTCAAAACGGAGAAACGCCTTTTTAGGCCGGAACGATAAAAAATTGAAGGGCTGGCCGTTTCTAGGGCGTGTTTGCAAACTCACGCCTAGACCGCTGCATCAAAATATGAATGAACAGAAGGCATGAACTTAGCGAGAAGCAGTGGCAGAAGTTCAAAGAGTATCTTCCTCCCCAGAAACCTGAAACAGGACGGCCTGCGGAAGACCATCGCAAGATCATCAACGGGATCTTCTGGAAAGTGAGAACCGGAGCTCCATGGCGTGATATCCCCGAGAGGTACGGGCCTTGGACGACCATATACAGCCGTTTCCGCAGATGGAGAGATGCCGGGGTATGGAACCGGATACTCGCTGAACTGCAAGCCGAATCCGATTCTGAAGGTCATGTGGATTGGACGATCCATTTCGTTGATACCACGATAGTCAGAGCCCACCAGCATGCAGCGGGTGCAAAAAAAGGGGGCAGAGAGCAGAGGCTCTTGGCCGTAGTCGAGGTGGATTCTCGACCAAGGTCCACCTTCGGGCGGAAGGAGAAGGCAAGCCGATAACGCTGGGCCTCACTCCCGGCGAAGCTCATGACACGACGGCGTTTCTTGACCTTATGGAACATGGAGCTATCAAACGGCTCCACGGTGGGAGGCCAAGGATACGCCCAGATCGCCTCGTAGGGGACAAGGGTTTCAGTGCCCAGTGGATCAGAGATTATCTCGCAAGACATGGCATCCATGTGACCATCCCCAGAAAGAGCAACAATAAAAGAGGAGGTCCGTTTGACCGTCAAGCCTACAAGATGAGAAATCGTGTCGAACGGCTCATAAACTGTAGTAGCTAAGACCCGATCTGACAGGTGGTCTCCTTTCTGAAGTTCTGTATTGTCGGGGGTGTCAGATTTTTAGTGTAAATGGCAATCATCAGTTAGCGTTCAGGTGCACCCTGTCCCCGAACAGGATCAGGAACTGATTCATCGCACCTGACCAATCTCTAAGCGGCATTGTCCATTTTTTCTCGATATTGTTCAAGGCCAAATACAGCATCTTTTTCAAGGCATCATCGTTGGGGAAAGACGACTTCGTTTTGATGACCTTCCTCAGGGACATGTTCAGGGACTCGATGGCGTTGGTCGTGTAGATGGCCCGCCTGATGTTCTCGGGATAGGCAAAGAGCGGGATGATACTGGCCCAGTTATTCCTCCAGGACGGGCTGATTGCCGGGTACTTCCCGTCCCATTTGGCTTCAAAAGGCTTGCAGGGCCTTTTCTGCCAGCTCGACCGTAGGAGCGTGGTAAACCTCCTTGAGATCAGCCGCTACGATTTTCCGATCCTTCCAGGGAACGAACTTCAGGGAATGCCTGACCATATGCACGATGCACAGCTGAATCTCGGTCTTCGGGAACACGGCGTTGATGGCTTCAGGAAAGCCCTTGAGCCCATCGACGCAGGCAATGAAGATATCCTTCACCCCACGGTTCTTCAGTTCGGTAATAACCTGCAGCCAGAACTTCGCACCCTCGGTCTTCTCGATCCAGAGGCCAAGGACCTCCTTGAGGCCGTCGAGGGTGACGCCAATGGCCAGGTAGACGGCCTTGTTGACGATGTGCCCCTGGTCCTTGACCTTGACCATCAGGGCATCCAGATACAGGATCGGATATACGGAATCTAAGGGCCGGTTCTGCCATTGACGGACATCTTCCATGACAGAATCGGTAACGCTTGAGATAAACTCTGGGGATACCTCGATCTGGTAGATTTCCTTGAGGTGGCCCTGGATCTCACGGGTGCTCATGCCCCGGGCGTACATGGAAATGATCTTATCATCGAAACCATCAAAGCGGCTCTGGCCCTTCGGGATGATCACCGGTTCGAACTCGCTGTTGCGATCCCGGGGAACATCGATCTCCATCTCCCCGAACTCACCCTTGATCTTCTTGCTGTTCTTGCCGTTTCTGGAATTGCCGCTGTTCTTGCCAGCAGGCGACCACTTGGGGTATCCTAAGTGGTGGGTCATCTCTCCTTGGAGAGCCTTCTCTAAAAGCCGCTTCGTCAGATCCTTGAGAAGTCCGTTCTCTCCAAGAAGATCCTCGGGCTTCTCATACCCCTTCATCAACTCGTTCAATAACTCATCTCGTATGGCCAATTCACTCTCCTCCTTACTGAGGTCTCGGCCATTTACACTAAATTCTGGACACTACTAAAGGGAGCGGAATGCATCATGTTTTCCAGTTTTCTGAAGTGATCGTGATCCTGCATCGTGGACACCTCTTCCAGCACCCGCCCTTCTGATATGCGCTGTTCTCTTTCGCTGGCGATTCCAGCCATCATGCCTCAAAGGAATCGTGCGATAACGTTTTTCTGAATCTCCGAAGTGCCGCCCGCATAGAGTGACAGGTAGCTTTCCCGAAGATATCTCTGCATCCTGTATTCCATGGAATACCCTCTTCCACCGAATATCTGCATGCCCTTTCTCGCAATGTCGTTGAGCGTCTCGGAACAGAACAGCTTGGCCATGCAGATCTCCTTGAAGCATTCCTTTCCCACGGACTTCATCCATGCTGCATGATACGTCATCCATCTCATTGCCTCTATCCGAGTGGCCATGTCTGCCAGTGAATGCTGCATCGCCTGATACTTTATGATGGATTTGCCAAACTGCTGTCGTGTCTTTGCGAATTCAGTGCATTCTTTCAGGATGGTTTCCGCACCGCCGAGGCAGCTCGCCGCAACGCAGATCCGTTCGTACTCCGCCGTCTGGAACAGCTGAAGAAGCCCGTTGTTCAGCCACGCGAGTCCGCCGAGGATGTGCTCTTGATCAACAGACATATTCCGGTACTTCACCTCACACGACGGGTAGGCGTTACCCGCCAGCTTCGGGATAGGAGTAATGCTCAGACCCTTGGATTTTGCGGGAACGATGAAAATGCTCATTGCCTTCGAGGATTCCGCTTCCGGGCCTGTGAGCACCACCGTGATAATATAATCCGATACCGCAGCCCCGGATGTCCAATATTTCGTCCCGTTTATGAGAAAGCGATCGCCCTGACGTGTTGCCGATGTCTTTATCGAACGCGCATCCGATCCGGCTTCCGGCTCAGTAAGGGCAAAAGAGAATTGAAGGTCTCCCTGCAGCAGCTTCGGAAGGAGCTCCTTTTTCTGGGAATCACTGCCGCAGTGGAGGATCATGCTTCCGGCAAAGACAACATTGACCAGGTACATGTACACGGCGGTGTAGCTGTTTCGGGCAAGCTGCTCGGCGATGAGCACGATATCCAGTATGTTTCCTTCGGTCCCCCCGTATTCCGCGGGGAAAGAAATTCTCAAAAGGCCGATGTCAGCCATCTTGCGGTAAAGGTCCTTGGGGAAAACCCCGCTTCGGTCCAGAGATGTCTCGAAATCCGGCGGGCATTCCCGTGCGCAGAAATCAACGATCTTTTGCTGGAGCGCGTTCTGCTCCGCAGTCAACTCAAAAAACATGCTCACCTCCTTCTATCTGGAAAACCTGCTGATAATCTTCTGCAGAATCATGCTGAACGTACGGATTTCTTCTTCGGATAAGCCTTCCTTGATGGCATTGTTGAATTCTTTCGTCACACTCAGGCATTTCCGGGCTGCAGCCCTCCCTGCTCCGGTCAAGCATATGTTTATTGCCCTGCGATCGGAAGCGATTCTGCGTCGTTCCACAAGCCCCTTGCTCTCCAATCTGTCCACCAGCCCGGTGATTGCCGATTTATCGAGCAACAAGGCCCGGCTCAGCTCACTCAAGAGACATCCGTCATGCTCCATCAAGTAATAGAGCGCTCCGGATTGAGCCGCCGTTATCCCCGCAGCCTTCATGAGAGCCTGATCAAGACGGGTGAAAAGCCGGTTTTGGGCTTGACCAATGAGAAAGATGAACCTTTCGTCTGTTTTCAATCACCAGCCCTCCCATCAATTGCGCTGTCCATTATTTAAATATAAATAGTTTATTTGTCAACCTTTTAATACTGCCGGCACTCCGGGCTCCAGAAGAAAGATATCGTTCAAAACCTCAATTGGGGGATATAATTCCATGCGCGAGAGTTCCGCAATAAGATATACGCCACGGGAACACCCCATGGATGTAAAGATACAGGAACTCATGCGGCCCCTCGAAGTGTTGATATTCTCGAGCTTTTGATACTCGTGGAGGATGATAAAATACTCTCGAGGAAGTCATCAGCATTTCTCTTAAAAAAATGTCTCTCAAATCACATATAAGCATGTAATTATAATTAGTTATATGCTATATACGTGATGTTGACGTCGGCGTATCGGTGCAAAGAGAGGTGAAAAAGTGATCGAGACAATTCAATACGAAGAGGTGACCCAGATACGCATGAGCAGAGAGTTCGACGGCAGGCCGGTCTACTGGGTGGCCGCCTACCTGGTGGACGGACTGCTTATCGACACCGGGTGCAGCCATACGGCGGGCGAGCTGGCTGACTTTCTGGAAGGCAAGAATCTCGGGCTCGCCGTCAACACCCACTACCACGAAGACCACATCGGCGCCAATCATGAAGTCATGAGCAGGTTCGGCGTAGAGATATACGCCCACCCCGTGGCTGTTCCACTGATAGCGAAAAAGATCGATCTCTATCCTTACCAGGAGATCGCGTGGGGCCTCCCTGTCCCCACCGCAGTGAAGCCCCTCCCATCTGTAGTGAGCACAGCCGGCCACACCTTCCAGGTGGTGGAGACCCCTGGCCATTGCAGAGGACATGTCTGCCTGTTCGAACCGAACAGGGGATGGTGCTTTACGGGCGATCTCTTTGCCCGGGAAAACCCGAAGTTCATCCGGCCCGAGGAGCATATGGGGGAAACGGTGCGATCGATGCGGAAGGTCATCGATCTGCCCTCTGAGCGTCTCGTTCTGTTCACTTCGGTGGGAAAGATCGTGGAGGATGGGAGAAAGTCGCTGAGGCGGTGCATCGACTACCTGGAAAACCTTGCCGCGAAGATTCACGGGCTCCACCGTGAGGGCTTGACGATTCAGGACATAGCCGAACGCGAGTTCGGCGGCGAGCACCCGTTCGCCGCATTCACAAACGGCCAGTTCTCGACCTTGAACCTGATCCGGTCGCTGCTGGAAACCACGCCGGATGAAAGCCGGTGATGCCGTGGGGCGGCAAAGGTATTGAGTCATTGATACTCAAAGGCCATCATGAGTTATAGAGTGCGGTCTGTCAGGAGGGAATATGGTCGGGGCGCGGAGGCTCATCATTGCCGCCGGTTTTCCGGCGAGCCTGCACTCCGTCACTCTTGCGGTGCGCGTCACAGCCTGTCCTTGCCCAACGTCTTCATCTCAGAGCACGGCCGGATCACACATGCGCCGGTGCCCGAGCCGGCAATGTTTCCGATTTTCATGTCGGTCGTCTTTGCTCAGTCAGACTTGGGCTGCAGGGAAAACATGAGAATCTGACAACCGGCCCTCGTTGCCGCCGGCGCCCGCTCCAGGCCGCCGCGCCCATCGAGAAGAGGAAGACTTGTCACGCACAGCCTTCATATGTTGACCCGGCTCAAAAATCGATTATTGTTCAAGTATTCTGACAGGAAAAGGAGAAGCATATGACCGAGATGAGCAATCGCAAAGTCCCCCCGGCAGAGGCTGTGCCTCTGAAGGATCTTGCCGTGTATCAGGACCGCTCGGTGGTGAGCAGGGAGGTGATCAACAAGCCTTCCGGCACGGTCACCGTGTTCGCCTTCGATGCGGGTGAAGGGCTGAGTGAGCATACCGCTCCGTTCGACGCGCTCGTGCACATCCTGGAAGGCGAGGCCGAGATCTCTATAGAAGGCACTGCGCACCAGGCCAGAGAAGGCGAGATGATCATCATGCCGGCAGGTAGGCCTCACGCTCTGAAGGCGGTCTCGCGATTCAAGATGATGCTCGTGATGATCAGGTAGCGCCCCTTGAGTTTCCCTTTCGGAAGGAGGACAGGACATGAAGCCCACGGAAGAATTGAAACATGAACACACAGTCATATCTCACGTGCTGCGCTCCATCGGGATAGAGGCCCGGAGAATCGAGGACACCGGGTCCGTACGGACGCAAGTGATCGAGATGATCCTCGACTTTTCCACAAACTTTACCGACCGGTGCCACCACGTCAAGGAAGAAGATCATCTGTTCCCTGTTCTGGAAGGGAAAGGCGTATCACGCGAGAGCGGACCCGTTGCGGAGCTCCTGGCAGAGCATGAGGAAGGAAGAGCAAGGCTCAAGGCCGTCGGCGATCTGCTTTCCGCGGCCGGCCGCGGCGATAACAGCGCGGTCTTGTCAATCGCGCGGAATCTTCGCGGCTATGAGGAACTCATGGAGAAACACATCGCCAGGGAAGATACCGTTGTATTCCCCCTTGCGGACAGCCTCCTCGCAGAGGATGATCAGGCCGGACTGGAAAAGGCTTTCGCACGGGTGGAGGAAATCGAGACGGGCGAAGGGGTCCACGAACGATATCACCAGCTTGCCCATGCGATATCAGAGAGGTCCGGGACCGAGTGAGCGATCTCTTTCCCCGGGCCGATTCTCAGGGTATGAAGGTGCCGTGAAACACGTTCTCATCCTTTTGGCAAACGGTTTCGAGGTGTACGAGGCAGCCGCGTTCACCGATGTGCTCGGCTGGGCCGACACCTTTGGAACCGAACGGATCCGGGTGGTCACAGCGGGAATCCACCCGGAGCTCACCTGCACCTTCGGATATCAGACCATCCCCGCCACATTGGTGAATGAGCTGGACCTCGACGGGTTCGATGCCTTGGCGATCCCGGGAGGATTCGGCACAGCGGGCTTTTACGAGGACTCCTTTTCAGAAGAGTTCCTGGAGGTGATGCGCGCCTTCGCCCGGCACAACAAGCCGATCGCAGCGGTGTGCGTCGCCTCGCTCTGTCTGGGCAAGAGCGGGATCCTCAAAGGAAAATCGGCCACCACCTACCACCTCGAGGGCAGGAAGAGACAGCAGCTCGCCGGCATGGGAGCGATCGTGAGGGACAGCCGGATCGTCCGGGACGGGAACCTCATCACCTCGACCTCTCCTGGCACGGCTGTCGACGTGGCATTCCTGCTCCTGGAGATACTCTCTTCCCGGGAAAACGCAGATCACATCAGGAAGCTCATGGGATTCCGGTGAACCGCACGACAGGGCGCCGGCAAAGCGATCATGCCTCACCGGCGCCCGTCAGATCAATGAATCGGGGGTGCCTAGACGCCCAGGCGCTTTTTGAGATCATCGAGCTGCTTCTTCATGCGTCCGGGCAGACGATCGCCGAACTGGGAGAAATGCTGCTCCAGACTCTGAATCTCCGCTTTCCAGGCATCCAGATCAACATCCAGCAGCTCTTTTATGTTTCTCTCGGGGACATCCAGGCCCATCAGATCGATCTCCCCGTCTTCCGGCAGCAGGCCGATGGCGGTCTTTCTTGCGCCCGCCTTGCCCTCGACGCGCTCGCACATCCATTTGAGCACGCGGCTGTTGTCGCCGAAGCCGGGCCAGAGAAACTTGCCCTGCCGGTCCTTGCGGAACCAGTTGACATAGAAGATCCTGGGAGCCTTGCTGCCCAGCCTGTCACCCATGTCGAGCCAGTGCTGGAAGTAGTCTCCCATATGGTAGCCGCAGAAGGGCTTCATGGCAAAGGGATCGCGCCTGAGGTTGCCGATGTCGCCGATGTTGGCGGCCGTGGTCTCCGAGGAGGCCGTGGCACCCAGGAACACGCCGTGATCCCAGTTGAAGGCCTCATTTACGAGCGGCACCACACCTGCGCGCCGGCCGCCGAATATGAAGATATCGATGGGTACGCCCTCCGGCTTCTCCCAGTCGCTGCTGATGATGGGGCACTGGCTTGCGGGGGCGGTGAACCGGGCGTTGGGATGCGCCGCCGGTTCTTTGCCGCCCGGCGTCCAGTCGCGCCCCTTCCAGTCGACGGCATGGTCCGGCGGTTCTCCGTCCATGCCCTCCCACCAGATATCTCCGTCATCGGTCAGGGCGCAGTTTGTGAAGATGATGTTTTCGTGCAGCGTCTCCATGGCCATGGGGTTCGAGCCGTAGGATGTTCCGGGCGCCACGCCGAAGAACCCGGCCTCGGGGTTGATGGCGTAGAGCCTGCCGTCGGGCCCGATCTTCATCCATGCGATATCATCCCCGATGGTTTCGCTCTTCCAGCCCTTGACGGTGGGCTGGAGCATGGCCAGATTGGTCTTTCCGCATGCGGACGGGAAAGCGGCCGCGACGTGGAACCGCCTGCCCCCCGGACTCGTCAGCCTCAGGATGAGCATATGCTCGGCCATCCAGCCTTCCCGCTTCGCCATGGCGGACGCTATTCTCAGAGCCAGACATTTCTTGCCCAGCAGGGCGTTGCCGCCGTAGCCCGATCCATAGGACCAGATCAGGTTTTCCTCAGGGAAGTGGCTGATATACTTCTTTTCCATGGGTGCACAGGGCCAGGCGGCATCCTGCTGACCGGGCACCAGGGGCGCGCCTACGGAGTGAAGGCAGGGTATGAACTCGCCGTCGGAGCCTAGAACCTCCATCACCCTCGTTCCGACCCGGGTCATGATGTGCATGTTGCATACCACGTAAATACTGTCCGTGATCTCGATACCGATCTTGGCGATAGGCGATCCAACAGGGCCCATGGAAAATGGGATCACGTACATGGTACGGCCCTTCATGCATCCTTCGAACAAACCCTTCATGGTTGTCTTGAGCTCGACAGGGTCGATCCAGTTGTTGGTTGGCCCGGCGTCAGCCTGGTCCTTCGTGCTGATATAGGTGCGGTCCTCCACCCTGGCCACATCGCTCGGGTGAGAACGGAACAGGAAGCTGTTCGGCCGCTTCTTGAGAGGAATAGCGCTTCCGTTTTTCACCGCCTGCGCCATCAGTCGGTCGTACTCTTCTTTCGTGCCGTCGCACCAGTAAACCCGATCCGGCCGGCATATCTGCGCCGTCTCCTCAACCCATCTTCTGAGCCTTTCGTGTTTGATGACTGAACTCATAAATGCCCGTTCCCCTTTCACAGTTCCCCTCACATGGGGTGTCAAAGGACGTTATATCCAATGAATAATCAATTTTCAATAAAAGTTCTCAACTTGTTGAATATTCATATTCCACGTAGACCAATCCTCACGGTTTTTCCTCTGCCTGCCCTCCCAGGGCAAGATCATTGCTGTCATTTTTCTGAATTGAGGGACGGGTTATACGGAAAATATGAGGTATTATGCCGTATAG
>MTBK01075468.1_pt1 | contig 16012 bp, 12 predicted proteins | sample 1535981 | NCBI WGS metagenome assembly MTBK01 (sample SAMN06109225, study PRJNA356200) | anaerobic digester metagenome | isolation source: biogas reactors fed with pig manure or primary and secondary sludge | place: Spain | collected 2016-06-30 | reverse complement strand
TGCGGGAAGGGGGGGGGCAGAAATATCGCGACCAGTACAGGGTTGTGCCTGAACGGCGGGGTGATTTTACCTTTGGCCGGTTCAACCTGCGCTGCCGCGGTCCCCTGGGGCTGGTGATCCGGCAGTATGCCTTATGTCCGGAGAGCAGTTCCGTCAAGGTCTACCCCCGGCTGAAGCTCTTCACCGGCCGTGAGCTCCAGGCGCTGGCCTCATCACTGCGGCAGCCCGGCCTGCGCGCATCGCGCCTTGTCAGCCTGGGCACCGAATTCGAATGCCTGCGGGAGTATGTCCCCGACGATGACTACCGCCAGATCAACTGGAAGGCCAGCGCGCGGAGCAGGAAGCTTATCAGCAACCACTACCAGGCAGAAAAGAGCCAGAATCTGCTGCTGGTATTCGAGGCCGGGCGGATGATGGTTACGGAAACAGGCTCACTTAACAAGCTGGACCATGCCCTCAATGCAGGGCTTCTGCTGGGGCATACAGCCCTTCTTTCCGGCGACAGGGTCGGGGCGATGGCCTTTGCGCAGTCCGTTAGCGCCTATCTGCCTCCTGAAGCCCGCTCCGGACAGATTGGCAAGATTGCCGGTATGCTCTACACACTGCAGCCGCGGCGGGTGGAACCGGATTACGGCAGTGCCTTCAGTTACCTGGCGCAGAGGCAGAAGAAGAGGAGCCTTGTCTGTGTTTTTACAGATCTTATCGATAGCCGGGCTTCAGCGGAGCTCATCGAAAGTGCCGCGGCTCTGGGGAAGAGGCACCTTCTTTTATTTGTTGTGGTGGGCGACAATTATCTGCCCGGCACGGTGTCCGCGGAAATTCGAAGTCAGGGTGATATATACCGCAAGGCGGTGGCGGAACAGTATCTGCTTGAACGTGAGCAGGGGATCGCTTCTTTGCGAAACCGGGGCGTACAGGTGGTCGAAATGCCGCCGGGCGCAGATCCCATTATTCTTGTGGGGCGCTACCTCTCAATTAAAAGCCAGGTCCGGCTCTGAGCACAGCTGTCATAAACTTATGCTTTTAATGAAGAAAGGCGGTTATGGCCAGGTCGTTAATTGCCGCGGCTGCGCCTTTTTCCTTTTTCTGCTCCGCCGGGGGAGAAAATAGAGTACCAGGGCGGCGGCGCTGAAGGCGGCAAAGGAGAGCTTTGCCGCTATGGGAAGGCCGGTTGGGGTAAAGAAACTCTCGATGGCTGCAGCCATGATAAACAGGGGTATGGTGCCGCCAACAAGGCGGGCGGCGCTGCGGCCTGCAAGCCGCAGGGAATCTCTGCGGCTGTAATCTCCCGGCAGCAGCAGGGCGCGGCCCAGGAGCAGCCCCGAGGCGGCGGCGATAAATATGGCCGTGAGCTCCATGATTCCATGCGGCAGGATGAGCGTCCAGAAAAGAAGCGAACGACGGTGCAGGGCAAATATGGCGGCAAAGGCGCCGAGAATGAACCCATTCATGGCCAGCACATAGACGGTTCCCAGCCCAAAAATGATTCCGCCGGCAAAACAGAGGAAGGCTACCTGGATATTGTTGGTAACAATGTGGCCGGCAAAAAGGGGCTGCATGGCGGCGGGGATGACTGCTCCTTCTTCCTCCATGGTGGCAGCGTTTTCTTCCAGGGCGGCCCTTGTCCCGGGATCAAGAATTCCGGCAGACCAGGGGGCATCACGGCTGATGGAAAAATATGCGAAGCAGAAAGCGGCAATAAATAGCGCAACCGAAAGAAAAAAGAGCATCTTTTCCTGCCGCAGAAGTGCAGGGAAGCCGGTGATGAGGAAACGTTTTAGCCGGGGCAGGAAGGGGCTATCTTCAACTTGAATATATGTATGACAGCGGCTGAGAAGGTTGTTCAGGTAAGTTGTGTAGCGGCTTGCATGAAAATGGGTCTGCAGGTAATTAAGATCCGAAGAGGCCTGGCGGTAGAGCCTGACGAGATCATCCAGCTCGTTTTCCGCCAGATTTTTAAGGCCCCGGGATTCTACCCGGGAGAGGATTGCCTGGAGCTGCAGCCATGTTTGTTCACGTTTTAGGACGAAGCTGTTGAGGGTCATAGAAAGAAATTGCCTCCTCCGGTGGTGGAAAGGGTGAATCTGTTGAACAAAAGCGGCTTCTCATTGGAACAGGGTGTTGCTGTTGACGGTGCGGAGAATACCGGCCTGACCCTGGCCCTGGCAGGCATGGGCAATCGCATGCTGGCTTTTCTCCTGGACTCGCTCATTACCAGCCTGCTATCCATTGCCGTTGTTGTTCTTTTTTCCCTTGTGGGCCTGCTTTCCGGGAGCGAAACTGCTATCTATTATATATATGCCCTGTTATTACTGGCCCTGTTTGTAATCCACTGGGGATATTTTATCACATTCGAATTGATCTGGCATGGGCAGACCCCGGGAAAGAGACTGTTGCGGATCAAGGTAGTCCGTGAAGACGGGCGGCCGGTCAACTTTACGGCATCTTTCCTGCGGAACATCTTGCGCACTGTGGATGTGCTCCCCGGCGGATACGCCCTGGGGTTGATTATGATTTTTGTTAATGCCCGCGAGAAAAGGATTGGAGATATTGTTGGCGGGACAATGGTAGTTAAAGAACCGGTAGCCGCCTTCCCTGCAAGGCAGGTAAGGTCATCCTCTCTTGCCGCCCTGCCCCGGGGCGATAATCTGGAACTGGTAAGGCTGTCGCGTCACCTGACCACGGAAGAGATGGAGCTCATCGGCGACTATCTGCAAAGGCGCCACAGCCTGGAGCAGGAAACAAGGGTGCGGCTTGGTGAAAAGCTTGCCGAAAAGCTGGCCCGCCGCTTAAATATTGATCAGCCTGATGACGCTGATAAATTTCTTGAACATCTCGGTGCGATTGCCTTTCATGGGGGTTGGCAAAAAGTGTAAAGGTCCGGTTTCTCCAGAGCCATAAGGTTTGACAACGCCTGGATTTCTGATCTACAATCGAAAAAACAATTATTAACTGCAGCTATCCGCCAGTTTCCTGCCAGAATGCGGCACTAATAATCGGTTCTACCAGCATGGCTGCTATGTTCCGGCGATGATAAAATAGTAATTTTATGAAGAAAGGCGGTGTAAATGTTTAGGGAAAATCTAGCCGGGCAGGCCGGGAACCGTTAGCAATATGCGTTGCCGTTCAGTTGTTTTTCCACCCCTATCACGCAGATGTCCCAAGATAGATCTCCACAGTTAACAAATTACCTGGCCGGGCCATGGTGATGAAGCAACGTCCCCCGTTCCTGAGTGGTTAATATTTAGAATAATCTTTAAAAGGAATTTGATGCGAGGGAGGGCTTAGGGTGAAAAAACCGATGGAAACATGGTCTGAGGTGGGACCGTTAAAAAAAGTTTTACTTCACCGTCCCGGCGGGGAGTTGCTAAATTTAACCCCCCGCTATCTTCATGAGCTGCTCTTTGATGAAATTCCCTGGCTGGACAAAGCAAGAAGGGAGCACGATTATTTTGCCCGTGTCCTGAAAGAAGAGGATGTGCATGTTTATTATATTGATGAGCTGCTTTCAGATATTTTAAAGGATTCCGGAGTAAAGGATGAATTGATCAGAGTGCAGCTGGGTAGCCTGGTCACCGGGGAGGGGATGACCGGGACAGTTGCTTCTGTCTTTGAATATTTATACGAAATGGAACCTCAGCAGCTGGCCGGGACAGTTATTGCCGGGCTGCTAAAGCAGGAAGTAGAGCATTTAAAACAGTATACCACCCTCAATGATCTTACCGTAGACAGCTACCCCTTTTATCTGGCTCCTCTGCCAAATATGTATTTTACCAGGGATCATGGTGCCATGATCGGAAAAGAATTGCAGATTAGCACCATGTATTTACCTGCCCGCCGTCGCGAAACAACCCTTTTAAGATCTATTTGCAGGCACCATCCTCTATTCAAAAGGGTCGGGCTTACCACAGAGGAGGAGATCCCTTACGGGATTGAAGGCGGCGACATGATGGTGCTGAACAAAGACAGCCTTATTATAGGACTTAGCGAGCGAACCACCGGAGAGGCCATCGAATGGATAGCCCATAAATATCTTGTTCAAAAGGAAATGATCAGGCAAATTATTGTGCTTCAGATTCCTTCCCGGAGAGCCTATATGCATCTGGATACTGTATTCACCATGGTAGACAGGGATAAATTTCTCATGTATCCGGGTGTAAAGGATGATCTTTATGTGTACTGGCTGGAAAAAGGGAGTGAAGAGAGGGTTTCTGCAACCAGCGGTTACAGCCTGGAGAAGGCTCTGTGCAAAGCTCTCGGTCTGAAGGAAGTTGAAATTATCTGTCCATCAGCGGACGATGAGATTACTGCTGCCCGGGAACAGTGGAATGACAGCAACAATACACTGGCTCTGAAACCGGGCATGCTCATATGCTACAATCGCAATGAGAAAACAAATGAGACGTTGAGGAAGCGCGGTCTCAAGGTAATTGAAATTGACGGCTCTGAACTGGTCCGCGGCCGCGGTGGCCCGCGCTGTATGTCTTTGCCCCTTGAAAGGGGAGAGATCTGAAGAGGGACTTATTGTAAAAGATCTGACAGCCCTTAACCGGCAACTCTGCTGTTTTGACCATGGCCGGTAAATAATACAACTGCGGGTGATATGACTTCCGGGCTAAGGTTCCCCAATCTGTTAACAAACAGGGGTAAACAATGAACTCTATAACATCTTATTATTAAAGGAGATAGTACTATGGGGTTAAGTTTGAGCGGAAGAAGCTTTTTGAAGTTGCTGGATTTTACAACAGGTGAGATAAGGCATTTGCTTGACCTTTCCAGGAATTTTAAAGATATGAAAAGAGCGGGGGTGCCCCATAAATATTTAGAGGGCAAGAATATTGTACTGTTATTTGAGAAAACCTCTACGCGTACAAGATGCGCCTTTGAAGTGGCTGGAATGGATTTGGGAATGGGTGTAACCTTTTTAGATCCGGGAAGTGCTCAAATGGGGAGGAAAGAAAGTATTCAGGATACTGCAAAAGTGCTGGGGAGGATGTACGATGGCATCGAGTACCGGGGGTTTTCACAAAAGATTGTGGAAGATCTGGCCGAGCACTCCGGTGTTCCTGTATGGAACGGGTTAACAGACGACTTTCACCCCACACAAATGCTGGCTGACATGCTGACCATTGAGGAACACTTTGGCTGCCTCAATGGGTTAAATTTGGTATATATGGGAGATGCCAGGAACAATGTGGCCAATTCCTTGATGATTGCCTGTGCAAAGCTCGGGTTGAATTTTACAGCTTGCTCACCCTCCTCTTTATTACCGGTACAGGATCTTGTAAAAAAAGCCGAAGCGATTTCCATTGACAGCGGAAGCAAGATTACCCTGGAAACAGATGTGCAGAAAGGTGTCCGGGGAGCACATGTTATCTATACGGATGTCTGGGTATCCATGGGGGAGCCTGATGACATTTGGGAATCGAGGATTAAACAGCTGAAGCCTTACCAGGTAAATAAAGGAGTTATGGAGAGCGCACGTAAAGATGCCATCTTTTTACATTGTCTGCCCAGTTATCATGATCTGGGGACATCTCTAGGAATGGAGATTTATCAGAAATTCGGTTTAACTGAAATTGAAGTCACCAATGATGTATTTGAATCAGGACAATCCAAAGTTTTCGATGAGGCGGAGAACAGGGTGCATACCATCAAAGCTATAATGTATGCCACATTAAAATAAATTGAACCTTCAACGCGTTTCAGGGTTTCCTGCACAACGCTATCGCTTTAAAGAGGGTTGCTGCCTGCAAAAACGATGGCGCAAAAGGAGACCTGCCTGATTCCCGGGCATTCTATTTTTTCAGCGGCAAGATCAGGCGCAGGCTCCTGATTACGAGGAAGGAATTATCTGCTCCTTCAAGAAATAATAAAGAGTAATGTGGCAGAAAATTAGCTAATTTTAAAAAAGGGGGTTGGCCATGTCTGAAATCAAGGTGCTGCTCTGGGGGCTTGGCGCCATGGGCAGCGGGATGGCGGAAATACTGCTTGCCAGGGAGAATCTTCGTCTCGTTGCAGCAATAGATCAACATCCGGATAAGGCCGGACGGGATGTGGGTGAAGTTATCGGATCTGCCCCTCGGGGGATAAAAATTAGCACCGATCCCTATGAGGCTTTCAAGAGCAAACCCCATCTTGTGCTGCTGGCAACGGCTTCTTTTGTAAAAGATGTATTTCCCCATATTAAGTTTGCCCTGGAAAAGAATGCACACGTCATCACCATTGCCGAAGAGATGTCTTACCCCTGGGCAGCTTCTGAGGAGCTCTCCAACGAGATTGATCGTATAGCCCGCAAACAGGGCAAAACAGTCCTGGGGACGGGAATCAACCCCGGTTTTATTCTCGATACCCTCATCATCGCTCTAACTGGTATCTGCCGGGAAGTGCGCCATATTCACGGTAAGAGGGTGAATAATCTTGCTCCTTTTGGCCCTACGGTGATGGAGACGCAGGGTGTAGGTGTAGACCCCGAAAATTTTTTTGAGGGGCTTGCTTCCGGTAAAATAGTGGGGCATGTGGGCTTCAGGCAGTCGGCAATGCTCATCGGCCGGGCACTTGGCTGGAACATTGAAGAGGTAGTTGAGGAGAGAGAACCCATCATATCCAAAGTTCAGCGGAAAACGCAGTATGTTGAGGTGGCTCCGGGGGAAGTGGCCGGATGCCGCCATACTGCCAGGGCTTATGTTGGCGGTAAAGAGGTTATTTTTTTGGAGCATCCCCAGCAGGTTTGCCCTGAAGCCGAGGATGTTAAAACGGGAGACTATATCACCATTGATGGAGCGCCGCCCCTTGAACTGGCCATAGAACCGGAGATACCGGGCGGCATAGGAACCATGGCCATTGCTGTGAATATGATCCCCCTTGTCATTAACGGTCCCCGGGGGCTTGTGACAATGGCCGATATGCCCGTACCCCGGGCGATACCAGGAGTAACCGGAAAATAGAATAGATAATTTTCAGAATCACCAGCCCGCAGTTACGAGCCATAATATAGTCTGTGAGGTGATCGCCATGGCAGAAAAATGCCATAAGGGTGACCGGGTGGAGATCTATATTCTTCTACTGGACCCGGCGTCGCGTCCTGCGGAGCTTCCCCCCGAAACCCGAAAAGTCCCCCTGGAATGCCGGATTAGCGGTTGGGCGCTCAGTTCAAAGGAGATTGGCGAAGAGATAGAGATTAGCACTTCCGCCAATCGCAGGGTAAAAGGCACGCTTACCAGAATCAACCCTGGTTACGATCACACCTTTGGGCCTGCGGTGCCGGAACTTTCCGCTATCGGTACTGAGCTGCGCAACCTGCTGAAGGAGGAGGAGCGGTGATGGCGCGCGATCTTTCATATGAGGCAGTGATGGGGCGCCGCGGTGAAATCATGAAGCGCTCCCTGGGCATTGAATACGATGAATTTATACAGACGAAGATTGCTTTCGATTATGAAGATATGATGCGGAAGGCCGGCTATTCGCTGGAGGAGGTAAGGCGCATACAGGGTGAAACGGCTGTGGGCAGCACTCCCCTTCTGGAATTGAAGAATATCACCAGGTTGGTCCGGCAGAGCTCACCAAGAGGGTATGGTGCGAGAATTCTCATCAAGGATGAAGCGGCCAACCCATCAGGGAGTTTCAAGGACAGGAGAGCGAGCGTCTCCGTTTATCATGCCGCAAAGAAGGGTTATCCTGGTGTGCTTGCCGCCACAAGCGGGAATTACGGCGCTGCGGTGGCTTCGCAGGCAGCCATGCGCAACCTGCGCTGCATTATCGTTCAGGAGGTTTTTGACTCCCGCGGGGTTGGGCAGCCGGAGATTGTTGAAAAATCGCGAAAATGCGAAGCCTACGGTGCCGAGGTGGTCCGATTGAGCGTAGGCCCTGAACTGTTTTACCTGGCCCTGATCCTTCTTGAGGAGACAGGGTTTTTTAATGCCTCTTTGTACAGCCCCTTTGGAATATCGGGGGTGGAGACCCTGGGATACGAGCTTGTGCAGCAGGTCCGTGAAAAATACGGCAGAGAGCCCTCCTCTATTGTGGTCACCCATGCCGGGGGCGGTAATGTCACCGGGACGGCGCGGGGTGCTTTCCAGGCCGGGGCAGAGGATACTCAGATCATCGGGGTCAGTGTGGACCTTTCAGGTCTGCACATGGCTTCGGACATCGATTTCAACAAAAAGTCCTTTACCACCGGCCATACCGGTTTTGGAGTTCCCTTTGCCACCTGGCCCGACAGGACGGATGTGCCGAAAAATGCCGCAAGGCCGCTTCGCTACATGGATCGCTATGTCACCGTGACTCAGGGTGAAGTTTTCTACGTTACCGAAGTGCTGTCACAATTGGAGGGGCTGGAAAGGGGCCCTGCAGGGAACACATCCCTGGCGGCGGCCATCCCCCTGGCCCGGGAGCTTCCCGAAGATGAAATCATCGTTGTTCAGGAGACGGAGTATACCGGGGCGGGCAAGCATCCCCAGGCTCAACTCGGTTTTGCCAGGAATAATGGGATTACGGTGAAGCGGGGGGATCCGCGCGAGAACGTGCCTGGCAAATCCATAGTCATTCCCGAGCATTTCACCCAGCTTGGAATAGTGGAGATGGATCTTAGAAGGATGCGCCGCTCCTATATCCGGAATGCCGTGGAGAAAAACGGCGTTGACGAGATCACCGGGGAGGAATTGCAATTCCTGGCGGCGGAGACCAGGGAAACAGAGGCTTTTGTAACCTCAATATTAAAAGAGATGGGAGGGATCAAGATCAGTGGCTCAAACTTCTGATTTTGAAAAGAGGCGCACACATCTGTCGGAGTTATCCGATGAGGAGCTAAAGGAAAGATTCTGGGAACTTGCCAAAGAGATCGTGAAACCTCTTTCGGAGCTCGCTTTCAACCATACTTCGCCTTCTATTGAACGTTCAATACTTTTAAGGATGGGATTCTCCAGCCTGGATGCCCAGGCCATAGTCTCTTCTGCAGAGAAGAGGGGCCTGCTCGGTAAAGGGGTGGGCCCTCTTTTGCTAAAATATGCTGAGGCTAAAAATAAAGACTACCGCGAGGCCGGAGGAGAGCTGGCTGCTGGAGAGGGATGGGATGAACTGGCAGAAATCATTGGAGGTGGAAGCTGATGGTTCACAGCAGCGGGAAAGATTACAGGCTTGATCCCCGGCAAAAACTGGATGTAAGGGAAATCCTGAAAAATCTGTCGCAATACCGGCCGCGCCGATCAGGCTGGACCTGGCGAAAAGTGAAGCCCGGGCAGCAAGCCGGTCCATTTACTTACAGAAATACTGCGGAACCGCTGGAGCAGGCTGTTCCCCTGCCGGCGGCAAAGTATTTCGGCGGGATCGATCCCCAGCCTGATTATGTCATCACCACTGAAATTGCATCGGGCAGGTTTGAAGATGATATCAGGCGCATGCGCATGGCCGCCTGGCACGGCGCCGATCACATGATGGTCATACGCACCACCGGGCAGAGCCATATCGACGGCTTGCTCGAGGGCACACCCGAGGGGATCGGGGGGATTCCCATTACCCGCAAGCAGCTCCGGGCCACGCGTAAAGCCATCGACCTCATTGAAGACGAGGTGGGCAGGCCCATTAACTTTCACTCCTATGTTTCCGGCGTGGCCGGCCCTGAAATCGCGGTGCTCTTTGTCGAGGAAGGGGTTAACGGCGCCCACCAGGATCCCCAGTACAATGTGCTCTACCGGAATGTAAACATGCAGCGTTCTTATGTTGATGCCGCTGTGGCCAAGAGAATCATGGCTTCCTGCGGCATGCTCCAGATAGACGGCGCCCACAATGCCAATGCTACCGCCAGGGAGGCCTGGAAGGTGATGCCCGAGCTGCTGGTGCAGCATGCCATCAACTGCGCATTTTCAGAGATGGTGGGGATGAAAAAAGAGGATATTGCTCTCTCTTCAGTGCCGCCCACGGCGCCGCCGGCGCCGGCGCTGGCTTATGATCTCCCCTATGCAGTTTGCCAGCGCTGGCTCTTCTCGGATTACAAGATTCGGGCCCAGCAGAATACCAGGTACATCGAATCAGACACCAGGGAGGCAACAGTGACGCATGTGCTGAACCTGCTTGTATCCAGGCTTACCTCGGCCGATGTGCAAAGTACCATTACACCTGACGAGGGGCGCAATGTGCCCTGGCACTATAATAATGTCGCTGCAGTAGAGACGGCCAAACAGACCCTTCTGGGACTGGATGGCTTGATGGAGATGGTGGAGATAAGAAAGGAGGGGCCGCTGCCGGCGAAGGTGCGGGAGATTGCCGAGAGAGCGGTGCTTTTTCTCGAAGAGATCAAGGAGAAGGGCTATTTCAACGCCGTGGCTGAAGGGCTTTTTGTCGATTCCGGCGAGTATCCCGAGATCCATGGCGACGGCATCGCCCGCGATCCCAATGGGGGTGTTGCTGCGGGCAGCATTGTCAGGCGGGAACCTGATTATTATGCCCCTGTGTGCCATCATTACGGGCTGAACAACCTGCCCGGAAATAGCACGCGGCCCTGCGATCTCATCGGCGGTTGCACCCTCTGCCGCCCTGAAAAGATAGTCTATATCGATGAACTGGACCCCGAAGATAATGTGAACCGCAGGCTGGCAGAGTCTGCAGAGCGCTATAAAGAGAGCGCAATCAGGCCTGAGGTGGAGTGGGCCGGCGACGGCTATATCACCTGTACCCTTTTCATCCCGGAAAAGGAGGATGTGGCTGAGTATGCCGCTCTGGAGATTGCTGCAAAGATGGGTCTGCACGATCCTGAAGTGATCCACAAAAGAGTGATCCACCCCTCAGAGGGGACACTGGTGGAGCTCAAGGGGATAGTTCCTTTTTCCATCGACGGTGCGGCGCTCCAGATACCTGAGAAGCCGGAGATCCTTTCTGAGGATGAGGTCAGGGAGGAGATGGCGAAAGCCCCCCTGAAGGTGGTTTGCGGGACTGTGGGCGAGGATGAGCATTCCGTGGGGATGCGCGAGATCATCGATATCAAACACGGCGGCATTGAGGGCTTCGGGATCAAGGCTGTGTACCTGGGCACCTCGGTGCCGGTGGAGAAGATGCTCGATGCGGCTATTGAAGAGGATGCCGGTGCAATCCTCATCTCGACTATCATCAGCCATGCCGATATTCACAGGAAGAATATGGAGCGCCTGGTCCAGCTTGCCGTGGAGAAGGGCGTTCGCGACAAATTTATCCTTGTGGGCGGAGGCACCCAGGTGAACAATGATCTGGCGCTCGAGGCAGGCATGGACGCCGGCTTCGGCAGGGGCACAAAAGGGATTGAAGTAGCTTCTTTCCTGATCAAAAAACGACGCGAAATAAGCTAGTTAGTAAACTTGGTGCCTGGCACCAAGTTTACTAACTTTTCTGGGGGAAAAGGTTGTCGGCATGAAAGTAGATCTGCTTGTAGCTGAAATAGGTAGCACTACAACACTGGTCAGCGCTATTGGCATTGATCCTCCGGCGCTGTTGGGGCAGGGCTTTGCAGCCACGATCCGGGAGGAGGGCGATGTGACCACTGTGATGGAGCTGGCTGTGGAGGATCTAGCGGCGGCGCTAAAGGCAAAGGAGCTTGAATGGAGCATGATCATGGCCGCCTCCAGCGCTGCCGGCGGCCTCTCCATGAGCGTTCACGGGCTGGTATACGAGATGACGGTGAAAGCAGCCCGGGAGGCGGCGCTGGGTGCAGGAGCTGTGGTGAGGATGATCACCGCGGGAAAGATGACCGCCAATGAGCTGGAGAAGCTGCGGCGGGTGGGGCCGAAGATGATCTTGCTGGCGGGCGGGGTGGACTACGGGGAAAAAGAGACCGCCCTGCACAACGGGGCGCTCATTGCCGCCCTGAAGCTCGACGCGCCGGTGGTCTATGCCGGTAATGTGTCCGCACGGGATGAACTGGCTGCAATTTTTCGGGAGGCGGGAGTGAAGGCCTACTTTGTGGACAATGTCTATCCACGCGTGGATGAGCTTGTTGTTGAGCCGGCCCGCAGGGTGATCCAGGAGGTTTTTGAAGAGCATATCGTAACCGCCCCGGGAATGAACCGCATCAGGAGCATGGTGGGCGGCCCCATCCTGCCCACACCCGGGGCGGTCATGGAAGCCTGCAAAGTGCTGCATCCCCTGCTGGGCGATCTTTGCGCCGTCGATGTGGGCGGCGCCACCACTGATGTGCACTCTGTGGCCGGGGGAAGTCCCGAGATCCAGGCTATTCTGGAGAGCCCCGAGCCCCTGGCCAAAAGAACGGTGGAGGGGGATCTGGGTATACATGTAAACGCCAGGAACCTTGTCGGGCAGGTGGGAGACAGTCTGGAGCTTGAGCTGGGTTTTAATCCGGTTCCTTATCTGGATAATTTGCAGGTGATTCCCGAAAATGAGCAGGAGATTGCCCTGGTGAAATATCTGCGCGATGCCGCCTGCGATATTGCTTTCAGACGCCATGCTGGAAAGATCAAGCATCTCTATGGACCCGGGGGCCGGATCACCCTGGCTTCAGGAAAGGATCTTACAGGCGTGAGAACAATTATCGGCACCGGTGGGGCATTGACCCGGCTGCCAGGCGGGAGAGAAGCGCTGGCCTCGCTGGCAGGAGAGGGCCATGGCCGCGAACTCTACCCCAGAGCGGCGCAGGTTGCCCTTGACCGCCGCTATATTATGGCTACATGCGGGGTGCTGGCAAAGCGCTACCCCGGGGTGGCCCTTTCATTATTGCTGGAGAGTCTGGAGTTGAGAGCATGACCTATCCGATTTTGACTATTGACCGGCAGAAAATCAAGCATAATACTGCTCTGGTGGCCGCCCTGTTAAAAGAACAGGGCATGCGCCTGGTGGGTGTAGCCAAGGGCACGGCGGCGCACCTTGATGTGGTCGGGGCGATGATCCAGGGAGGCGCCGCAGCCATGGGCGATTCCCGCATTGCCAACCTGGCCCGGATCAGGGAGTGGGGCTACAGGGGTGAGACCGTTTTGCTGCGGGCTCCCGGCCCGTCGCAGTGTGCCCATGCTGTGATCTATGCAGATACCAGCCTGAACTCTGAAATCGGCATTGTGCGCCGCCTGGGCGAAGCTGCTCTGCGGGCGGGGCGAATCCACAATGTCATCCTCATGGTTGACCTGGGCGATCTGCGTGAAGGAGTAAATGTGGAACAAGCTCCAAAGACTGCCCGGGAGATGGACCGGGTGGAAGGGGTCCGCCTGGCCGGCCTGGGTGTGAATCTGGCCTGTTACGGCGGCGTCATCCCCACGGTGCAGACCATGAAGCTTCTTCTGGAGGTAAAAGGGCAGGTGGAGCGCCGCATCGGCAGGGAACTGGAGCACATTTCAGGGGGCACATCGGCCAACTTGAAGATGGTTCTTGAGCGCCGGGTGCCGCCCGGCATTACGGAGCTGCGCATAGGTGAAGGCATCCTTCTTGGCAAAGAAGCTGTCTCCAGGGAGCCCATTCCCGGATGTTTCGACGATGCCTTTTTGCTCCGGGCCGAGGTGATCGAAGTGCAGCGCAAGCCCTCCAAGCCCTGCGGCGAGATCGGCCAGGATGCTTTTGGGAATGTGCCCCACTTTGAAGACCGCGGGATCAGGAAACGTGCCCTGCTGGCGCTAGGCCGGCAGGACGTTGACCCCGGGGGATTGATCCCTTTGGATCAGGGTATAGAGATCCTGGGAGCCTCCTCCGATCATCTTATCTGCGACGTCGAAGAGGCGGCCCCGCCCGTCAGTGTGGGCGACATCCTCAAATTCAAGCCTGACTACAGCGCCCTCCTGCGAGCCAGCACCTCACCCTATGTAACCAAAAAAACTTCACGTTGATAAAGCCGGCAAGGGAGAAACCTCCAGGGAGGCGCTGTGACAGCTGAGCTGGCTGCCCGGGGCATGAATGGAGCCCAGTTTATTGATGGAGAGGGCCGGCTTTGACAGGGCGAATTCTGCTGTCCCCGAAAGCACGATAAAAACTATAATCATGGATGTAAGGTTAAAAACATCCTTGTTCCATTGACAATTCCCTTTGCGCGGCAGTTGAGCAATTTGCATTGCTAATAAATTGGCGCTGTAAAGCAGGGAAATCTTTATATCGATGTCGAATAACATAAATAACATAGACGACGAAGAATGACACCTGTGGAAATAGTACTGATGCTCTATTTCACAGGTTTTTACTGTTTGTATGGGCAGAAGTATTGCGCTTTGCCCTGTAGAAAAAAAGTTTAGCGAGAAGGAGGGTGGGTATGATTAAGAGCGCAGCTGAAAAATTTCGAGTGTCCCGCAGGGTGGTCTCTGAATTTTCCTATGTCCGGCCTGTCCTGGATAAGGGTTACGCAGGGAAGAGCCTTGCCGTCAACCTTTCTACAGGTTCCATAGAAGCAAAGAATGTCACCGGCAAGATGAAAGATATTTTTATCGGGGGCAAGGGCTTCGGCCTCTGGTACCTGTGGCAGGCCATCACCCCTGAAACGAAGTGGAACGATCCCGAAAACGAAATTGTGATTGCCGCGGGGCCTGTCGCCGGGATCACCCAGTACCCCGGTTCCGGCAAGTCCCTGGTAGTCACCCTTTCTCCCCTCACCAATTCGGTAATGGACAGCAACGTGGGCGGTTATTTTGGGCCTTACCTGAAATTCTCCGGCTGGGACGCCCTGGAAATCCAGGGTAAGGCGGAAAGTGATGTGGTACTCTTTATTGATGGTGATTCGGGGAGGGTGACCATTGAAGAAGGAGAGCTCGATAGAGGCGCCAGTCATCTCATCAGCGAAATCCTGACTGAAGTTTATGCAGAGTCTGAAAAGGATAAAAGGAACCTCTCCGTTGTCTCCACCGGCAGTGCCGGCGATAATACCCTGGTAGGCTTACTCAACTTTTCTTTTTACGACCCGCGCCGCAAGGTGGTGCGGCTCAAGCAGGCCGGCCGGGGCGGCACCGGCACGGTTTTCCGGGACAAAAAAGTGGGCGCCCTGGTGGTTCGCTTCTCCGGGATGGATGCGAAAACGAACAACCCCGCCGATATTGATCTGATCAGGGCCGCCGGGAAAAGGATTAACCGGGAAATACGCGAACTGGATAATGTTCAGAATCGCATGAGGCAGGTGGGGACTGCCAGTCTGCTCACGGTGATGAACGACTATGATCTCCTGCCGGTTCACAATTTTCAATATGGCAGCCATAAAGACGGCCCGAACATTTCCACGGAAGTGTTCAGAAGCCGCTTTACCCAGAATGTGTTTGACGGGTGCTGGCACGGCTGCACTCTCTCTTGTTGCAAGGCGGTGGACGGCTTTTTGCTGCAAAGCGGTCCCTTCAAGGGGGAGAAGGTTGTGGTGGACGGGCCTGAATACGAGAATGCCGCCGGCCTCGGCTCGAACTGCGGCATCTTCGATCCCGATCACATTATTGAAGCTAATTTTTATTGCGATACCTACGGGCTGGATACCATCTCCACAGGTACTATCATCGCTTTTGCCATGGAGTGCTATGAGCGGGGGATCATCAACAAGGAGATTACCGGGGGCCTGGAGCTCAACTTCGGCAACAAGGAAGAGGCCATGGAGCTGATTCACCAAATGGGCTCCGGAGAAGGCTTCGGAAAGATAACCGGCCTGGGGGTCCGCCGGATGAAGGAGCTCTTCGCCGGGAGCTACGGCGCCGACAGGGCTTTCCTCGATGATATCGGCATGGAGGCAAAGGGCCTGGAGTACGCCCAATATGTTTGCAAGGAGTCGCTGGCTCAGCAGGGCGGTTTTGGCCTGGCCAACAAGGGCCCCCAGCATGACGAGGCCTGGCTCATTTTTATGGACATGGTCAATAAGCAGCTCCCCACCTTTGAGGAGAAGGCGGAAGCGCTGCATTACTTCCCCATGTTCAGGACCTGGTTCGGCTTGCAGGGCCTGTGCAAGCTGCCCTGGAACGATATTGAGCCCGAGGACAATAAGCAAACCGATGAGCCGGCCAAGGTCCCGGCCCATGTGCAAAATTACGTTGACATCTATAACGGTGTTACCGGTTCGAATATTGACAAGCACGAGATGATCCGCCAGTCA
>MTBK01287468.1_pt1 | contig 16014 bp, 29 predicted proteins | sample 1535981 | NCBI WGS metagenome assembly MTBK01 (sample SAMN06109225, study PRJNA356200) | anaerobic digester metagenome | isolation source: biogas reactors fed with pig manure or primary and secondary sludge | place: Spain | collected 2016-06-30 | reverse complement strand
AAAATCCCAATGCCAACAGGTGCTTTTGCTCATTTAGGTAATTCAGTTCTATTATTAGCAGTTTTGTTATTAGGGTATACAAGAGGAGCATTAGCAGGTGGGCTAGGTTTTGCTATTTTTGATCTTTTAAATGGTTATGCTGCCGAAGCACCCTATTTTTTATTTGAAAGTTTTATCGTCGGGGCCTTTGCTTATGGCGCATTTTTACTATTTCGTAAAGATCCAACCAAGATTTGGCAAATTGTTTGTATTGGTATGGTTACAGGAGTCGGAAAAATTATGATGACCCAATTAAAGAATACCGTGAAATTGTTTTATTTAGGAAGTGACTGGTCCACTGCTTTTATCGCTGCGAGTGCGAAACTACCGGCAACGTTCATTAATGTTTTCACAACAATTATAATCGTCGCTTTTTTATATTTTCCTTTGAAAAAAATATTTCAACGCTATTTATAGGAAGAAAATGCCCTTATTTAAGAGAGATAGGGGCGTTTTTTTGTGGTCAAAACTTGAAAAAGTGCTTTTTTGAAAAAAAGTTAGAAAAAAGAATGAAAAAGGGTTGCTATTTTTTTTCATCCATAATATAATCATACAGGTGCTGTTTACATTAAGTAACGAACACACTGGTAGAAAGAAATTTTTACCGGCTAAGAAACGAGAGGTTGCGACACGCCCGGACGCTTTGCCATGGACGAGCGTGACGGAAAAATTTTCGTGGAGCTATGTCTACTTTTTAAATAGGCGAGGAGGGAAAATAATGGCAAAACAAAAAATTCGTATCCGTTTAAAAGCGTATGAACACCGTATTTTAGACCAATCAGCGGATAAAATCGTAGAAACTGCAAAAAGAACTGGTGCTAGCGTGTCTGGTCCAATTCCATTACCAACAGATCGTAGTCTTTACACTGTAATCCGTGCGACACATAAATACAAAGATTCACGCGAACAATTCGAAATGCGTACACACAAACGTCTAATCGACATTGTGAACCCAACACCGAAAACAGTTGATGCTTTAATGAAGCTTGACTTACCATCAGGTGTGAATATCGAAATCAAACTATAATTTAAGTAAAATGGAGGTGTAATCATGACCAAAGGAATCTTAGGGAAAAAAGTGGGAATGACTCAAATCTTCACGGAAACTGGTGAATTAATTCCAGTAACAGTTATCGAAGCAACGCCGAACGTTGTTTTACAATTAAAAACAATCGAAAACGATGGTTACGAAGCTGTACAAATTGGTTACCAAGATATGCGTGAAGTTTTAAGTAACAAACCTGCGAAAGGTCATGTTGCAAAAGCAAACACGGCTCCTAAGCGCTTCATTCGCGAATTCAAGAATGTTGAGCTTGAGGGCTTAGAAGTAGGATCAGAAATTAAAGTTGACGTGTTCCAAGCTGGAGACATTGTTGATGTTACAGGTACTTCAAAAGGTAAAGGATTCCAAGGGGTTATCAAACGCCACGGACAATCTCGTGGACCAATGGCTCACGGATCTCGTTACCACCGTCGTCCTGGATCAATGGGACCAGTTGCACCGAACCGTGTGTTCAAAAACAAAAAACTTGCTGGCCGTATGGGTGGCAATCGCATTACAATCCAAAACTTGGAAATCGTGCGTGTTGACGTTGAACGCAATGCAATCCTAATTAAAGGAAACGTTCCTGGAGCGAAAAAATCATTGATTACAATTAAAACAGCTGTGAAAGCTAAATAATTTAGATAGGAAGAAAGGAGGAACTAAGGAATGCCGAATGTAGCATTATTTAAACAAGATGGTAGCCAAGTTGGCGAAATCACTTTAAACGAAGAAATTTTCGGAATCGAACCAAATGAATCAGTTGTTTTTGATGCAATTATCATGCAACGTGCTTCATTAAGACAAGGAACACACGCAGTGAAAAACCGCAGTGCTGTTCGTGGCGGTGGCCGTAAGCCATGGCGTCAAAAAGGAACTGGACGTGCGCGTCAAGGTTCAATTCGTTCACCACAATGGCGTGGAGGAGGAATTGTCTTTGGACCAACTCCTCGTTCATACAGCTACAAACTTCCTAAAAAAGTTCGTCGCTTAGCAATTAAATCTGTTTTATCAGAAAAAGTTGCTGAAAACAAATTGGTCGTGGTTGATGCTTTAAGCTTTGACGCACCAAAAACAAAAGAATTCAAACAAGTGCTTGCTAACTTATCAATCGATAAGAAAGTCTTGATCGTATTAGAAGAAGGTAACGACTTTGCAGCATTATCTGCACGTAACTTACCAAACGTTTCTGTGATTGCATCGAACAACGTAAGTGTATTAGATGTTGTATCAAACGATAAAGTTTTAGTAACACAAACTGCTCTTACTCAAATTGAGGAGGTGCTTGCATAATGAACTTATTAGACGTAATTAAACGCCCAGTAATCACTGAAAAATCAATGCTTGCAATGGACGAGAAAAAATACACTTTTGATGTAGATACTCGCGCAAACAAAACTTTAGTGAAACAAGCTGTAGAAGCAGCTTTTGATGTGAAAGTGAAAAACGTAAACATCATCAACGTGCGTCCTAAATTTAAACGTGTTGGTAAATATGCAGGATATACGAAAAAACGTCGCAAAGCTATTGTGACTTTAACTGAAAATTCAAAAGCAATCGAATTTTTCTCAGCTGAATAAGCTGACACCCGGACATTATTAACATAGGAGGGAAAATGACGTGGCAATTAAAAAGTATAAAGCTACTACAAATGGTCGTCGTAATATGACAACTTCTGATTTTGCAGAAATTACCGTTTCAAAACCAGAAAAGTCTTTATTAGCACCGTTAAAAAACCATGCCGGTCGTAACAATAACGGACGTATTACTGTTCGCCATCAAGGTGGCGGTCACAAACGTCAATACCGTTTAATCGACTTCAAACGTAACAAAGACAACGTTGTTGCGCTTGTTAAAACGATTGAGTATGATCCAAACCGTTCTGCTAACATTGCGTTAGTTCACTACGAAGATGGGGTTAAAGCTTACATCTTAGCGCCAAAAGGCTTAGAAGTAGGAATGACAATCGTATCTGGACCAGATGCAGATATCAAAGTAGGAAACGCGTTACCATTAGCAAACATTCCAGTGGGTACGGTTATCCACAATATTGAATTAAAACCTGGTAAAGGCGGACAATTAATCCGTTCAGCTGGTACAAGTGCTCAAGTACTTGGTAAAGAAGGTAAATATGTTTTAATTCGTTTAAACTCTGGCGAAGTTCGTATGATCTTAGCTACTTGTCGTGCAACTGTTGGTTCAGTTGGTAACGAACAACACGAATTAATCAACATCGGTAAAGCCGGTCGTTCTCGTTGGATGCGCAAACGCCCAACTGTTCGCGGTAGCGTAATGAACCCTAACGATCACCCACACGGTGGTGGTGAAGGTAAAGCACCAATCGGACGTAAGAGTCCTCTTACTCCTTGGGGTAAACCAGCTCTTGGTATGAAAACTCGTAACAAGAAAGCAAAATCAGACAAACTTATCGTTCGTCGTCGTAATGAAAAATAATTACATTAACCATGTGTTGCACATTTTGAGAGGAGGTTCACCATGGGTCGTAGTTTAAAGAAAGGGCCTTTTGTCGATGACCATTTGATGAAAAAGGTTGAAGCACAATTAGGCGCTGAAAAGAAAAAAGTTATTAAAACTTGGTCACGTCGTTCAACAATCTTCCCAAGTTTTATCGGTTTCACTATCGCTGTCTATGATGGACGTAAACATGTACCTGTTTACATCCAAGAAGACATGGTAGGACATAAATTAGGTGAATTTGCACCAACTAGAACTTATCGCGGACATGCTGCTGACGATAAGAAAACAAGACGTTAATCTGAGGGGAGGATATACAGATGGCAGAACAAATTACATCAGCGAAAGCAACTGCTAAAACAGTTCGCGTTTCTCCTCGCAAATCACGCCTTGTTATTGATTTAATTAGAGGGAAAAACGTTGCAGAAGCAATTGCAATCTTAAAATTTACACCAAACAAAGCTGCTGGAATCATCGAAAAAGTATTGATGTCAGCAATCGCTAACGCAGAAAACAACTTTGACTTAGATGTTGAGAATTTAGTCGTTTCTGAAGCATTTGTGAACGAAGGACCAACAATGAAACGTTTCCGTCCACGTGCAAAAGGCTCAGCTTCTCCAATCAACAAACGTACAAGTCATATTACGGTAGTCGTATCAGAAAAATAAGGAGGGACATTCAGTGGGTCAAAAAGTACATCCAATTGGAATGCGTGTTGGCATCATCCGTGACTGGGATGCGAAATGGTACGCAGAAAAAGATTATGCAGACTTTTTACACGAAGATTTAAGAATTCGTAAATTCATCGCTAAAAAACTTGCTGATGCCGCTGTGTCAACTGTTGAAATTGAACGTGCCGCAAACCGCGTAAACATTTCAATTCATACAGCTAGACCAGGTATGGTTATCGGTAAAGGTGGATCTGAAGTCGAAAGCCTAAGAACAGAATTAAACAAATTAACTGGTAAGAAAGTACACATCAATATTGTAGAAATCAAAAAACCAGATTTAGATGCAAAATTAGTCGGCGAAGGGATTGCACGTCAATTAGAAGGTCGTGTAGCATTCCGTCGTGCGCAAAAACAAGCGATCCAACGCACAATGCGTGCTGGCGCTAAAGGAATCAAAACACAAGTATCAGGTCGTTTAAACGGTGCAGATATTGCTCGTAGCGAAGGATACTCTGAAGGAACAGTTCCACTTCATACATTACGTGCGGATATTGATTACGCATGGGAAGAAGCAGATACAACATACGGAAAACTAGGAGTTAAAGTGTGGATCTATCGTGGAGAAATTCTTCCAACTAAAAAGAACACTGAGAAAGGAGGGAAATAAGCATGTTAGTACCTAAACGTGTAAAACACCGTCGTGAATTCCGCGGTAAAATGCGTGGAGAAGCTAAAGGTGGAAAAGAAGTCACTTTTGGTGAATATGGCTTACAAGCGGTTGAATCTCATTGGATTACAAACCGTCAAATCGAAGCTGCCCGTATTGCAATGACTCGTTACATGAAACGTGGTGGGAAAGTATGGATTAAAATTTTCCCTCACAAATCATATACAAGTAAAGCGATTGGCGTTCGTATGGGTAAAGGTAAAGGGGCTCCAGAAGGATGGGTTGCACCAGTAAAACGTGGTAAAATCATGTTTGAAATTGCAGGCGTACCTGAAGAAGTAGCGCGTGAAGCACTACGTTTAGCTTCTCACAAATTACCGGTTAAAACAAAAATCGTAAAACGTGAAGAAATGGGTGGTGAATCGAATGAAGGTTAAAGAAATCAGAGAATTAACCACTGCCGAAATGCTAGATCAAGAAAAACAATTAAAAGAAGAATTGTTTAACTTGCGTTTCCAATTAGCTACCGGACAATTAGAAAACACTGCACGTATTAAAGAAGTACGTAAATCGATTGCACGCATTAAAACAGTATTGCGTGAACAAGTAAAGTAATAGTGGAAGGAGGCCATTTAGCGTATGACTGAGGAAAGAAATCAACGCAAAGTTTACCAAGGCCGCGTGGTATCCGACAAAATGGATAAAACAATTACAGTAGTAGTTGAAACAAAGAAAAACCACCCAATTTATGGTAAACGCATGAACTATTCTAAGAAATACAAAGCACACGATGAAAACAACGAAGCGAAAATCGGTGATATCGTGAAAATTATGGAAACTCGTCCATTATCGGCTACAAAACGTTTCCGTCTAGTAGAAATCGTTGAAAAAGCAGTGATTATTTAATAATCACACGAGATTTTCCTATATAGATTGAATTGCAAAATCTGAAAGGAGGATACACATCGTGATCCAACAAGAAAGTCGTTTAAAAGTTGCTGACAACTCTGGCGCTCGTGAAATCTTGACGATCAAAGTCCTTGGTGGCTCAGGTCGTAAAACTGCTAATATCGGTGACGTAATCGTTGCAACCGTTAAACAAGCAACGCCAGGTGGGGTTGTCAAAAAAGGTGATGTCGTTAAAGCGGTTATCGTTCGTACGAAATCAGGCGCTCGCCGTGCTGACGGTTCATATATTAAATTTGATGAAAATGCTGCGGTTATTATCCGTGATGATAAGAGCCCACGTGGAACACGTATCTTTGGTCCAGTTGCTCGTGAATTACGCGAAAGCAACTTCATGAAGATCGTTTCCCTAGCACCAGAAGTATTATAATTGTTACTCATTATTAAAGGAGGTGCGAAACAATAATGTTTGTTAAAAAAGGCGATAAAGTTAAAGTTATCACTGGAAAAGACAAGAACAAAGAAGGTATTGTTTTAGAAGCTTTACCAAAGAAAGATAAAGTTGTTGTCGAAGGTGTTAACATCGTTAAAAAACACCAAAAACCTTCTCAAACAGCTCCTCAAGGCGGAATCCTTGAAGTAGAAGCGCCAATTCATGTTTCTAACGTGATGGTGATTGATCCTTCAAACGGTGAAGCAACGCGAGTAGGCTACAAAGAAGTTGACGGTAAAAAAGTCCGCGTTTCTAAGAAAACCGGAGAAATTCTTGATAAATAATCAAATTAAGGAAGGAGGGGCTTATTGAATGAACCGCCTTAAAGAAAAATATAATAAAGAAGTTGTTCCAGCATTAATGGAAAAATTTGAATATAGCTCAGTAATGCAAGCACCAAAAGTTGACAAAATCGTTATCAACATGGGTGTCGGCGAAGCAGTTGCTAACACAAAAGCGTTAGACAAAGCTGTGGAAGAATTACAAATTATTACAGGTCAAAAACCTTTAATTACAAAAGCAAAGAAATCAATCGCGGGCTTCCGTTTACGTGATGGAATGCCAATCGGTGCGAAAGTTACTTTACGTGGCGAAAGAATGTACGAATTTTTAGATAAATTAGTTACAGTTGCTTTACCACGTGTACGTGACTTCCACGGTGTAAGCAAAAAAGCGTTCGATGGACGTGGAAACTACACTTTAGGTGTCAAAGAACAATTAATCTTCCCAGAAGTTGATTATGATTTGGTCGATAAAGTACGTGGAATGGATATCGTTATTGTTACAACTGCCAACACAGACGAAGAGTCTCGTGAATTGTTAACTCAATTAGGCATGCCATTCCAAAAATAAAAAAAGGAGGCGAACTACGTGGCTAAAAAGTCAATGATTGCTAAACACAACCGTCCAGCAAAATTTTCAACACAACAAAACTCTCGTTGTGAACGTTGCGGACGCCCACATTCAGTTTATCGTAAATTTAAACTTTGCCGTATTTGCTTCCGCGAACTTGCCTACAAAGGTCAAATTCCCGGCGTGAAGAAAGCAAGCTGGTAAACAAGTAAACTCGCATAAAGGAGGTAAATCATCTAATGGTCATGACAGATCCAATTGCAGATTTTCTAACACGCATTCGTAATGCCAACATGGTAAAACACGATGTTTTAGAAGTACCTGCTTCAAAAATCAAACGTGACATCGCTGAAATCTTGAAAAATGAAGGTTTCGTTCGTGATGTTGAATATATCGAAGATGACAAACAAGGCGTAATCCGCGTTTTCCTTAAATATGGAAAAAATGGTGAGCGTGTTATCACTAACTTAAAACGTATCTCTAAACCAGGTCTACGTGCTTATGTAAAAGCTGACGAAGTACCGAAAGTATTGAACGGTTTAGGTATTGCAATCATCTCAACTTCTGAAGGTGTAATCACTGATAAAGAAGCAAGAGCTAAAAACGTTGGTGGCGAAGTAGTCGCATACGTTTGGTAATTTAAATTTATTACACAAGGAGGTGTCTCTAAGTGAGTCGTATTGGGAATAAAATCGTCGTTTTACCGGCTGGTGTTGAAGTAACACAAAACGGAAACGATGTAACAGTTAAAGGTCCTAAAGGTGAATTAACTCGTACTTTCTCTTCTGATATCGCAATGAATATCGAAGGAAACGAAGTAACATTCACTCGTCCAAATGATAGCAAAGACATGAAAACTATTCATGGAACTACTCGTGCAAACTTCAATAACATGGTTGTTGGTGTCAGCGAAGGGTTCCAAAAAGCATTAGAATTAATCGGGGTTGGTTACCGTGCGCAACTACAAGGTTCAAAACTTGTATTAAACGTTGGTTACTCTCACCCAGTTGAGATTGAAGCACCTGCTGGAACAACTATCGAAGTTCCATCAAACACTTCAATTATCGTTAAAGGGATTGATAAAGAAGTTGTTGGCGAATTAGCAGCAAACATTCGTATCGTCCGCGCGCCAGAGCCATACAAAGGCAAAGGAATTCGCTATGTTGGTGAATTTGTTCGTCGTAAAGAAGGTAAAACTGGTAAATAATTTTCGCAACCAAATGGTCTTGCGAAACGCAGCTTAGGCTAGCAACATTAAAGAGGTGACAATTGTGATTACAAAACCAGATAAAAATAAAACACGTCAAAAGAGACATCGTCGTGTACGTGGCAAAATCTCTGGTACTGCTGAGTGCCCACGCTTAAACGTTTTTCGTTCTAACAAAAACATCTACGCTCAAATTATTGATGACGTAGCGGGTGTGACGCTAGCAAGTGCCTCTGCCCTAGATAAAGAAATTTCAGGTGCAACAAAAACAGAACAAGCACAAGCTGTCGGTAAATTAATCGCAGAACGTGCAGCAGCAAAAGGGATTAAAGAAGTAGTCTTTGACCGTGGTGGATACCTTTACCATGGCCGTGTAGCAGCATTAGCAACAGCAGCTCGCGAAAATGGACTAGAATTTTAAGAGAAGGAGGAACACCATTCATGGTTTATATCGATCCAAAACATTTGGAATTAGAAGACCGCGTTGTTGCGATTAACCGCGTAACAAAAGTTGTTAAAGGTGGACGCCGTTTACGTTTTGCAGCTTTAGTAATCGTTGGTGATAAAAACGGACACGTAGGATTTGGTACTGGTAAAGCACAAGAAGTACCAGAAGCAATCCGTAAAGCCGTTGAAAGTGCTAAAAAGAACTTGATTGAAGTGCCAATCGTAGGGACAACAATTCCTCATGATGTTATCGGAACATTCGGTGGCGGACGTATCTTAATGAAACCTGCTGTAGAAGGTTCTGGGGTAGCTGCTGGTGGAACTGTTCGTGCCGTATTAGAATTAGCTGGTATTAATGATATCACGACTAAATCTTTAGGCTGTAACACACCAATCAACGTTGTTCGTGCCGTAGTTGACGGATTACAACAATTAAAACGCGCTGAAGAAGTTGCGGCATTACGTGGCAAATCAGTGGAAGAATTAATCGGTTAAGGAGGACTCAGAAATGGCTGAATTAAAAATTACTTTAAAACGCAGTATTATCGGACGTCCTCAAAACCAAAAGGATACCGTTAAAGCGTTAGGTCTATCAAAAGTAAACTCAAGCGTGGTACAACCTGCCAACGAAGCAATTAAAGGCATGGTTAACACAGTTGCACACTTAGTAGACGTAAAAGAAGTTTAAAAACAATGCAATAGATTCATTTTGATTAAGGAGGTGCCAAAGCATGAAACTACATGAATTAAAACCTGCAGAAGGCTCTCGCCAAGAACGTAACCGTGTTGGTCGTGGATCTTCATCTGGTAATGGTAAAACATCTGGACGTGGACAAAAAGGTCAAAAATCACGTTCTGGTGGTGGTGTACGTTTAGGTTTTGAGGGGGGACAAACACCATTGTTCCGTCGTTTACCAAAACGTGGATTTACAAACGTTAACCGTAAAGAATACGCAGTTGTTAATCTTGACATTTTAAATCGCTTTGAAGATGGAACTGAAGTAACACCGTTAACTTTAGTTGAAGCTGGAATCGTGAAAGACGAAAAAGCTGGAATCAAAGTGTTAGGAAATGGCGAATTAACGAAGAAATTAGCTGTGAAAGCAGCGAAGTTCTCTAAAACAGCCGAAGAAGCTATTGTAGCTGCTGGTGGATCAGTTGAGGTGATTTAATGCTTAAGCTTTTAAAGGATGCCTTTAAAGTCAAGGAAATTAGATCGAAAATCTTTTTTACTGTATTCATTTTGTTCATCTTTCGCTTAGGAACGCACATTACCGTTCCTGGTGTAGATGCTTCGCGTTTGCAAAGTATCTCTGACTTACCATTTTTGAATATGCTAGACTTGGTAAGTGGAAGTGCCATGCAACGCTTCTCGATCTTTTCAATGGGTGTTTCGCCTTATATCACTGCATCAATTATTATTCAATTAATGCAGATGGATATTGTGCCAAAGTTCGTTGAGTGGTCAAAACAAGGAGAAGTCGGCCGTCGCAAATTAAATCAAGCAACACGTTATTTAACGATTGGTTTAGGGTTCCTACAATCAATGGCATTAACAGCTGGGTTTAATATGTGGACACAATTTGGATTTGTCCCAGATCCAAGTGCGAAAACATTTTTATTAATCGGCGTTATTTTAACGACGGGAACAATGTTTGTCACTTGGCTAGGTGAACAAATTTCCGAAAAAGGGATTGGTAATGGTGTATCAATGATTATCTTTGCAGGGATCATTGCTCGTCTACCAGTTGACATAAAAGAGTTAATCGAAGACTACTTTATCAATATTGAAGCTTCAAGAATTTGGCAATCGGCACTCTTTATGGTTGCTCTTGTGATCGCAGTGTTGTTAATCGTTGCTTTTGTAACGTATTTCCAACAAGCAGAACGAAAATTGCCAATTCAATATACGAAACGAGTAGCGGGTGCGCCAACCAGCTCTTACCTTCCATTGAAAGTAAACGCGGCAGGTGTTATTCCGGTCATCTTTGCTAGCTCCTTTATTACTACGCCAAACGCAATCATTCAAGCATTTGGTGGTTCCTATGGAAATGCCGCTTGGTTTGAAATCGTACAAACACTGTTTAATTATAATACTGTTCCTGGAGCAATTTTATATACCGTGTTAATTATCGCTTTCACCTTCTTCTATGCCTTTGTTCAAGTCAACCCTGAGAAATTAGCGGAGAACTTGCAAAAACAAGGAAGTTACATACCAAGTGTTCGACCTGGAAAAGGAACCGAAGACTACGTATCAAGTTTATTAATGCGATTAAGTGCAGTAGGCGCGCTTTTCCTAGGGTTAGTTGCCTTACTTCCAATCATTGCTCAAATGGCTTGGAACTTACCGCAGTCAATTGGCTTGGGCGGAACAAGTTTATTAATCGTGATTGGTGTAGCTCTGGAAACTGCAAAACAGTTAGAAGGACTTATGCTAAAACGTCAATATACTGGTTTTATGAACTAAAGTTTTGTAGGGTGTTGAGGTTTTCCTCAACATCATTCAAAAACTTATAGGAGGAAATAGAATGAACCTCATATTAATGGGATTACCCGGTGCGGGAAAAGGTACGCAAGCAGAGAAAATCATTGCTGAATACAAAATTCCACATATTTCAACAGGCGATATGTTTCGTGCGGCCATGGCCAATGAAACAGCGCTTGGCTTAAAAGCAAAATCATACATGGATCAAGGAGCATTAGTTCCTGACGAAGTAACAAATGGCATTGTGAAAGAACGTTTAGCGCAAGACGATACGAAAGAAGGCTTCTTATTAGATGGCTTCCCTCGTACACTTGACCAAGCCAAAGCGCTCGATCAAATGTTAAAAGAACTCGGCAAGAAAATTGATGCTGTGATTGACATTCATGTCCCTGAAGAAATTCTTGTTGATCGTTTAGCTGGCCGTTACATGTGTCGCAATTGCGGTGCTACGTATCATAAAATCTTTAACCCAACCAAAGTTGAAGGTACTTGTGATCGTTGCGGAGGCCATGAATTTTATCAACGAGAAGATGACAAACCAGAGACGGTTAAAAATCGTCTGGCAATTAACATAAAAAGTAGTCAACCAATTTTAGCCTACTATAAAGAAGAAGGTTTATTGCAGTCTATTGATGGTAATCGTGAAATCGATGCTGTCTTTGCAGACGTAAAAAAAATCATCGAATAACGATCGATTGCCCGTAACCGACTTGCAAATCGGAAACTTTCTCTTGCTTAGTAAAGCACATTGTGGTACAATGTGTCAGTCCGACTTCTGACATTTTCAGAAGGTTGTATTGAGAATCTAAGGTGGGAGCACTCGTTTCCGCCGTTTTATCGTGTGAAAATGCGAAACAATTACAAGGAGGTACTGTGCGTGGCAAAAGAAGATATGATTGAAGTCGAAGGTACAGTCGTCGATACTTTGCCGAATGCAATGTTTAAAGTCGAACTAGAAAACGGACATCAAGTTTTAGCGACAGTTTCTGGCAAAATCCGTATGCACTATATTCGTATTTTACCAGGCGACAAGGTGACAGTTGAATTATCACCTTATGACTTGACTCGTGGCCGTATCACTTATCGTTTTAAATAATTGTACTCCGTAAAATCACAGGAGGTAAGATCATGAAAGTAAGACCATCAGTAAAACCAATGTGTGAACATTGTAAAGTAATTCGTCGTAATGGACGCGTTATGGTGATTTGCCCAGCAAATCCAAAACATAAACAACGTCAAGGATAACCGGAGGTGTAACGAATATGGCTCGTATTGCAGGAGTAGATATTCCTCGTGATAAACGCGTTGTTGTTTCCCTAACTTATATTTATGGTATTGGGAATACAACTGCGAAACAAGTTTTAGCTAACGCTGGCGTTTCTGAAGAAATTCGTGTTCGTGAATTAACGAATGAACAAACAGACGCTATCCGTGCTGAAATTGATAAATTAAAAGTTGAAGGGGATCTTCGTCGTGAAGTGAACTTAAACATTAAACGCTTGATGGAAATCGGTTCATACCGTGGAATCCGTCACCGTCGTGGATTACCAGTACGTGGACAAAACACGAAAAATAATGCACGTACACGTAAAGGCCCGTCTAAAACAGTCGCAGGCAAGAAAAAATAATTCCTAAGTGAAGGAGGTTAAAACTTCATGGCAGCAAAAAAAGTGAGTCGTAAACGCCGTGTGAAAAAGAATATTGAAACTGGGATTGCACATATCCATTCAACATTCAACAATACAATCGTGATGATTACTGATTCTCATGGTAATGCGTTAGCATGGTCATCAGCTGGTGCATTAGGTTTTAAAGGAAGCAGAAAATCAACACCATTTGCCGCTCAAATGGCAGCAGAAACAGCTACAAAAGTAGCAATGGAACATGGATTAAGAACTGTAGAAGTAACTGTTAAAGGTCCTGGTTCAGGACGTGAAGCAGCAATTCGTTCATTACAAGCAGCAGGTTTAGAAGTGACTGCAATCCGTGACGTAACTCCAGTTCCTCATAATGGATGCCGCCCTCCAAAACGCCGTCGTGTTTAATGGATGTCGCTCATTTTGAGTATCAGTATTATGTCATTGAACAAGACACTTTTCGTTTTGAAAGGGGTAAGAGATAATAATGATTGAATTCGAAAAACCAAGAATTGCTAAAATTGATGAAGAGAAAGATTATGGCAAGTTCATCGTAGAACCTCTAGAACGAGGCTATGGAACTACTTTAGGAAATTCCCTACGTCGTATTTTGTTATCTTCTTTACCAGGTGCAGCCATTACTAGTATCCAAATTGATGGAGTGTTACACGAATTTTCAACTGTTAAAGGTGTAAGAGAAGATGTCGCTCAAATTATTTTGAATATTAAAGGTCTTGCATTAAAAATGTATGGACAAGAAGAAAAAACACTAGAAATCGATATTACAGGACCAGCAACGGTAACTGCAGGAGATATTCTTGTGGATAGCGATGTTGAAATCTTGAATAAAGATATGTACATCTGTACTGTCTCTGAAGGAGCAACATTCCATGCGCGCTTAACGGTTAAACCAGGCCGAGGATATGTTCAAGCCGATGAGAACAAAAAAGAAGACATGCCAATTGGCGTTCTTCCTGTTGATTCTATCTACACTCCAGTTCGCCGTGTCAACTATCAAGTTGAAAATACACGTGTTGGACGACGAGATGACTTTGATAAATTAACAATGGAAATATGGACAGATGGTTCAATTGAGCCATTAGATGCAATGAGTTTAGCTGCAAAAATCATGACAGAACATTTAGATATTTTTGTGAATCTAACGGATGAAGCAAAACATGCTGAAATCATGGTCGAAAAAGAAGAAACACAAAAAGAAAAAATGTTAGAAATGACGATTGAAGAATTAGACTTATCTGTTCGTTCATATAACTGCTTAAAACGTGCAGGAATTAACTCTGTACAAGAATTGACAAATAAATCTGAACCAGAAATGATCAAAGTGCGTAACCTTGGCCGTAAATCATTAGAGGAAGTTAAGGCGAAACTAGAAGATCTTGGTTTAGAATTACGTAAAGACGATTAATTTTTACGAAGGAGGGAAACCACGTGAGTTATCGTAAATTAGGACGCACATCTTCTCAACGTAAAGCGATGTTGCGTGATTTGACAACTGATTTAATCATTAACGAACGCATCGTTACGACTGAAGCTCGTGCGAAAGAAATTCGTTCAACTACAGAAAAAATGATCACATTAGGTAAACGTGGCGATTTACATGCACGTCGTCAAGCAGCGGCTTACGTTCGTAATGAAGTTGCTAGCGTTCGTGAAGAAGGCGAAGAAATCGTTATTGAATCAGCTTTACAAAAGTTATTCAATGACATCGCACCTCGTTATGCAGAACGCCAAGGCGGTTATACTCGTATCTTGAAGACAGAACCAAGACGCGGAGATGCAGCACCAATGGTTATCATTGAACTAGTTTAAAATCACACTTAATAGCATATAGCTACATCACTTTGTCGATGAATTTTTTAAGAGTGTTATGATGTTGGAAGAGTAACTTTTTTTCCGAGTCTAGCTCGTCGCTACCCCTTGATTTTTATCAAGGGGTCAGCACTCATCATAAAGTGTTTTTTTTTACCCTCGATTATCTGTCAAGACAGGTCATGGGGAGTGAAAGAAAAAGATAAGAACCAACAAGGCAAGAGGAAAACAAAACTTTTTCATGAAAAAATGGATATTGATTGAAAAGTCTTGTTTTTTTTGGTAGTGTTAGTTAGAAATTAGTCAATCAAAGGAGTCAATATGAAACCGATTATTGAATTAAATCATCTTACTTTTAGATATCAAAAAACAGACGAGCGTCCAGCTTTAAATGACGTCTCGCTTTCAATTTACCCGGGCGAATGGGTGGCGATTATCGGGCACAATGGATCAGGAAAGTCAACCTTAGCTAAAACGATTAACGGCTTACTTGCCCCTGAAAAAGGTACGGTCAAAGTCGGTGATTATACATTAAGTGAAGCCGATTTATGGTCGATTCGGCGCATGGTAGGAATGGTTTTTCAAAACCCTGATAACCAATTTGTTGGGGCGACAGTTGAAGATGACGTGGCTTTTGGTCTAGAAAACCAAGGAATTCCTCGCGAAGAAATGCTAGTTCGGGTGAAGGAAGCGTTAGAGCAAGTACGGATGGATGGTTTTCGAACAAAAGAACCTGCCCGACTATCTGGTGGTCAAAAGCAACGGGTGGCGATTGCTGGTGTGGTGGCTTTACGTCCAGATATTATTATTTTAGACGAAGCAACGAGTATGCTTGATCCAGAAGGGCGAGCAGAAGTGATTGCAACGATAAAAAAGATTAAAGAAGAAAATAATTTAACCGTTCTTTCGATTACCCATGATATTGATGAGGCAGCAAACGCCAATCGTGTCTTAGTCATGCGCCAAGGTGAATTAATCGATGAAGGAACGCCAGAGAAAATTTTTTCAGCGGGGCCTAAACTAGTTGAATTAGGTCTGGATTTACCATTTCCGGAAAAATTAAAGTATTCTTTGAAAGAAAAGGGAATCGAAGTACCAACGCAATACTTAACTGAAGAAGGGATGGTGGAATGGCTGTGGACATCCGCTTTGAACAAGTAGATTTTACGTATCAACCAAATTCACCATTTGAACAACGTGTTTTACATGAGATGAACTTAACCATTAAAGAAGGTTCATATACCGCACTTGTTGGTCATACGG
>MTBK01037813.1_pt1 | contig 16016 bp, 17 predicted proteins | sample 1535981 | NCBI WGS metagenome assembly MTBK01 (sample SAMN06109225, study PRJNA356200) | anaerobic digester metagenome | isolation source: biogas reactors fed with pig manure or primary and secondary sludge | place: Spain | collected 2016-06-30 | reverse complement strand
CATTCTTTCTGCCATGAGTGCAGACGCAGCGTTTATAACATCAGAAATAGCAAAAATCAGAACATTAACAGATAAGCCTTTTGGAGTAAATATTATGCTCATGAGCCCCTTTGTTGACCAGGTGGCCCGTGTAGTTGCCGAGGAAAAAGTGCCGGTTGTGACAACGGGAGCCGGGATGCCCGGCAAGTACATGGAAGGATGGATCAAAGCAGGCCTTAAAATTATTCCCGTTGTAGCTTCGGTAGCTTTTGCCAAACGCTTGGAAAAAATGGGTGCCTGTGCTGTCATTGCAGAAGGAGCAGAAGCCGGTGGCCACGTAGGAGATTTGAATACCATGGCCCTTGTTCCTCAGGTATGTGATGCCGTTTCCGTACCGGTTATTGCAGCCGGCGGCATCGCAGACGGACGCGGAGTAGCTGCAGCCTTTATGCTGGGAGCAGAAGGTGTACAATGTGGCACATGTTTTCTGGTAGCCACAGAGTGCCGGGTCCACGATATTTATAAACAAAAAATTGTGAATGCAGGCGATACAGATACCATTATTACCGGTAAAAAACTGGGGCACCCCGTACGCGCCTTGAAAACACCCTTTACACGCGCCTTTGCCCAAATGGAAAACGACCACGACATCACCCAGGAAGAAGCAGATACCTTTGGAGCCGGGTCCCTGCGCAAGGCCGTTCTGGACGGAGACCTGCAGACGGGCTGTTACATGGCCGGGCAAAGCGCAGGACTTGTTAAAAAGATCCGGCCTGCCCGTGATATCATCGAAGAGATGGTACAACAGGCTGCTGAATTGTTAAAATTGTAAAGCAACAGCATATGAGAAGAGTCGTAATTACCGGAATGGGTGTAATCTCTCCCGTAGGAAACAATCCGACAACGCTCTGGGAAAACCTGAAAGCGGGTTTTTGTGGTATTGATTTTATCCGGTCCTTTGACACACAGGATATTTCCGTAAAAGTAGCTGCAGAAGTTAAAGATTTTGACCCGGCGCTATTCGGTATTGATGCTTCCACAGCACGTAAAGCAGACCTTTTTACCCTGTATGCCCTGGCCGCCTCTGCACAGGCCATGAAAGACAGCAATCCCTGCGTAGATCCGGAACGCCTGGGGGTGTATATTGGTTCCGGCATTGGGGGTATCCACACATTTATTGCCGAGTGCGACAAATTCCGGGAGCAAGGCCCCAACCGCGTATCGCCGCTGTTTATTCCAACCATGATTGCCAACATAGCATCGGGCAATGTTGCCATTGCACACAATGCCCAAGGCCCCTGCCTTCCCATTGTAACCGCCTGCGCCACCTCTACCCACGCCATTGGCGAAGCCTTTCTGGCCATCCGTCACGGGTACGCAGACGCCATCATTGCAGGAGGAACCGAGGCAGCCATCACACCGCTGGCTGTAGGCGGATTCAACAACAGCCGCGCCCTTTCACGCTCCCAGGACCCCCTGAGAGCATCCATCCCCTTTGATATCCAAAGACAGGGATTCGTCATAGGAGAAGGAGCCGGTATTGTAATTCTGGAGGCCTTAGAAAACGCACTCAGCCGGGGTGCCAAAATCTATGCCGAGGTAACCGGCTACGGCAATACATGTGACGCCTTCCACTACACGGCTCCCAAGCCGGACGGTTCGGCTGCGTCCAGAGCCATGATACTGGCACTGGACGCCTCGGCCTACAACAAAAACGATACGCTGTACATAAATGCACACGGCACCGGCACGCCGCTGAACGACCCAACAGAAACTGCTGCCATTAAAATGGCTCTGGGAGAATCTGTTGCGCACAGGACACTTATCAGCTCAACCAAGTCAATGACCGGCCATATGCTGGGTGCTGCCGGAGCCGTAGAGGTCATAGCAACGGCGCTTGCCCTGCAGGAAGGAATAGTACCTCCCACCATAGGCCTGCAGGAACCGGACCCCCTGTGTGACCTGGATTATGTTCCGGGTGTGGTTCGTCGTGCAGACATAACTATCGGGCTCTCCAACTCATTGGGCTTTGGAGGCCATAACGCCAGTGTGGCTTTAAGAAAATGGAACAAAAACTTACGTGATGAATAGACAAGAAATTATGAAATTCCTGCCCCACAGAGAGCCTATGCTCCTTGTGGACCGGATGGAAATTGATGAAAATCAAGTAGCTCACGGAAGCTATACGGTTCAGGGTACCGAGTATTTTCTTCAGGGACATTTCCCGGACTACCCGGTGGTACCCGGAGTCATCCTGTGTGAAATCATGGGGCAATGCTGCAGCCTGCTGGTAAAGGAGCAATTGGAAGGAAGAACGCCCTTTTTTACCGGACTGGACAAGGTCAGGTTCAAACGGCAGGTACGTCCCGGCGACACCATTGAGGTCAGTGGTTATATTACAAAACAAAAGGCCATGATCTTTTTTGTCGAGGCTGAAGCCCGTGTTAACGGAGAGCTTTGTGCACAAGGCCTGTTGTCCTTTGCACTGGCATAAAACAGGAGATGATGTGGATTAAATTAGGCATCCTGATTATAGGATTCATTTATGCAGGTTTGATTCCTTTAACTCTCAGGAGGGTTATACGAAAAGTCAGTTTTAACTTACGGGAAGAAACATTAAGTTTTTTAAGCAACAAAGCCCTTTACGATAAAAGACTGGTAAAGGGTTATACCCGGTTGTTGTTTATTACAGCATTACTTCATTATGCCTTTTTCTGGTTGTTGTCCCATTATTACGACCTGGGACAGAATGAAGTGTATATGCAGTATATGTTATACAGCTTTGTTCTGCTTACCTTATTGGCTTTTGTTCCGCACAACATGAAGCCTTACAGCTTCAAAAGCCTGAGTTCCAGTATGCAACGCCTGCTACATAACTTGCTGGCTTTTGTTGTATTTCTAACACTACCCGTGCTTATTGTAATATTTCTAACCGCCATTAATAGTACCCTTCCCTTTTTAGGGATTACCGGATTTGTCATCATTGGCTGCACTGCGTTTTTTACTTTATTTTCCCTTATCCGGCATGGACTTACCGGAGCTTGCGAAATGATTTTTATAACGGGAGTCAGTCTGTGGACAATCTTTGTGACTATCTTTACGGTACTTCACACAGGGTAGCCGGAGTGGTTCTGTTTTAATGGTGGTGGTCGTGTTCGGCTTCCATGGCTTCTTCGTACGTATTGTGGATGGTCCCAAAAGGATGCTCAGCCGGTGCGTAAATGGAATAAAGTTTTAGCGGCTCCTCTCCCGTATTGATTACGTTGTGCCATTTCCCGGCCGGAATGAAAGCTGCAAAATCGTCTTCCAATGCTTCCTGAAAGTCAAGATTGTCTTCGCTGTCACCCATAAGGATTATACCTTTCCCGGCTTCCACCCTTATGAATTGGTCAATGTCATCGTGTCTTTCCAATCCAATTTCCCCTCCGGGCTCAATACTCATCAATGTCATCTGCATATACGCTCCCGTCCAGAGCGCCTGCCTGAACAGACCGTTTTCTAAGGTATATGCCTCTATATCAAAAACAAAAGGCTGCGGACCATAATCTGCAAAGGCTACTGCAACTTCTGTTTCCGAGGCAGGAGCAGCCTTTTTACCAATAGGACAATTGCATGAAACCAGCGCCAATACAAGAACAAGAACAACAAGAGAAATAGAGTTTTTCATAATACAGAATTGTTTAGATTAGTTTTCAATCACTTAAAGATACGATTCTTTTTTTTAACTTTGGGCATGGACAAGAAGCAAATCTTTACCCTGCCTAACGTATTAAGCTTCTACAGGGTTCTGATTTTCCCCGTCATTTTTTGGTTTATTTTGGCGGGTAAAGAATCGCTGTTTGCCATTTTTTTGGTTATTAACCTGGTTACCGACTTCTTGGACGGACTGCTGGCCAGAGCCTTAAAACAACAGACGGCCCTTGGTGCCAGGCTGGATTCCTTTGCTGATGACCTGACATACATCCTGGCCTTTATAGGTCTTTTTGTTTTCAAAGCAGAGGATATCATGCCCCATTTGGTCAGTTTTTTGATTTTTATGGCTTTCCTGGTAAGTTCTGTCCTCTTGTCTTTGATCAAATTTAAGACTACCCCCAGTTTTCATTTGTATTCCACCAAAACCAGCGGGTATATCCAGGCTGCTTTTTTCATTTGCCTGTTTACGGTAGGATTTATCCCTGCATTTTATTATTTCATGATTTCCTGGGGCATTCTTGCCGCTATAGAACACATGATCATCCAGCTACTTATTCCGCACATGCGTTCCAATGTGAAAGGTTTGTACTGGATATTAAAAGAAAAAAAGAAAACATGATCTTTCATTCTGCTTTTGAGTATGCCTACCTGTGGCTTCCTTTCATAGGGTTTGTTGTAGGATTTTTTGGATCCCTGACCGGAGGAGGCGGGGGTTTCATTTTCATTCCCTTGCTTACCATCTTGTTTGGGGTCGCGCCTCATGTTGCCATCGGCAGCTCCCTGGCAGCCACCCTGCCTATCTGCCTGGCAGGTGCTTACGGTCATTACAAAAAAAAGAATCTGGACCTGCGCATTGGTTTAATCTTTGCCGCCGGCGGGATTCTTGGCGCATTAGTGGGTGCAGGAATTACCCGTTTTCTCACCGGACGTCAGCTGCGTATTGCTTTTGGCATCTATTCCATCCTGATTGCTATAACTATGTATGCAGGACACAGAAAAGACCAAAAAAACACAGCAAACGGAGATGGCCCTCAGGAGCTCACCCTGGCAAGCAAGTATTCAAGAAGCACGTTGTTTGGCATTTTATCCGGCATTATAACAGCCACATTTGGTACCAGCGGCTCTGCACCCATCCTGGCCGGTCTTATGAGCATACGCATGCCCCTGAAACTGGTTCTTGGTACCTCTCTGGTGGTTGTTTTTGTCAATACGTGCTCTGCCCTGGGTGCCCATCTTCTGGTAGGACAAGTTGACCTGACCCTGGTACTATTTCTGGCTTGCGGATCCATAATAGGCGCGTTGCTGGGACCTCGCTTGCTGGCAAACATTAAAGTAGAGAAAGCTGAAGGAAAGGTACGGGTGTGGTATGCTCTGGGAATGATTGTTTCCGGAATACTTATGATTGTGCTTTAAGCAGTAAAACAAACGGCGATGATCCGTACTCTATACATAACCATTTTGAGCTATTTTCTAGTGGGAGGCATTTTATTTTATTTCATAGAGAAAAAGCTATCGAAAGAAAAGGCCCGGCACAACCGGATTAAGTTCATTGTTTACTTTTTGATCATTAACGGTTTGTTCCTGAGTATTGTTATAGAACCGCTTGTTTTTAGAATCCTTTCCGGAGTTATTGTGGTGTTGGGACTTTACGAACTTCTAAAACTGTATTTGGCAAGCAACCGAAAGAATAAAGGTTTTTTTCTTTTCTCCCTGCTCCTATACCTCCTCTTATCGGTTGGCTTTCTTTATTTCAGTGCCCTGAACATAAACTGGATTCTGTTCACGTTTATGATTCTGTCAGTACTTGACAGTTTTAGTCAAATTTTTGGGCAACTGTTTGGCAAACATCAAATTGCAAAAAAAATAAGCCCCGGCAAAACGGCCGAAGGGCTGGCAGGAGGCACATTAACAGCACTTCTGACAGCTGTTTTGATAAGAAAATTAATACACTTTGAAATCACTACAATACTTCTGCTGGCAGCAGGGGTGGTCCTCTGGGCTTTTCTGGGCGACCTGGCCGCCTCGGCTTACAAAAGAAAGTACCAAGTCAAAGATTTTTCCAAATTGATCCCGGGGCACGGGGGAATTCTGGACCGTTTTGACAGCCTGATTGCAGCAGGGGCGTGGATGGGTTTCATTGGATATTTGATACTTATTGCAACATGATCAACCAATTTTTTTTAACAGCCATTATTCTGGTGGCCATTGTTTTGGTACTTGCTTTTACAGAGCTGATGTACAGACGCCTGGAACTACCCAGCGAGATTACCAGAAAATTTGCCCATTTTACGGCAACACTGGCTACCCTCATTTTACCGTACATCTTCAACAGCCACTGGTATATTCTGGTGTTGGCTTTGTTCTTTTTTCTTATCCTGTTTTTTAGCAAACAAGGGACCCAGCTGAATTCCATCCACAAAATTGATAGAAAATCTGTAGGTGGCTACCTGCTGCCGGTTGCCATTTATTGTACATTTCTGATTTCTTATTTGCTGAAAAACAAATTCCTGTACATCCTGCCCATCCTTATATTAGGTATCTGTGACCCCATGGCCGGCATACTGGGCATGAACCTGAAACGCAACAACAGGCAGATTTGTATCTTTGGACACACCCTGCAAAAAACGTTATTGGGTTCCGTTTCTTTTTTTATAACCTGTTTTCTGATATCTGTCATAGCCCTGTATATTTATTTAGGAGTGTTCCATATGAAAACCTTCTGGCTTGCCCTGTTGGTGGCTGTTGTCACCACCCTTACAGAAATGTTTTCAAAAAAAGGCTGGGACAACCTGTTGATTCCTTTAAGTGCCCAACTGATACTTATTCTAATTCTAATCCTATAACAAATAACCTTTAGTTGACACGTTATCCTTATTTGATATGATTTTATGCGTCTTTGCTGTCTTCACAAGTTTTAAAGATTGCATCCCATACTCAATCATTCCCATACACCCTTACAGAGCCGGGTATCTTTACTTCAAATAAACAGCCGCAAGTGCTTTGGCTTGGGGTTGATGCACCTGTTCATCTTAAGACTTTAAAACAAGCTGTTGATACGATGGCCATCAACCTCGGCTTTCAAGCAGACAACAGACCTTTCAAACCGCACCTCACACTGGGCCGATTCCGCCCCGACCACCCCATCCCCCCACCTGCCGCGTACCGAATAACCCCCAACGCCTCGGCACAAAACATTCTTGCCCCCATCACCTTGAATACGCGTACCTCTGCGGTGCACTCTTCCGCGACAAATACCCCTGCGGCGAACTCTTCCACGACAAATACCCCTGCGGCACACACCTCGGCACACACCTTGGCGCAAAACTCCGCAGCACAAAACTCCGGGCGTGGAGCAGTTTCCTTTCCCATCACTTGCCGGGCCACCCGGCTGATTCTCTATGAGAGCCGGCTTACCCCCTCAGGTCCAATCCATAAAGCACTTTGTGAGGCCCCTTTGAAAACACAAAGTTGATTTTTTACTTTTCGTATCTTTGTATCTATGCGACGAGATAACAATAAAGAACGGTTTGCACGACCCCCGGCTGTTGCCGGCCGGTTTTACAGCGGTACGGAAAAAGATCTCCGACAAGAAGTAGATCAATTGTTCACACATGCCGTAGCCCATACCGGACATCGGGTAAGAGCCCTGATTGTTCCGCATGCCGGGTACGTTTTTTCCGGAGGAGTAGCCGCCAGTGCTTTTAACCAGCTGAACAGAAAGAGCAACTACAAGCGGATTTTTCTTATAGGATCCTCGCACCGGGTACCTGTTCCCGGAGCTGCCGTTTATACAGAAGGAGACTACCGGACTCCCCTGGGAACAGTCCGCGTGGATAGTGAACTGGGAAAAGAGCTGGTCACCGCTCACCCCGGTCTTTTTACATCCAACAGCCATGCCCACAGCGGCGAACACAGTCTGGAAGTCCAGTTGCCTTTCCTTCAACACATTTACGGGAATAAAATCTTGCTTGTTCCCCTGGTTATTGGAACTTTCAAGGCAAGCGTCTGCCGGGAAATTGCCGAAGCTCTGGCACCGTGGTTTACAAAAGAAAACCTGTTTGTAATCAGCACCGATTTTTCCCATTATCCTTCCTACAAAGATGCTATTGCTACAGATGCCCGCACCAAAGATGCCATCCTGAGCAACAACCCCCATACCCTACTGCAAGTACTCGATGAAAACGAAAGCGCTTCCATCCCCGGTCTGGACACCAGCCTGTGCGGCTGGACCTCGGTACTCACCCTGATGTACCTTACCGCAGCGCAGGACTCCTTTGAATACCTGCCCATTGAATACAAAAATTCAGGAGACAACCCCCAGTACGGTGAAAAAGACCAGGTAGTAGGCTATTGGGCCATTGCTGTTACAGAGAAAACACTTTTTTCTCACCAAGCCGAGACCCTGTTGAAAGACCTGGCCAGAAATGCCATCCGGCAGGCATTGGAAGATAAAGATCTCTTGAAAGCCACCAGATCCTCGCCCGGAGCTGTCAGGGTTGCATCTGCAACTGCTAAACTCGCGACCGCAACTGACGAACCGCAGTCTCCGGTTGGAGATTCCTTGCTGCAAGATCCGGAGCAATACCCCCCGGAACTGCACAAACCTTACGGAGCCTTTGTTACGCTAAAGCAGAACAACCGGTTGCGTGGCTGCATAGGCCGAATTATTTCAGACATTCCGTTGTATAAGCTCGTACAGGAAATGGCTGTGGCGGCAGCTTTTTACGACGACCGTTTTCTTCCGGTAAGCCGGGAAGAACTGCCCGGACTGACTATTGAAATCACCGTACTCTCTACACTTAAAAAAATCAAATCCGTCAACCAGATTGAACTGGGCAAACACGGCATTCTGATTGAAGACAGAGGCCGCGCCGGCTTATTTCTGCCACAAGTAGCTAAGGAAACCGGCTGGACCCTGGAGGAATTCCTGGGCCATTGCTCACGCGACAAAGCAGGATTGGGATGGGACGGCTGGAAAAAAGCCCATATTTCTATTTTTCATGCACTAAATACTTAAAACATAACTGTCTTAATTGAAAACCAAATTGCCAAATGGATAACAAAAACGAAATAATTTTATATCAATCGGATGACTTACCTGAAAGAATTGAAGTGAGAATTGATGAGACTACAGTTTGGCTTAATCAGGAACAGCTTACTGAACTTTTTCAAAGAGACCAGTCTGTAATTTCACGACATATTCGTAACATCTTTAAAGAAGGAGAATTAGAAGAAAAAAGCACTATGCAAAAAATGCATATTCCTAATTCCGATAAACCGGTTGCATTCTACAATCTTGATGTAATTATTTCAATAGGCTATCGGGTGAAATCCAAACAAGGTACCCAGTTTCGTATTTGGGCAACGAATGTTCTAAGAGAATATATGCTGAAAGGCTATGTCTTAAATCAGAGGATAAATCGTATTGAAAACACAGTAGAGTCCTTAACAACTAAGGTGCAGGAAATAGATTTCCAAATAAAATCCAGTCAACTCCCCAAGCAAGGCATTTTCTATAATGGGCAAGTGTTCGATGCCTATAATTTTGTGGCAGATTTAATACGGAGTGCGAAGAAATCTATTATTGTAATTGATAATTACCTTGATGACACAGTGTTAAGTCTCTTAGCCAAGCGTAGTAAAAATACGAGTTGCACAGTTTATACTAACAAAGTGAGCAAAGTCTTGAAAATAGATATTGAAAAACATAACAGTCAATATCCGCCCATCAGTATAAAAGAATTTAAGGAGTCACATGACCGTTTCTTAATTATCGACTACCAGGAACTTTACCACATTGGAGCATCTCTTAAAGATTTAGGTAAGAAATGGTTTGGATTCTCTAGAATGGACAGCTTATGCGAGGAAGTGCTAAACAAATTATCTATTGGTTCAAGAGGTAGTAAGTACCCACATTTTGAGTGAATATGTAACAGGTAGGCAATGTGCAGGTTAAGAGCTTCTACCGTTTATGATTATTTACTACCCTCCCATGTTTTTGCAGTATTTTGCCATTTTGAGGGGGAGGTAGTAAGTGGCAACATTTTGAACAAGCGCGCAATTGACTGAACACGTGTTAGTTAGGGCATTTTCCCTGTTCTAACTACTTACTACTCTCCACAGCGCCTACGGTCTCTGCATCAAAAACACGGGAAACGGCTGTGTTTGTATATTGCAACATACAGTTTCTACCCTTTTTTGTATTTTCGAAAATACAATCTGTTCTTCAAGCTGATTTAGGTTTGCCGGGGATACCCCTACTATATAATTGATTCTTGCGTCCTATAATACTCAGCTTAATAAAAGATTCGTATTGGCGCCTCTTCCATAAGGGCCTTTTTGGAATGTTTACACCTCTCCCCTGCACCCAAGACTAGCAAGGGATAAAACCACATTATCTTAGTTTGAAATTATCCGATTATCTATACTATAAGTATAAATAATCACGCCGTTTCAAACTAAACATCTTGTTTATTTGAATTAAACCATTTATTTTTGCAGAGATATTAATACAAATAGTATGACTAATACGACAGAAATAAACCAAACGAAAATAAACAAGTTGATACAAGACTCTCCTAAAGGGCTTGTTTTGCTATCATCTGGGCTTGTCTCTAAGGGTTATTCGTATGAATTACAGCAAAGATATAGAAAAGGAGGTTGGCTCAAGTCTATAGGTAAAGGGGCAATGCTTAAATCAGGAGATCCCTTTATGTTATTCGGTGCCCTTTCCGCTTTGCAATCTCAGTCAAGTATAAATATCCATATCGGAGGGCGTTCGGCATTGGAATTACAAGGAAGTACGCACTATTTGCAACTAAGTTTTCCAGAAACGACATTGTTTGTTCCCGGACGAACCGAATTGCCACCATGGTTTATCAAAAACAAATGGGATTCAGATTATAAGGTGTACAAAATCAGTATCTTTAATAATGATATACTTGGCTTGACAATTTATCAAGACGGCGATTTAGAAATGAATATTTCTAATCCTGCCCGTGCTATGTTGGAATGTTTGGCATTGACTCCGAATGAATTTTCTCTTAATGAAGCATTTGAGTTAATGGAGGGGCTTGCCACGTTACGTCCTAACCAAGCTCAAGAATTATTAGAAGACTGTAAGTCCATAAAGGCTAAGAGACTTTTTCTTTATTTTGCTGAACGTGTTGGACATAGTTGGTTCAAATATATAGATCAAACAAAAATAGACCTTGGTTCAGGTAATAGAAGTATTGTCCCGAATGGTATATTAGTTCCTAAATATAGTTTAGTATTACCCAAAGAGTTAGTTGAATGAAAGACATCTATAAAAAACAAGTCTCACTCCTATTGGAAATATTGCCGGAGATAGCAAAAGAGGATGTCTTTGCACTTCATGGAGGAACCGCGATCAATCTGTTCTGTCTGAATATGCCTCGCTTGTCGATCGATATTGATCTTACATATATTCCCGCAAGTAATAATCGAGATAAAGATTTACTAAACATCCGGTTAGCTCTTGAAAGAGTGAAAGAGCGATTGGAGAAACGAATTCTCAATATAAATTTTGCAGATCCAGTCAGAGCCGAAGAAAAATTGAAGTTAATCTGCACTATTCCGAAGGCAATGGTTAAAATAGAAGTAAATCAAATCAATCGAGGAATAATTTCAGATACTGAATTGATGGTATTATGCAACAAAGCACAGGAGGTATTTGATAAATTCTGCGAAGTCAGAATGGTTTCTCAAAAGCAACTGTGGGGAGGAAAGATAAATGCAGCATTGGATAGGCAGCATCCTCGTGATTTATTTGACATACGGAATTTCATCAATGAAGTTGGCTATTCTACTGATATCAAAGAGGGATTTATCTTTTTCCTTTTATGCGGTAAGCGTCCGATACATGAGTTATTAAATCCTCATTACATTGATCAGTCCGCAGTATTTGAGAGCCAATTTCAAGGAATGACAGATAATACTTTCGAAGATGACGAATATCAAGAAACAAGAGAACAACTTATAAAGATGATAAATGAGTCTTTGACAGATGAAGACAAGGAGTTCTTGTTGGCTTTCTCGAAAGGCAAGCCGGATTGGACGAAAGTGGATTACAGTAAATATCCGGCAATAAGATGGAAATTGCTTAACATCAAAAAGCTAAGAGATAGTAATCCGCAAAAGCATAGAGAACAAGTAGAAATGCTAAAACAGATTCTGTTTTTATAAAAGAAAATAAACGATTTCTCAATGCACTTCCCTTATAAACTCACTGAAATTCAATATCTTATCCTTATTCCCTCTGTTAAATAGTAAATGTTCAAAATCTTTGGATTTATGTTGTAAATCTATTTTTTCTATCGTTTCTATTAATTTTACTTTTAGTTCCGTTAGATTGTGAATATCCTGTTTTTTAGAAAGATAATCGTAATTTGGCTTTGTTAGAGAAAGCAAAAACAAAGCATCATAAAAATCACGTCCCTTTGCTCGTGAGAGTAATGCTGACAATTTCATTGCGCAAAGCACATCATCCGGCGGAACAGGAAATAAAAAGAAAAAACCACAACTGCTAATGGTAGCCATTTGAGTCACATATTCAAACTCTTGATTTTGACTTTCAATCTTAATCAGAAATCGTTCTTCCTTATATGCCGACAAACCTAAATCAAACAACAATTCAGGAAAATAAATACTTGAGCGAAATGCCGTTAATTTCTCACTTTGTTTTTCTCTCGTTTCGGCTCGTATGCCTGCCCGTTGCAAAAAAGTCAAAACCGTTTGCGACATTTCTGCAAAATCTTCAGCAGAAAAATTCTTACAATCAAAATCTAAATCTTCTGAAAATCGGTCAATTCCTTTCACTAAACGCAAACTTGTACCACCTATGAAAGTGATTTTTCTTACAAATTTTGTGCTTGCCAAGAAATTCAAAATCATCAGTTGAATATATTCTTTGACAATATACTTCTTGTGTGCAGGATTTTCTCTGATTTGTGGCGGAAAATAGTTTTGTATTTGTTCCAGGTTTAGCATAAATCGTGAATTTTTAAAAGTAAATTTACTCTGTTTCTTAATACTTTTGACTGAAATTTTTCTGTAAATTCGTTTAAATGCTCTACGTTCAAATCGTTTTGCATAAATTCTTCATCGAAACGCAATTCTATAATTTCTTGTTCGCTGTTGTACTGTGGATAGAGATACAGCAAATCTAAAATTGCTTTTTCGGGTGTCGCAAAAAGCAGACTGTATTTATTTAGAAACGTTTTTTGTTCATTTCCAAACATCAGTCCGGGTAAAATTTGTTGATACGAAAATGAGCCGAAAACATTCTCAAAGTTTGCCTTTTTCAACGAACTCACAGCGGTTGTCTGCACGATTGCTTCGGGAATAATACCATAAAATGCCAATGCCGAATGCAAACTGACATACGACGGACTGTAAATTTTGTTTGATACAAAATTTTGAATATTAGGGGTTTTTAGATAATCAGGAAAACTATACCACGAATTACGCAGTTTTACAAGCAAATTTTGCTTTACCCAACGAGTAAGATTGTTTTTCTCAAAATCGGGCTTCCAAGCATAAACTTGATTGACATTGAAACATATCAAGTCGTAAAATTGATTTCTTAATTGCCAAAAGCTCATTTGTTTCACTTCTAATTTTCCGCAAAATTACATAAAAAAGGAATTAAAACAAGACTCCACTTCCTGTTTTTACCATTTTCTGTGTTTTTGAGAATACAATCTGCTCTTCAGGCTCTGATGCGGTACCCTTTCAAGCGCTACAGCCGGTACCTTAATCAAAAAGAGTGAGGAGCATTTGACCGATGAGCAGCTTTATGAATTGATGCTGATGATGTACCCTGATGGTCAGGAAAAGGCAACAGAGAAAATAAATAAAAATAAAAAATAGAGTAAGATCATTGCATAGGCCAAAAACCCGTCTCCTTCTTTGAGGTTTTGTATTATTTCTTTTCTTTTTAGTGTTTCAAAAACTACAATATAGATGATAGTTCCTAGTGGCAATACTAATAACTGAAAAACTCCCTGAATTTCATCTATTTTTTTAACAAATAGGACTAGAGAAATTATCACCAGTCCCAAGCTCAGCAATAAAATGCCTGAAAAAGCTGATATTTCCTTTATCATATCCGTTAATTTTAAAAGTTAAACATTCTTATTTATAATAGCACATAAATACCCAGGACCGTCCTATGTATTGGTCTAGGACGGGCCTGGACCTGTGGGGCTGAAGGTAGGTAACTATACAAACTCAGCGATAGCAGAGTTTGTATAGGTTGGGAGAAAAAGGAAAGGGAAAAGAAAAGAAAAAACCGCTTAACATTACATTAAACGGTTATGTGAATAAAAGAACTACAAAAGCAACGAAAAAGACAGACGCCAGACTTGGTCTAGGCCCGTCCTAGACCTGTGGAAAAAAGAGATGGTCTAGGCCCGTCCTGGACCTAGGACGGGCCTGGACTATGGGTCGGTGGGGGTGTCTGATGCATGTTCAAAAATTAAGTTGAACCAGACATCCTGTCCATTCCACCTTGTTTGATAGGAAAGAATCATTTCTTCTTCGCTAACCTGGAGCCTAAAATCAAACCCGTTTGATGTTATCGTGCTATCATTTTTGATGGACCACAATGTCCTGCCAGTAGAAAGATCTGGGGAATAAGTTGTTACCCCGTTCTTGTGATAATAAAAAACCCAGCTTCTTTCTTCTTCGTCAGGCAGCCACCAAGCCAACACATTGTCCTTCATGTCAGATATGCTCATCTTCTTATATCTCCAAGGATAATAAGAGACCAAACCAAAGGTGGAGGAAGTCCAGTCTCCGATGTTAAGAGTAATTTCTTTTCCCACTTCTTTTTTAATATTGACTGCCTTAAAAATGAAAGTGGTGTCTTTGAACAACCTGTCTAAGATTGTGTGGCTTTCTCCGGAGCGCTTTACACCATTCACATAGAGACTCTTAGCGTTGGTCGTAGTCCAAGACAAAACAATGTCTTTCTCGCCATAAGGAATCTCTTCCTCTGGGAAAAAAACTTCTAGAGTGGGGTCCTTCTCTTCTTCCACCGGTGGAGGAGGCGGTGGAAGTGGTTTTTTACAACAACTCTGAATAATCAGAGACCCTAATATCAGCACTAATCCAGTTGCTAATATCGTGGATTTAACATGCCTTCTCATATTTATTTTTTAATTTATTTGCCTATGTTATAGCATAAAAAATGGAAGAGGTCAATCATCATTAGTCACAAATTACTTTAAATGTTGTTGTCTCAGTTAAGGCATAATTTCCATCGTCACCATTCCCTTCTCCACTAGCTAAAACACTTACTCCAGGGCCAGAAGAAACTCCTCTTCCGCAATCTCCTTCTGTTCCCCCCGGGAAGGTGGTGCATTTACAACTTGTTGCATTTTCTGAATACCACCTTATTTGAACATTGGGAATTCCCCCTTCTGCCGACATTACGGTCATGCTCTCTTCTTGTTCCTCGTTTGGATTTTCCATGAGGTCTATTCCTTTAACCGTAACCCCAACCGGCGGAAGCACTCTCTCATAAACAACCATTATTTCTTCTTCTGGATCTCTTGGGAACTGCTCATAAGATGTAATTTTTTGACCATATCCTGGACAGATATAACCACTCTTGCCAGGACAGGAAAGAACTTTATACGACCCACCTTCCGGGATTGTCTCTTCTCCCGTATTAATGTCTGTCAGTATTTGATAACCAGGATTTACAGTACAGCTAGTGTAGTAAAGACTCCCTCCTTGACAAGAAGCAGGGGAGGCCTGACCGATAGAATTAACATCAACATTTATTTGCTCCAGTTCAGCAGGGGTCATGCCGTCAACTATATACTCATAAGACAGCTGGTGTGTTTTTCCGTCCTCGCTCCAATTAACAGTCATATTGCCTGATAAATGATGCCCCTTGAGAAGACAAACCTCTCCCTCGCTATCTGGATAAAGACTGTGAGAAGATATCTTGAGTCCTGGGTTTGGCTTAAAGCAAATCTGGCCCATCGCTTCAGTAAAATGAATTGGGGTTTGGTCACAAGGAAGGTCATTTAGTTCTTGCACTAAACCATTATAGGCAGTGTTGAACTGGTAACCACCTAGAGAGTGACCACAACTTGCCCCCATCGCCGTCTTTGCCCCAAAAACCATCAAAACGGAGAAGAGGGAAATGCTTAAAGTTGTTTTATAAATTGTTTTCATTATTATTTTCTTGTTTATTGTTTAATTCTTCTTTCTTGTCTTTTGGTTTGACAAAAAAGACAATAATTCCTACGACGATAAGAATTACTATTAAAGACAAAGCAACAATATCAGTTACTTGATTAGTTGATTTT
>MTBK01285945.1_pt1 | contig 16019 bp, 14 predicted proteins | sample 1535981 | NCBI WGS metagenome assembly MTBK01 (sample SAMN06109225, study PRJNA356200) | anaerobic digester metagenome | isolation source: biogas reactors fed with pig manure or primary and secondary sludge | place: Spain | collected 2016-06-30 | reverse complement strand
GAAGATCTGCTTCCGGGTGGCGGAGGCATCCTCGTAGACCACGGCGAGGGTGAACCCGGCCGGCGAGATCTTGCCCGGCCGGTCCCGCTCAAAGAGCGCCGTGTTGTCGGTATCCTTCTGGAAGAGCGATGTCACGTTATAGGTGAGCAGGCCGTAGTGGTGGTCGACATACGGCCCGAAGTTCGAGACGTCGGTGTACCAGTTCTCATACGGTACCCGGACGCCGTTGAAGTCGATCGAGACCCCATCGGGCACCGTGCCGTTGTTGTCCCAGGAGTAGGGCACGTAGAGCCAGGCGTCGCGAACGCTTGCACTCGCCGGCAGCGGCAGGTCATCCGCCGTCCAGGTCACCGTGTAACTCGTCCAGGGTTCCCCGCTGCCGGAGCTTCCGGGGACGTACCTGCTGTCGCCGAAGGAGTGCATGATGCCGCCGCGCAGGTCGTAGGTCCGGACGGTGGTGATGTCGCTGCCACCCTCCCAGTAACGTTTGCCCTTGTAGCCGTTGTACTTCACCGCCTTTGGCGGACTGGTTCTGATGTTGTTGGTCTCATCGGTCTCTATGACGGTGTTATCAGGATCGATCTCGGCGGTGTAGGTCACCGTCCCGCCCGCGAGGTTTCGGATGGTCGGATCCTCGATCGAGATGCTTACGATGTTTTTGCCGGGTTCGATCGGCGGGATGTCCACCCTGCCCGCCCATCCGTCGTCTGAACGGACCTCCAGAACCGTTGCAGGGGAGGCCCCCGGACCGTTGTTCCTGATGTTCGTGACCCGGATGGTATTTGGCTCCCGGGCAAATACCACGCCGCCGATGGGGTTTGGCACGCCACCGATGGTGAGGTCACAGGCTGCCGCATCGGTCACGGTGATGGTCGCCGTCGCACTGCTACTCCCGGCGGTGTTCGTCACTGTGAGGTTCACGGTGTAAGTGCCCGGGACGGTGTAGGTGTGGGTGGGGTTCTGCACGGTCGACGTGTTCCCATCTCCGAAGTCCCAGGACCAGGCGGTCGGGTTTTCGGTAGAGGTGTCGTTGAACTGCACAGCGAGCGGTGCCGGGCCGGCGGTGGTGTTTGTGGTGAAGGCGGCGAGGGATACCGGTGCGAATTTCTGGACACGACCGGAAAATTCTACCACGTAAACGTTACCAGATGCATCAATTGCGATGCCCCATGGAGCCGATATTTTCCCTTTCCCCGAGGTTTGCGATCCCCATTCCGTGAGGAGACTTCCAGAACCATCGAATTTCTGGATACGACGGTTGTCCGTATCCGCAACATAGACATCACCAGTGGCATCAACAGCGATGCCCCATGGTCGCCGGAATTCTCCATCTCCAGAACCGTATAGGCCCCATGTCGTCAGGAATTCGCCGGAATCATCGAATTTCTGGATACGGTGGTTGTATGTATCTGCCACATAGATGTTACCAGATGAATCGACGGCAACATCACCGGGTTCCCGAAATTCTCCATTGCCAGAACCATACGATCCAAATTTCGCAAGGAATTTACCGGAGCTGTCAAATTTCTGGATGCGATGATTGTCCGTATCTGCAATGTAGATATCACCGGCGAGATCACTGGTGATACCCCATGCCCACTGGGTTTCCCCATCACCGGTACCGTGTGATCCCCATTTTGTAAGGAAATTGCCAGAATCATCAAACTTATTGATGATATTCCCATTGAGAACGTAGATATTGCCGGAAGCATCAATCGCAACGTCACGAACCTCTGACTGGAACTCTCCATCCCCGAAGCCCAATGATCCCACCGTTGAGAGATAGTTGCTGGAGTCATCAAACTTCTGGACGCGGTAATTATCTCTGTCCGCCACATAGACGTTGCCTGCACTATCGAGACCGATGCCAGAGGGGCGCAAGAATTCTTTATCTCCCGGGATCTTCGACTCTAATTTCCCTGAAAAATTACCTGAACTGTCAAATTTCTGAATGCGATGATTTCCCGAGTCTATTACATAAATGTTATCGGACGCGTCAACTGCAATGCCAGTAGCTGATGAATGTGACAGAAATTCACCATCCTCGATACCCGTCGATCCCCAGGTCGCAATGAAGTTGCCTGAGTCGTCAAATTTCTGAATACTATCTCTATCAAACACATAGACATTATCATTAGAGTCAACCGCGATGCTTGTTGGGTAAATTGAGCCGATCGAACCCCATTTCATGAGATATTTGCCAGAACTGTCAAATTTCTGGATGCAATAATTTGTACGATCTGTCACATAGACGTTGCCGGCAGCATCGACTGCAACGTCTGTTGGATATCGGAACTCTCCCTCCCCACTTCCTTGTGACCCCCACGCCATGAGGAAGTTGCCGGAATCATCAAACTTCTGGATGCGACAATTACTCGCATCTACCACGTAAATATCGCCGGCGGTGTCGGTAGTGATTCCTTCTGGTCGTTGAAACTCCCCATCCCCACTTCCCTGTGACCCCCACTTCGTGAGGAAGTTCCCGTTGCTGTCAAACTTCTGGATGCGATAATTGAACTCATCTACTACATAGACGTTGCCGGTAGTATCAACAGTAACACCTGCTGGTTGCTGGAACTCTCCATCCTCACTACCGGGTGACCCCCACTTCGTGAGGAAGTTTCCAGCACCATCAAACTTCTGGATGCGCCAATTCAGGCGATCTGCTACATAGATGTTACCGATGGCATCAACCGCAATACCCGATGGGGTATCAAAGTCACCATCCTCTGTATAGGCCTCCATGCCCCACCTTAGCACAAAGGCATACTCGAGCGCTCCAGGATCCTGCCGGGCGGTCAGGGCCGGCGGGGCATCAGGGGGCGGGTCTATTCGTTCAACCATGCACTCGTCAGAGGCGAGTACCGCCGGCACCATCGCGGCCAGCACAACTGCTACGAGTAAGATTATCCGTCTCATATTAACCACACCTGTGGTGCCGGCCCGGATCATGCGCTCCCGCTCACGGAGAAACAAGAGAGGCTCTTGAGCGGGTTATCGAAGGGCCGGTCAGTGAATGCTTCTCGCCAGGGGTGATCAGTCTCGCAGAATGTCGGATCGGCACCGGGTATCCGGAACTATTGTTACCGCTTTGACGATGAAAAATGTTTTCTTTCTGTTCCCTGCAGAACGGGATCGCTCCGTTCTGATAGATCGCCGGGAGCGGATATCCTTCAGGGCCGATGCATGTCGGTGACTGTGAACCCCTCACCCGGAAAAAGGAGGTATTTTGAGCCCGCTTATAGCGTATCTATCGCCCCTACGAAGTAGTAAGCGATCTTTGCGGCGTCGCCTATATCGATCCTCCCATTACCGTTGAAGTCTGCGGCGAGGTCTGCCGGCACACGCCCGACGACCATGCAGGCCACCATCGCGACGTCGCTGATATCGACGACGCCATCGCCGGTGACATCACCCCTCGGGGGAGTGACGGTGATGTAATCGGGCCGGGAGAGTCTGTGTGAGCCGGCCTCGGAGCTGATCGTGAGGTTGACGGTGTAGGTGCCCGGCCTTCTGTAAGTATACACAGGGTTCTCTTCAAAGGAGGTGCTGCCATCACCAAACTCCCAGTACCGGGACTCTGGATCGCCGGCTGATTGATCGGTGAACTGGACCGTGAGCGGCGCCGGCCCGGCCGTCACATCCGCTGAGAAATCTACCCCTGACGTGGCCACGAGATCAAGGCGCGTTGAAGTCCCCGGAGTATAGACCGCTGTCCCGCTGGCTTCCATGCCGCTGACGAAGAACGTGATCGCCTTGCCGGCATCGTCATCTTCACCGCTGACGAGCAGCCGCCTATCAAAAATGCCGTCCCCGCCGTAGACCCCGGCAGTATCCAGTGTGAGCGACCCGCAGTCGCGCCCATCGATCCTGGCGGTGATGACGGTCCCTGCCGGTGCGGGGCTCCCATCGAAGGTGACCGTGCCCGAGAACTCCGCGGGGAGGAGGGGGACGGCGGATGCTGTCCCGATGAGGAGGAAGATGCAGATCCAGGCGATCCGTTTCATCTGTATCACGCTCCGGTGGCACAGAGTGTGCCCGGCTCAGTCATGTAGAGCCAGTAGCCCCTGCCGGGGTAGACCTGGCGGCTGTCGGTGTACGCACCGCTCCCGCCGTTCACGATAGCAGTCTCAAAGGCCTGGGTCTCTGTATCGAACCCGATCAGGGTCGTCCATTGCCCGCCGACCGAGAGGAAAGCGTCCCTCGCCGAGGGGGGAGTCGCGCCCATCATGGTTATAAGCATACCGTTATTGTCTGGCCCATGGCGCCCCGGGCGGATGGATTATCGGGTCATTGCCCGCCGGAAAATCACATCCACCGAGAGGTCTGTTCCTGACGGGCCGCATCGAGGTGCCGGGTTGATGCTGAAGAACCCGGCGTGAGTACTATCCAGAAGGCGAATCCTTTTATGATAGGTATTCCGGGCACCGGATCCCGGCGGGGCGGATGGATTGCCACGAACCACGATCCGTGTACCCAGAGATCGATAACGCCAGCACCCCTCCCTTCACGGCGACGCACCCGCTCGCCCCACCCCGGACCCTGTGAACAGGACATGCTCTGGGGATCTATGGTAGCGAGGAACTCTCACCATCCCCGGCTGAACCACCGGGAAAAGGTGCTCCGGTCCTGAATCGACCGGCACCAGAGGCAGAGAGAGATCCGGAAATCGATCCCCCACCATGCTGATGATCGAGCACTCTCGCGTCAACCCACCCCTGCAGAAAAAATCTCAAAGAACATCGCGGTTCGCATCGATCATTTCATAAACCTTTTTTATCTCCAGAAAACACTATATTCTACCAGATATAAGGAGATCCCCTACCATGAAGAGAGCCGGCATATTATTGATCCTCCTCCTGATCCCGGCCGCAATGGCGGCCTCGGTCACTATAACCCCCACGACGATAGACTCCGGAGACACAGTCACCGTGAACGTGAAAGACCTCTCCGAGAATGCCACGTTCTCCCTCGGCATCAGCGCGGAGTTTGGTGTAACCGAGGGTGATGTCTTCTCGTTCTCAGCCCGCGACCTCACCCTTCCCTTCGCCCTCGACCAGGGGAAGGTTAGCGCGTACACGAAGGGCACGGCCTGGACCGAACTCGCGGCAAACCTCCCTGACGGAGGCTCGGTCTCCCTGAATTACACCGCCAACGCAGATGGCGAGTGCCGGATCAGCCAGCCCCGTAACCTCCCCCGCGGAACCCTCGACGCCGTCACCCTCAGCGGAAAGGCCGTAGCCGGAAACATCATCACCCAGGTCGAGATGTCCGGCACGAAGAGGGGACCGAACGACGGCACGATCTCATTCGCCATCGATGGGATCGAGAGCGGCACCGCGACGGTTGCGGTCTACATCGACGGACAGGAAGCTCTCTCCCAGAAGATCATTATCGGAACGGAGCCGGCCCCGGGGGAGACCGAGATCCCCTCTACAGGCGGTAACGGCGGCTCCAGCGGTAACGGAGGAGGAACCTCCTCCGGCCCCTCCACTCCTCCGGACCCTACAACGACTACCTCAGCTGACGGCCGGGTCTCACTCACCGGGGTGGATATAGGGGACGCCGGGCTCCTCTCGCTCGCCGTTGAGGGAACCCTGCCCGCCGGCTGGACCACGACCGGGAGCGCTTACGCCGTGACCCCGGCAGATCGTGCGTTTGACCCCCCTGTGGTTCTCTCCTTCCCGGCGCCAGATGCCGTAGCGACGATCGCAAGGCTTGAAGGCGGCGCCTGGTCACCGATCCCCTCAATGATCGATGGCGACCAGATCACAACCACGATCACCCGGGGCGGATCCTACGCCGTCCTCGTCCCCGCCAAGGTGCCAACCCAGACGGTGATACCAGCTACAACCACCACCGCCCCCGCGACGACGACGGCGCCGGCCGCAACCCCGCTATCCGCCCTCATCCCGCTCGGCGCCTGCGCAATCTTGATGCTTGTGCGGGGCAGAAGAACCTGACAGATTATGGACCCCCACGATCAAAGGCCGCTTATAGCAGAGGCCGCCGGTGACCGCCCCGGCGACCTCATCGCGGTCCTGCTTGCAACATTCGCGACCGCACTCTGCGTCTACGTCCCGGTGTTAAACGAGAGTTTCCTCCGGATCCTCTTTGGCGTGGCGATGGTCCTCTTCATACCCGGCTATGCCCTGATCGCCGCGCTCTTCCCCGCGCGGGACGACCTCGACGGCATCGAGAGGGTCGCGCTCTCGTTCGGGCTCTCGATCGCGGTCGTCCCCCTCATCGGGCTTGCACTCAACTACACCCCCTGGGGTATCCGGCTCGACCCGATCCTCGCCTCGCTCACGATCTTCACCCTCGCGATGGCCGCCGTCGCGTGGTACCGGCGCCTCCTCCTCCCGGCCGGCGAGCGGTTCTACGTCCCGGCCCGGGAGATGATCGAGTCCGCCCGGAGCGAACTCTTCGACCCTGAGGCCACCCCGCTCGACCGCGCCCTCTCAGGCCTCCTCGTGGTATCGATAGTCGTCGCCCTCGCCACGACCGCCTACGTCATAGCGGTGCCAAAAGAGGGGGAACACTTCACCGAGTTCTACATTCTCGGGGAGAAGGGGAAGGCCGCCGACTACCCGACCGATTTTCAGGCCGGCTCGATCCAGACCCTGATCATCGGTGTCGGGAACCATGAATACCGGAATATAACCTACACCGTCGAGGCCCTCGCCCTCAACCAGACGTTTGATACGGTGACAAATACATCGACGATCCACGCGGTCGCCCCGCTGGACCAATTCCCACTCACGGTCCCCCATAACGAGACGGCCGAGGTGGTCTGGAACTTCACGGTCTCATCGCCCGAGTACAACCGCATAGAGTTCCTGCTCTTCAATGAGACGGTGCCGGACGTATCGGGCGCCGACCGGATCGACACGAGCTACCGCGACCTGCATCTCTGGGTCCGGGTCAGGCCGGCCGTACGATAACCCGGAGGATCTTTCTCTTCTCGTCGACGGCGGCATGCGCGATCACCGTCGGCACACCCGTCCCGAGCGCTATGATCGATGCTATAAGGCTACAGACCGGGCAGGCGACCATGGTGCAGCACTTCGGGGAAGCCGCCCTGACCTCCCGGCAGCCGGGTATGAGCCGGTAGCCGTTCAGGGTGACGACGATATTCTCATTCTCCCGTATGACCTCTGTCTTCTCCGCGATCTCCAGGAGATCGTCGCAGACCTCTGTAATACAGGCGAGGAGACCCTCCTCCTCGCCCGGGATCTCAAGGGCGTGCTTCTTTCTGAGGTGGGCGAGGAGCGGTGCGCAGGCCGGCGTGATCCGGACGGCACACCCGCCATCGGTGGTTATGAAGGAGTAGTCATCCCCGATATCTACGGGAAGGGTCTCTGCGACCGGTATGACCTCGGTGACCGCATCGCCCGAGGGGATGAACCGGGCGTCGCCCTGGACGCCGAGATCCGCGCAGAGGGTCGTGACGGTGATGGTCCCCTGGACCGGGAGGAGGGCGACGATATCGGGGTCGAGGGGTTCGCCCTTGTGAAGCGCGAGGAGGAAGACACCGGCGATGAAACAGCCTGCGCCGGCGAGTACGAGGGTTGCGGTGGTTATATCCCCCCGGCCGGTTATGGCTGCTATGATGAGGAGGACTGCGGCGGCGATGATGAGGATGAAAGCCCCGAGGTATGGGTTTCTCGCCCTCATGCACTGCCTCCCGCCCGGACGGTGAGCCGGTAGTCATAGAGGGTGAGGGCAGCATAGCCGCAGATGAGCGCAACAGCGAGGGCGAGGAGAGAGAGGAGAACGTGGTCAATGACCGCGATGACCAGGGCGTAGAGGGCTGCGGCAGCGATGAATATGGGGTAGTCCCGCCGGTCATCGAGGAGCGCCGCGATGACGATCACCTGTATGATGAACGCCGCGATGATGTTCCCGGCCGCGATGACCAGGATCTCACCCCCACAGAGGATGAGGAACCGCCGGTCGGTCACCTAGAGCACCTCCAGGGCGTCGACGTCCGGGAGGAGGGGGGCGCCGGCGGGTGCATGCATGACGACCCGCATACCCTGTGCCTTTGCCTGGTGGATGACCTGGACGAGGTGGCTTTTGTCGCCCGGCGGGAGGAGTGAGTAGATCCGGACCTCGAGAGCCTCCGCCCGGGTGAGCGCCTCTCGCACCGAGGCCGCAAAGGGCGATCTGCTCGCGCCTGCAAACGCCGAGAGGACGACTCCGAGCCTCTCCGGGTAGGCGCCCTTGCCCTGCCGGGGTACCCTGGCCCTGGCAGCGAGGATCGCCGGCCCCGGCGCCCGGTAGAGGTGGTTCCGGGGCTCTATCGGGGCGAGCCCGCCGAGTGCGGCAATAGCCTCCCGGAGATCCATCGTCCGGGGGAAGAACCGGATTATCTCGGGGCCGGCGACGACGAGGAGCGAACAGCCGTCGCGGGAGGTTATCGCGCCTTCCACCGCACCCGAGACGGCCATAGAGAACCGGGCGAAGATCTCCGGATCCGCGGCCCGGGGCGGGAGGTCGACGGTTATGAGGGGGGCGCCGCCCTCAAGCCCGGTCATCTGCCGGACGTAGAGGGTGCCGCGCCTGGCGGTGACCTTCCAGTCGATCAGCCCAGGGTCATCGCCCGACTGGTAGGGCCGGAACCCGAGGATGCTCTGGCCTGTGATGGCCGTCCGCCGGTCCACCTCGGCATCGCCGCCGCCTGCCCCAATCCCCCGACCATCCCCGGCGACCCCCGAGGGGAAGACCTGGATCTCCGGTCCGCCGGGGCTGCGGCAGGTGAGGCTCGCGGTGAATAGGGCGTCGGCCGCCTCGATGACGACACCCCCGAAGGATGTCTTTCCCGGCGCCATGAGCCGTATGGCGTAGATCGCGGTCTCTGCTGGCGGCGAGGCAGGGGCGTCGCCGATCGCGACCGCCGGCGGGATGTCGCGCACCATGATATCCATGCCAGGCAGAGCGGTGAGGTCCACCCGCACCCGGACGGTCGCCGCCGTTCCCTGCCGGAGGATCGTCCGGTCGACCTCGCGGTTGACGGTGAGCGAGGCGGCGATGGCGGAGAGATCAGTCTTGAACCGCAATCCCCGCCAGAGGAGGAAGATTGCGAGGGAGCCGGCAGCGAGGGCCGCGGCAGGGTTCTTGAGGAGGAGGGCGACGACTATGAGGGCGAGGGCGAGGGCCGCGATGCCGCCGGCAGTCCGGGTCGGCCGGAGCATCGCTAGGACACCCCGACGCTATCGACGATCCCGGTGATGACATCCTCAGGCTTGATCCCGGTGATCTCCGCCTCCCGGGTGAGGAGGATGCGGTGGCGCAGAACCGGGAGGGCGAGCGCCCTGGCATCGTCCGGGATGACGTAGGTCCGGCGGTTTAAGGCAGCGCGGACCATTGAACCCCGGAGGAGGGCGATCGAGGCGCGGGAGCTTGCGCCGAGCCGGACGTCGCCGTGCCTCCGCGTGGCGAGGACGAGGTCGCGCATGTACTCGAGGACTGCCTCATCGACCCTGATCTCCTTGACGGCCACGGCCATGGTCCCCACCCCGGCAGGGTTGAGGATCGAGGTGATCCGCTTCCTGTATATATTCCAGTCGAGCTCCCCGGCGCGCTCCCGCCGGAGGATCTCGTACTCGTTCTCGGCGTCGAGGTGCTTGAGCACGGAGCTTAACATGAACCGGTCCCGCTGCGCCTCAATGAGGGGGAAGGTTCCCTCGGTCTCGTGTGGGTTCTGCGTGGCGATGGCGAAGTAGGGGCTAGAGAGGTCGAAGGTTTCCCCATCGATCGTCGTCTGCCCCTCGCTCATGGCCTCAAGGAGGGCGCTCTGGGTCTTTGGTGTCAGGCGGTTCATCTCGTCGACCATAAGGAAGTTCGTGAAGATCGGCCCCTTCTGGAGGATGAACTCGTTCTTCTCCCTGTCGTAGACCCGGATGCCTATGATATCCGCCGGCTGTATATCCACGGCCCCCTGGATCCGTTTGAACTTGTAGCCGATGAGGTGGGCGATGATCTTGCATATGGTGGTCTTAGCGGTCCCCGGAACCCCCTCGATGAGGAGGTGGCCGCCGCTGATCATGCATATAAAGATCTCCTCAATGAGGTGATGGTTCCCGACAACCATCTGCTGGGTCATCGCCCTGATCTCTTCGTAAACTTCTGCAATGGCTTCGATGCGCGAGTTAAGGTCGTCAGTCATCTTCCTATAGGCAGGAGACCCCGGCCAACAGGTGCGGGGAGGAATGCCGTCTGCCTGTCCCGGCATACCTTTGTGTTCTTCACGCGATTCTGGTCCGGATTGTACAATCCTCTACTCTGGCTGGGAAATAACCCCGCGGGTGCCGCGAAAGAACCCAGAATTGGAATTATTTCCCTCTTACCTTTATAAGCAGCCGGCCCATTTTCTACTTGTGTCCCAGCCTCTACTCTGGCGCTTTCTGTCACCCGTTTTCCGGTGCCGCCAATATAGGTCAGTCCATACTTGATATGGCGAACCAGTCCCATCGATACTCCACACGGTTTTCTGATTCCTCCCTTCTCCGGTTGGAACCGGTGCAGCTGCTGGTTGTCAGGCTGTACGTCATGTTTCAGGATGATACAGAGGATGCCGGGTTTGTTCCAATGGGGTCGTGCTTTCCCCTGCTTGAGGAGCAAACGAGCACGTTCTGGTGCTTTCGGCATCAACGGTCTCCTGTGGGTGTCCATAACAGGAACTCTCGATGGTAACACCTCCACCCGGGGTAACATCTCCCTTCGGAGTTGCGAAACTGGCTTTGTGCCCGGTGGTACATCGGGTTTGGCGTGCCCAGAAGAGAGACAGGCCAGGGAGAAACCCATCCGTTCTTGTAGCCCATAACGCTGCTGCAATTTCTTGCCTCCTAGTCTAACTGTTCAGTCTCGTTTAGCCGTTCCCAAGCCCGCCCGAGAGTGCGGGGTAGTTGACCTCTCTTCTTCCCAAAGTGCCAGGCCACCGGCAGGACGGCGATGGCCGCCACGGCCGCCGGGGCCAGCGGTGTCTCCTGTATCCATAGTCTTGTGTTGATGATCCGGTTAGTGGTGCCGGTCCCGCTGTGGGCGTCGATCCGGACCGGCCCGATGTTCTCGATGAACTGCGGGTTCTCGGCGAGCATGGCGTTGATGAAGAGGCTCGCGTCGCCGATAACGGTGAGGTTTCCCTCCCGGGCGCATATGACCGCGGTCCCGAAGATCTCGGAGCCGCTGATCCGGCCGTCACCGTCGTAGTCTTCCCAGGTGAGGATCGATGTCTCAAGGAGGGGATCGCCCCCCTCGACCGCCGCCGGGCGATTCGTGCGGATGGTCTCGACACCGGCAAAGAGGGTGTCATTCTCGACCACCCTGGCGATAAGCAGCCCGGGGTCAGCGTGGTCGCGGTCGAGGCTTGCGAGGTTTCCGGGTCGGATGCGCATGGAGCTCCCGAGATCCGCGAGGAGGCGGTTGGCGTTGCCATCCTCGTCGGCGATTATGACCCGGCCGCCATCGCTCAGGAACGCCTGCAGGTACCCGACATCTTCGGCCGTGAAGGGCCTGTCAGGTGCGAGTATGAGAATGGGCGCGCCCGGGTCGCGGACCTCCCTCCCGGCGAAGTTCGATGTGCCGTTCCAGCCGACGTTGTAGCGGCTGTAGTCCTCGGTGGTGTTGGTCGCGTGGGCATAGGCCGCGGCGCCGGCGAGGAGGAGGACTATCAGGACCGCCCAGGTCTCACGCTTCATGTTCGTCCTCCCCCCTGGCGACTTTTTCCATCCACCGGAGCTCTTCGTCCGTGGGGGTCTCTCCCGCATACCGGATCATCTCGTAGCGCTCAAAGAATCTTGAGTACGCGGGGGCTATTTTAGCGCAGTCCCGAGGGGTCTTCGTCTCCGCGATGTCGAGCCTGGCCCTGAGCGCATGGAAGAGGGCGGTCGCGGCCTCACGCGGGGGGAGGCCCTCGATGCTCACCGCTTCCTCCCTGGCCTCCTCTTCCGGCTCGATACCCGGCTCATGGGACGGATCGGTATACTCCTCCTGCCGGCTCGCTCGCCGCCGGAGGTACCAGCCGCTGCCTATGAGGGCTGCAAGCGCTGCGACGAAGGGGAGGGGGGAGAGCCCCTCGCCGCGGAGATGGATGGTCTCCTCTGCGCTCTCGGAGGCGTTCAGGGGATAGCCCGCAGCGTGGAACTCCGCCCGGAGGGTGTGCTCCCCGGCGGGGAGGGTGATCTCTTTTTTGTAGGTGCCGCTTCTATCGGTCTCCGCGGTTGCGATGGTGCCGTCGCTGACCCGGATGAGGATCGGGGCGAGCGCGACCGATCGGTTGCCGGTCGTGAGGTTTCCCGTGCAGGCGACGGCGGTCCCGTTAACCTCCGCGAGCGCGAGGGTGATCGCTGTGTCTGTAGTGAGGATCTCAAACGTCGCGACCTCTGAGTATGTGGATCCTGCGACGGCGTAGGCGAGGTGCGGCCCGGCGAGAACCCTGCCGACCCGGTAGGGGTGAGAACAGGTGTGGTCATCGCCGAGGGTGACGGTCGCCTCCAGCCTGCTGTCGACGTAGATATCGACGGGGGCGCCGGGTTTTCCGCCGGCATGGGTTCCGGTGATCTGGAGGGTGTCGCCGTAGCGCCCCTCGCCGGGGGTGACTGCGATGACGAGGGGGGATCTTATAGGTCCGCCGTTGATCTTCTCCTGCCACTCATCCGAGGCGCCGGCGATCTCTGAGATGTGGCCGATGCTCTCCTGGTAGGCGGTGGCATCTATCTCGTAGTGTTCGGCGATCTGGATCGTCGCGGCCTCTCTCTTTGCGTAGGTAGAGAAACCCTCGCGCATCTTCTGCCGGAGGGCCTCGCCCTCGTAGACGATTGTCATGTGCTGCTCCTCGTCGTCACGGACCTGGATCTCGATGCGCTTGAGGTCATCGAACCGCCGGGAGTCGTTCAGGAGGGTCTTGAGGGCTTCCTGGTTCTGCCGGTTGTTCTTCTGGAACTCGCCGATATCGGTCCCGGAGACGTCGAGGGTGACGACGAGCCGGTCGAACTGGCGGGAGAGTTTTTCATAGTTGGCTAGGTCGCGCTCGGCGCTCTCGTAGTCCTTGAGCTTGATCGTGAGGGCGAGGGTTCCGGTCTGGCCCAGCAGGTCATCCATGAGGGGGATCAGGGCCGCGGCGTCCCCTGGGGAGCGCTTCTTGATGGTCGAGGGGTCGGCGTGGGCGGCGGTCGATACGTTCTCCTCTGTGTAGAGGAGGGGGTCGGCTGCCTCACCCAGGAGGAGGGCGAGAACCAGGACGGCTGCTGCCACGAGGATGACATGGGATACCCGGGGGTTCATTTAGCAATGATCTCCAGGATTTTCTCTACGACGATGTAGGCGAAGAGGGCGACACCGACAGCGATGAGGTAGCCGATGTAGCGCATGTAGCGCGGCCGCGAAAAGGCTCCGTCTATGAGGACCGCAACCACGAGAAGCCCGATCAGGGCGAGGACGAAGAAGACCTCGAGGTCGAGCGTGCGGTTGAGTATCATGAAGAAGGTGACGATGATGAGCCAGATTGTGAGCACGGTCGCAGCATAGTATTTTTTCGCACCCGCCATCCTGATTATTTTCTGTTTTGCTGCAAATAATGATATTGGAATCTATCTCCCTCAGAAGATCCCGGTATAATGGTCTTCTGGCCTCCTGGGGGTGTAGAGTCGGGCCGGCTCAACTCGCGGATCCGGGCTGAGGGGGATGCCGCTCTACCGGCAGAGAGGGGGTCTTTTGGGAAACAGAACATTTATGCTGTTTCTCCTGAAACATTCAGGGGAATGCGGCGTGCAATCGTTATCCTCTGTGCCATCCTCCTCAGCCTGCCGGCCGGCGCCACGACTCCCCTCTGGGGATCGCCATCTGATATCACCGATCTCTCCCTCACCGCGGACGGCTCTTACATACTGACCGGCGGGGGGAGGGTCTGCCTCTTTGCCGGCAACGGCACCCCCCTCTGGCGTGAGGGATCCGTCGATCTCGCCGCCTGCTCCGCCGACGGGAGCCTGATCGCCTGCGCGGATGGGCAGTCCCTCTTCCTCCTCTCCCGGGAAGGGGTTGAGGTCTGGAGGCAGGAGATGCCTTCCCCCTCTGCGCACCTCGCCTTCTCTGCGGATGGGAAGCGGATCGTGGTGGCGGATCGTTTCGGGAAGGTCTACTTCTACGATGCAGAGGGGAAACTCCAGGCCACGGTTGATACCAGCTCCAAGGATGAGCGGTCAGAGATCCACGCCATCGCGATATCCGACCGTGGCGAGAACACCGCGGTCATATCCTCCCGCGGCCTATTCTGCTACACGGGTGATGGGCGGGAGGTCTGGGCGCATGATGGTATAACGGATGGGGGCACGGCCGTCGCGGTCTCAGGGTCCGGGAAGTATATAGTCGCCGGCTCCGATGCCGGCATAAGGCTCCTGGGCGAGACGGGTGAGGTTATCTGGTCACAGAGACTCCGCCACCCGGTCACCGCGCTTGCGATATCAGAGGATGGGAGCCGGATCCTCGCCGGCACACGGGACAACATGGTGAGGTGCTTTGACCGCGATGGGAAGGAGGTCTGGGCGCATGAGACCGGCGGCTGGGTCCGGGACATCGCCGTCTCAAAGGATGGGAGCCGAATCCTCGCCGGCTCGATGGATAAGCAGGCCTACCTCTTCGACGGCGCCGGCGAGGTGCTCGGGATCATATACCCTCAATAACCCGGTCGACCACGTCGCCCTCTCCGCGGGCGCCGCGGCCTCACTCCGGGAGGTGATCGGAATCACGCCGGCAGGGGCTCCGGCGCCGGCAGAGACACAAGAACCCGCAGGAACACCCACGGGGACGCCAGCAGAGCCAACGGGGACACCGGAACCAGCTGATGCGCCCGGGGGAGGTGCCGGCCCATACTTCCTCATCCTCGGCCTCCTTGCCTGCAGCGCGATCATCGCTGTCGGGTATCTCCACCGGGAACGCCTGAGACCACTCCTTCCTGTAGCGGCTGAGGTTTACCGGCAGCCGCTCCCGCCGCCCGATGTAGAGGAGGAGGTCGTCGAGGCCCCTCCGCCTGAGGCCACCTTGCCGGCGCCCTGGAAGGCCCCCCTGGAAGAGGGAGACCTCCGTGGAGCGGCCAGGATCCTCCTCGGGCAGATGACCACCCTGGTCCGGGAGCGGACGGGAAAGCGCATCATCACCATTGCAGATGCGCTTGAAGCCTGCCCGGATCACGAGAGGGAAGAACTCCGCCGGTTCTTCGATGAGGGAAACCGCCTTGCCTACGCCGCCGCTGAGCCGGCGCGGGAGGAGATCCTGGCGCTCAAGGCGGCGTACCTCCGCCTCGCAGGGGAGGACGGGTGAGTCTGCGGGGGATGCACTGACTTTTGCTCCTGAGCGGGTGTTCGCGGTCAGGGGCGGGGTGGGAGCGCATGATCGGCGCCGGGAGGGGTGGAGCGGCTGAGTATCCCAGAGGCATTCCGGTTTCATATAGGGTGATCGCTCACCGTGCTCTCTCTCATCCGCGCCGGCAGGAGACCTGATCGGGGTCACTCACCTGATGATCATCGGGCAGGCGCAGAAACACTACGGCAGGCTCTACTCTTTTGTGCTCAAGTACCGGGCGGGCGAACGTAAGTCCCATCCCCGGCGCCGGTCATCTCCGGCCTCTCGAGCGAGCAGGGCATGGTATCCGGCCCGGGCAGAATGCCGGCCACCTGTCAGAGGCATCGGAGATCCCTGATCTCCTGCTGAGAGGTTGCCGGCAGCCTCACCGAGCTCAGGACGACCCGGGCATGAACTGCCCCAGAGGGAACACCTTCGTGATCCGCGTATGAGCCAGGATTATGTCGGTATGGCGGATGATATGGTCGTAGTCACCGGAGACAAAGGTAAGGTCAGGAATGGCCAGGGCGATGTCATGCGCATCAAGGATCACCGTGATGTCATCACCATCAGGGATATGTTGTTTGAGAACCGCAGAGATGTCAGGGTAGTAGGTGCCCCGTCTATGCCACAAACAGTTGTTCTTTGCAAGCCTCCTGCCGCTGGATGACCTCACGCTC
>MTBK01032801.1_pt2 | contig 16089 bp, 15 predicted proteins | sample 1535981 | NCBI WGS metagenome assembly MTBK01 (sample SAMN06109225, study PRJNA356200) | anaerobic digester metagenome | isolation source: biogas reactors fed with pig manure or primary and secondary sludge | place: Spain | collected 2016-06-30 | reverse complement strand
TTGCCGATAACGACCTCGGAGGCCTTTATAAGGGCATAGACCTCCGATCCCTCCCTCAGGTTCATCCTCTCCGTCGAGTAGGTCGTGATGACCGAGACGATCTCGATCCCCCCGGGGAGGACGACCGTCACCTCGCTGTTGATGGGGCCTTTCTTGATCAACTTGATGGTACCTTTCAGCTGGTTTCTCGAACTCACTTCCATACAATCACCGGCTTTAGCGGTCTCTATATGAACATAATAAACTTGTGGTGGCTCTGCCGGATTGCAAGGCCCCCCGGCGCACCCCCTTTCGATGATAGACTGGTACCCGGGGCTCTCGAGACGCCCTGCCGGCACAGGCCAAAGGCTCCCCCCCCATTCGGGTTTTGTGAGAGTGCGCCTAAAGCCCGCCCTGCCCAAGCACCGGAGATCCGGAGGTATCACCCGGCAGGCTCCTGTACGGTATGGTGCAGGCGATCAAGAGAAAGCAGGCCACAGCGCCAGCCGGAGCCGCTGGTTAGTGATGCCCACCAGCGGATCGTACGACTCGATCCCGATGGATGAGAACCACTTCCCACTAACCCGTGCCACAAAAATAAATCAAAGGGTGGTAGACACCGATACCACGCCGTAGGCTGCGGATGTACTCTCCTGCTTGAGAACCGTCCCATCTTGCTTGATTTTTACGATCATTGTCCCTGAAGAACTATCTTTCTTCTGGAAGACCGCAGATACGCTGAAGTCAGGGTCGCTGATTGTAAAAGTCTGATGACCAGAACCATCCACAGATCTTATGGAACCCAGATCTCCGTAACTCCCGGCCCAAGAGCCCGGGTAATCGACCTCGATAGTTACCGTTGACTTTGTTTTGGTTGTCGTGCAGCCGCAGGAAGAAACAACAAATAGGATTATCGCCAACACGGCAAAAAATTTGACCCGGAGTTTCATGGTTGTGGATGTGCCCAGGATATGTAAATAGATTGTGAATTTTAGACTCCATCGACATCGCATCCGATCACTATTATTCTGCTGTACCTAACCTCAGCCTCAGAAAAACCCTTCTCACTCGTGCCGTCCCGGGCTTGAGGGGAGCCGGGCCCTTCACCCTGAACCCCCCATTGGAGTCCATCCTCCGGATCCACTCGATCACAACCCCTGTCTGTAGCATCTCCGCCACCACCCGGGCACCAGCCGTGCTGAGGAAGATCCCGGCAGCAACCAGCGCAGGCGCCTCTTCCGGGGCAGCATGCGGGCTCAAACCCGCTCACTGCAGGGCCTCACAGATCCTTGGTGCAGAGAATCATGCACTGCTGCGGGTGTTGCTATACATGCACCGCATCCTTGCGTGCGGCCCTCCCCGGCCCGGCAATCCCGGAGGGTTCAGCCCCGGCGATCATTCATTATCCCATGACAGACATACCCTCGTAGATGACAAAAAAGATCTCACCTGGCACCTGCCTGCTCTGCAGGGCTCCCGTGACAGAACGGAAGGCCCTCAAGCACGGCATGGGCTGCCTTGAGAAGTCTGGCTGGCCTGCCGGAGAGAAGCCTTCGCTCCTCATCATGATAAGGGAGCGGCAGGATAAAGACTACTGGCTGGCGGTCCTCGCGCGGCACGACACCCGGCTCGGAGACCTCGACCGGCTGATCCGCGACGTATGGGTGGAGTGTTGCGACCACCTGAGCTCCTTTAAGATCGGGGGTGTCGACTACGAACCGGGCACTGACCCCTCCTCAGATCTCCCCCTCTATGACCTCATCGCCCCGGGCAGCACGTTCACGTATGTCTACGACTTCGGCTCACCGACATCGCTGAGCCTCAAGGTGATCGGGGAGACGCCGATCACCCCGCCGGACGGCCCGCTCTGCCTTATCGCGAGAAACGACCCCCCATCCATCCCCTGCATCCTCTGCGGCGCCGATGCCGACTTCATGCTCGATGATCGCACCGAGGACTTCCCGCGCTATTATTGCCACGAATGTCTCGTAATAATCGATTACGACCCCGAAGACCTGGAGATCATATCAAATTCCCCGCGAAACGGTGTCTGCGGCTACATCGATGACCATGAGGCCGCGATCCTCTGGTATCCACCGGGGTGGACTGCGGATGAGCTTGCCCCTGAGAGCCCGGACGAGTTCCTGGACAACCTCCTCTTCGGTGACGATGCAGATCTGGACAACCTCCTCTTCGATGGCGATGAGGATGTGGACGCCGCGATGGCCGCAGCCGTCAGGGATATAGGGGCCGACATAGATGCGTTCGTCGAGGCGGAGAGGGAGGCATACGGAGAGGAGGGCGCCTGCATGGCCGGCGATACGGTCATGTCCTTCTGCACCTTTATGCACCTCCTCTACGGGGCGGACATCGATGAATGGGACGCCCCATCGGTGCAGGAATGCCTGGTCGACCACATATCGCAGAACCCTATCTACCTGGAAGACTGGCCGGAGAAGGCCGTCCCGATCCTCTGCCGGTTCCTGGAGCGGATGGAGGCAGCCGGCCGCATCAAAGATGCCTCTACTCTCTGCGCCGCCCTCAAGGAGGGAGAGACCGCCTTCCAGATTGCGACCACGAGCCCCGAAAAGAACCAGGCCCTCTTCAAGCACCTCCTTATGGAGGCCGGGGAGTCAGGCATCGATATGAACGACATCGATGAGTTCCTCGACTTCGCGGTGAAGAGGCTAGTAGAGATAGCCGGGTTCGACCTCGATGACGAGGAGGTCCAGAAAGGGGTCACCGAACTCCTCGAGGGCGGGGCGCTGAAGGAGAACATCGACGGTCTTCGTGCCGCCATGATATTTGACAGGTGCGAAAACTTCTGCGACCGGTTCGAGGACGAGACCATACTCGAACACTGCAGGGAGATCATAATAGACCTCTCCGACCACCCGGCCGCACCCCTCTCGCGGGGAGACGGGGCGCTCTGGAGTGCGGCGATCGTCTACGCAGCCTGCCAGGACGAAAACCTGATCCGGGCGGGGAGGGGCAGCACCTCCCTCGGAGATGAGATCAGTTCCTTCTTCGGATTTGAGCGGGCATCAATCCGGAACAAGACGAGGGCGCTGAGGGGGTTCCTCTCCGACTGAAGGCCGGACCCCGGCGGCCGGCCTCATATAACCCCCATATCCGCAAGCCTCGCCGGCAGGTACTCCTCCGTCACGAAATCGAGCCCCCGGCTCGCGAAGGCCTGCTGCTCGGACTTGAGCTTCATATCGAGCTGCAGTTTGATCTGGGTGTGCCAGTACTCGGTTGCAAACCGGGGATCGGTCAGCTCCGCCTTCAGGGCGTTTATGTCCTGCTCGGTGAGTTTATCCGAGGGGAGATCGTAGTCCGATATATCGGAGGGCTGCACACCGATGAACTGCGCCTGCGGCGTCGCCAGGAGTTCAGACATATGGGCGCTCTTGATCGAGCCGTAGGCAACGCTCGCGTATATCCTGTAGGACCAGGGGTCGCCGTCGGTGAATACCACAACAGGGAGATCGAGCGAGTCATTGAGCCTCCGGAGCACCCGGCGGGTTGACCGGGCCGGCTGCCCCTTGAGGTGGACCAGGATCGCCCCGTACTCCTCATCAAACCCGTTCTCCATCAGCCGGGCGTACATGCCGCCGGTCTCGATAGCGATAACGAACTTCGCGTCGTGGTCGATGAAGTCGAGAGTATCGACGTTGTTCGGTATGGGGTAGCCCGCCTCCCCGATATCCTCCTGGCAGTGCATCTCGCGCACCCCCCGCCGGGTGGTCTCGCGTATCCGGAGCGGCCCGAATATCGAGGCCCCGTCCTCCTCCGGCCGGAGATGAAACGCCTCCCGCTGGACGTCGGTTATGATCTCAAGATCCTCGATAAGGAGATTGCTCTCGTCCTGGGCCGAGAACTTCGCCCTCTTCCAGCCCTCGGATATGTAGTAGAGCTCCCTCAGGGTAGATGACCGGTTCTCCACAAGCTGCTGCTTCAAGAATCCTATGACATGGGCCATCTTCAGGAGGTGGACAGCGCTCTTCTCTGTCGCCGCCGACCGGGTGCTCTCCTTATCCCCGTACTTCCAGACCTCGGTCTCATCGTCGTACTCGATATTCTGTTTCGTCCGCGTCGGCAGCCTGACGTACGGCACGATGCCGTCACGCATCTGGCCGTACCACTCGCGGGCGATACCCACAAGCCGCTCCTTTGCGAGGGCATCCATCTCTTCCCTAGACATCGAGATCCACCACCACTCTCATGGCATCCTCCACACCGCGGAGATCGATCGTCCCGTCACCCGCTCCCGTGTAGACGACACGCCAGGCCTCCCCGGCGCCGAGCCTGCACCTCCAGACCTTATTATACTCCCCACCGATATCGTCCACGAAGTCCGGCCGAGGCTCCGCATCGCCGGCCTCATCGCCCGAGAGGCTGTAGAGGGTGAGCGCGACCTCTTTTGTGGTGTAGTTGTTCAGATCGATGGTGACCCTCCCGTCAACCGTCCGCTTCTTTAAAACGACCTTCTGCATGATCCTCCCCTCGATCGGGGATGTATCCACCAGCGGGAGTTCGACGATCTCGCTCACCTTTGCCGCGATCTCCGGGATGATCGAGCAGACCGCCCGGGCACGGTCATCCTGCTGCTTCTTCCTCTCCCGGCGGGAGAGGTAGGCCTTAAGCTCCCGGCCGAGCTCCTGGAGGACAAGCACGATCTCGCGCTCGATCTCAGGTATGGATGCGACCGCGTCCTTGCTCTCGCTCGTGAACGGGACGTTTGTGGACGCCACGTGGACCATGATGAGCGCCGGACCCCCGGGGAGCCCCTGCTGCGGGAGACCGTAGTTCTTCCAGTTCACCTGCATAACAGAGTTCGTTATGGCGCAGGCGCCCTGCTGGTAGAGGAGCGGGACGCGGTTTGCAAACCGGAAGAGCCGGGCGCTCCCCTCCGCCGGGAGGTTCCCCCCGTAGCCTATAGCCGCCTCGATTATGAACGAGTGCCCGCCGTGGACGGCGCCCGGGCGGGTGCGGGCCCTGACGAAATCGAGCTGGATCTCCTTCTCAAGCCCCCGGCAGAGGAGATCCTCCCCGATCGGTGAGAGGCACTGCTGCGCCGGCGGTGCCGGAACCCTCACGCCCTGCATGGCCTCAAGGAGGATCTTGAGCTCATCGGCGCTGAGCCTCTTTGCCTTCCGGGAGGGTTTGAGCCCGGCAAGCCCCATGATCTCCTCAGCGGTCTTCTTCCCCACGCGTGAGAAGCTCCCTATGAGGAACTCCTCGACCGTCCCGCTGCTCGCATCAGAGAGCCTCTTCAGGGCCCCGAACTCTATCCCGTGGGGGTGGGGGAGTATGGATCTCGGGCACGGCGGAACCTCGTCGCTCGCCCGCTCAAACGCCGTCACATCACCATCGATGTCAGCCGTTATACGGGCATGCGGGTTTACGATCGCGGTGAGCCGGAGATAGTCGAGCAGCCGTTTCTTTGCGGCGAGTGTGCTCTTAAACTCGATCTCAAGCCGTGTTCCGTGCGTCCGGTCCCACTCGATCTCTGTGTGGCTGACTACCTCGGGCTCGTTTGTCTCGGTTCTTATCATCAGCTCGTACCGGTGAGCCTTCTCGCGCGCCCCCGTCCGTGATATGACCAGCGCCGGGGTGCCGGTCGTGAGCTGCGCATAGAGCACCGCCGCCGATATCCCTATGCCCTGTTGCCCCCGGCTCTGCCGGATCTGGTGGAACCTTGAACCGTAGAGGAGTTTTCCAAAGACGAAGGGGATGTTCTCGGGCACGATCCCCGGGCCGTTGTCCTCGACGGTTATACGGTAGACATCGCCCCCGACCCTCCTTGCGCTGACGAGTATATCGGGCAGAACCTCCGCCTCCTCGCAGGCATCGAGCGCGTTGTCCACGGCCTCCTTTATGGTTGTGATGATGCCCCGCGTCGGGGAGTCAAAACCGAGAAGATGTTTGTTCTTCTCGAAGAACTCCGCGACGCTTATGCTCCGCTGCTCCCTCGCGAGATCCTCAGCGATCGCCATGCCGCGCAACCTCAGCGATTGCGTCATCAAGGTTTATCTCACGCTGCTCGCCGGTCTCGAGGTTCCTGAGGGTCACCGTGCCGGCATCGACCTCGCGCCTCCCGAGCACAACAGCAAAGTCCGCAGTCTTTGCGGCGTGGGCGATCTGGGCTCCCATCCCGCGCTGCATCAGGTCGACCTCGGTCCTGAACCCGGCGCCCCGGAATGCCCGGGCAGCCTCAAGCGCCCTTTCCCGTGCCTCGGGCGTGCAGACGACGCCGACGATTGTCCCGGAGTCGAGCGGGAAATCCCCGATCGAGACCATGACCCGGTCAAACCCTATGGCAAACCCGCATGAGGCCACGTCATCACCGCCGAAGAGGTGGGCGAGCCTGTAGGCCCCGCCGCCTATGATCTGGTTCTCGGCGCCGAGGTTCTGCGCGAACCCCTCAAAGACCATGCCGGTGTAGTAGTCAAGCCCCCGGGCGATGCCGAAGTCGGGCAGGTAATCGATCCCCTGCGCATCGAGGAGCGCGAACGTATCCTCGATCCGCGCGCGCTCCGGCACATCGCCTGCGATCTCAAAGATCTCCTCGATGGTCCGGCACCCCGAGAGCGCAGCGAGGGGATCACTGAGATGGCCGTGATCCAGCTCATCGAGCGCCGCCTCAAGAGCGCCCTGATCCCTTTTGTCCAGGCAGGCCATGATCGCCCGCTGGCCCTCCGGGGATAGATCGGTGAGGAGATGCTTCATCGGCGCGAGGTGGCCGACATGGAGGTCGAACGTGACCCCGCTTGAGTTGAGCACCTCATCGGCGAGCATGATCACCTCGGCGTCGGCGCTCGCCGTATCAGCACCTATGAGCTCGATGCCGAACTGCCAGAACTGCCGGTAACGGCCTTTCTGGGGCCGCTCGTAGCGGAAACAGTCAGCGACGTAACACCAGCGGATCGGTTTTGGGAGGACTTTGCCTTCGTTTACGTACATCCGGAGCACCGCCGCCGTCACTTCGGGCCGGAGCGTCATCTGCCGGCCTCCCTTGTCCTCGAATGTGTACATCTCCTGTATGATCCCCTCGCCCGACTTCATCGTGAAGAGTTCGAGGTGCTCAAAATCAGGTGTGCAGACCTCCCGGTATCCCCACCGCCGGGCAGCCTCAAGCATCCGCTGCTCGATCAGCCGCCGCCGTTCCATCTCGTCGGGTAAAAAATCCCTTGTTCCCCGTGGTCTCTGAAGCATTCAGTATTTCTCCCTGATCATGGTCTCTTGCGAGAACTCTTATCTTTTGTGCGCTCCACACTCCCGAGGAGACGCTGAATCGTGTCTTCAGTGTGCCAGACGCGCTCCCGCTCGACCCGGCCCTGGAGGTAGAGCGCCAGGAGGATCAGGCCGAGGCCTAGGAGAACCCAGTCTTCAGTCATGCTGGTGATGAAGCAGCCGAGCAGGGCGAGCGCCGTGTACATGATGCCACTGTAGGCCGCCTTCCGGTATCCAGGAAGCCCCGTCCGGGAGAAGATCCGCAGGTCACGGAGCCAGAGAAACGCGGTGACGGCGACGCCGAACCCTGCGATATATGTGAGGTACATAATATGAAGTAATATTATACCTCTCCCTCCTATTTTTGTTATCAGGTTATGCTACCGAATGCCACCATCAGGAAGATCCTCAGGATGTACTGCAGCGGCGAGATATCCGAGGACGAGGCGGCGGCCTCCATCGAGGGGCTCCGCATCGATATGATCGATGATATGGCCCGGATCGATACCGGGCGGAGCGTGCGCTGCGGCATGCCCGAGGTGGTGCTCGCCGAGGGGAAGGAGCCCGGGATATTTGCCCGGATCATGCTCGCGCAGGTGAAGGCATCCAGCCGGTGCATCGCAACGAGGGTCTCGCCGGAGCATATCGAGGCTCTGCGTTATATCCTGCCCCCGGATGTGCAGATGGAGCACCGGGAGGCGGCGCGGGGCATCATCCTCTCGACGGGAGAGAGATCGAAACCTCATGGGGGGATCGTCGCCATACTCACCGCCGGGACTTCAGATATCCCTGTCGCAGAGGAGGCGAGGCTGATCGCTGAGGAGATGGGGTGCGTCGTCAGGACAGCATACGACGTCGGGGTTGCCGGCATCCACCGCCTCTTCCCGGCGCTGAGAGACCTCCTGCCGGCGGATGTCTTCGTCGTTGCCGCCGGGCGGGAGGGGACGCTCCCTGCCATCGTCGCGGGCCTTGTCGACAGGCCCGTGATCGGCGTCCCGGTAAGCACGGGCTACGGCTACATGGGAGCCGGCGAGGCGGCGCTTGCGAGCATGCTCCAGGCATGCTCGGTGCTTGCGGTCGTGAATATCGACGCCGGGTTCACGGCGGGAGCGTTTGCAGCGCAGGTCGCGCACGGGGGCCGGCGGGAATGAGCCGGGGATTTTACATAGGGCGGTTTCAGCCCTACCACAACGGCCACCAGGCGGTCCTTGAGCGGATCGCATGCTCCTCCGACGAGATAGTCATCGGGGTCGGGAGCGCCCAGTTCTCCCATACCGTGGCAAACCCCTTCACGGCGGGAGAGAGGGTGCTTATGCTCACACGGTCGCTTGAGGATCTCGGGTGCCCGTTCTACGTCATCCCCATCGAGGACGTCCAGAGAAACGCCCTCTGGGTCGCCCACGTCCGGTCGATGACGCCGCCGTTTGATACCATCTACTCAAGCAACCCCCTCGTCATGCAACTCTTCAGCGAGGCGGGCATGGACGTCCTGTCGCCGGATATGTACGAGCGGCATACGCACTCCGGCACCGAGATCAGGAGGCGGATGCTCGACGGTGAGCCCTGGGAACACCTTGTCCCCACCGCCGTCGTGGACGTCATCAACGAGATCCGCGGTGTGGAGCGCCTGCAGCGGATCGCGGGGAGCGACTGACGGAATCCTTGATGTGGATTGCCGTCACAGAGAGATCAGGTGGACAACTCATGTTCAGGCAACTGCGAGACCTCTTCCGGCGAACAGAACCCCGGAAAGAAGGGCTGAGACTCTCCTTTGAAGACCTCCCGGGCTGGCTGGATGACCGCGGCGAGGATATACAGAGCAGCCTCTCCAGTGAGACGGCCCCCTCAATGGAGGCCATCAGCGGTGCCCTCGATCGACTCGGGGGTGTGATCGACCGCATGGAGGAGGCGGAGGAGGCAGAGAAGGTCCACCCCCGGCTCCGGGATATATCAAAGAAAGCGCTCCCCCAGTTCACGAAGTCCATGACCCAGATCCTCTCCCGCGAGCCTTCCGGCGACCCGGAGGCCTTCTACGCCACCGCTGCCGATATACTGAAGAGCGCGCTCAAGACGGTGAAGGGCCAGGGCAAGTATCTCTCCTCCCTCTACCCGGGCGAGATGAAGGAGGTGCGCGCCGCCCTCAAGGATCTCGGGAGGGAGATAAACGCCATGACCGGGGCGGTCGCCCGTGCGCGAGGAGAACTGCAACAGGTGGAGGATCTCCGCGAGATGCATGAATCCCTCAACCGGATCAGGGAGGAGCATGCCGCCGCGTCCGTCCAGGCCCGGGATCACTCAAAAGCGCTTGAGGAGATGGATGGAGCTATCCAGAAGACCGCAAAAGACCTCACCGCGCTAAGGCTGCGCCCTGATCACGCTCATGGGGAGGAGATCCAGGAGAGGATCCGCGAGCTCGATGTCCGGGATGAGGAGGTCAGGCGACAGGCCGCATCCATCCGGACCACTGCCATCCACGTCTTCCGGAAGGCGGAGAGGGTGGCAACGAGGGCCGGGGAGACTGCGACGGCCGCCGGCTTCGACCGGGTTCTCGATGCATACACTCCCGATGGTGATGCGGATACCCTCATCGGTCTGATCGAGTCGATGATGCCGGCAACCCTCGCCCTCATCCGGCAGGGGGATCTCGCCCTCAAGAACCAGGAAGAGATCGCGCTCTTCTCAGACCCTGATACCCTTCCCTCCAGCATAAGAGAGACCCTGTACCAGAGACGCGAGATCGAGGAGCAGTGCGCGGCGCTCCGGGAGGCCCATGCCGCGCTCCCCGTCGTGATCGAGGAGGAGCGACTCATCGCCCGGCTCTCCGGACTCGAGAAGGAGCGCGAGGCAAAGGCTGCCATGCTGGACCGGGCCTATAATCAGCAGGAGATCCTCGCGTCCTCATACGCAGAGGAGAGAGAGAGGCTCCGGCCCGGTGTGGGCGCTCTTGCGGGAGAGGATGTGGAGGTCAGCGTCCCCGATCTCGCGCCCCCATGAGCGAACCCTGTTTATGCTCTGCATACAGATATCTTTAGGAACTGATGAAGACAGACACAATACCCGGATCTAAATCCCGAATCTGGATGGCGGTTCCCGCGGTCTCGTTTGGTGGGATAGGAGCTGGACTGCTGCTCTTCTCGGTCGGCTTCGAACAGGCCGCCTGGGCGGGCATCGCAGGATGCGTGATCGCATCGTTCATCCTCTTCTACCAGGCATACAACAAACCGCGGAAGGATATCGTCTCGCTCTTTGTGCCGCTTTACGCGGTTATCATATTCATCGTGCCAAACGAGATCAGTACAGGAATGATCGTGCAGACGTTCTACGCGGCGACGATCACACTCCTTGCGGTCAGGGTAGAGAAATTGTTTAATGCGCCTAAATCAGAGAAGAGAACAATGATACAGATGTTGAATGACTATATCGACCGGATCGAGCCGCTCCTCTCCGCGATCGATGAGGAGACCGGGCATGCGATCGCGCAGTCCCTGTTGACGTACAGGTTCGGGCTATACCGGAACGCGGCAGCAAAATGCACGGAGACGCTTGAACGGCTGAAGACGGCCGCGCCGCTCCCCACACGTGTGCTTGAGGACGCGCTGCTTATACTCCGGGAGCGCGCAGGAGATCTTGCGGTCTCCCGGACGACGGAGAACCCGGAGCATGCCTTCACCGGGGAAGACTTCGAGTATCTCGCCATACGCCTGAGACCCGAAGAGGTCGAGATCCCCGCGACGCTAGACTTTGACAACGCCCTGATCCTCCTCTACGCCGTCGGGATCGAGACATCCCCCGATGACGAGCAGCCGCTGGAAGAGCATCAGCGTTTCATCATCCAGATCCTGGAGTCCTATAAAGATAAGATAACCTCATGACAGGATTGACCGAGGGCAACCTCTTTCGAGGTCTTGTAACCATAGCGGCGCCGATCGTCGTCGGGAACGTGCTGCAGAGCGGTCTTGAGCTGGTCGACCTCTTCTTCGTCGGCCGGCTGGGATCAGAGGCGATAGCGGGTGTTGCCATGGGTAGCTCCATCATCATGGTTCTCATGACGGTCATAGTTGGCATAGTCACCGCAAACACCGCCTTCGTCTCGCGCCACTACGGGGCGAAGGACACCGATATGGTGGCGAAGGGGGTCTGGCACACCCTCGTCCTCGGGCTTTTATTCTCGTTCGTCCTCAGCATAGTGGGCATCCTCTACTCCGAGGATATGCTCCTCTTCCTCGGCGCCGAGCCGGTGGTCGCAGCCTACGGGGCCGCCTACCTGGTGGTTCTCTTTGCCGGCATCGCGACGCTGGTCGAGCTCTGGGTGATCAACTCGTCGTTCCAGAGCTGCGGTGACGCCGTGACGCCGATGCTCCTCGTGGTTCTTGCAAATATCCTGAACATCGTCCTCGACCCGCTCCTGATCTTCGGCTACTGGATCTTCCCCGTCTGCGGTGTCGCCGGGGCTGCATACGCCACGATCATATCCCGGAGCGTGGCGTTCACGATAGCGTTTGCCCTGCTCCTCTCAGGGCGGACGCCGATCCCCTTCTCTCTCCGGACGAAGTTTGAGTTCGGGCTCGCGTGGAGGCTCGTCCGCATCGCCGTCCCGAACTCTGTTCAGTCAGGGCTCCGGAACGTGACGTTCCTTGCCATGATGGCGATCGTGGCAGTATTCGGCACCGCGGCGCTCTCTGCCTATGGAATCGTGGGGAGGCTTGAGACGGTCGCGATCATGCCGGTCCTCGGGGTCGCTACCGCTACCGCCGTGGTCGTCGGGCAGAACCTCGGCGCGGAGAAGCCCGAGCGGGCGGAGGCGGGGGTGAAGCTCTCCGCGCTCATGAATGGGGGGTTCATGGCGGTGATGGGAGCGATATTCTATATCGCCGCACCCGCGATCGTCGAGATATTCGACCCGAGCGGCGCGAGCACGGCGATCGGCGTCTCGTACATGCGGACCGTCGCGCCGTTCTATGTCGCCATGGCCGTCGCGATCATACTCGCGTTCGCGCTCAACGGAGCGGGGGATACAAAGAAACCTATGTACGCCACGCTCTTCTCCATGGTCCTCATCCAGATACCGCTCGCCTATATCCTCCCCGATCTCCTCGGGATCGGGATCGAAGGGGTCTGGCTTGCTGTGATCTGCGGGATCACCCTCCAGCTCGGCATGCTCTTTACGCTGTACCGGCGCGGGAGCTGGAAGATGGCGACGATATAGGGGAGAGTTCTCCCCTTACAGCGCGCCTATCTCCCCGACGACAAATGTAGGCCACCTTTGAGACATCGCTGATATCGATGTTGCCGTCGCTCGTGACGTCACCCCGGAGCATGACGGTGATGTAGCCGGGCCGGGGGGTGGCGCCACCCCGGCGATAACATTTCCGGCTGGCGGATGCTCCTACAAGCCTCCCCCCATATCTGCTCCGGCGTGCGCCCACGGACAGAAAATCGGTTAAGGCGACCTTTAGAATATGCCGCCGGCCCCAAAAGCCCACGAAAAAAATCAGAGCGAGTCCAGGCTGATCCCGGAGAACTCATCGGCGAACGCGTTGACGTCCTTGACACCGAACGCGGTCTGGACCTGGGCGAGCTCGAGGTCGCGCGCCGCGTCACACATATAGTCGAGGATATCGATCGAGAGTTCCTTCTTCTGTCTGGACTTGCGGAGCTGATCCACGAGGAATGTCATCCTCTCGGGGGACTCCATCCGGAGTTTGGCGAGGCTCATGACGCACATGTAGATCCGGGTCAGGTTCCTGTCCGTTCCGGTGATGGTGTCAAAAAAGTTCCGGAGAACCTGCGCCTGGTAGACCTCGCCGCTCATATTGATCGAGTATCTCGCAGCCTTATATAAAACCCTGCCGGTTTATTCCTCCCGCCGTGGAACCTCACTTCCTGACGCTCACGATCTTGATGATGTCGCCGCTCTTCAGCTCGAGGGTATCCTTGATCCGCATACCGCTCCTCGCATCTATGGCGTAGAGGAACCCCTCACCGATATCGGTGTGGATCTGGTAGGCGAGGTCGCGTGGTGTCGAACCACGCTTCATGAGGAGCGCGTCGGGGAGCACCCTGCCCTTGCTGTCGGCGAGTTTGCTCTCGTCCTCGACGGGGTATACGACTATCATATCGAGGAGGTCAAAGACCGCAGAATCGAGTGCTTTCTGGATTCCGGTACCGTCAAACGCCTGCATGAAGTCTGCGACCTTCTGGAGGCCTGCCTTCTGCGCCGGGTTGAGGCTGGCGCCGGGGTTGACCTCAAGCACTGGATCGCCGGGGCGGTAGGTGATGAACTTCCCTTCAGCGGCCATGCGGAGAGCAAGTTCGCCGGCAGCGCTTGCAAATATGACGCCGTGTCCTTTGAGTCGGTCAAGGCACTTTTCCGGCGCCTGGTCAGCCTTGTTCCCGACGATAAGCATCGGTTTGCTGCGCACCATCGCCTCCCGGCAGAACCGGATCAGATCCTCCTCGCCGGCGGTGCGGAGGTCAACCCCGGCCGCATCGGCGGCATCGCGGACGTTTTCAAGTGTCACGCCGAGGCCGGCGAAGACATCGGCCACCGCCGCCGCAAGAGAGAACTCTCTCGCCTGGGCCTGCCTCTGGAGCTTCGCCCAGTGCCGCGAGAGGATGCCATACATCCACATCGAGAACTCATACTGGAGGAACTCGATATCCTTCACGGGGTCACGCGACCCTATATCGATCGGGTTTCCCTCGGCGTCCGTCGCCCCGCTCGCGTCGACGACCTGGAGGATAGCGTCCGCCTGCCTGAGGTTGTCGAGGAACTGGTTCCCAAGCCCCCTCCCCATGTGGGCCTCGGGGACGAGGCCCGCGACGTCGATCAGACCGATGGGGATGAACCGGACCCCGTCCCGGCAGTTCCCGCACAATACCCCCATCTCCTGACAGGGGCAGGCGGCCCTTATGTACGCAACACCGTGGTTGGCATCGATTGTTGTAAACGGGTAGCTCGCGATCTCTGCCGGGGCCAGGGTCGCCGCCCTGAAGAGGGTTGATTTCCCGGAGTTAGGTTTTCCTGCAATGGCCAGTGTGATCATGGAGAACTCCTGGTGGCAGCGCACCGTGCGGCTCTGGAGTAGTATTGGGTCATGCACCATTTATCATCTTCTTTCCTGGCGCGGGATTCAATTAGGAGTGAGAGCAATATAGTTGCATGGCCTTCGTAACCAGAAATACTTACTACTTCGATGCCCCCGGCGCGGGGAATACCCCCGATGCCGCCCGGTTCGCCGTCGAGCGGGCCCGGGATCTCGGCATCAAGACAATTGTGGTCGCAAGCACAAGCGGCCGGACGGCGCTTGCCTTCCTGGATGCCATGAAAGGGACGGATATTGAGCTGGTAGTCGTCACCCACGTGATCGGCTTCTCAAAACCCGGTGAGTGGGAGTTTGAAGAAGAGGCGGCAATGACCCTCCGGGCGGCGGGGGCGAAGATCGTCACCGGCACGCATGCACTCTCGGGACTCGAGCGTGCGATCACCCGCTCGCCGAGGCTCGGCGGCAGCTCCCGGACCGAGGCCATCGCTGAGGCGCTCCGGCGCGTCGTCGCGATAGGCCTGAAGGTCGCGGTGGAGTGTACCCTCATCGCGGCGGACCAGGGTGCGATCGGCGTCGATGAAGAGGTGGTCGCGGCGGGTGGCACCGCAACCGGTGCAGATACCGTCTGTGTCATCCGGCCGGCGCATACCGCATCGTTCTTTGACCTCCAGGTGCGCGAGATCGTCGCCATGCCGAGGGACCGGTGAGTATGCCGATCGGATCGTTCAAAGATGCTCTCGGGCTCCTCCGCCACCCCATCACCTGGTCGGTCGGGCTTATCGTGGGCGGCTTTACCTTCGCATCCGCAGCAACCGCCATCCTGGGTGAGGTGCTTTATTCAGAGCCCCTGGCACTCCTGCTCTTCCTCGTGGTACCGTTCTTCGCCGGAGGGATATACGGCGCGGTCAGGAGCAAAACGTTCTCCTCTGACGTCTTCGTGGAGTCGGGGAAGACCTACTACTTTAAGATCCTCCTCCCGGGGCTCGTCATATTCTTTGTGACCGTTCTGACGATCTTCCTGCTCGCAATCCCGCTCACACTCCTCGGCGCCGGTGCCATCATCAGTATGGTGCCGCTCCTCTTCGGGGTGCTCATATCGATCGTCTTCTTCACGTTCTTCTACGATGTGGTGGCGGCGTTTGAGGAGACGGGCGCCTTTGAGTCGATCCGGCGGAGTATCGAGTTTGTCATGAATAACCTCGGCCGGACCCTCCTCTTCTACCTGATAAACTTCATCGTCTTTATAGCGCTCTGGTTCGCCGGATCATTTGTCTGGACCTCGATGCTCATGGACAGACTCGAACCGATCATCAGCATGGACCCTGCCGAGATATCGGCCCTTATGCCGCAGGATATCCTCGCGCTCGTCGGGATTGAAGCGGCATGGCTCATCGCCGGCATCACGGCGGTGGTGGTTTTACTCTTCTCAGCATTCCTGTATGCCTACAAGGTGAGTTTCTTCCAGAACCACTCTGCTGCTGGCAGCACACGCATACCGCAGGGCGTCTACGACGAGAAGGGCCGGTGGTATAAGTACTGAGCCGGCGGAGGGGTTCTGGCGGGAGCCCTTCGCCTACTTTTTTTGCCGGAATTTTCTGGCCGGTTTTTGCCTCGTGCAGAAGTGTGGGAGGGGTACGATCCGGGACTGGCACCCCGGCCGGCCTTCCCGGGATATCACCACGACTGCCCCCGTTCCGGTGCATGGGATGACGCCGGCGAAGGGCATACCCCGGAACCAACTCTACGAGCCGGCCTTCCCGGGATATCACCACGGCCCGGTGCATGGGATGGTGCCGGCGAAGGGCATACCCCGGAACCAACTCTCCGA
>MTBK01007573.1_pt1 | contig 16093 bp, 13 predicted proteins | sample 1535981 | NCBI WGS metagenome assembly MTBK01 (sample SAMN06109225, study PRJNA356200) | anaerobic digester metagenome | isolation source: biogas reactors fed with pig manure or primary and secondary sludge | place: Spain | collected 2016-06-30 | reverse complement strand
GTAGCGCCTGGAGAGCGGTTCCGAAAGCGGGAAGTAGATGAGAAAGACAACGGTGGAGCATACCACGGCTATGATGACGTCTATCACGGCCACTACCCAATATTTCAGGTAATTGAACCTGTAAAAGTCAAAACGCTTCAAGATGCGCTTTTCAATATTCCGGAATCCTTTTTCCTCTTGATTCTCTTGATTTTCCTGATTTTCCATACAAAATTTTTTTTGCGGCTTTCAGTTTATTCCTGTTCCGTGTTCAACAGGTACAGGGCCAGTATGTGGAACTGGAGGGCTTTGAGCATATTGGATTTGGCATTTCTTACTTTGTCCGAGATGCTGCCGGTGGCAGTGGCGGAAAGTTTTCCTTCCAGGACGTTGTTCATGATCTGTTCTACCTGTTCCGGGTAATTGCGGAATGTACCCATGTGTGCCAGGAGGAACAGGAATCGGACTTCGTCTGTGATTTGGGGAAGTTCCGAGTAATATTGAATTGATTTCCGAATGGTTTTCTCGTATTTGTGCTGATCGGCTACGTCTGAAAATAAGGAATAGGCTTCCAGGCGCTGCAGGGCCATATCTTCCGTAACGTCCTGCCAGAAACCGTTTTTCTGGAGTTCTTTATCCCATTTTGTGAGGAGGTTTTCCGCTTTCTTGCGGGAATCTTTTTCCGTGCGGAAATAATAGTCGTAGCAGAGGATCTTGCAGAGGTAAGGCGAGTCGGCAAGAGAAAGGTATTGATGCGGTTCAGTTGCGGGGGTTGCGGGGGTTGCTTTTTGCGCCAAATCCACATTATTAATTACTTCTGTCGCGGCATTTTCCGCAATTTCCATGTGATCCGGGTTGTAATGAAATGAGAGGGTGTGGAGCAAATACACAATGCATCGGGCCCGGTCTTCCGGTGTCATGTCTTTATCAAGTTCTTTGGCGAGCCTGTCTGACGCCTCCATCATGCGCGCTGTAAGTGCGTGGGGGGCTGCCTCGTCCCCAAGTGTCTCTGTGACCCACGGCATGGTGTATGCCATGATCAACAAATTCCTGAACCCGAAACTAATATGCGCTAACAGATCGGGATCTGCCGATTCCAGTGGAATGGAATGGATTTCCCTAAAGAGGGTTTTGATATTTGTTTTAAACATGATTTCCGTCAGGATTTTGCAGATCCGTCGGTTATTAATATGCGAGATATGTGACTCTGTTTGTTTGCAGCAGGATGTTCGGGTTGCTTGCGGCGGGTGGGTTGGCTTGCGCGCGGCGGAAAACTCGGCTTTTATGCCTCCGGTTCCACGCGCTCCAGGAACGAGGCGGGGATGTAAGTGGTTGCCACCGCTGCGACGCCTTCCAGACGCACGACCACGCGCTTGTGGCCTTTGATGCGGATGAGTTCCCCTTCTATGCCGGCAAAACTGCCTTTTATGATGCGGACTTTGTCGCCGCGCCTGAGGTTGCAGGGAACCAGGTTGGTCTGCTCTTCGGGGAAAGTAAGCAGGAATATGAAATCCTGCATCTGTTTTTCCGGGATGGTGACCGGGTTGTATGTTTTGGGGGCTTTCAGGTACCTCATGCTGAAGGCCAGTTTCTGCGTGAGGATGCGACTGGTTTTGGGATCTGTGTATATAAATACGTACCCCGGTATGACTAATTCGGTCAGTTTTACTTTTTTGCCGTTCCGTTCTTTGACAACATGACGCAAAGGGACAAAATTTTTGATATTCATTTTGTCCAGTTCCTGTTTTATTATGCGTTCTTTACGGTATGTAACGGCTACGTACCAGTAATATGCGGGGTTCTTCATCAGGCTTCTTCAGGTTCTTTGGGGCTCTTTGGGGCTCTTTCGGGTTCTCTCGGGTCACGTTACTCGGTGTGATTCGAGTTTTCCAAAATTACAACAATTTACCTGATGAATCAAAAATATTTTACCGTTTACCGCTTTTGTGAAGTAACAATTTTTAAGGGGGTTGTTTTGAAAAAATGGCGTAAAGAATCGAGGCTTGCCTATCCTGATTTTTTACAGGTTAAACAAGTGATACACAAAGTCTTAGATTGTTATTTTGCTTTGTTTTTTTGGACCGGCTTCTTACACAGGAGCCGGTTTTTCTCATCTATTAGGTTACGCCAAAAGTAACAATTTTTATGTTTGAATGCAACAGAAATTCATATTTGGTCCAATTTATCCTGTTTTTGGTCGGTTTGGCTTTGATTTCGGGAAAATCTCAGATTTTTCCTGCTTTTTGCCGATGGGAGGAGGCGCAGGGGCGCAGGGGGTGCAACGCACACATTGTTCGTTTGCCTCAGGATCAACAACTTACGGATTTCGACCCCCCCGGGGGTCGATTTTCTTAACTGCCTGATATTCAGCCAAACGAACAATGTGTGCGTTGCACCCTCTCTGCTGCTGCCTGATGCTTGGCACACAAATTGCCATCTTGATACCTTATATATAAAATAGATTTTTATGCAAAAAGATACATTTCCCGTTTTAGACATGAGTTGTGCCGGATGCGCGATGAATGTTGAGAAGAAGGTGCGTTCGCTGCCGGGCGTCAAAGAGGCTGCTGTCAATTTTGCAGCAGGAACGTTGCTTGTGGAATACGACTCGGCAAAAATAAGCCCCTACCAGATCCAGGCACAGGTGCGCTCTATTGGTTACCGGCTGATCATCCCGGATGAAAACACAGAGGAAAAGCAGGATGATGCGCAACGCAAGAGTTATAATCAAATGAAAGTCAATGTGTTTGTGGCGTGGTTGTTTTCCGTGCCACTCATGATCATATCCATGGCTTTCATGCACTGGGAGCATGCCAATTGGGTCATGCTGCTGCTGGTTTTGCCCATCATGTTTTTTGCCGGGCGCCACTATTACATCCGCGCCTGGAAAATGTTGCGCAAAAAGATGGTCAACATGGATACTTTAATCAGTCTGAGTACCATTGTGGCGTTTTTGTACAGCCTGTTCAATACGTTGTTCCCGGAATTTTTCGTGAGCCGAGGCATAGAAGTGCATGTGTATTACGAGGCGGCGGGTATGATCCTGTCGTTCGTGCTGCTTGGTAAGTTCCTGGAAGAGAGAGCAAAGAACAGGACCGGCTCGGCCATCAAAGGCCTCATGGGCCTCCAGCCCAAAACCGCCCGGGTGCTGGTGGAAGGCAGTAGCGATGCTTGCCCGACAGCCGCAGGCCCAAACATGATGCCTACCCCTGCCGGGACTACTTCCGGTATGCCTACCCCTGCCGGGGCAATTTCCGGCGCATCCATGATGTCAACCCCAACCAAAGCAATACCTCTTACAGAAAAGGAAATGCCTATTTCCATGCTGCAGGTGGGTGACCGGGTTGTGGTGCGCCCGGGAGAACGGATCCCCGTGGATGGCATTGTGGATGAGGGACTTTCGTACGTAGATGAAAGTATGATCAGCGGCGAGCCGGTGGCTGTGGAGAAGCAGCCCGGGGCGAAAGTGCTCTCCGGAACCATCAACCAGCGCGGATCACTCACCATCAAAGCCTCCCAGGTGGGCAGCGACACCGTACTTGCGCAAATTGTGCGCATGGTGCGGGAAGCCCAGGGAAGCAAGGCTCCCGTTCAGAAAATTGCCGATAAGGTCAGCGCCATTTTTGTGCCGGTGGTGATCAATATTGCCGTTGTCACTTTTGTCCTGTGGATGTTGATCGGCGGAACTGCTTATTTTTCAATGGCTTTGCTGGCTGCTGTTTCCGTTTTGGTAATCGCTTGCCCTTGCGCTTTGGGGCTGGCCACGCCTACCGCCCTGATGGTCGGGATTGGAAAAGCAGCCGAAAAACACATCCTTATTAAAGATGCGTATGCCTTAGAAAATATGGGCAAAGTGGATTGCGTGGTCCTGGACAAAACGGGCACGTTGACAAAAGGAAAGCCCGAGGTTGAGACAATTTTTTGGACAAAAATTCCTTCCGAAACGGAAAAAGCAGTCTTCCTGGCCGGCGAAATGAAATCCGAGCATCCCCTTGCCGAGGCGATTGTACAATACATGCAGCAGGACAACGTGACTCCCGCAGTCCTCAATGGTTTTGAAAGCATCCCAGGCAAAGGCATCGAGTTTTCCTTTGAAGGAAAAGTTTTCCGGGCCGGGAACCTTGCGTTTGTCTTGCCGGAAAATCCCCTGGCCGGTGAGGTTTCATTGGAATCAGACCATTCCGTTTCCGTTGAATCACTTGCCAATGGACCGGATCCGGAAAGTCCCCTGGTCGGTGAGGTGCTGGATCGATCCATTATGAAGTTGGTTGCCGAGTGGCAACAGGAAGGCAAAGGCGTGGTTTTCTTCGGAGACACCACTCAGATTCTGGCGGTTGCCGCACTGAAAGATCCCGTCAAAGAGACAACTTTCACCGCCCTTGAACAACTCGGCAAAATGAACATTCAAGTCCACATGCTTACCGGAGACTCGCACAAAACCGCAGCCTCCGTCGCCACTGAACTCGGCATAAAACACGTCCTTTCCGGCGTCCTGCCTCAGGAAAAGGAAGACTACATTCGCAAGCTGCAGGAGGAAGGCCGTTTTGTTGCCATGGTGGGCGACGGCATCAACGACTCCCAGGCGCTTGCCCGTGCCCACGTGAGTATTGCCATGGGGAAGGGAACGGATATTGCTATGGACGTTGCGCAGGTAACCCTCACGACTTCGGATCTGACGCTTCTTTCGGAAGCCATCAAACTTTCCAGGAGAACTGTTCGCATCATCCGCCAGAATTTATTCTGGGCATTTGTTTACAATACCCTGGGTATTCCTATTGCTGCCGGTGTCCTCTACCCCTTCACCGGCCTGCTTCTGAATCCCATGTGGGCCAGCGCCGCCATGGCCTTCAGCTCTATCTCCGTCGTCCTCAATAGCCTGCGACTGCGGCGGTAATGGTGGCTGCGGAGCGCTGCCGCTGGGAGCTGCTCATGCTGGCTGGCGCCAGCAGCGCAGGGGGTGCAACGCACACATTGTTCGTTTCGTTGATTATCAGGCAGTTAAGAAAATCGACCCCCGGGGGGTCGAAATTCGTAAGTCGTTGATCCTGAGGCAAACGAACAATGTGTGCGTTGCACCCCCTGCGCGCCTCTTCCTCCCCAGCCGCAAATCCGCTTCCGGCATCCCCACAACCCACCGCACCCTATCGCAATTCTTCAGCTGCCAGCCACAACCGCAATTCCGCTGCTGCCGGCATCCCATCACCTTCTCAGCAACCGCATCACCCATCCCCACACCCGACGCAGTAATCCCCGCACCCGCTGCAGCCACCCTCGCACCCTACGCATACGCAGCGTTCGTGGGCTGTGGGCCGGCAACTCGGCAAGGGCTATCACATCTTCAATAGGCACCACCTCGGTGCTTCTAAGTGCGTCACCCCGCGTGACGAATTTCACAGGCCGAGCCCCCGCCTGCCCTTCCACGATTTCAATCACGCGGTGCATCAAAAAGCCCTTGCCCCATCGGAAAAAGATCACATCGCCTACCTTTATTTGTAGTGGATCAACGTGATGCAAAGCTACCATGTCACGGCCGTCCATCAGTCTTGGAAACATACTGTTACCTCTCACCCGCAACTTAACGGATTTGCCTGCAGCTATCTGCTCCTCGATCAAAGGCAATACATTTTCGTTTGGTAAAAACAGGACATTTTTTTGGTGTGAATTTTTATAATTTTTTTTCATTTTTTCCAATCCTGACTTATTGTTTCCGAAGACATTTCTGTAGATTAGCTGCACAGCCGATGGTTTAGGCAGGCACTCCAGCCGGTAAACGGGTATTGTTTTCAATATCCCGGAAATGATGGTGCAAATCATTTCGTGCAAATTTTCGTCCTTCAGATAAGCCGGCGGAAACGATGGGTACAAAGCGGCAAAACCCTGCACAACATTCAATCGGGTAGCCCTGTTAAAGGGAGCCTGCTGCAACCGCACGATCGCTGCAACCGGGTAATTTTCATTGCGATAGACTTTCCCCTTCCCACTCCACGGCGAGCCGTATATATATAAGGTATTCTCGTGATCATCATCGTGATTGTGATCGTGCTCTTGATCTTGATTGTGCTCTTTGTCGAGCTTTAGATCCTGTTCAAGCTCGTCCTGTCGTGGGGAATTGCAATCGCGCGCTTTCAGATCCTCTCTCTTATGCAATCTGAGCAGCGGGCTGTCGTCGTTCAGCAGCCGGGTACCCGAAACGTTCTCCAGCCAAAGCCGCGTGTGGGTGCTCTTGCCCGTCCCCGATTCCCCCAGGAACAGAACTGCCTGATTTTCATGGATTATTACCGAGGAGTGTATGGCAGCAGTCAACTCGGGAATTCCTGCAAACCCCACTGCCATCCACAAAGCAAACCTCAAGTGGTTCGGGTCCGGGACCTTAATATGGTTTGTGGGCTTCTCGTATAGCGCACATAAACAATTCATTACATGCCGGCCGGTTTCCATTTCCAATTTAATGGAAAGCTTCCCATCCGTGGTAAATATCAGGAATTTATACGAATTGTCCAGTTTACGCAGTTCACAAACTCCGGTTTCCATATCAAAAGTGGAAAGAATCCGTTCTTTGTTCTTTTGGGCCGCATCTTCAGCAGCTTCTTTCAGTGGAACAATATTAATAGTAAACAGCTTATTTTCGGCAGAATTCGTTGCCTCACATTCTTTATCCGTTTTGGACATTTTTTCTGACAATTTTTCGGACAAAAACGGAGCGAATCCCGGTAACTGCCAATTTTGACCATCAGGCAGTTTCCAGACAATTTCAATAAAATGCCCTGCTATTTCATACACATAAGATTGGTCCATTTCTAAATGCTCCATTCCGTTATATCTATAATCCGGTCGCATTGCTCCAACAGGCTGTCCCTGTGAGAGATAATTACCACAGTCATGTCCCGGTTCATGAATTCCCGCAAAAGTATTCCCGTAATCCCGGCCTCAGTCGCCGGATCCAGAGCCGAGGTGGGTTCGTCCATAAGCAAGATTTCCGCTTTTTTGAAATGCGCCCTGGCAATCCCAACGCGCTGACGTTCACCGCCTGAGAGCCTTTCCCCGCCTTCACCGATGGGGGTTTGAATGCCCTTTGGAAGCGATGCCAGCCAGTCACCCAGCGACGCCGTTTTCAAGGATTCCTCCAACTGCCCCAGGTCTTCCTCCAACTGCGTCTGGTCCCCTTTCAACTGCTGCTCATCCGCTAACCGCCTCTGTTCCTGGTCTTCCTCCGACTGCCCGCAGTCATTCTTTGGTCTCTTGCGATCATCTTTGATCGGCAATCGATCACCCTCACAATAAGGCGTAACATTCTGTGCCAAAGTTCCTTCCGTGATAAACACATCCTGCGAAACATACCCGATCCTGCGGTGCCATGCTTCCGTATTTTCCGGGCCGAGTGGGACGCCGTCAATCAAAATGCTTCCGGTTTGCGGGCGGTAAAGCCCCATCAGCAAATACATCAGCGTACTTTTTCCTTTTCCGGTAGGGCCCGAGATGCCTACCCGCTCGCCCTTCTGTATGCGGAACGACACATCCCGCAAAATCGGTTCCCCCGGGTCGAATCCAAAAGTCACATGCCTGAATTCAATAAATTTATGAAATGTCATGGGTTCTTCCGCACCAGTTGCAACTTCCGGAGCATTACCGGAAACCGCATCTGTCTCGGCTTTGAACAAAACTTCCAGGGTGTAGCCGGTGTTGCGCATGGTGCCGATCAGGGACAAGATGGAACGGACCGATGGGAGGAGTTTGAGCGATGCGGCTGCAAAGATGCCGATCAGGGGCAAAAATTGCCGGTCCCCGCCTCCAATGAAATAAAATCCGGCCACAAAGCCCACAATCATCAACATGATTGCAACCTCTATTGATTTGGATGACAGGCTTTTGAGACGTTCCACCCGAATCTTGCTCCGGCTCACATCCCTTATCCCGGTATCAAATGACTTCTGCAGGTAAGGTAAAAACCGGTTTACCACAACATCGGCAAAACCGCGAAAGGTTTCGGAAGTGATCCGCCACAAATCGCGTTTGGCTCGGTTATCCATCCGGCCGGCCTCCTGCATCTTTCCTGCGATCTTGTAATGATAAAACAGGACAATAGGTGTAAAAAGTATAATTTCCAGTAAGGCTATGTAAATGTTAACAAAGCACAAAGACACAAAAACCAGCAGGCATAGCAGGACATCGGCAATGAGCATGAGCGCCGAGGACAAGTACCCGAATACAAATTGATAAGTAACGGCTAATATATTGTGAGACAGCGTAGTGTGTCCGGTTTCTTTTACGAATTGCAACCCGTTGGCAATGTACTTTTTATATAAATCGGAACTATAAGTGGTAAAAATGTTCAGTAAAGTGTGGTTCCTGTAATTGTTCATTTTGTGAAGCACAAAATTTTTCAAAATAATGAATGCAAACACAACAAACAGGACAATAAGGATAAATGTACCGTAATTCTCTACTCCAATGAAATCATAAAGCATCCGCAGGTACCTGTTCTCCTGCATTCCGCCGTTGTTCCGTATACCACCATCCTCCAGTACCAAAAGCAACACCGGTACAAGAACAGCCAGACCGGCCAGCTCCAGAATCGCCTGCAGGACTGTCGACAATATCAGAAATGTCTTTTTTATCCTGCTTATTGGTAAAGAGCGTAATACCTTAATCATATTTACTGTAAATCAACAAACTCATCCTGGTCATTGTGCCTTTTGGTCTTGTGCGGTTTGCTTCAAACTTGCACTTTTCGGAAACAATGCCCGATCGCCCGCCAAAACCTGTTGCCGAAAGCATTCTTTTCCACCAGCTGGTACTTCCACCTAAATCGGAACAAACGCACCGCCCCGATGAACTTTCGCTTTGGCACCCACATATCTTCCAAACGCACTTTGTGTGAGCCCCCGGCCGGATTACGGATGATATCATCCAGCACACGCGCTGCCAATCTTTCTTCTTCTTTTGTGCTCCGCCCTAAGTGCTCAACTGCCTGAATATCAATCCCATGGTTGTGCGTTCGTAATGCTTTGTCACCTTTTGACGACCCGGCTTTTATCTTCCTTGCCGGCATACCTAAATATATTTGCAACACATCCAGAAATGCCCGGTACAGTTTGTGCTGACTTTCCCGTTTGAATATTTTTTCGATCCGATCCAGGTCAACTTCTTGTGCATGAGCGGAATAAAAAATACCAAAATCGTATAAATGCCTTAAAACAAGTCCCGAGGCTAAAAAATGTGTGATGGTGTGCCTTGTCAAAAAGATCATCTGAAAATCCGGCGGTGGCACATCCACTGTAATGCCTCCCAGATCGAGCGATCCACACTTTTGCTCTTGCAATATTCGTATGAGCTCGCGCTCCAGATCTTTATCCACCCGGGTCGTGGTCACATTCAGAAAATTCTTGTGATTCTCAACCGGTATACCTTTATAATAAAACTTCGAATGCTTGGTCCCGTCATACTCAACAGCGATTCCCATTTTCCGCATCACCTCGTTCCCCTTCTCAAAATCACCAAACAAATAAATGTCCAGATCACCGCATTCCCGATGCGCAGGACGAGGATACATTTCAGCCAGGCCGAGTCCCTTGAGCACCATCACCCGCATCCCCGACTCGGCAAAAATCCCGGCAAGCTCTTTCAAAGCCTCGCGCTGCCGGAGGTGCACCTTCTCTATGTGTTTGATGCTCAACGCCCAGCGGATTCTTGTTTCCCGAGACATACCTCGGCATAAACCACCATGCTCTGCCTGCAATTTTTCCAGCGCATCCCATGCAATCGCCAACAGGCCCTGCCGTGCAGCCTCCTTTAACAACCGCATCCACCGGTCCGCCGAGTAGTCAGACAATAGCCGGACAATATTTTTGTCCTGTTGCATAACGGCTTGATCATGATGAACTTTTGTCCCGATAGATGAACCGGGCCAGATTTCACGTTGAATTAATTGGATAAGAATTTGGTAATCAGACGAAAGGAGCATTATCATCAAATTTCAATCAAACCGGCCTTCTGCAGAGATTCGCTCCACGATTTCGCATCACTCATTGCTTTTTCCTTTTTGAGACCGTACTTTTCCGTTAACAAACCTGCTACGGTCTCAATCGTAAACTCCTTCCCCTCCAATGCATTCCAAAGCATCTCCGCCGTGCTGTTCAGCACTATGACTTTGCTGAGATCCAACCCGTCCGGATTTTGAACTACTACCATCTTCTCACCCGCTACATCCTTTAGTTTGTATTTAGGATTCAGTTTCATATTATAAAGATAGCAAAAAAAGAAAAGGTGCAACGCACACATTATTCGTCTGGCTCATTATCAAGCACTTATCAATTTCGTACCCCCGGGGGTCGTTTTTGCTAACTCTCTGAATATCAGCCAAACGAACAATGTGTGCGTTGCACCCCAGTTTTCCAGCCCCGCCCATCAGTTTTATTTGCCTGTAAAGTGAGAATTTTTTACCTTTGAAATCCGCACAATTAAGTTGAAACCGTGAAGTTGAATTTTTTAAAATTGTAGCGAGATGCATAGCGGCGAACGGAAGAAGAGGCCGAGGGAGCAATCGGGATTTTTCCACATCATTCTCATTTCCAATTTTCAGAACCTTATTTTTAACGACCCTCTGGAGAGGTATCAATTCCTGAGGTTTGTGGACAAGTACGTCAAAAAGTACGGAGGCAAACTTTATGCTTTCTGCCTGATGAACACCCACATACACCTTTTCATCCGGACAGACCACCTCTCGGAAATGATGCAATGCATCCTGCACGACTATTCACTTTGGTATAACAAACGGCACGGGCAAAAAGGCAGCATTTTGAGAAAACCTTTCACAAGCTATCCGAAATTTTCACAACAAAGCCTGCTGGACACTGTATTGTACATCATTCGAAATCCTTACGTGGACGGCCTTTGCTCACATCCACGGCATTATTTCTGGTCCTCGTATGCCTTTTATTTTGATGATAAGCCGAGACTGTCTGAATACGTTACCGTGGATCCTTCGATCATCCGCAATGCTTTTTCCTCCCGTGCCGAGTTATACCGAGTCGCCGCCATCAATCCAAAGCAAGAGGAGCGCCGGGCTTATGAGCAATTCCTGGAGCAAACCAACCGCACCCATCTGACCGATGACCAGGTCCTTCGTCATGCCAAATCGTTAGCCGGAAATCTTGACCTTTACAAGCTTCCTCAAAAAGATCTCAATCAGCTCATCATCCGGCTTCGCAAGCATCCCGGCGCCTCAATCCGGCAGATATCCTCCGTCTTGCATGTGAGCCAATATTATGTGCGTTGCTCTCTTGATTCGTCTGCCTCATAATCAACTACTTACTGATTTCGACCCCCCAGGGGTGGTTTTTGCTAACCCTCTGAATATCAGTCAAACGAATAATGTGTGCGTTGCACCCTCTGCACCAAAAAAAGCACCTCCTTCCGGGGGTGCTTTTTCGTTCCTTTTCGATATCCTGAAAATGCTAGTGACGTCCAACTGCTACTGCTACTGATACCATTTCCAATGCCTCACTCACGCGCACTTACATTTCCAATGCCTCACTTACATTGCCATTGCGGCACTCACACTCAATTAAACAAAAAGCAACAAAACCAATACTACAAGAAATGTGACGCCTAGGGTCAGCATGATCTCGTTTCTTACAATTTTCTTCATTACTTATGAATGTTGGATTTTTTAAACGCGGCAAATGTAGAAAACATTTTGATTGAAGAAACCAATAAGAGAGGAAAAGAACATTTTACCGGACAAAACCACCCTTATTCTCAAAAATTAACTGCGTGACTGAAATTGGCAGCGCAACTGAAATTAATGCGACAGAAATTAGCAGCGCAACCGAAATTAGCGTGACCGAATTAGCAGCGCAACCGGCAAAAAAAGGTCACAACGAATGGCTGTGACCTGAAAAAAAAACGTACACAAAATATAAATACGAAATTGGAGCTCAAATTTGTTCTATCACCAGCTCCAGCACCAGCAAGAGCAAGAGCAAGAGCAAGAGCAAGAGCACCAGCACCAGCACCAGCACCAACAGCACCCGCGCGTTCTCATATGCTTCGCTTTTTCTGCAGCTGGCAGTGGAGATCGACGGCCAGGATGGCCAGGACGGCCAGGATGGCCAGGACGGCCGGATGGGAGTCTTCTTCTGCCTGCTGAGCAGCTCTCATATGCTCCGCTTTTTCTGCAGCTGGCAGTGGAGTTCGACGGCCAGAAGGGAGTCTTCTTCTCCCTGTTTGGCAGCTTTCAGGTACCACTTCATAGCGGCTTCCTCGTCCTGTTGCACCCCAAACCCCTCTTTAAAGCAATAGCCCACGCGGCTCTCGGCATGCATGTTTCCCTGCTCGGCGGCTTTCATATACCAGAAAAATGCCTGCTCGTAGTCCTGTAGCACGCCCTGACCGTAAAAGAACCGGTCTCCCAGCTCGATCTGCGCATCGATATGTCCCTGCGAGGCGGACTTGCTGTACCAATGGAACGCCTTGCGGTAATTCTGTTCTGTGCCGAGGCCCCGGCGGTAGCAATCGCCCAGATTTTTCTGCGCCTCGGCATTGCCCTGCTCGGCAGCCTTGAGGAACCATTCAAAGGCCTGATGCGGGTCTTTTTGCACGCAACAGCCCAGCTCGAAGAAGAACCCCGCCTTTTTCTCGGACCGGACAAATCCGTGCTCCGCCGCTTTTTGAACCAGAAAACCGCCTGTTCGGCATCTCTTTGAATGCCGATGCCTTCGTCATAGCAAACGCCGAGGTTGTACTGGGCCTTTGGGTTGCCCTGCTTGGCCGCTTTCCTGCACCACTCAAAGGCTTCACGCATGTCTGCCTCGACACCCTCACCGCTGCCGTAGCAGCACCCGAGGTTGTTCTGTGCTTTGGAGCATCCTTTTTCCGCAGCACGGGTATACCACCCAATGGCCTTTTCGCAATCCTGTCCGATACCCAGCCCAAACTCGTAGCATATGCCTAACTGATTCTGCGCGTGTAAATTACCCATCTCTGCTGCTTGCGTGAAACACTCAAAGGCCTGGATAAAGAACTTTTTGGAATCCGCATCTTGTGCATTCCTGGCATCCAGTCCCTTGTCGTAATAATAAACACCCCGTAAAAAATGCTCTTCGGCTGTCTCGCTTACAGATTGTCGCGAATGGTGTTCTTCTGATTTCATAAACAAGAAAAATAGTACTGCAATATAAAAAAAAGTGACGTTTTTACAAAATAAAATAACACTTTTATATTACAGGTCCTGCCCGGCCACCTGACTGGACCCCTGCCCGGACCCCTGCCCGGCCACCTGCCGACCGGTGTTTTCAGATTGCCAGGTCTGTCTCGACATCTCCAAGAAGTTTGGTACGAGATCTCATTCTCAAGAGCATAGAATATCCAATCGTCAGAACTCCAACTCGGCCAATATACATAAGGAAAACCAAAATGATCTTGCTCCAGGCAGACAATTCCGCAGTAATGCCCGTAGAAAGACCCACGGTACCCAGTGCGGATCCTGCCTCGAAGATCAGTTGTATGTAACTGATGTCACGCTCCGTTGCGGACAAAAGATAAGATCCAAAAATCAGGACAAAAGAATAGAGCAAAACTGTGGTCAGGGCATTGTCCACCCTGTAGGTCGGGATCCTGTGTTTAAACAGATACGTATCGCGCTGTAGGCTAAGCTTGCTCTTTACGTAGGCAAACACGGCAGATATTGTTGTTGATTTCAGCCCCCCGCCGGTCCCGGATGGGGATGCTCCAAAATACATTATTAGCGTTACTGTCATCAACGATACTGGCAGAAAATCTGCAACGTTCACTGTATTATAGCCAACTGTTGTAAGGGCGGACATCGTTTGGAATACCGAAACCAAAAATATGTTGAAGAAAGAGAATTGCCTGATACCCGGCTCGAACAAAAACATTTCTGCTGTACCGAATACCGTCAGGATCAGTGTCACCAACACGATCACCTTTGTTGTGAAACTGATCTTGTGCTTCCGTATCCTTATTCGTTTCCAAAGATCGTACATAACAATATATCCCATGGCGCCGGCATAACAAAGGACCATGATGACAAGATTAACTCCTATGTTGGTATCAAACTGAATCAGATTGTCTGGATATATGCTGAATCCGGCTGTGCAGAAGGCAGATACGCTATGAAAAATGGCACTCCAGAGGGGACTGTCCGCTCCGCTTGCCTTAAAAAAGACATATAAAAGCACTGCTCCTACTGTCTCAAAAATAATGGTAAATCCGACAATGTTCAGTACCAGATTATTAATATCGAAACCTCCCGGCACCGAAAACTCGGCCTGAAGCACACGCTTTTTTATCATCGTAAAATGCTTGGTCAGCTTCAGCATTACAAAGGAGCTGACCGTCATATAGCCCAATCCGCCTAACTGTATAAGAAATAGAACTACGATCTGTCCGGCAAGATTATAGTTCGTGGCCAGATCTACCGTTGCAAGTCCTGTAGTGGAAACCGCCGATGCCGCTGTAAACAGGTTATCCAAAAAACCCACAGGTCCTCTTCGCATAAACGGAAGTGTGAGCAAAAGTGTCCCAAAAATAATATACGAAATATAACCCACACACAATCTGAGGTACGGTTGTTCCAATTTGATCCCGAAAGTCAGAATGGTCTCAAAATCATATTTAAAAAAACGTAGAATTTTTTCACGAAAACTCATAAGTTTCTTTTTCATAGCTCATTAATGGAGATCTGTTCTTAAAGATCTGGAATCAAATATAGATACATTTCACATCCGTTATTCAGGCATATGCAGAAGTCGCCTCTACAGGGAGATGGGATACCGGCATGTGTTTTCCGACAATTTCTACCGGGCGGAGATCGATCCGGAGCATATCGGCGTGCAACATTATGAGGAAGCCATCATCCAGGACATCGAGTTCGCGGCCGTCCAGACCGGTGCCCGATCAAAGACGAAAAGATCGATGGGAAGATTACCTGGGTGCATGTGGTTTTAAGGGGGCGTATTTCCCCAATATGGACGGATACCCGGAGTGGAAGGAGATTGCTCTGCTGGTGGCCGGGCTGGATCTGGAAGTAGAGGGGATAGGGGGTGCCAACCGAGCTGAACCCAAAGATAAGAAATAAAGGTGAAGCTTTCAACCTTAAGGGAATATGGCGCCGGACTTTTTGAATCCGGTAGAGATGGCTTTGAGAACGGAAAGAACCAGCAATGGCTGCCCATTTTCATCCAATATTTTGATAAGTAAAAAGAAGCTTTGTATCTTCACACCCGGCAACAGACGGAATAGGTGCGTCCCCCGTTGACATAAAGCCCGGAGCTGGTTGGTTCAAGTAATCAATCAGCTTTGTTATTTTATCACAGTCAGCACGTGATCCTAAATTTTTCAAGGAGAATTGAAAGACAGAAGTTTTATATCTTTGATCCCATGAAGGGACGATTGTTGGGCCGCTACGGTGTTTGATAGTCCGTTAAGGTTGTCCAATAATCTCCCCTTTTCGAAAAAAGGCAGAATTGTCAGAGGGTAACGTGGTAGATAAAGCGCAAACCTCTTCGATAAGTCTGCCTTTTTCAATTTCAGTTAACGCATGGTCATAATACTTATTCACCTCATACATGATTGACACGGATGGGGTGGTAAGGCATTTCAAATGATTCCACGGATCAGGTTTGACTAATCCTGGAATCTGATATTGATTAATTTGTGATAGTTACATTAAATCATTTATCTTTGCATTGTCAACGCGGACGTTAAATGCGCGGAGAGGTCGGGGGAAACCCTGCCACTCCCCCCCAAGAGGAAATGCTTAACTGTGTTTCCTCTTGATGTTTTTAAGGGTTCCTATTGGCCAGTCTTGCCCCTGAATGCAAATTCCTGTATATGTTTTACCCTTTTATCCTTTTGATTCTTATTTTTTTCTGATATCTGAAAGAATCTCACACCGGATAATGGTATTTAATTGTAGTTAGGCATTATAAAAGATATAATGTCCCGGGGGTATTCCATTTGTCCCACTTGTCCCGATTGGGGAGTGGGACAAGGAGGACAGATTTCTGTTTTGGTTTGAAGATCTCATACTTAAAAGGATAAAAACGGTTTAGCCACCAAGCGCTTAAGATGTTGTAAATAAAAGTTTTTCGCA
>MTBK01241456.1_pt1 | contig 16098 bp, 15 predicted proteins | sample 1535981 | NCBI WGS metagenome assembly MTBK01 (sample SAMN06109225, study PRJNA356200) | anaerobic digester metagenome | isolation source: biogas reactors fed with pig manure or primary and secondary sludge | place: Spain | collected 2016-06-30 | reverse complement strand
AAATACAGTAATGTTGGTTACTACAGGGGCATTGCTGTCACCGACGAGTTCTCTGCAGGGCGAATCTATACCCGGCATAGCTCATGCAATAACCATTTGTTCAACAACAGCCTGATAATCACTATTCAATATTGTCCAAAGAAGGGAGTTTGTAGTATGCCATATTTGAAAGCATTTGTAGTGGGGGGAATAATTTGTATCATCGGACAAATTATAATCAATAAAACAAAGTTAACGCCCGCACATGTTCTTGTTTTGTTTGTAACATCAGGGGTTATATTAACCGCTATCGGTATATATGAACCCATAGTCAAATTTGGTGGCGCCGGTGCGACGGTTCCTATTCCGGGTTTTGGTTATGTTCTAGCAAAGGGGGCGATCAAGGGGGTCAGAGAGGATGGCATTCTGGGTGCCTTTACCGGTGGGATATCATCAACCGCGGGGGGTGTTACAGCCGCCATTGTTTTCGGTTATTTAATGGCGTTGCTTTTTAATCCAAAGACCAAACCATAATATATATAAAATTTATGCAGGACTATTAGAATGGAACATCTTTATTTAATAAAAACATAACAGATTCTATTAAATATGCATATTTAGGTGTTATATATTATAGTAAAAACATATATATATATAATAGGAACACAAAGCACTTTTTAGGAATATAATGTATCGATAAAGGGAGAAAATCAAATAAAATCTTATTTGTCTCACAAAAAGTAAGGGACAACATAAAAATAATCCGAACATTAAATGATGTATTAAATGGATTAACATATTCATAAGAGAAGATAACTCAGTTGATATTAAATTAGGGAAAAATTATAAGGTGCGAACTTAGCGTACCAATCAGATATTTGTAACGAGACTGCTTATTATTTTTATCAGTTTGTTTAAAATTTCTTCCCTATTTTTTTTTGTAACTGTAATTAAGAGTATGTCATCTCTTTTCCTAATGTTGTTTAAAAATTCACAATCGTAATCTTTGATAGTTCCTAAAATTATTTTATCACTGTCTAATAATTCATATATTTTAGATTTAAATTTTTCGCTATCATTTTCAAAAAAACCCAGTTCATCTAATACAATCACATCCTTGCCTTTATCTTTGAGATCATTTTCTAATACAGAGACAATACCGATATCAAAGGAATCCATGAAGATTTCTCTAGAATAATCCGTGACATCTACATCAGCTATAAGATAGGACTTATTTTTATCATGTAATGATTTTACCATATAGGTCCTTTTATTATTTTTAATTATTCTTTCTGTAATATATCCGCCTGCGGAAAGGTGTAATTTATCTAAAACGTTTAGGATTAAAGTTGATTTGCCCGCGTATTTTTCACCAGTTAGAAATATGTTTTTCAAAATATCACATCCCTCATGTAATATTTTAGCACAGCGGTATTGTATTGTATATATTTTTTTAATAGTGTGAAGTTGTTGTAAAATTCCGTAGGGTTTGCAGCAGTATCAATAATGCTTATAAAAATTTGTTTGCGGAAATTGTCGAAATGACAGGAAGGCTTGACACGAAATAGAGGGCATGTTATTATATAGGTGACTATATATATGTATTATATATATAAAATTATATAATATAAAAACAATTGTTTTTTAATCTAGTTCACCTTTTAGCTTAACAATCATATCTTCAAGGGCCCTGTCAAACTAGATGTAATAATCATGACTATTTAATTTGTTTTATTTGTTTGACAGTAAAATGTGGGACCGAAAAAACGTTAAAAAAATAACATAATAAATATGATAGAGGAGCTGAGGGTTACTAGAATTTGAAAAACAACTTTTTGGTTCCTTCCTTACGATAATTGAAGACTATGGTGAAATTTTGATGTATGGGAATCAAGGAGAAAAGAGGAAGGGGGAATGCAATTAAAAAACGTCGGATAGTCATTTTTAATTTTCAGCATCAGGTATCGGTTGCTGTTTCCTAAAGCAACAAGAGCTTTGCGAAAGCGAGGTGACGAGACAGGGGGTTATATTTTGTACAGTGTTTTTCAGCAAAAGGTATTGGATGAAAACAAAAAATGTTGCAAGCTATACCCAGGATCAAAAAATCTAAATACTTTATTGTCTGTGTTTTATCAAGCTAAGGAAATTTTTGAGAAACAAAATGAGGACATTTTTGAGCAGGTGGATTTTAAGCTAAGTCCGAAAGAACTGAAAGAAAAAATGCGGAAATCGGAAATACTTATACCTAATGCTCATATCGAGGGAGAACTTGTACAAACTTTTTTAGCTAGTATATGCGAAGAGCTTGTAAAAAACAATAAAGACTTTGAAGAGCCTTTGAAACATCTACAGGCTTCAGTAAAAGATTTTTTGGCTGAAAAAAATGATATTTTTCCACAGTCCCAATTACCTGTTTTAGTAGAAAAAATCGTTGAGGAAACACTTCTAGAAAGAGATTTTGTAACTTTTCTTTTAATATTTATTTTTTCTTCTCTTTATTATGGACCTAGGGAAGATTTTATAAAAGAATTGGACACATCTCTTTGGGAAGAAAGCTTTTGCCCGGTTTGTGGTGAAAGTCCCCATTACGGTTTTTTAAGAGAAGAAGATGGGGCAAAATTTTTGGAATGCTGGCTTTGCGGTACTAATTGGAGATATCCACGTATAAAGTGTCCTTACTGTAAAACTGTAGACCAGAAAAAATTAGGATTTTTTACAGTAGGTGAAAATGAAATATGCCGCATATATTTTTGTCGGGAATGCCAAAAATACTATAAGATCTTCAATTGGAAAAAATATAAAGGAGAAGAAATTTTAGTATTTATGCATCATTTACACACTTTGCATTTTGACAAATTAGCATTAAAAGAAGGTTTTTCTCCAGGTTCCGAACTAAAGTGGGTTGATAAAGAGGACAATGGATTAGTAAACTAGGAGGTGAGGCTTTTTATGAAGCTATCAAGACGTGGTTTTTTAAAACTAACAGGGACAGCTACGGCAGCTGCCACTTTGACAAGCTTAAGTTTGCAAGGTGATAGTGTAGTAGAAGCATCCGACTATCCCGTAAGGTTACATTACGCTGAGGAAGTACCTACTGTTTGTGCTTTCTGTGGTGTAGGTTGCGGAATTTTAAATTATGTCAGGGATGGCGTGATTGTTAACGCGGAGGGCGATCCTGATAATCCTATCAATGAAGGGGCTCTCTGTAGTAAGGGCAGTTCTATATTTAATGTTTCTTATATTTATAACGAAAAGGGCAAACCAGTACCTAATCCTAACAGGTTGACCAAGCCTCTTTATAGGGCGCCTGGCAGCGATCATTGGGAAGAAAAAGAATGGGATTGGATGATGGATACAATTGCCGAGAGAATCAAGGATACCCGTGATCGTACCTTTGAAGAAAAGGATTCTAATGGGGTAACGGTAAATCGTACTCAAGCTATTGCTTGGTTAGGGAGCGCATTTTGTACTAATGAAGAAAATTATCTTTTTCATAAGATAGCACGAGCTATGGGTGTTATCAATATTGATCACTGTGCTCGTCTCTGACACTCTTCCACAGTCGCCGGTCTTGGCGCGTCATTTGGAAGAGGTTGTATGACTAATCATTGGGTTGACTACAGGAATTCTGATGTATTTATGAATATCGGTGGTAATACGGCTGAGAATCATCCGGTTTCTATGAAATGGATTGAACATGCTCGTAAACATAGAGGAGCCAAACTTATGGTTGTGGATCCTCGTATAACCCGTACTGCCGCTGTTGCCGACTTACATGTGCCTATCCGTCCCGGCACAAACATAGCTTATTTAGGCGGAATGATAAATTATATTTTACAAAATGGACTTTATCAAGAAGAATATGTAACATCTTATACTAATGCAACTTTCTTAATCAATGAAGAATTTAGTTTTGACGAACAAGAAGGTCTTTTCTCCGGTGTCCAAGATGATCCGGCCCGTGATGCTAAGAAATATGATACATCTAGCTGGCAGTATCAGAGAGATGGAGAGGGGAATATTCTTAAGGACCCAACTATGCAAGATCCTAACTGTGTAATGCAATTGATGAAAAAGATTTATTCCAAGTATACATTGGATAGTATAAGCAAAATAACAGGATGCCCTAAGGAAACCTTAGAGGAATCCTATGCACTTTATGCATCCACAGGAAAACCTGAAAAAGCAGGCAATCTTATGTATGCTATGGGTATTACCCAATTTACACACGGCTCTCAAAATGTGCGAGCTACAGCTGTTGTACAGACACTTCTAGGTAATATGGGTATACCTGGCGGAGGTGTAAACGCTCAACGTGGTCAATCCAACGTGCAAGGTGCTACTGACCAGGCTATTCTGTTCCATATAATGCCCGGTTATTTGGCTGCACCAAAGGCAGCGGTACATCCGACTTTAGATGTTTATATTGAAAAAGAAACACCGGCTACAAGTTGGTGGGCAAATAAACCTAAATACTTGGTTAGTTTATTGAAAGAATTCTGGGGCGACAATGCTACCCCGCAAAATGATTTTCGTTATGATTATTATCCTAAACTTGATGCCCGTGATCACTCACATATAGCTATGTATAAATATATGGGTGAAGGAGAAGTAGAAGGTATGATTTGTTGGGCGGATAATCCTGCTGTTACCGGTCCGACTGCCGGTGCTAAGCGTAGTTATCAGTCTGAATTGAAGTGGCTAGTTTCTGTGGATATCTTTGAAAATGAAACGGCTGCTTTCTGGAAATCGCCTGAACTTAATGCAGCGGAAATTAAAACAGAGGTCTTTATGTTGCCTGCGACGGCTTCCGGTGAACGTGACGGAACCAAGGCCAATAGTGGTCGTTGGATTCAATGGCAATGGAAAGCACAAGATCCACCCGGAGAAGCAAAATCAGATTTACAGATTGCATATGATCTTCTCAGAAAATTGAAAGAAGTTTATGCTGATGGTTCCGGTGCCCTACCAGGCCCTATTACAGAGATGCTTTGGGATTATGGTATGGATGGAAATGAAGATGAAGTTGATATAGTTAAAGTCGCTAAAGCATTGAATGGATATACTGTTGCTGATGGAAAGTTTGTTACTAACTTTGTTGGTTTACAGGATGATGGATCCACTGCTTGCGGTGACTGGCTCTATGCAGGATATTACAATAATTACGAAAAACCTGCGTGTCAAAGCCGTATAAGGGAAACCGAAGGTATAGGTTCTCATTTAGGATGGTCGTTTGCTTGGCCGTTAAACCGCCGTATTGTATATAATCGCTGTTCGGCTGATCAGGACGGTAATCCTTGGAACCCTGAATTGCAAATGTTCTGGTGGGATGATGAAGGTAAATTGACTAAGCAATATGACATCAATGACTGGCCGGGAAGCTGGAGTTATGATTATGTAAAAGAATTTGCTTATATTATGTTACCTGAAGGTCATGCCCGACTCTTTGCTGTTGCAGGGGTTAATGATGGGCCGGTGCCTGTACACTATGAACCTGCAGAGAGTTTAGTACCAAATTCACTTTATCCTAAGGCAACATTTAACCCGATAACTCAGCGATTCTATAAGGACCATGTGGTTGAAACAGACGAAGAACGAGGAAGATATCCTTATATCTTGAGTACCTATAGGGTTACAGAGCATTATCAATCCGGTATTATGACCCGTAATATGCCTTGGCTAAATGAGCTAATGCCAGAATTATTTATAGAAATAGATGAAGAATTAGCGGCAAAATTGAATATTAAAAATGGAGACTTTGTTGAAATTGAGAGTAAACGTCTCTTTAAAAATGGCAAACAAGGTAGTATAGATGCTAAAGCATGTGTTACCAAACGCTTGAAACCTTTTGAGATACATGGCGAAACAAGACATATGGTGGGAATGCCTTTCCACTGGGGCTTTGCGGGAATGTCCACGGGACATATAACTAATGACCTATGTCCTTCGATAGGATGTGCTAATACTAATATTCCTGAATCTAAAGCATCATTATGCAATATAAGAAAGAAGGGGGTGTAAGGGATGACGACAAAAGCTATTCTTGTAGATACCAGCAAATGTATTGCTTGCCGTGCTTGTCAAGCGGCATGTAAACAATGGAACCAACTGCCGGCGGATGAAACTACTTTTAGCGGTAATTACGAAAATCCACCCCAATTATCACCTAACACTTGGATGCGCATTACCTTTAACGAGGTAGAGAAAAGCGGCCATTTAAGATGGTATTTTGGTAATGACAGATGTATGCATTGTACTGATGCGGCTTGTGAAATAGTTTGTCCTGCAGGTGCAATCAGTCATACAGAAACAGGAGCTGTTGCAATTAATTATGATAAATGTATTGGTTGTAACTATTGTGTCGCTAACTGTCCTTTCCAAGCTATGAGTTTTGATCGGAAAGCTAATCATCCTGTTAAGTGTACCATGTGTATTGATCGTACTACCAATGGCTTTGAGCCTGCCTGTGTTAAAGCTTGTCCTACTCAAGCCCTTCAATACGGTGATCGGAATGCACTAATCAGCAGGGCTAGTAGCAAGGTATCCGAGTTGCAAGCCGCAGGTAAGGATAAGGCTAGAATATATGGTTTGGAAGAAGTGTCCGGAACCGGAACTATGTATATTATAGAAGATGATCCTGAATATTATGGCTTGCCGGCGGATCCTCATGTTCCTGTTAAGGCACGAATTTGGAGTGTTATTTTCAAACCTCTCAGGGTGTTGGTAGTTTTGGCTGTGGCCTTAGGGCTTTGGGGCAATCGTTCCGAGGTCAAAGAAATTCAGGATGCGGCAACAGCTGTTAAAGGAAAAGAATCTTAATTTTGCGGATTATATATTGTTAATTTGGGGGTGAGGAAGTGGAAGTTAAGACCTTTAAAGACGGTGGGGCAGATGTACCCCATTATAAGAGTTTTACGGAAGACAAACCTATTACAAGGATGGACGCTCCGGAAGAAGTCATAATACCTTTATCACAACACATAGGTGCACCTAATGAGCCTCTTGTTAAAGTTGGGGATAAGGTAGAAGTAGGGCAAAAGATCGGTGAGGTAGATGAATTTATTTCAGCTCCGGTACACGCTAGTATTTCCGGAACAGTGACGGCCATAGAACCTCGTCCTGCCTACACGGGTGGCGAGATAATGAGCATAGTAATCAAGAATGATGGTGGACCTCAAGAATTCGTATCTAAGGAAAAACGTGATCCGGAAAAGATGACAATCGAAGAGTTAAGGGAGGCTATTCGCGATGCCGGTATTGTAGGTATGGGAGGAGCTGCGTTTCCTACTCATGCTAATATCAGTGTTAAGAAGCCAGTTGAATATCTTGCTCTCAATGGTGCCGAATGTGAACCTTTCCTAACATGTGATCATCGTCAGATGTTGGAGCGGCCTCATGAGCTGGTAGAGGGTGCCAGAATTCTTATGCGTTCTATTGAATCAAAGAAATGTCGTATAGGTATAGAGGATAACAAACCTGATGCTATTGAAGCTGTCAGGGAAAAGGCTAGACCTTATGAAGGAATTGATGTAGTTCCGCTCAAAGTAAAATATCCTCAGGGAAATAAAGACCAGCTTATTGAAGCTACTACGGGTAAATACTCAATACGAGGTGTCCGTTCAGCTGATGTAGGTTGTCTCGTTCGTAACGTAGGTACTACAATTGCCTGTTATGATGCTGTTGTACATGGAAAACCTTCTATAGAGAGGGTAGTCACTGTCAGCGGCCCTACAGTACCTAAATGCGGTAATTATATAATAAAAATCGGTACTAAAATAGGTCATGTGCTTAAGGAATGTGGAGTAGAAGATCTAGACGGTTACAAGGTAGTATTAGGCGGACCTATGACCGGTATGGCTGTAGCGGACTTGGAGTCAGGTGTTGTGAAAGGCACCACCGGCATTCTTGTGTTACCGCCTGATATGGTACGGGAAGAGGTTGCATATTCCGACTGTGTACGTTGTGGCAAATGTGTTGACCACTGTCCTATGTTATTGTATCCTAATCAACTGAGCATATATGCTGAAGCGGAAATGTATGATGCTTTAATGGAATGGGATGTTATGGATTGCATGGAATGTGGTATTTGCTCATATATTTGTCCTGCTCAACGTCCTATCGTGCATTTTATTCGTATGGCAAAACCTACTATTAGAAAGATGCAACGTGCGGCGGCAGGAAAATAGATAGAAAAGGAGGAGATACCTGGTGGATAATCAAAAATTAGTTTTTACGCCTGCACCACATTTAAAATCTGATTCAACAGTGACCCAGGCAATGCGGGATGTAATAATTGCTCTTATTCCCGTTAGTTTGGTAGCAATTTACTTTTTTAAGTTTTATGCTGTGTTCATGATAGCTGTTTGTATGGCTACAGCAGCTGTTACTGAGGTGTTTTTCCGTAAGGCTGTAAAAAAAGAACCAACCCTTGGAGATGGCAGTGCTCTTTTAACAGGGCTTTTGGTGGCATTATGCTTTCCCGCTACCGCTAATTGGTGGATGGGGGTATTAGCTACTTTTATAGCCGTAGGAATCGCTAAAGAATTAATGGGTGGATTAGGTTGGAATCGTTTCAACCCGGCTTTATTCGGTAGGGTAGCTGTTATTGTTTTGGCTCCGATTATCATGCTGATAGGAACCAATTTTCTGCTTGTGCCTGCTAATTTCGGTGCGGTAGATGTTGTGACCAGAGCTACTCCGTTAGCTATGTTGAAGCAGGGTATGGAGATGCCAAGTATAATAAAGCTTTTTGTTGCTTACCCTGGCGGAGCCATGTCGGAGGTTTCACCCCTTGCGCTTCTATTAGGGGCTGCATACCTGTTCTATCGTGGTCATATTAAATGGCATATTCCGGTTTCTATTCTGGCTACAGTGGCAGTATTAGCACTTGTAACCGGCCAGAATCCGTTGTATCATCTTTTTACCGGAGGAATGTTTTTAGGTGCCTTCTTTATGGCTACAGATTGGGTTACCTGTCCTATTACTAATAAGGGTAGATTGATTTTCGGTGTTGCTATCGGTGTTTTAATTATGGTTTTCCGTGTAGGGCTTGCGGCTACAGAAGGGGTTGCTTTTTCTATACTAATCATGAATGCTTTTGTTCCCCTAATTGATAGAGTTACAAGACGTATTTCCTACATTGATCCTAAACTTAGAGGGGCAGCAACATCTCGTCAAGAACGTGCAACGGCTAAAAGTTAATAAAAAACAGATCAATTGAAGCAAATAATGTTTTATCTATGATGTGATAAAAACATAAAGTTGTGGTAAAAATATAAAAATTCGGCTCCGAGCCCATTAACCTAAGTATTATAATGATATGGTTTTTAGGCCGATAGGGTGTAGTTGGAAACGATTATGCCTCCCATTGCGGAAAGGAGAAATTTTCAGTGATTTTTTATGAATTGATATGCTCTCCTTATGGTAGAAGATTGAAAGGCAAAAATTCGATACCAAAAGGAGAGCATTTTTATGTTACAGAGCAACTGTTTTATCTTGATGTATGCTTGGTACCATCAGTTCATGAATGATTTTGGCATAATATTTTGGTGATTTCTTATGATGGGGTAAGGAAACAGAATTATCGCGGATGATAGGATGCCCTATGTTATTGACATATAAATCAGAATATGGTACTATATAAAAAATCATATAATAGTAATATCTCCGAACTTAATATTTCTGTAGAAACATATCTATGAAATATAGGTCGTCAGGGTGTAATTAGAAATAGTTGCGCCTCCCATTGTGGAAAGGAGAACGCTGACAATGAAACAAGATAGCTTCACTTACAATGGTGAAGCTTTTTTTGATGAAATTAAAAAGTTAAAGGTAATCAACAAGAATGTGATTTCAATAAGCCCTAGCGGCGAAGAAATTGAATTAAATGTTTCCGGTGGATTATTAGATGAATTATTAGATAAGCACGGTATATCTCAAACAGAGCTTACCGGCATAAGAGTTACTTCAATCGATGGCTATTCAATGGAAATTCCTTCTGAAATACTGAAAAACAGGGAGATAATACTTGCCTATGAGATGGGTGGGGAGCCCTTATTTGAGGAAAGTGGGCCCATAAGAATTGTGATACCGGAAGAAAGGTCTATGTATTGGGTAAGAAATGTATCCACAATTGGAATAGTAGATGGGGAGGAAGCAGCAGCAACTGATGAACAGATAGAAAGAATACTGATATTCGATACAGCTATATCAGATTTGAGCAAACAGGATTATGAATATCATGGAATTCTTGATAAGGCCATTAAAATAAAAGATTTATTAAATAAATTCGTTCCGGGAGGCGAAGGACAGGTTTGTATCAAATCAGCGGATGGACTTCAGAGAAATGAAATAAGGAAAACATTCGAGGATGCTTTTATAAAGATTACCGGTAAGGAAAGTCCTATGTTCATATCTCCGTATTTTTCTAAAGGAATGTCTGTAAAGAGCATATTATGGTTTAGTTCAGAGAAAAATGTTTTCCTAACTATGGATAGGGCATCAGAGATTTATAGCAAATCGACTCAGGAAAATATAGGAGGAGTATCATTAAAAGCGGTACTGGAAGATATAGGTTTAACGCAAGGGGAGACCTATGTATTTACGGCAAGTGATGCATATAGTGTTAAAATATCAAGGGATAATATACACAGGGGCATATTATATAAAGGGGATGACCGGAGTACAAGAGTTGACTTTGAAGGATTAGCTAATAATACTACAGTTAAAAATCTTCTATCGATAGAGATAAAATAATATAACTTGCTGTGCCGGTCAATAGCACGTGATATATTTTACTAAATATAATAGGAATCGATCGGTTTTAATGGTAATGGGGGATGAAGAATTTATAGGTGTATGGCTTAAAAATGTTGTAAAAATTAAAGTTAAATAACTGGAGGGAGCCTGATGTTTAAAAAGTTTATCAGAAAATTTTCTGCATTTCAACTTATTTTAATAGCGTTGATGGCTACCTTGGGCATAGCTACAAAACCCATCATAGTTCCCCTGGTCCATATTATTACAGGACCTTTATATATCCCGGGAGGAGCCATTGCAGGTGGGTTTTATATGATATGGATTGTATTAGGAGTGGGCCTGATCAACAGAATAGGTGTAGCAACTATTATAGCTTCAGTGCAAGCCATAATGATAGTTAGTTTGGGCATATTCGGGACTCATGGCATTATGAGTTTTTTAACCTATATAGTCCCGGGATTAGCAGTAGATATACTTCTTATATTGATAAGATATCGCAATCCAAGCCTGGGGAACCTTTTTCTATGCGGAATGGTGGCAAACTTAAGCGGAACTTTTCTTGTAAACGTAATTTTTTTCAGGTTACCTCTTATACCCCTTATTTTAATTCTCTCCAGTGCCGCTCTGTCCGGAGGGGTAGGGGGTATAATAGCTTATACAATAATTAACAAGTTAGAACAGCAGGGTATCTTGACAAGTCTAATGTTAAGGGGTGAAGCGATTGAATAAATTGAATAAATCTAACAGAAGAAATACAGTTTTACTAATATTTCTGATAGTCATAATTCTCATAGTGGTAGGAATATCTTTTTTTTCTTATTTAAAAGGAGAATCTGAGGTGCGAAATAATAACAAAGATTATAGTGCACAGGATCAGATTATAATTGGAAAAGATCAATTTAATCAAAGATGTGCTAAATATGTTTTGGAGATAGAGTTATAATGGTTTATCCTATAGAAGTTGACAATCTATATTACAGATATGAAGGGAATACCAAAGAGATATTAGAGGGAGTAAACCTTAAGGTAGAAAAAGGGGAAATAGTAGCAATAGTAGGTTCAAGTGGTAGTGGGAAAAGCACATTAATATATAATATATGCGGTATAATTCCCTATATCTATAAAGGGCAGGCAAAAGGACAAGTTAAAATTTGGGGTAAGGATATATTGGACATGAGGTTACCGGAAATATCTACTGAGGTGGGAATAGTATTTCAGGATCCGGATACCCAGTTGTTTTCGCCCACAATCGAAAACGAAATAGCTTTTGGTCCGGAAAATCTATGTGTTGCAAGAGAGGAGATAGGTTTAAGGATTAAGAAAGTGTTAGAATTAGTCAATATGGAAGAGTATAGACTGGAAAATCCTAATAATTTATCGGGGGGACAGAAGCAGCTGATAGCTATAGCTTCTGTTCTTGTTATGAAAACAGAAATATTACTCTTTGACGAAATATTGTCTCAAATAGACGAGGAAGGTAAAATAAAAATCAGAGAAGTCATAATGGGGTTAAAAGAAGAAGGAAAAACAATAATTCTGATAGAGCATGATTTGGATAACCTTCAGGTTGCTGATAGAGTTTTACAGTTAAAGAATGGCAAACTGGAAGAGTTCAAGGATGGTGAAACTATTGAACTCCATAGAGCTTAAAAATGTAAGCTTTGAATATATTAGGGGTAAAGAAATTATAAAAAACATAGATGTGAATATAAATATTAGGGATATAACCTGCATAATAGGCCCTAATGGGGGTGGTAAAACTACGCTGGGTAAACTGATGGTGGGAATATTAAAACCCGACTTGGGTGAGATATATTTACTTGGTGAAAATATAGCTGTCATGTCTCTAGGACAGATTGGTAGGAGGATAGGTTATCTATTTCAAAATCCGGAGAAACAATTTTTTTCTAATACGGTAGAAGATGAAATTAAATTTATTCTTGAGATTAAAAATTTAAATAAAGAGTACATAGAAAAAAAGGTAGAGTCGTTGCTCAATCTATTTCAATTAAACCATGTAAAGGCTTCTTTTCCTCTTAAATTAAGCCAGGGGGAGAAACAATGCCTTGCCTTAGCGGCTATATTAGCTAACGAACCGGAATATTTGATACTTGATGAACCTACCAAAGGACTAGATATGGAACGGCGAAACACATTGGTGCAGACGTTAAAAAATCTTCATAGTAAAGGAATAGGGATGACGGTTATAACTCATGATTATGCCTTTATTAATCAAATTTCTGACCGTGTTTTAAGAATGTACAGGGGTGAAATAGTTGAGGACAAAAGAAATGAATGTTGATCCCAGAACAAAATTGGTAATAGTTCTATGTTTGTCTACACTAGCTATATTTGTTAAAGATATATTATTTTTAAGTGGAATATTGTTAATAACTGTAATAATCTCTTTGATTTTCAAAATAAACATGTTGCAGATTTTTGAAAAAATAAAGAGGCTATTATATGTGTTACTGGCCATTGCAATAGTACAGAGTGTGTTTTCTACAGAGGGCCAAACGTTGATTGGGATAGGTAAATTATCTATTTTGACCACTGTTGGACTTCAAAAAGGCCTAGAATTTATTATCAGAATTATGATAATAATTTTATCTGCAACCATAATTACTACTTCAAATTCAAGAGAAATAGTGCAGGGGCTGGTTCAGTGGAAATTACCATATGAAATTGCCTTTATGGCATCGATTGGCATTAGGTTTTTGCCAATATTAATTGAAGAAATAAAGGATTCTCTAGTCGCAATTCAGCTAAGAGGAGTGGAAATAGAGAAAATACCCTTTAAAAAAAGATTTTATGTATATTCTTATCTTTTTACACCAATCCTTGTAAGTACTATAATAAAGGCACAAAAGTTATCTATATCTATAGAAATGCGTGGCTTTAGGGCATATGAAACTAGGACAAGTTATATAATTTTAAAAATGTCCTATGTTGACTATCTGATCATATTCTCAAGTTTATTATGTTCATCTATATTTATGTATTTATATGTAAGTTGATTTGTTTGAATATTTTTTATAAAAATATCTTTTTGTTAAATATTGAAATTATTTATCTATGATTAAAATTACTGCAAATAAAGGAGGCAAAACTGATGAAGGTTTTATCAGTGATAGGTACAACAAAAACAGGTAAGACTACAACTATAGAAAATATAATAAGAGAACTGAGAAGGAGGAGGTATACAGTAGGTTCTGTTAAAGAGATTCATTTTGAAAAATTTGCTATCGATACAGAAGGGACAAACACGGATAGGCATAAAAAGGCTGGCTCACAATTAGTAACTGCCAGGGGAATTTATGAAACAGATATATTATTTCAGAAAAAATTGAGTATGGATCAATTATTGAGGTTTTATGATCATGATTTTGTAATCTTAGAGGGTGTTACGGATATCAATGCACCAAGGATAATAACTGCTGTTGAGAAGGAAGATATAGAAATGAAATATGATGAATTAACTTTTTGTATATCCGGAGCAATATCTAATACGGGAATTACTGAATATAAAGGGATACCGGTGATCAGTTCTGTGGATAATATAAAAGAATTAGTGGATTTGATAGAAGAAAAAGTATATGATAGGTTACCGGATTTTCCTGCGGAATGTTGCGATGCTTGTGGCTTTACTTGTAGAAAGTTAGGTGCCAGAATATTAAGAGGAGAGGCGAAACACGAGGATTGTAAGATATTAAATACAAAAGTACAACTTCTGGTAGATAATAATAAAATACAGATTGTACCCTTTGTAGAAGATATACTTACAAATGCTGTATTAGGGGTTGTTAAGGAACTGGAGGGATATAAAAAAGGCAAAGAAATAAGAGTGATAATAGATGAAGGATTTAAAGATCCATGTGTTTCGGAGCACTGATAGTGAACCCGGTATTAGACATAGCAGAGACAATTCCTTTGTCTCTGCTGTATCTTTTTAGTAAGGGCGGTAAGGCTCCGCCCCTATTTTGTAATGGTATTAAATATTTTTATGGATGCTTGCAGGTTGTTCCTATTGATAACTATTTTGTTGATTTATAATATTATCATTATTATATTTATTATTGTAATCATCATTTGTTTTTATATCTGTTTCTTCGTCATTTATTGGCCAGTCCGAAAAAAAGTCCTCAAATCCATCTACTAAAGGATTATAGTATTCTGTTGGCATTTCATAGACATAATCCAATGGTGTTATACCTCCGTTTTCAGATGGGTAATACGGTATGGGCCTCTTTACTAAAACTTTCGATTCTGATTGCCAGGACGGAACCAAATCCGTAGCTAATTTACCCGATGGTATGTGGATATCTGCATGCACATGAGTATCACATTTTTTCGTAGGTTCCGTGCCCTTTATAAATATTTCGGTTCTTACAGTACTTCCCCTTGGGTCTAAAGAGCAGTACTCTGAGGGGAGTTTGCCGGAAATGGCACATACATTAACTTTGACTATATCACCCGGCATTTTAAAATCCTTAAAATCAAAACCTTCATGGACCCTCTTCATTATTTTGCCCCATAGGGCGGCCGCAGCCGAACTGCCTGAATCTAAGCTTACAGGCTGATCAGAGCCAATCCATACGGAAGCCGAATAATAGGGTGTATAACCTATAAACCAGGCATCCTTTCGGTCATCTGTCGTGCCTGTTTTTCCGGCCACGGGTATATTACCGATATTAGCTTTTCCTCCCGTGCCCCTGGATGATGTGACAACCCCGCGAAGCATATCGGTTATAATATATGCCACCTGGGGTCTTACTACTTGATGTTGTTCAGGTATATTTTCAAAAATAAGATTATCATGTCTATCGTATATTGAGGTAAATGTAATCGGTTTAGTATATGTTCCGTTATTAGCCAGCACATTAAAGGCGGCATTCATCTCCAACGGACTGACACCTCTTGTCATCCCACCCAGGGCCGTAGATAATGTTTCATCCGTATATTTATTACCGCTTATGATTAAAGGGTTTTCTCTGGTATGAACAGTAGTTATACCCATATTTTCCATATAATCCAGCATAGTGTTTATTGAATTATTTTCATTTCCGGCCAACATGCTTCCCAGTTTAACGGCAATCAAGTTGCTGGAACGTTCTAAGGCCTCACGTAGTGTAATAAGCCCTCTATATCCTCCGCTTAAATATAGATTTCTAGGCCAAGGCGTATTAGGGGTAGATTTATTGAAATAGCCGGGTATGTCATCAACTACACTTGCTGCGGTAAACCCACGATCGATAGCCGGAGTATAAACAGCTATTGGTTTGATGGAGGAACCGGGTTGCCGAGGGCTTAAGGCCCTATTAAATATTTTTTGCCCCGAAATCATACGTCCGCCTATTATAG
>MTBK01163134.1_pt3 | contig 16128 bp, 13 predicted proteins | sample 1535981 | NCBI WGS metagenome assembly MTBK01 (sample SAMN06109225, study PRJNA356200) | anaerobic digester metagenome | isolation source: biogas reactors fed with pig manure or primary and secondary sludge | place: Spain | collected 2016-06-30 | reverse complement strand
AGCTTGCCGGGGGTCATCAGGCGGATGGTCTCCAAAGAGCGTTCCAGCGCGTTAGGGGTGTGCGCGAAGTCAACAATGGCGGTAAAGTTCTGTCCCATGTTGATGACTTCCATACGTCCGGGAACAGGAGGCAAGTTTGAGATGTGTTGCGCCGCTTGCGCGGGGTCCAGCCCGAGACTAAGCACGGTCGCCGCCAGAGCAGCCAGGCTGTTGGACACGTTAAAAATGCCAATCATGGGGCTTGTTACCGGGAAGGACTGCTTGCCGATATGCGCGGTAAAGCGGAGTTGTTCCGGTCGGTTGTCAATTTCGCTTGCCCAGATGTCCGCTTCGTTCAGGCGACTGTATGAAACGAATTTGCCAGGTGCCAGGCGTTTTGTGTACGCGTAATGTTCATCATCTTTGTTCAAGACCGCCAGGCGGGGATTGCCAATGCGTTTACGTGGGGTTTGAGCCAGGGCTTCAACCAGGAGCCCCTTGGCATGCACGTAGGCTTCCAGCGAGCCGTGATAGTCAAGATGCTCGTGGGTGATGTTGGTGATGACGGCAATGTCAATATCAGCGGCGATGACACGTCCTTGTGCCAAACCATGCGAAGTCGTTTCGAGCACGCAATGCGTCATGCCTGCATCGACCATCATGCGCATATAGCGTTGGATATCGGGGGAGTCGGGGGTGGTGACATGGAAGCCGGTATCCAGAGCTTGATCACCGATTAGGGCATTAACTGTCGTAATCATGCCAGCTTTAACGCCAGCTTGAATGAGCAGGTGATGAATCATCGAAGATGTGGTGGTTTTGCCATCGGTACCGGTCACGCCAATCACACGTAACTTGCGAGCGGGAAAATCCAGTAGCGCGGCAGCGATATGTGCCAGAGCGACACGCGGATCGCCTTCAATTTGTAGCCAGGCGATGTTCAATCCTTGTGGTTTGGGCTGTGTGCTGACGATGAGGCGCGCGCCATTTTCGATAGCATTGGGAATGAATTTGCTGCCGTCAAAACTGTCGCCTTTAATAGCGACAAAGGCGTATCCGTTTTTTATTTGGCGCGAGTCCGCGCTAACACCACGCAAAAGGACGCGTGGTATGTCTGAAAGGGGATTAACAGGGATATCACGTAGGATAGTGTGTAAATATTTTGCCATATTATCTTTTTTTCTTTTTCTTTGCTTGTTTGCCTGCCTGGTCGAAATCTTTAGAAGCTAAGATAAAGCCAATCAATAGCGAAGTGCCACCAACTGCTATCAGGATGGGGCCGATGTACTCGGCGAATGATGCTTTGGTTTTTGTTTCGACGACGGGAATGTTTATCTTGAAGTTATGTTGTGGTGAGATGGGGTATATCGTGGGGTCAGTGCGCAAATCGCTTAGACCAAGGCTTACCGTGGCACTGCTGGTTCCCAGGCGTGTGGCTTTAATACGCCAGCTAATGACCGTGGCACTGTCGCTGATGGGTTCCAATTGACGACTCTTGGTGCTTAACACGAGGCGTGTGGGTGAAATAAGCGTGTCAATGGCTACGCCATGTTCCAGGATTTTCTTCATGTTTTTATCGGGCACAAGTTCCAGGCTGATAAGGCTTTCTTCGTTTATGAGAAGTTCTGAGGGATATTGCAGTGTTGCGCTAACATAACCATTACTATTTGCAAGGCGGTCATGAAGTTCTGTTCTTTTAATACGAAATTCTTCCGTGGAGTCTGTGTTGCGGTAAATGATAAGGCCAAAGATAAGCAAACTAATGCCAAGCACGATGAGGATAAGGTAGTAAGGTTTTTTCATTCAATTCACCAAAACAGAATAGATTTGACCTAAAGATGATATCACGGTAAGGGGGATTTTCAAAATATTTTGGAAATGACTGAGTTTTAAAACTTAAAAAGACGTGTTGTTTGTAATCATTCAGATAATTACTCAACTGAATCGCTTGCCCCTTAAGCAGCTTTGGGATAACATTAAGCCATGCCAAAAGAGCCCAAACCCCAGCCTGAAAAATCGCGTGAACGCGAAATATTAAGGCCCGAACAGCGCAAGCAAAAGCGCAAACTCTTCATGGAAGACCTTGGGCAGTTTTTATTATGCATTCTTGGTGGGCTGATTTACGCCGCGGCAATCAATCTCATTGTTTTGCCCAGCGGCTTGTTTATTGGGAATATGACTGGTTTGGCGCAGGTTGTGCAGGACCTGCTGAAGAAATTTTTCTCATTCAATCGTGATATCACAGGTTTGCTGCTTTTCCTTTTCAATTTGCCTTGGTTTATCATCTCCTTCACGTCCATCAACCGCAAATTCTTCTGGAAAACGGTTATTACGGTTGTTTCGATGTTCATCGCAATGACTTTTATCCCCATCGTACAAATTTTACCCGAAACACTTGAGACAATTACTACCACGATTATCGGCGCTGTGATAGCTGGCTTTGGGGCAGGTTTGTGTCTGCAAGCCGGTGGCAGCGGTGGGGGCACGGATATCTTCGGCGTGTACATCAGCATGAAGCGAAAAGAATTTAGTGTGGGACGCATCAATTTAATCATCAGCCTGATTATTTATGCCTATGCTTTCTTTGTGAAAGATATCAGTGTGATGATTTACTCGCTTATCTTCACCTTAATCTATGCCTTTGTGGTCGATTTAACCCACTATCAAAATGTGAAGATTAGTTTGACGATATTCACAAAACAAGAAGGTATTTTGGATATCATTACCAAAGACCTTGGTCGTGGTGCAACCTATTGGCAGGGTAAAGGGGGCTATTCCGGGCAGGATACCTTTGTGATTAATACCGTGGTCTCAAAGTATGAACTTATTCGCCTAAGACGGCATATTCAGGAACTTGACCCCAACGCGTTCATTGTCGAAAACACCGATGTGCACGTGACCGGAAAGTTTTTGTCTAATTTCTTTTAATCAAGATGCGAAACAAAACCCTTGTTGAAATCTGCTGTGGTTCAGCGGAAGATGCTATTGAAGCCTGGCATGGTGGCGCGGACCGTGTGGAATTGTGTTCAGCGCTCTATTTGGGTGGTTTAACGCCATCACTGGGTGCTTTGTTAGAGTTAAAAGCACAAACGGAGATTGAAGTGGCAGCGATGATACGTCCGCGACAGGGTGGATTTTGTTATTCCAAGAGTGATTTTAGGACTGCGTTGAATGATGCCGAATTGATGTTGCAACATGGCGCGGATGCTTTGGTGGTTGGTTTTTTACATGAAGATGGCAGAATCGATTTGGCGCGCACACGGGCAATTGTCGAACTGGCTGATGGTGTGCCGGTGTGTTTTCATCGCGCGATTGATGTCGTGCCCGATTGGCGTGAAGCATTGGACGGATTGATGGGAATTGGTGTGCAACGCCTTTTAAGCAGTGGGCAAGCACCATCCGCTTATCAAGGTCGCTTTGTTTTGCGCGCGATGATAGCGTATGCTGCGGGTCGTCTACAGGTCATGCCTGGCGGGGGAATTCGTGCTGGGAATGTGCATGAGCTTTTAGCAGTAACCGGCGCGCGGGAAATCCACTTGGGCGGTGTTTCTCGTCTGATGCAAGATAATTCCACGCAATACAATTCAGATCTGCGGTTTGGTGACCCCAAAAGTCCGCCGGAAAATGAATATAAACGCGTCAGCCGTGACGCGGTGGCTGAGTTTATCGCTGGCTTGTAATTAGTGCCCTTTATGGGGTGTAATTAGGGGCAGCTTTAATCATCTCAATATCGTGCGGATGATTCTCTACCAGGCTGGCTTGAGTGATTTTGACCAGTTTTGATTTTTCGTAAAGCTCGGTTAAGTTTCCCGCGCCGACGTAACCCATGCCGGAACGCAATCCACCCATTAGCTGGTAAACGACGTCTTTTAAAGCGCCTTTATAAAGCACCGTACCTTCAATGCCTTCGGGAACGAACTTTTTGCTCTCAGCCTGGAAGTAGCGATCGGCACTGCCACTATCCATCGCGCCCAAAGAGCCCATGCCTCGATAGCTTTTGTAGTCTTTTCCGTTCACGCGAATGACCTGACCGGGACTTTCGTCCGTTCCGGCGAAAAGCGAACCCAACATGACCGCGTTCGCGCCAACTGCCAGAGCTTTGGTAATATCGCCAGAAAGGCGAATGCCGCCATCGGCGATGATGGGCACATCACGTTCGCGGGCAACACGCGCGCATTCCATTATGGCGGTGATTTGGGGCACGCCGATACCAGTAACCACCCGTGTGGTGCAAATAGAACCGGGCCCAATACCTACCTTGATTACATCCGCGCCAGCCTCAATGAGTGCCAGAGTGCCTTCTGCGGTGGCAACGTTGCCAGCGATGAGCGCCAGGCCTGGAAAGACCTCTTTGATTTTGCGCACAGTATCCAATACGCCTTTGGAATGGCCATGGGCGGTATCCACGGTGATGATATCCACGCCGGCTTCAACCAGGGCGCTGACCCGTTCAAGTACGTCCTGGGTCACGCCAACTGCCGCGCCGACCAAAAGTCCTTCAGATTTCACGCTGGCAACCTGAGCGGCTTGAGCTTCAATGCTCATGTTCTTATGGATAATCCCCAAGCCGCCTTCCAGAGCGATGGCGCGTGCCATGGCTGCTTCGGTGACAGTGTCCATGCCGGCGCTAATCAGTGGAATGCCAAGGCGGATGTTTTTGGTGAGTTGAACATGAATGTCTACGTCACGGGGCAGAACTTCGGAGTATCCGGGAAGAATAAGAACGTCATCAAAAGTCAATCCATCAGATATAGTTTTCATCGCAAATCCTTTGTATTTAGTCTCTAAATCTGCCTAAATCCTACCATAAAAGGAGGAATACGCGCACGGAATGAGAGCGAATAAATGCACATTGGCACGAGTATGCTTTACATGCGTGTTATCATAAACTTAGTCAATAATGAATATGAATAAAGGAGAAACGATGGAATTTTTTGAAGTGATTCAACGACGAAGATCAAGCCGCCAATATACCGGCGAAGCTGTGAGTAAAGAAACTCTTGAAAAGATTTTGGATGCGGCTATGGCATCGCCAGTTGCCCGCGCGCGTTATGAGGATATGCATCTTACGGTCGTTACTGACAAATCTTTGTTAGATGCGATTGGTGAGAACACCCGCCAGAAAACCGGTCGGGATGGCGACCCGCTCTACGGTGCGCCTTTGATGGTGCTGATTTCGGTTAGACCTGCCGGCGATGCGCCACAGAATAATGAGTTTTCGAGCGCGGCGATGATCGCGCATAATATGGCGCTTACAGCGACGGCTTTAGGACTGGGCAGTTGCGATATTTGGGGCGCGATTGCTTTGGCAAATCAGAACCCTGAGCTCGTGGCGCGTTTTGGACTGCCAGAAAGATTTGTGGCGACATGCGCGGTGGTTATTGGCGCGACGAATGAGCCTATGCCTGTGCGTGAAATTGACAGGCAAAAGATCGCGACACGCTTTATTGAATAAAGGAATTCTTAAATACACGAAAAGGTGTGCTCAGCGATGACGCTGGCACAAGCTGAGTGGCAAAGCTTAAGCTGGTCTAAGCGAGCTTAGGGTAATGTGGGCTCGAATTCCAATAAAAACACACTGCCATCCTTGCCACTTTGGTTGATGCTGAAATAGCGCCTAATGCCAGTTTCATCTACAAATGATATGCCCCGGTTGGGAATCGAGCCTATAAATTCCATGCCGATGACCAAAGGGCGCTCGGGTCGCAGTTCGCTCATGCTGTAGAGTTCTTCAACAATATCAAAATAGCACGTGTCATCTACACAATCAGTGAGCAAAACCTCAAGATATTTGAAATCTTTCACAGTATTGCTTACCGTGAAAACGATCCTGGTTTGCGCCTCGGAAAGATCGATAATGACCTCATCATAGCTGTTTGTATTGGCGAGGAGATCGTCGCTGGCGTAATCTACAGTTACGATAGCATCAACCGGGTGAGTGATGTCTATAGAGCTTTTTGGAAACCCATGTTCTTCTTTCCACTGAGGATATTCTGCAAAAGGAATGAGTTCAATGGGTACAGGCTCACTTGCTAGTTCCTTTTTCTTTTCTACGATTTCTTCTTCGCTTATTTCCACTGAAATAGACTTGTCATCCTTACAAATGGTGTTGTAGTAATATCCGATTTCAGTTAACGACTCGTCTTTTTCATAAGAAAAGAAGAAATGTTCGCAGTTCAACTTCAAGCCATCTGATGAAAGTTTGTAAATCCCACTGACTTGATATATGGCGCCGTTTGAACCATATTGGTAAAACCTGCCATCACCATGATAAAAGTGAGCATTTCGGTACCAGCCCGAAAAGGTTAACACGGGTTCGTTGTCTTGCAGAGTAAATACAGCATAAATGGGGGCGATGAGCTTGTTAGGTTCTGTGTCTACAACAATTTCACCGATAATTAATTCAGGCAGCCCGTCTCCGCTTAAGTCGATGATGGCAAATCCTGTGCTTTCAAGTGCTTCATCCGTTGACCTAAAACTTGCTTGTTCCGCGATACCCACAGTACCATATTTATGATCGATGTCAGTGTTGCCAGTGACAATGAACTGGTAAAAGTATTCAAGGGTATCGAGGTAAGCTCTCGCCGCGTCAATTGCGGGCTCTTCGGGCGTGGCGGTGGGTTCTGGCTCGGGCAGAACTGTTGGAGTTTGTGTGGCAGATTCCGTTTCAAGCGCTGAGCTTTCTTTTGCCTGTTGGTCGGGCGATTTGAGCCTGTTTAAGCTGTCCTTAATGAGGTTACAAGCCGTAAAAGAGAACAATAAAAGTCCGGATAATAAAATAGAAAAACCTTTTCTCATCTTCATCACACTGCTTTCGTTATATTGGTCGCAACTAATTCAGCTAAAAGGCTAATCTGGTATTAGCCTTTTAGCTCTGTGTTGGTGTTAAATCATGCTATGGCAAGTTTGCCAAAGCTTCCAGAACGGGCTGCCAATTCGGGTGAAACTCAAGCGCTTTATTAAAATAGTCGCGCGCGTTATCGTATTGTTGTAAAGCTGCTGATGCCATGCCTGCCCAGTAGTAGGTTTCGGGCAAAGCTTTTGGATCACGGCTGTTATTGAGCGTTTGTTGCGCAAGGGCTAAAGTGTCCTGATAACGACCAGAATGATAGTAAGCTTGGTATGGGCCAATTTGGTACCAGGTCATGCGCCATGGTCGCGCTCCCATATCCAGTTGCCCATACACACCAAAGGCCTGGTCAAAAGCCTGGGCGGCTGATACATAATCGCCCATTTCTACCAAGAGCTGACCTTTGCTATAGTATGCAAAGAAAAGTTCCCGATCTGTTTCAAAGGGAATGCGTTCTTCAACGGCGGCAAGGCTGAGCCTTAAATTCTCAGTGGTATCTGCGTGAACGCCAATGCGTTCCAGCACATCCTGCTCACGGTCTGCTGGGAAGATGACAATATAAATGCCGTCAAAATGACGCCAATCTATCATCAGCTCATCATAGTTTAGCGTTATCGTGCCCAAAAGTGTATCGTTGCTGACCACGGTTTGAGTTGTATCATCATAGGCGTGGATAATACTGTAATGTCCCATCCATCCATCGTCCGGATCAGTGTGTCCGCGTTCCAATAAAACCGGATAGCCACCCGAAACCAAAGCTTTGATGATTTGCATATCGCCACCATAACGCAAAATGGCGTGGAGATTATTGATGCTGCTATTCACATAATCGCGCATTTCCGAAAGCATCACGTTACGGTCATGCTCGTGAGTGCGCAATGCCAATCGCATCTCTTCCTGGTTAGTAGCCCAGTTCCAAAAGTTGAGGTTCATGGACACATTAGCGGGACCACAGTTATTAAAAGTTTGATACTCGATGCCCATGCCAGAAATGGCATAAGATGCGGGCACGGGATAGGGCGTGGGTGTCGCGCTTGGTTCTGGCATAGCGGTGGGCTCAGAACTAATTTCAGTTGTTGTCGTATCTGTCTCAAGTTGCTCTTCTGTGGCAACTGGCGCGCCAGCAGTTTGGGTTTTGTTGATAATGGCTTCAATCGTGCCCTGTTGGCTGGGATTAAAAACTGCAGCAGAGGGTGGATTGAACTTGTAATAAATTTTAGAGTAAAGGCTATCAACCCGATGCCGGATGGGTGGCAATTGGTAGGCGATTAAGCCAAGAATGACGATGCCCGCCAGGATGCCTAAGTAAATCCAGGGTTTTCGCCAAATACTTTTGGTTTTTAATTGATTATTTAATGCTTCTTTTGCTTCTGTCATAACTTATCTCGTGTCTTTAGGGTATTAAGGCTCAACGCCAAGTGCTTTGAGTTCTGCCAGGGCGGGTTCCCAGCCTGGGTGATATTGCAAAGCGCGTTTGAGCTCAAAAGTGGCAGTGCCAATGTTTCCTTTTTTAATTTGCGCGCGGGCGCTCCATAAAAAGGTTTCTGGAAGAGCTGGTTCTGAGGCATCTGTCACTGTTTTGTAAGCCAGACTGACGACGTCATCATAGCGTCCGGTGTAATAGTAAGCCTCATAAGGACCTACCTGATACCAGAGCATACGCCAGGGACGGTCATCAAGTGGCAGCCAGCCATAAACAGCGAAGGCCTCGTCAAAGGCTTTAGCGGCTTCAACATAATCCTTCTTCATGACCAGGAGCTCACCCAAGGTGTACCAAATAAAGTATTGCTCATGTCGCTCTGAGTTCTCTAATTTTGTGCGGAATTTATCAAGTGTGTAGTCCAGATTATAGGCTGGGTCGGCTTGCTCACCCAAAAGGGATAGGATTTTGGCTTCATCTTCTGGTTCAAAAATAAGCAAATAAGTGCCTGCGAACTCATCCCAATCAGATTGCAAACGTTCGTAATTGACCCAAATATAACCGTTGAATGTGTCTGGGATATGCACAGCACCACGTTCGTCATCGTATGCGTCAATGACGCCATAATGTCCCATCCAGCCACCTTCCCGCTGAGAATCGCGGTTGATGTAACCCCGCTCGATTAAGACAGGAAAACCAGCCGCAACAAATTTTTTCAGCAATTCCAAATCGCCACCATAGCGTATCAGCGCGTTGAGCTCAGTATGATTTTGGATGTAATACAACATTTCATGCGGTGTTACATTGAGATCCGCTAAAGTGGGTTTGATGACCTTTTCAATGTCAATCGGCTCACCTTCCCAGCCCCAATAGCGCAGTGCCAGGGCGAGGTTGGTCGGGCCACAAGAATTGAAACGCTGATACTCTTGCACGATACCTTCCAGGCTGACCTGGGCGGGAATTTCGGTTGGTGTGGGGGTCGCGCTTGGCTCCACCGGAATGAGCGTTTCAGTTGCCTGGGCTGGTTCTGCTGTGGCGGTGGGTTCCGGGCTTGGCGTTGCTGTGGGTGCCATGGCAGTGAGTGTGGCAATAACGCCGGCATCCATGGTTGTGTTCACCGATGGGTCAAAAGTTGTCTTAGACGGGGGCTTAAAGAAGTAGACAATGCGCGCTTTGTAGATGGTTATATACGGGTAGACTTTGCGTTTAATTGCGGGCACCTGATAAAGCGCAATGCCAACGATCACCAACACAACGATTATTGACAAAATGATGAGCGTAATCCTTCCGCCCTTGCTTATTTTTTTTCGGGGTTTCTCTTTTTCTTCCATACAGCAACGATTATATCCCAGTCAACCTTTTCTCGCATTGTGCGAATGTCACATTTTATAAGCAAATTGTATTTTACACACTATTAGCGTTTCATCATAAATCAATTATTTGCTGTTCAAGTAAGCCAAAAATATGGTACTATAGAGCCTTGTAAAAGGAGTTTAGAAAGATATGCCTTTATATGCCTATAAATGCGATGCCTGTGGACATGAGTTTGATAAATTTCAACATTTTGTTGATGATCCGCTCACCGTTTGTCCTGTTTGTATGGAAGAAACCTTGCGTAAGGTCTTTTCTCCGGTAGGGATTGTATTTAAAGGCAAAGGTTTTTACGCGACCGATCATCGTTCACCGAGTGGCACAAGCTCAAGTAATTCCAGTAAATCAAACAGCAATTCTTCCAGTAATGCTTCAAGCGATCCCGCGCCGGTGAGTTCAGGTACGAGTTCTGAAAATTCAAGCGCAAAATCAGACTAAAACACTAAAAAACCAGCACTTTTTCGCATCATTAAACAGGCATGCCTGCTGTATCAAAATTGCTTTAATATAGAAATGTAAATAAAACTTTAAATACTGACTGGATTTAACGCAAATTGTAAAATATAGTTTACAATCATCTGGACTACATAGAAGGTGCAGACATTGGAAACTCTACAATCGCTTTTATCTAATCCCGCCCTCATCATTACAACCATCCTTACTATAGGTGTCATATTAGTTAACGGTTGGACCGACGCTCCCAACGCTATTGCTACCGCTATTGGCACGCGCGCCATGAAACCGCGCAACGCGATTATTATGGCTGCTGTGTTCAATTTTCTGGGCGTATTTGTGATGACCATGATTAACACCAACGTGGTGGTTACCATATCCAACATGGTCGACTTTGGCGGTGACCCGCATGCCGCGTCTGTTGCCTTGATGGGTGCCTTGGCTTCCATTGTCATTTGGGCGACGGCTGCCTGGTATTTTGGCATCCCCACCAGCGAAAGTCACGCGCTTATTGCTGGTTTAACTGGTTCCGCGGTTGCTTTTCAGGGTAGTTTCGCTGGTGTAAATGGTGCTGAATGGATAAAGGTCATCGCTGGCTTACTAATTTCAACTGTTATGGGCTTTGGCTTGGGTTGGGGCATTAGCAAACTTATTGAAGCGCTCTTTAAGAATGTTGATCGCCGCAAAACAACAGGCTTCTTCCGTAATTTACAAATTAGTGGCGCGGCATCAATGGCTTTCATGCATGGCGCGCAAGACGGGCAAAAGTTCATGGGTGTGTTTTTGATTGGTGTTTACCTGAGTCAGGGTAAAGCCGTTCCGCCCTCGTTCACAATCCCTTTTTGGATGATAATCGTTACTTCTATCATCATGGCAGTGGGCACCTCGATTGGCGGACAACGCATCATCAAAGCGGTTGGGCTGGATATGGTCAAATTAGAAACTTACCAGGGCGCCAGTGCTGATATTGCCGCTTCAATCTCCCTCTTGTTTGCTTCCTTGTTTAAAGGCATGCCAGTTTCCACCACACACACTAAAACAACCGCCATCATGGGGGTTGGTGCGTCAAGGCGTGTTCGGTCGGTGAATTGGGCGATTGTTAAAGAAATGGTTTTGGCCTGGGTGCTTACTTTCCCTGGCTGTGGCTTATTGGGCTATTTAGTTACAAAGTTACTCATGCTTATCTTAGTTTAGTGCAAAGGAATTACATGGCAAAAAAAGACAACAATTACTTCAAGATGTTTATTGATATAGCTGCAGATGCAATTACTGCTGCAACGCACCTAAAAGAAACAATTAACCACTACGATCCTGAAAAAATTCATGAGCAAATGCTTGCGATGCACGAAGTTGAACACGCTGCGGATATCAAAAAGCATGAGATGATGGAAAAGCTGATAGCAGAGTTTATCACACCGATTGAACGTGAAGACATCATCACTTTGTCCTGGGCGCTGGACGACGTGTTGGACTATATTGAGGAAATCTATCAGATTCTGTTTATGCACAATGTAAGAAGCATGCGCGAAGAAGCGCTTGTTTTTGGGGAATTAATTTATCAAAGTGCAGTTGCTCTAAAAACGTGCTTTGATGAGTTTGAAAACTTCAAGCGCTCAAAGATTTTATCTAAACATCTCATTAAAGTGAACTCAATTGAAGAGAAGGCTGACAAACTTTATATTGAAGCTGTGCGTCGATTACATCTTGACGAGTTAGATCCATCAAAAATTCATACCTGGTCGGTTCTCTTCCTGCAACTTGAACGCACCATTGACCGCATCGAGCAGGTAGCTGATACGATTGAATTAGTCAAAATGAAGAATTCCTAAACTTATCTTTGTTTTGTCAAGGCCCTCTGTGATTAGAGGGTCTTTTTAATGCAGCAGATCCTCATGAAAGTGGTGCGTGTTATATTTTATAGACCGCAGAAAAATGGGCAAATAATTGACGCAAGCTCTTCTCCATGATATTATTTTGTTCACCTTGCCCCCATCGTCTAGCGGCCTAGGACGTGGCCCTCTCAAGGCCAAAACCGGGATTCGAATTCCCGTGGGGGCACCATGTTCAAGTGGAGAGCGTAACTAATGCTCCCCATTTTTGTTAAGTAAATGTGAGAAAAATGAACAAATACCCCCGTTATCGCATTCGTCGTACCATTCTTAATGGTATTGGCAAAGGTCTACTAAGCCTTTTAACAGACGTGAACATTGAAGGCGTTGAAAACATTCCCAAAACAGGCCCTGTAATACTTGCTGGCAATCATGTCGAAAGTCTTGAATCTGCTTTTCAGATGTTTTATACAAAACGTATCGTTGAACCTATTGGTGCCGGTGATATTCCCTTTGACAAAGGGTTGGATAAATTTGTCCATCTTTATGGCTTTATTGCTATTGACCGAGGAACTGTTGACCGAGCTGCCCTGCGCGAAGCACAATCTGTGCTGGAACAGGGTGCTGCTTTGGGCATTTTCCCGGAGGGTGGCACCTGGCGACCTGCCAAGATGCCCGCGCAAATCGGTGTGGCTTTGCTTAGCGAACGCGGAAAGTCTCCTGTTGTGCCGATTGGCTATAGTGGCTTTATAGGTGCCATCAAGGCTGCTTTGAACTTTAAACGCCCAAAACTAACGATGCGCATAGGCAAACCTATCCCAGCTTTGGTCATTGACCCAAATGGCGCGCCTGTTAAAGAACAAATGCAAGCTTACGCGGATAAGGTTATGGGTGAAGTGCACGCGCTCCTGGACGAAGCGGAACACAATATCATGCCCGAACGCGAAAGCTTTCAGCTTAGCATTTACCGTGAAAAAGAAGGTCAAAAAAATCAGGACTTAGAGCCCATTCAGAATGGTGAAGCATTTGTAAGTTTAGTTAATACAAAAGTCATTCTTGATACACTCCATATTAGTCTAAAATTACCAACCCAGCCCTTTTACCCAGGACAGGAAAACATTTCAGCTAGCAGCTTCATTGAAGCCATCAATGCGACCTTAGCGTATCTCAAGGAAAAGCCTGCGTTTTTCACCTATCGTATGGGGCAGGAAATGGGCGAGCAAATACATGGAGTTTTGGAGCAGCTAAAACAATTGGTCATTGAAAGCAAAGAGCTGGGGCAGGAACTTATTCTGGATGGCTATGTTGAATCTTTTTATCTGAATGGCGAAGAACGCCAAACGCATCATGTTTTTAGGATTTTGGCTGATTAACCAGCGAGCATCTTACTAAACAGCGAAAAGAACTACGCGGGCTTCGGCCCGCTTTTTTTAATATCTTTCACGTTCAATTGCACGTTGCGCATGCCCATATATTCATTGATTTCAATCGTGTAGGCGATATCGATGTAGTCCGGCATATCGCTTACCCAATGACCTTGCCTGAAAGCAATCGCGTCAAATTCTTGTTGCCCATCACGCACATTAAACTTTAAATGCGCGCCATTCCCCACCGTGCGCACCCGCAACGCCTGGCAGTGATGACTACTGAAGAGCGCGTCTGGGTTTTTGTGTCCTGTTGGCTCCAACTGCGCCACATCGTTGAGAATACCCGGGATATGTTCAGGTTTCAGGCGGGCAAGGTCGATATCATAATCAATACGCAAAACGGGCAAAAGCGTCATGCCTGCCAGCTTTTTTGACGCGACCTGGTTGATACGCTCAACAAAAGCGTCTACATTCTCCGGTTTGAGTGTGAGGCCGGCTGCCATGGCATGTCCACCATGGCGTTCGAGTAAATCCTCGCATTCTTTGAGAGCTTCGTGAATATTGAATTCCTCAATAGAGCGAGCTGAAGCAACAATTTTATCGTTTTCAATATGCCCAACAATAGCGGGTTTGTAGAGCGCTTCAACGATTCTTCCCGCCGCCAGGCCAACCAGGCCCTGGTTAAAGTCTTCGGATGCCACAAAGATAACTTTCAGGTCTTCATCTGAACTCAGTGCTTCCTGAACCGCGATTTCTTCAATTTCGTTGAGCAGGTTTTTGCGTTCCTGGTTTTTGTTATCCAGATCCTGGGCAAGGCGTGCTGCCTCAAACAGCTCTTGTGTCACCAAAAGCTTGAATGCCGCGGTGGCTGAGTCCATCCTGCCTGCCGCGTTCAAGCGTGGGCCAATGCCAAATCCTAAATGACCGGCATTGAGTTGGTCGAGCTTAATCCCTGCCACCTGGCTAAGCGAAAACACTCCCTGGCGCGGGTGCATGCGCATGAGTGCCATGCCGCGTTTTACCAGCGAGCGGTTCTCACCGGTTAATTCAGCCACATCCACCACAGTGCCAATGGCGACCAAATCAAGCCACTGGTCGGGGTCAATATTCGGGTTCGGATATCGTTGCAGATAAGCCACAAGCAACTTCCAGGCGATGCCCACACCTGCCAACTCTTTATATGGATAAGGATCGCCAGGTCGGTGGGGATTGATAATCGCCGCGGCATCGGGCAGAACTTCGGGAACCTGATGATGGTCAGTGACGATAACGCGCATACCCAGCGCGTTGGCATGGGCTACCTCGGCAACAGAACCGATACCGCAGTCTACGGTAATGATGAGCTGAATGTCCTCTGAGGCTAATTGTTCGATGGCATCAAGATTCAAACCGTAACCTTCGTCAAAACGATTAGGGATGTAAACACGCGCGTTAATGCCCATTTGCGCCAGAAACTCATAAAGGATGGCTGAGGAAGTTACCCCATCAGCGTCATAGTCGCCATAAACAGCAATCTTGCTGCCATTTTCAACCGCCGCGTGCAAAACTTCAACAGCTTCTTTCATCCCCAGCATCTGAAAAGGATCAGGGTTGGTGGGGGAATTTCCCGAAACATAAGCCAAAGCTGCTTCATTGGTCTCAATACCCCGGTTGTAAAGCAGCTGGCGCAAGAAGGGTGAAACTTCGCTCATCTGCCGATTAATATCGGGGGGAATGAGCGGTGAAGTAATCCATCTTTTGGCTAATTGGGGTGGTCGCTTGGGCATTGTGTCATCCTGTTTTTCCTTTATTCTACCTTTTAATGGTTTCTTTTCCATGCTTAGAACAAACTTAAGCGGTCCCGAAAACAAAAATCCAGTATGAGCTGGATTTTGATGGATGTTTAGAAGTCGGTGGGCTTACTTCTGGTCAGCGGTCTTCGCTTTGCCAGGTTTGGCTACTTTGCGACGTTTCACCATTGGTTTTGTGTCTGGCAGGGTGCTTGCCTCGCGCTTCTTGGATGTTAGCAATGCTTGTAAATGCGCCAATGCCACCGGATCATACACGAACGCGTTACAGACATCACACGCCCAAGCGGGAAAAGCCGGCAAGGTTAACGGTTTATTGCCGTGCATAAGCACCAGACTTCTGGTGTTTCTGGAGATGCGTCCTACATAACAATTGGGGCAAATCTCTGGGTTTTCGGACTGGTTTCTATCCATCGCTATCATTATATCAATGTCTGATTATAACTGTTAGGGCTCTAAGTTCCAGGTGCAAAATCAACACTCAACCCGGGACGCGCGCTGTTTTCAATGATGTCTGGTCCGGTAAGCAGTTTAATTTCGCTTAACGGCCAATAAATGAACAGCGCTTTACCAACTACCCAATCCATATCCACAAAACCCCAGCTATGAGAATCATCAGATTGATTGCGATTATCACCCAGAACGAAAAGTTTGCCGTTTGGTACTGTCTCGGTTAGGGTGTATCGCGGCATTTCTTTGATATAGGGTTCGGTTAGCGGTGTGTCATTCACGATTACCACACCCCCGCTAATCTCAATATGATCACCCGGCAAACCGATGACGCGCTTGATGTAATCCTGATCTTCTATACCAGCGTGATGAAAAACGATGATGTCGCCACGTTTGGGTTCCCCCCATTTGTATGCCATTTTATTAACCAATAGTAAATAGCCCTGTTTAAGCGTTGGCTGCATACTCACATTAAAGACCTTTACGCGCGAGGTCAATGTATTCAATACCAAAAAAATCAAAGCTGCCAAAACGATAGTTTGAATCAGGTCTTTCCAAAAACCTTTCTTTTTCTCTTCTTCGCTTTGGGCAGACTCACTGTCATGCGGTTTTGTTTCGTTTT
>MTBK01261892.1_pt1 | contig 16129 bp, 13 predicted proteins | sample 1535981 | NCBI WGS metagenome assembly MTBK01 (sample SAMN06109225, study PRJNA356200) | anaerobic digester metagenome | isolation source: biogas reactors fed with pig manure or primary and secondary sludge | place: Spain | collected 2016-06-30 | reverse complement strand
CAGGTGATCGGATCTTCGCTCCATCTTATGCTCTTTGCCTGCCGGAGGTTAAGCTCACCCGCCCGCCCGGAAAGGCCCCCTTTAGGGGGGAAAAAAGGTTGTTGGGGCGGGAGTGAAAATGGGACGGGACGAGGCCTTTTTTGCCCCCGCTGCGGGGCCGGTTTTCCTTGCTCTTTATTTTGGAATATGCTATGATCCAGTTGCACAAAGGCCCTGCTGTGTTCGTGTTTACCGATAAAGTTTTGAGCTAACACTTGATTCAAGGGAGCCTGGCCTTTAGCTGTGGCGTAGCAGCCTCCTCCGAGGGGACCTACAAAGCAGTTAAGAGGGCACCCACCTTTAGGGGGAACAAGTTCAAAACCTGACGGTCCACGGCATAGCGGGGTTTTTTACGGGAAAGGAGGGGTAAGCAATGTCTCTGTTGATTCCGGAAATTGCGGCCCGGATCAGGCGGGGTCTGGAGGAGGGGGTGCACCCGGGAGATCTGCTTGAGCTGCTCCACCGGCTCGACGACAGTGAGAAGGAGAGCCTGTTGGCGCTTCTCTCCGACGGCGAGGTGGCAGTGTTGCTTCAGGAGATGGAGCTGTTTGAGCAGGTGTCCCTTTTTCGCCTTCTTCACCATCCCCGCGCTCCCGCTGTGCTCAAGGCGATGGCTTCGGACGACGCCGTCGACCTGCTGGGGGAGCTTCCCCCGAAAGAGACGGCGGCGCTCTTGCCGCTCATCGATGAGGATACCGCCAGATTCAGCGGGCTGCTGAAGTATCCCGAAGAGAGCGCCGGCGGGATCATGACCACGGAGTATATCTCCCTTCCGGCGGATCTGCCCGTGGAGGAGGCCATCGCCCGGCTGCGGGAGATCGCCCCGCAGGCGGAGACGATCTACTATGTCTTCGTTGTCGATGCGGAGAACCGCCTCACCGGCGTGCTCTCCCTGCGCGATCTCATCGCCGCCCCCGACGGAACCCCCCTGAAGGAGATCATGCGCCACAGCGTCATCAGCGTGAGCGCGGCGGTGGATCAGGAGGAGGTCGCCCGGGTGGTGGCCAAGTACGATCTCCTGGCGGTGCCCGTCACCGACGAGAGCAACCATCTGCTGGGAATTATCACCTTTGACGACATCATGGATGTCCTCGAGCAGGAGGCGACGGAGGATATCTACCGCCTCGCCGGCGCCGGCGAGGTCAGCGGGGTGGAGCTGATGGAAGCGCCGGCCCACCAAGTGGCCTGGCACCGCACCCCCTGGCTTCTGCTGAGCATGCTCGGGGGGATCATGGCCGGCTATATCATGAGCGTTTATGAAAGCACCCTGGAATCGATTCTCGTCCTGGCCTTTTTTGTTCCCGTGATCATGGATATGGGCGGCAACGTCAGCACGCAGTCGTCGACGATCTTTGTGCGGGGGCTCGCCACCGGCGAGATCAAGGGGAAAGATATCTGGCGCTTTCTCTTTCGCGAGGTGAAGGTCGGCCTGATCATGGGAGTTCTCTTCGGTCTTCTCGTCGCTGTATCGGCGCTGCTCTGGCGGGGCAACCCGGCCCTCGGGCTCGTCGTCGGCAGCTCCATGATCGCCACGGTCTCCCTGGCCACGATCATCGGCACCCTCGTGCCGATGTTCTTCCACCGGCTGAAGATCGACCCGGCGATCACCTCGGGGCCTTTGGTGACGACGATCAAGGATATCACCGGGCTGCTGATCTATTTCTGGATGGCGACTCTCTTTCTCGATTATCTGTGCTGAGACGCCATCCGGCGACAGGTTGCCGGATTAATTCCGGGGATGTCGTTTTCGGCTGTAGCGAATATTTTTATCCTGCTCGAAAGGAGCGATCGGGTGCGGATAATGGCGAAACAGCTCGCTTCGCCGCCGCGGTATCAGCGGGGAATCTACAATAAAAAACAGGGTTCCCGAAAATAATTTGCAATAATATGTAACTCGTTACAAATTATAGTGATAAGAGGAAAGCTTTTTCCTCTTTTTTTTTATTTTAAGCTTTTCCCAGGCAGGAGATCGGAAAAGTGGCGCGAATTGATTGTTAAGTGGTGGATAGTGGGGCAAAGTGGGGCGGAAGTGGAGGGGATGGACCATCTTTACCGGTGAATATCAGCACACTCTCGATCAGAAGGGCCGGGTGATCATTCCCGCCAGGCTCCGGGAAGGGCTGGGGGACTCTTTTATCATCACCCGCGGCCTCGACGGGTGCATTTTTGTCTACCACCGCGATGAATGGAGCAGGATCGAGCAGAAGGTGAAGGAGCTTCCTCTCACCAGAAGCGATGCCCGCGCCTTCGTCCGCTATCTCTTTTCCGGCGCCGCCGAAGTGGAGATCGACCGGCAGGGCCGGGTGCTGATTCCCCAGGGGCTGCGCGACTACGCCGCCATTGAAAAAGAGGTCATGATCATCGGCGTCTCCAACCGGGTGGAGGTATGGAGCGAAGAGGCCTGGAGAAAATATACCAGCGCAGATAATCTTGATTTTGAGGCTGCCGCAGAGAAGCTGGCGGATCTCCTCTTCTGATGGGGGGAGCAAAGATGATCGAAGAACATATCCCGGTAATGCGACAAGAGGTGCTCTTCTATCTGAACTGTCATCAAAGCGGTATCTATGTGGATGCCACTTTGGGCGACGGCGGACATGCCGCCGCCATCTGCGAGCTGCTGGGGCCGGCGGGACTGCTCATCGGGCTGGACTGGGACGGTGAGGCGCTCGAGCGGGCGGCGCAGCGGCTGGCGGCCCATGAAGGAAAGTTTGTGTTGCTGCGGCGCAGCTATACCGAGCTCGACGCAGTCTTGAGGGAGCAGAAGATAGCCCGGGTGGACGGGATCCTCCTCGATCTGGGGCTCTCGACCCTGCAGCTGGGCGATCCCTCCCGCGGTTTTTCTTACCGCCAGCACGAGGAGCTCGATATGCGGATGGACCGGCGGCTGAAGATCGGCGCCGCCGAGATGGTCAACCGCCTGCCGGAGGCGGAGCTCTCCCGGCTGATCTATCGCTACGGGGAGGAGCGCTGGGCCCGGCGTATCGCCGGGCATATCAAGCAACACCGCGACCGGTGCGGCCCCATCCGGAGCGGGGCCGAGCTCGCCGAGGTGGTCAAGGGCGCCATCCCGGCGGCGGCGCGGCGCAAGGGCGGTCATCCCGCCCGGCGCACGTTCCAGGCTCTGCGCATCGCCGTCAACAGCGAGCTGGAAAATGTGCGGACAGTGCTGCCGCTGGCGACAGCCCATCTTGCTCTGGGGGGACGGCTCTGTGTCCTCGCCTATCACTCTCTGGAGGACCGCATCGTGAAGCGGTTTTTCCGGGAAAACTCCCGGCGCTGCAGCTGCCCGCCGGCAGTCCCCTGCACCTGCGGGGGCGACGGCGAGCTGCTCCTGCTGACCCGCAAAGCGGTGCGCCCCTCTGCGGAAGAGGTGTCCGGCAATGCCCGCGCCCGCAGCGCCCTGCTGCGCGCGGCGGAAAGAAGCGTTCTAAGAGAAGAAGAAGGTGCATAACGTGTTACAGGCCAGAAAAATTGCGACAGCTCCCCGGCCGGTTCCGGAGCCGCCTTCCTTAGCGGCGGCTGAGCTGCACGCCAACAAAAAGGATCGTCGTTCGAAAAGGGTGCTCTTCCTTCTGGTGCTCGCCTCTTTTCTTCTCGGTCTGGTGATCATTGCCCAGTACTCCTCCATTGTTACTTTGAACTACCGGCTTTCCCGGGCGGAGACGAGGATGGCAGCGCTCGATGAAGAGTACCGCGAGCTGGAGCAGCAGGCGGCCCGGCTGAATTCCCTTTCGCGCATTGAATCGGTTGCCCGCGGGGATCTGGGTATGCGCGAACCGGAGAGCGGCCAGCTGATGGTGCTGACGGCGGTTCGGAACAAAGGTTTGTCTGCGGGAGAGTGAGCGCTCCTTGTTGGAATCTTCAGTAACCCTTTCAGCGGTGCGCCGCCGCACTGCTGTCCTCTTTTTTCTGTTTGCGGCAGCGGTGGTTGCACTGATTGTGCGCCTGGGCTGGCTGCAGATTGTCCGCTCCGAAGAGCTCTATGCCGCCGCCTGGGAGCAGTGGAACCGCAGTGTTCCGGCCCGCTCGCCGCGGGGCTCGATCTATGATTGCGCGGGGCGGATCCTCGCCGGCAGCATCACCGTCGATACGGTGACGGCGATACCGCCGCAGGTGAAAGATCCGCGCCACACGGCGGCGGCGCTGGCGCCGCTGTTGGAGATGGAGGAGAGCGAGCTCTACGAGCGGCTCACCATGGAGCGCAGCTCCATCTACCTGAAAAGAAAGGTCTCTCCCGAGACCTCGCAGGCGATCCGGGAGCTGGCTCTCCCCGGAATTGTCTTCACCCCCGAAGGAAAACGCTACTATCCCAACGGCACCCTGGCCTCGCAGCTGCTCGGCTTTGTCGGTATGGACGAGGGGCTGGCCGGGCTGGAGTCGTACTACGAGAAATATCTGCAGGGAAAAGAGGGCTACCTTCTCTTTCCCTCCGACAATCTGGGGCGCCAGATTCCCCATGAGGTGAAGCGCTTTGTCCACCCCAAGGAGGGGATGGATCTTCATCTGACCATCGATGAAACAATCCAGTATATCGTTGAGCGCGAGCTGGCCCGGGCGATGATCGAGTTCCAGCCCAAACAGGCGCTGGCCATCGCCGCCGACCCGGCCACCGGCGCGATCCTCGCCGCTGCGGCGAAGCCCGATTATGACCCCCTCGACTACGAACCCGGCTCGGAGTACTGGTCCCTCACCCCGGTGACGGGCTCCTTTGAGCCCGGCTCGACCTTCAAGCTGGCGACGCTGTGCGCCGCCGTTGAGGAGGGGCTGTACAATGAAAATGAGTACTTTCACTGCAGCGGCTCCGTCATTGTCGCCGGGCAGACGATCAACTGCTGGACCGTGGGCCGGGGCCACGGCAGCATCAACTACCGCGAGGCGGTGGAGAGCTCCTGCAACCCCGCCTTTATCAAGCTGGGGGAGCGGCTCGGCAAAGAGAAACTGTTCAGCTACATCCGCGCTTTCGGTTACGGTCAGCACAGCGGCATCGACTATCCCGGAGAGGGCGAGGGGCTCATCTTTTCGCCGGAGCAGGTCGGCCCGGTGGAGCTGGCCACCAGCTCCTTCGGCCAGGGGATCTCGGTGACCCCACTGCAGCAGCTGATGGCGGTTTCGGCCATCGCCAACGGCGGCCGGCTGATGAAGCCGTATGTGGTGGAGAAGATCTGCAATATCGAGGGGGAGACCGTCTACGAGCGCAAGCCCGAGGTGGTTCGTCAGGTGATCGCCACGGCGACGGCGGAGAAGGTCACCTGGCTGATGGAGAACGTGACCCTGCACGGAAGCGCCATGAACGCCGCCGTGGAAGGCTACAGCGTTGCCGCCAAAACGGGGACGGCACAGAAAGTGGGCCCGGGGGGTCACTACATTCCGGGGGAATATATCGTCTCCCTGATCGGCTTTGTCCCGGCGGAGGATCCCAAAATTGTGCTTTATGTGGCGGTGGACGGGGCCACCCGCGGGGTTCAGTGGGGCTCCCAGATCGGCGCCCCCATCGCCAAGCGGATGTTCACCGATATCCTGAATTACCTGCAGGTGCCCCCGGCGAAGGGGCCGGCGCTGCCGGAAGTCAAACCGGTGGAGGTGCCCGACTTAAACGGGCTCACCCTGGAGGAGGCCGCCTCTCAGCTGGAGACGGCGGGGCTGATGTTAAGATTGGTCGGGGAGGGGCAATATATTGTTAATCAAACCCCGAAATCGGGAGCGGTGGTTCCCGGGCAGACGCAGATCATTGTCTATCTGAGCGACGGCGAGGAGCCCGCCGGGAAGGTCAGTCTGCCCGATCTGCGCGGTTTCACGATGAAGGATGCCGGGGAGGTGCTCACCTGGCTGGGGCTGTTCCTGCAGGCGGAGGGCTCGGGCGTGGCTGTGGAGCAGGAGCCCGCGGCGGGGACGCCGGTGGAGGCGGGGGAGGCGGTTCGGGTTATTTTCGATGCGCCCATGGAGCGCTGACGGGCACGGGGAGAGCGCGCACAGCTTTCTTTTCCGGGAATATGATAATATAATGGGCTGGAAGCAGCCCGGAAATAAGATCCCGGGAGAGAGAATAAATGGATCTGAAGACTCTGTTGGAGCCGCTGCCGGTCAAGGAGATCGCGGGCGGGGCGAGCGGCGAGGTCGGCGGGCTGGCTTGCCACAGCAAAAAGGTTGAACCGGGCACGCTTTTTTTTGCTCTGTCCGGGCCCCGCGGCGAGGGTTGGCCCTATGCGGAAGAGGCTTTTGCCAGGGGCGCCCCGGCGGCGGTGGTCGAGCAGGGCTGCCCCTTGAAGGAAGGACCCCTGGTGCGGGTCCCGCAGGTCAGGCCGGCTCTGGCAGTCCTGGCCGATCGTTTTTACGGGCACCCTTCCCGAAAATTCAGGCTTATCGGGGTGACCGGGACCAACGGCAAGACGACGACGGCCCACCTCATCGATGCGCTTTTTTGCGCCCGCGGCGAGGTCACCGGGCTGCTGGGCACCGTCGGCAACCGTCTCGCTGAAGAGAGCAGGGCGGCCGCGGCGACGACGCCGGAAGCTCCCGAGCTGCAGGGGATGCTGGCGCAGCTTGCCGCCGCGGGGGCGGCCCATGTGACCATGGAGGTTTCCTCGCATGCCCTGGCCCTGGAGCGGGTCCTGGGCTGCGCTTTTGATATCGCCGTGCTGACCAATGTTACCGGGGAGCATCTCGATTTTCATCACAGCCTGACCGCTTATCTGCAGGCGAAGACGAAACTGTTTGCCCGGCTGGGCCGGGACGGTGCGGGGAGCAAGGGCGCTCCGCCGTGGGCGGTGCTCAATGTCGATTCGCGATTTTACCGCCATATCAGGCGATCCACCGGGGCCAGGTGTATCACCTACGGGATCATCGGTCCGGCGGATCTGCGCGCCGAACGGCTGCACTGCGGCGCTGCGGGGATCTCTTTTGAGGTGCACTCCGCTGCCGGGCGCGAGCGCTTCCGGCTGCCGCTGAAAGGTAGATTCAATATCTACAATGCCCTGGCGGCGATAGCGACAGGTTTTCTCGAGGGATTTACCTTGGCGGAGATGGCCGCCATCCTGGAAACCTTTCCCGGGGTCCCCGGCCGTTTTGAGGCGGTGGAGGCGGGCCAGGAGTACCCCGTCCTGATCGATTATGCCCACACTCCCGACGGCCTGGCCAACGCTCTGCAGGCGGCCCGGGAGCTCACCTCCGGAAGGGTGATCACCGTGTTCGGCTGCGGGGGGGAGCGGGATCGCAGCAAGCGCCCCTTGATGGGGGAGGCGGCCGGACAGTACAGCGATCTGGTCATTTTGACCGACGACAATCCCCGGGGTGAGGAGCCGCGGCAGATCACCGCGGAGGTGATCCCGGGGCTGGAGCGCCGCCCTCCGGCGGAGGGTTATCGGGTGATCCCCGACCGCCGCAGGGCCATCGCCGCGGCGCTGGAGCAGGCCCGCCGGGACGACCTCGTGCTCATCGCCGGAAAAGGGCACGAGGATGAGCAGATCTACCGCAGCCGCCGGATCCCTTTTTCCGATCGCCAGGTGGCGGCGGAGCTGATCCGGAGAGGGGCGGAGAGGAGAAAAATACTTTATGCCGATTAAAGGGGTCGATCTGCTGGAGGCCTGTCGGGGGGAGCTGCTTCAGGGCGACCCGGAGCAGGCTGTCGGCGGATTTTCCATCGATACGCGCACCCTGAAGCGGGGCGACTTTTTCGTCCCCCTGCGCGGGGAGAAAGACGACGGGCACCGCTATCTGCCCGCCGCCGCCGCCGCCGGAGCGAGCGGATCTTTTACCGCCCGCCGCCCCCCGGAAGGGCTGCCTTCTTCCTTTTTGCTCATCGGGGTGCCCGATGTGCTCGCGGCGCTGCAGCAGTCCGCCAAGTTTCACCGGCGCCGCTTCGACCTGCCCGTCATCGGCGTGACCGGAAGCAGCGGCAAGACGACGACCAAAGATTTTATCGCCGGGGTTCTCTCCGGCTCGCGGAAAGTTTTGAAGACAGAAGGCAATCTGAACAATGAGATCGGACTGCCCCTGACCCTGCTGCGGTTGGATCGGCGCTGCCGCGCCGCGGTGCTGGAGATGGGGATGAGCGCGCCGGGGGAGATCGCTCTGCTGTCCCGGATCGCCGCCCCGGAGATCGGGGTGATCACCAACATCGGCGCCGCCCACCTGGAGGCCCTCGGCAGCATCGAGGCCATCGCCGCGGCGAAGGAGGAGCTCCTGGAGGCGCTGGGCCCCCGGGGGAAAGCCGTTCTCAACGCCGACGACCCGCGCCTGCAAGAGATGGGCGCCCGCTTCGGCGGGAAGGTTTACCGCTACGGGTTTGGCGGCGGCGATCTGCGGGCCTCCTCCTTTGTCCTTCGCGGTGTCAGCAGCCGCTTTCGGGTTCGCTTCCCCGGCGGGGAGGAGGGCGATTTTTCCCTGCCCCTGCCCGGAAGGCACCTGGTCAGCAACGCTCTCGCCGCCCTCACCGTCGGTTATCTGCTCGGAGTGAGCGCTGCGGCGATGCGGACCGGCCTGGAGCAGAGCCGGATCACCGGCGGAAGGCTGCAGCTCTTGACCAGCGGAGCGGGGATCAGGATCATCGACGACAGCTACAATGCCAATCCCGACTCCGTCAGGGCGGCGCTGGAGGTCCTCCAGGAGCTGGCCGGAGCCAGATCCATTGCCGTGCTCGGGGACATGCTCGAGCTGGGCCCGGCGGAAAGGGAGCTGCACCGCGAAGTGGGCCGCTTTGCCGCCGCCTGCCGGATCGGTGTCCTCATCACCGTCGGTCCCCTGGGGGCGGAGATCGCCGCCGGAGCCGCCGCCGCGGGGCTGCCCGCGGTGGCCTGTCCGACCCACGACGCCGCTGTGGAGGCGGTTAGAAGGGCGGCGCCGGAGGCGGGGTGGACCATCTTGGTGAAAGGTTCGCGGGGGATGCGTATGGAAAAGATTGTTCAACAACTGCTCGAAGCAGGGGAAGGGGATTTGGAATAGTGCCGCAAAGCGTCTGGTTCACCGCAGGGGCCGCCTTTCTCATCAGCCTGCTCTGCGGACCCGTTTTTATCCGGCTCCGGCAGCGGCAGCGTGCGGGGCAGCAGATCCGGGCCGACGGTCCCGCCCACCACCGGAAGAAGGCGGGGACACCGACGGCGGGGGGAACGATCTTTCTTCTCGCCGCTGCGGCGGCTTTGCTGATCCAGGGCTGCTTCACCCCTCTGGTGGGGCTCGCTCTCCTGCTCACTCTGGGCAGCGCCCTCATCGGCTGGGTCGACGATTATGCCAAGATCCGGCGGGGACACTCCCTGGGGCTGAAGGCCCGGAGCAAGATCGCCGGGCAGGCGCTTTGCACCGCTTTGTTTGTGCTGCTGCTCTATCTCTCCGGGGAGTACAGTCCGGCGGTGGCGGTCCCTTTCACCGATCTGACGCTGGAGCTGGGCTGGTTTTATCCCCTGTTCATCTTTTTAATCGTTTTGGCGACGACCAATGCGGTCAATCTGAGCGACGGCATCGACGGACTGGCCGGGGGCACGGCGATCATCGCCCTGCTCGCCTTTCTCTATATTGCCCAGGAAAGCGGCCGCCCCGCTCTCGCTCTTTTCTGCGCCGCCTTTGTCGGAGGCACTTTCGGTTTTCTGCTCTACAACCTCCATCCGGCGCGCATCTTCATGGGCGATGTCGGCTCGCTCGCTCTGGGCGGCGCTCTCGCCGCCGCCGCCATTTTGAGCAAGGCGGAGCTCTCACTGCTGCTCATCGGGGGGATCTACGTGATCGAAGCCCTCTCGGTGATCGTGCAGGTGCTCTCCTTTCAGCTCACCGGGCGGCGCCTGCTCCTGATGGCACCGCTGCACCATCATTTCGAGCTGAAGGGGTGGAGCGAATGGCGGGTGGTGACGACGTTTTGGGGGTTGACCTTTATCTTTGCCCTGGCGGGCCTCCTGGAATGGTGGCTCCGGGGATCTTTGCTCTAAAGGGGGCTGATCTGCTTGATCGATCTCATCCGCCGCCGCCCCGTGGTGGTGGCCGGACTGGGCCGCAGCGGTGCCGCTGCGGCGGCGCTGCTCGCTGAAAAAGGCGCTCCCGAGATTATTGTGACCGATTCCCGCCCCGCCGCCGCTCTGGAAGAGGCGCTGGCGGAGCTGAAAGGTTACCGCGGCATCAGGGTGGTCGCCGGGGGCAACCCCCCGGAGCTGCTCACCCCCGCCGTCGGTCTGGTGATCAAGAGCCCGGGCATTCCGCGGTCGCTGGAGCTCTTCGCCCGGGCCGACTCGCTGGAAATACCGGTTTTATCGGAAATCGAACTGGCATATGCTTTTATGAGGGCCCCGCTCATCGGGGTTACCGGGAGCAACGGCAAGACCACCACCACCGCGCTCATCGCGGCGATGCTGGTGGAAGCGAATTTTAACGGGGCCATGGCCGCCGGGAATATCGGGGTGCCCCTGTGCGCGGCGACAGCCGTGGGCCCTTCCGGGGCCGTCGCTGCGGAGCTGAGCAGCTTTCAGCTTGCCGATATCCGGAAGTTTCGTCCGGCGGTGGCGCTGTTTTTGAATTTTGCCGAGGATCACCTCGATTACCACGGCAGCCTGGAGAGCTATTACCGGGCCAAGGTGCGCCTCTTCGAGAATCAGGGACCGGGGGATTTCGCCGTTCTCAACCGCGCCGATCCCGCTGTGGCCAGGCTGCGCCGGCAGCTCCCCGGGCCGGTGCTCCTCTTCGACCGGGGCCCGGTGGAGTGCGGCGCCGGCATTGCCCGCGGCAAGGTGATCCTGTTCAACGGGGGGCGCCCCGCCGCGGAGCTCTGTGCCGTGACCGAGATCGCCCTGCCGGGGGAGCACAACCTGGAGAACGCCCTCGCCGCGGCGGCGGCGGCCTGGGCTGCCGGCGCCGCGCCGGAGGCCATCGGGCGGGTGCTGCGCTCTTTTCAGCCCCTGGCGCACCGGCTGGAGTCCGTCGCCGAGATCGACGGGGTGCTTTATGTCAACGACTCCAAGGGAACCAATCCCGGAGCGGTGATCCGGGCGCTGCGCTCCTTCCCCGGCAAAAAGAAGATCCTGCTCGCCGGGGGCAGGGATAAGGGGAGCGACTTTGCCGGGCTGGCCGCAGTGATCAAGGAGGAGGTCCGGCTGCTGCTGCTCTACGGCGAGTCCAGGGCCAAACTGGCCCGGGCGGCCGAGCAGGCCGGCTTCGAGGACTTCGCCGAGGTTGCCGGGCTGGAGGAGGCCGTTGCGGCCGCCCGGGCAGCCGCCCGGCCCGGAGAGATCGTCTTGCTTTCACCGGCCTGCACCAGCTGGGATCTGTTCACCGATTACGAGGCCCGGGGCAACTATTTTAAAGAGTTGGTCCATAATTTATCCGAAAAAGAGGGGAGCTCATGAAAAAAGCGCCGCGCCGGGAACCTGATTACGCCCTGATCCTGGTCACCTTTCTGCTGCTGGGGATCGGCCTGATCATGGTCTTCAGCGCCAGCTATGTCATCGCCGAAGAGAGCCGGGGCAATCCCTATCATTTTCTGCAGCGCCAGGCGCTCTGGATCGCCCTCGGCCTGGCGGCGATGTATCTCCTCTCCCGGATCAACTACCGGATTTTGCGACGGCTCTCGCTCATCTTTGTGCTGCTCAGCTTTATCCTCCTCGGTCTGGTCTATACCGGTCTGGGGACTGAGCTGGGGACGGAGGCGCGGCGCTGGCTCGATTTGGGCATCTTCACCTTTCAGCCGGCGGAGTTCTGCAAGATCTCCTTTGTCATCTTTACCGCCGCCTTCATGAGCAGCCGCAGCATCCGGCTGGAAAATTTCTGGTCGAGCAGCTTTGTTCCCCTGGCTCTTGGGGGGATCGCTTTTCTTCTGGTCGTGCTTCAGCCCGATTTCGGCAGCGCCATTATTCTGCTCGGCGGGACCGTCGTGATCATTTTGCTGGCGGGGCTCCCGTTCAAACATGCCGCGGCGCTGGCGCTGGTCTCTGTGCCGGCGCTGGTGGCCATCGTGATCAAGAAGCCGTACCGCCTCGAGCGGCTGCTCTCCTTTGCCGATCCCTGGGCCGACCCCTCGGGAGACGGCTACCATGTCATCCAATCGCTCTACGCCCTCGGTCCGGGCCATCTCTTCGGCGTGGGCCTGGGCCGGAGTCGGCAGAAGCTGTACTATCTGCCTTTCCCGCACAACGACTTCATCTTCGCCGTCATCGGCGAAGAGCTCGGTTTTGTCGGGGCGGCGGCGGTGCTGCTGCTCTTCTTCGTCCTGGTCTGGCGAGGGCTGAAGATCTCGCTTTCCGCCCCCGACACTTTCGGCAGCCTCCTCGCCGCGGGGATCACCGCCATGCTGGCGCTGCAGGTGCTGATCAATATCGGCATGGTTACCGGATCGCTGCCGGTGACGGGGATCAACCTGCCCTTTATCAGCGCCGGGGGCAGCTCGGTGTTCTTTAATCTTTTCAGCCTGGGGATTTTGCTGAATATTTCACGGCACTGCCACCGCTGAGGCGGGGAAAGGGGGACGGCAGCCGATGCGGATAATTGTTACCGGAGGTGGGACAGGCGGTCATATCTATCCCGCCCTCGCTCTGGCGCGCCACATCCGGGGAGAAGATCCGGGAGCGGAGATCCTCTTTGTCGGCAGCAGCGAGGGGCTGGAGGCGAAGATCGTCCCCGCGGCGGGCTTCGCCCTGGAAACGGTTCCGGCGAGCGGCTTTCAGCGCACCCTGCGCGGGCTGCTCCCTTTCGGCCGCGATCTCTGGCAGGGGCTTTCCCGGGCCCGCAAGATCATCGCCGACTTTCAGCCCCGGGTAGTCTGCGGCACCGGCGGCTACGTCTCCGCCCCCGTGGTGCTGGCCGCCCGCCTGGGGCGGTGCCCCGCGGCGATCCACGAGCAGAATGCCCTGCCGGGGCTGGCCAACCGGGTGCTGGCGCCGCTGGTGCAGCGGGTCTGCCTCTCTTTCGAGGAATCGCGCCCGGCTTTTCCGCGCTGCAGCCGCACCGTGTTTACGGGCAACCCCCGCGCCAGCGAAGTGGCGGCGGTGGAGCGCACCGCGGCGCAGCGGGAGCTGCGGCTCGATCCCGCCCGGAGCACGCTGCTGATCTACGGCGGCAGCCGCGGCGCTCTCAGAATTAACGAGGTGGTCACCGCCTACTTGAAAGCAGGCTGGCTTCCCCCGGCGGTGCAGCTGCTCTACGTCACCGGGGAGCGCTACTACCGGCAGGTCAGAGAGGAGCTCGGGGCACTTCCGGAAAGGGTCAGACTCTACCCTTATCTTCATGAGATGCCCGCCGCGCTGGCGGCGGCGGATCTGGTGCTGACCCGCTCGGGGGCGACAACGCTGGCGGAAATTACCGCCCTGGGGCTGCCGGCGATTTTGGTTCCTTCGCCGAACGTGGTCCACAATCATCAGTATTACAACGCCCGCCTGCTGGAGAAAGCGGGCGCGGCGCGGCTCATCGAGGAAAAAGATTTTAACCACCACCGCCTCCGCCGGGAGCTGGAGCAGCTGCAGGCGGAGCCGGCACAGCTGGCGCGGATGGGACGGGCGGGAAGGACCCTGGGGGTTCCCGATGCCGGGGCAAGGCTCTACGGCACTCTTTGCGAGATCGCCGCACCGCTGCGCCGGGGGGGCTAACATTAAGCTCTGCCGGTGCATAGAATAGATTACCTGTTGGAGGGCTTACCGTTGAATCTAAAGCAGGAATTTGCACGGCTGTTGCAGGCCGGGGTCAAAGAAAATGAGCCGATGTCGAGACACACCTCCTGGCAGGTGGGCGGTCCGGCGGACTACTACCTGCTCCCGGCCGATGAAGGGGAGCTGCAGGAGATTGTTCGCCTGAGCAGAGAGAAAGAGGTGCCCCTTTTTGTTTTTGGCAACGGCACCAATCTGCTCGTCCGCGACGGCGGCATCCGGGGGCTGGTTGTCCATATCGGCGCCCCCTTCAGCTACATTCGCCGCGAGGGGAGCTCGCTGCGCGTGGGGGCGGGAACCCCGCTCACCTTGCTGGCGCGGAGGGCGGCGCAGGAGGGGCTGCAGGGCCTCGGTTTCGGCGGCGGCATCCCCGGTTCGCTGGGGGGAGCTCTGGTGATGAACGCCGGCGCCTTCGGCAGCTACATCGGCCGCCTCGTCGCCGAAATCCGCCTGGTCCGCTTCACTGGGGAGGCGGTCACCCTGAGGCGGGAGGAGATCGCTTTCGGATACCGCCGGAGCAATCTCGCCGGGAGGGGGATCATCGTGGAGGCGCTGCTGGAGCTGGAGCCGGGGGATCCCGCCGCGCTGCAAAGGGAAGTGGAAAAGCACCTCGCCGAGAGGCGCCGCCGCCACCCCGCTCTGCCCAGCGCCGGCAGCGTTTTTCGCAATCCGGCCCACCGCCCCGCCGGCTCCCTCATCGAGGCGGCCGGGGGGAAGGGGCTCTCCGTGGGGTCGGCCCGGGTGTCGGAGCAGCACGCCAATTTCATCGTCAATCCCGGGGGGGCTTCGGCGGGGGATATCGAAAGGCTGATCGGAAAAGTGCAGCGGCTGGTCAGAGAAAAGTTTGCCGTGGAGCTGCAGCCGGAGGTTCGCATTGTCGGTGAGGAGAGATAAAATATTGGAGTGGAATTGCGTGGAAAGATATCAGGTCCAGGGGGGCCTCCCTCTTGTCGGAACAGTCAAGGTAGGCGGAGCGAAGAACTCGATTTTGCCGGTTCTGGCGGCCGCGCTGCTCAATGAGAGCAGGGAAGAGATCCGCCTGCAACAGGTGCCGGCGCTCGGCGATGTCCGGGCGATGCTCTCCATCCTGAGATGCTTGGGGGCGCGGGTCGACCAGGAGGGGGAGGATCTGCTGCTGCAGACGGCGGATGTGGACTGCGATCATGTTCCCGATGCCCTGATGCGGGAGATGCGCTCGAGCATCTTCTTGATGGGACCGCTTTTGGGGAGACTGGGCCGCGTGCGCATCTCCTATCCCGGGGGCTGCGCCATCGGGCTGCGGCCGATCAATTTGCACCTCGAGGGGCTGCAGCAGCTGGGCGCGGTTATTGAAGAGAAAGACGGCTGCATTGAGGCCCGCGGGCGGCTCCGGGGCGGCGAGGTGACCCTGGCCTATCCCAGTGTCGGGGCAACGGAAAATTTAATGCTCGCCGCTGTCTGCGCCCGCGGCAGCACCGTGATCAACAATGCCGCCTGCGAACCGGAGATCGCCGATCTGCAGAACTTTCTGAACATGCTCGGCGCCCGGGTCAGCGGTGCCGGCAGCCCGGTGATCCGGATCCGCGGGGTTCGCGGCCTGCACGGGGGCAGCTACCGTGTCTTTCCCGACCGCATCGTCGCGGGCACCTTTCTTCTGGCGGCGGTGATCACCCGGGGCTGCGTCACTGTGGAAGAGGTGATCCCGGAACATTTTGCTTCCCTGACGAAGCTGCTCGAGGAGGCCGGCGCCGAGGTGGAGAGGGGCGCCGCTGCAGTCACCGTGCGCGCGGCGGAACCGCTGCGGGCGCTCTCCAGGGTGAAGACGGGGCCCTATCCCGGATTTCCCACGGATCTGCAGCCGCAACTGCTGGCCGCCCTCACCCTGGCCGAAGGCAGCAGCACCATCATCGAGCATGTCTTCAAGGGGCGGTTTCACCACGTTCCCGAGCTGAGAAAGATGGGGGCGAGAATTGAGCTCTCCGGCCACCGGGCGGTGATCCGCGGCGTCCGGCGGCTCAGCGGCGCCGCGGTGCGGGCCACCGATTTGAGAGCCGGAGCCGCCCTGACTCTGGCCGCCCTTGCCGCCGACGGCGAGAGCACCATTGCGGGGATCGGCCATATCGAGCGGGGTTACGACGGGCTGCCGGAAGCGCTGGCCCGGCTCGGGGGGCGGATCTCCCGGGAGAAGAGCGTCCCCGAGGAGGTGCTGAGCTCGTGAAACCTGCCCCCGGCGCAAGGCGCCGGCTCAGGCTGGTGCAGGCAGAAGCGCCGCCGCCGCGGCGCCGCTCCCGGCTGAAGAAGATTTTGGTACGCTTCGGCCTGCTCCTCGCCGCTGTGGGGCTGGGGCTGGTGCTCTTCAAGGGTTTGGAGACTTTTTGCACGGTGGAAGAGATTACCGTTACCGGGGCGCAGCGGCTCAGCGAGAAGGAGATCATCGACTGCTGCGGGGTCAAAAAGGGGACAAGCCTGCTGCTGCTGCGCCGCCGCCGGGCCGAGGAGCAGCT
>MTBK01161019.1_pt1 | contig 16140 bp, 14 predicted proteins | sample 1535981 | NCBI WGS metagenome assembly MTBK01 (sample SAMN06109225, study PRJNA356200) | anaerobic digester metagenome | isolation source: biogas reactors fed with pig manure or primary and secondary sludge | place: Spain | collected 2016-06-30 | reverse complement strand
ACTCCAAGCACTGCTGCATTGATCCCCAGTTTTCGGTACTTGAAACTGAATTGTCTGAAAACATAGTCATGAAACCATAAAGAAAGTGACATGTGAAAACGTTTCCAGAACGTGGTTACATTCTCTGAAAGAAAAGGTCTGTTGAAATTTGGTAATAGCTCAATCCCATAAATTTTTGCAAAACCAATTGCTATATTGGTGTAACCGGCAAAATCAAAATATAAATAAAAAGGTTGAATTAAAAGTACTGCCCAAAGGTCAAATCCAGAATACAGGCTAAGATCAGAATATGTATTATTAATCAATGGCCCTAACTGGTTAGCAATAACTGTTTTTTGAAAGAAACCCACTAAGGCTATTTTCAATCCTTCGGTAATTTTATGAGTATTCATTGTATCTAATGAACTCAATTGAGGCAGAAAATGGTTTGAACGTTCAATAGGGCCTGACAGGAATTTTGGATAAAATATAATATACAAAAGAAAATTAACAAAATTCCGTTCAGGCTTTTCCCATCCCATTTTTACATTTATCAGGTATCCGATTCCCTGAAGAGTAAAATATGAAATGCCAAATGGCAAAATAATTTTTGCCAGATTCTGAACCTGGACATCAAGATTGAATAACTGAAAGGCAGGATCGATTGCAAATGAAGCGTATTTTAGTAAAATAAGCTGACTGAGATTAAATGCTAAACCCAACCTGTATAATGTTAATCTGAATTTTGAATCCGGTATTTTTAATCCAAGATAAAAGTTTATTGAGGTGTATATTATTACATAGATAAATAAATTGACATGATAGCTCGCAATAAAACCACAACTTAATATTGTCAAAAACAATACTCTATACCTGGGATTTAAAGCATAGTAAATGAATATAGAAACGATAACCAGAACGGCAAAAAGTAATGAAACAATTTCCATAATGCTGTTTAGTTGAACATTAAATGGACACTTTATGTGATCTTGATTTATTATTAATAAAATAATATCAATAACAACATATTTCGTGTGTATTTACGTTCTATCCATAAATTGTTTTGAAATTAATTAACTAAAATATGTTGTACGGATGTTTTTTTTAAATAGTTACAAAAATGTTATTCAGATTCTCACCGAGTCATCTGTTTTTTTAATAAAATTAATCCATTAAATATAAATCTCAATTCATATTTATGTTCTATCATCCTCTTTTCTACTTGTTTAAAAAACAAAAAATGATTCCATTGTTTTCTTACCGGAATTTTGTGTTTTTCAATTAATAATGTAACAAAAATTACCATTAACCGTTAAAATAATTACGTTTATCGCTGCAAATTATGTATTCGTCAAAAAAACACTCATGAATAGAGTATTATTGCCTGTTATATCTTTTATCAGCCCGTGCTATGACAAGATCTACTTTGCTACACCGAGAAGTGACAGCGATTTAAACCCGGGAACCAATGCAATGATAAAGTATATAATAGCTCCACCAGAAAGGGACACAAACACCGGAACAGACTCTAAAGCCAAAGGAGCATGGAGAAAATGGACAAAAAGGATTGTGATGGTTTATCCCGGTCAACGGGCAATCCTGGATTGTATTCAACATTATGCAAACAAAGCTTACAATGCCATAAGGTATAATGTTTTACTTTATAATATTATACCCGGAAGTAGTTTACATTATTAATACAACATTATATGAAAATCAGCAGATTATATATTAAGAGTATTATAGGTATACTAAGTTTCTCATTTACATTAAATGCAAATGTATTTTATGTTGCGCCAACTGGAGGTAGCGATTTCAATCCAGGTACTATTAACAAACCATGGGCTACCTGGCAAAAAGCATTCAATACAGCACAAGCGGGAGATACAGTTTATTTTAGAGGGGGTATTTGGTATCCCACAGAAGTTTTAAAAATTAATCCCAAAAGTGGAATAGGGAATAATGGTTCTCCGGGTAATCCTGTATGTTATTTTGCCTATCCGGGAGAAACACCTGTTCTGGATTTCAAAAATGCATATGCCCCACCGCCTAACCCTCATGGGCCTGGTAATAGATATTTAACAGGTATAGATTTGGTAGATGCTCACTGGATTTATTTCAAAGGACTAACAGTCAGGAACGTATATCAAAGAGATGAAAATGTTAATGCACGGGCTATTATTGGAACGCCTGTATCAAATATGACTTTTGAAAATGTTACAGTTCATAATATTGGCGGAGCTGGATTTTATATGAATGGTGTAGTGGGTGTTCAGGGACATAATTACGGATGGGATTCTGGATTAGGATATGTACCTTATGATACTGTAAGATATATTAATTGCGATGCTTATCAATGTTGTGATTCATTACCTGCCAATGTGGGGAATGATCCCGGAAACATGGGAGATGGTTTTAAACACATGAATTATGCAATAGGTTATGTAAGTTATGAAGGATGCAGAGCATGGCATTGTTCAGATGATGGCTTTGATAATGCGATGAAGAATGTAATTAATTGTTGGTCATTTGATCATGCTTATCCGGGATATAATTTTGAGGGTAATGGATTTAAACCAGGTGTTGCCGGGAATGAAACAGTTGTATTTAAAAATAACCTGATAGCATTTTGTAGTGGACATGGTATTCAACCTGTAGTGTATGGAACATTTACGGGGGGGTATAGGTTATATAATAATACCATTTACAGATCCGCCGTAGGTATTTCTGTTACAAATTACTCATATAAGGCTATTGATATTATATTTAGAAACAATATTATATATGACATGACAAAAAGAGATGCTGGCGGCAGACCATATATTCATGATTATAATTATCCGCATATTGAAAGTAATAATACCTGGATATATGCAGCTTCGGGTAGTTTGCCAGATTGGACTTATCATCCTACTATGACAGTAACAAACAATGATTTTGTTACAGTCAGTAAAGATGTTGCTATGGCTCAATTGACTGCACCACGTAAACCTGATGGATCATTGCCTGACGTTACATTTTTAAAACCAAAAGCCGGAAGCCAATTAATTGATGCAGGGACACAAATTCCAGCAGAGGATAATTCTGGTGTTATATTGGATTATTATGGCAGTGCTCCTGATATTGGATATGCAGAATATAATTCCGGAAGTGTCCCTCCTACCGAACCAAAATTTCAGACGGCAGTAATAGAAAATATAACACCCTCAAGGCTAGAAATGACTTACAGCCTCCCACTGGCAAACATCACCCCTGCTACATCAGCTTTTTCAGTTAGGGTTAACTCAATTGCCAGAGCAGTAAACTCGGTGACAGTTTCCGGAACAAAAGTAACCCTTGCACTTGCAAGCCCTGTGTCTTTTGGTGATGTGGTAACATTGACATATAGTAAACCGCCAATCAATCCGCTGCAGACTTCATCAGGCGGACAGGCAGCATCTCTCACGGCACAGAACATAACGAACAATGTAGCTGCCCCTATTCCTGAATATTTAAGCTCAGTCATAGAAAATACCACTCCTGCAAGACTAGATATAACTTACAGCCTTGCACTGGCAAATATTATCCCAGCTACATCTGCTTTCACAGTAAGGATCAATAATGCCCCAAGAGCTATCAGCTCTGTATCTGTTTCAGGAACCAAAGTGTTCCTTACACTTACCAGTCCTGTTGTGTATGATGATGCCGTAACGGTTGCCTATAACAAACTACCGGGCAACCCACTTCAAACAACTGCCGGAGGACAGGTAACAACAATGACAGCACAAAATGTATTGAATAACTGCAGGATGCCGGCAAATCAACCTCCGGTGGCAAATATATCATCTCCTGCAAAAAGTAACACTTTTACTGCTCCAGCAACAATAAACATCGAAGCCACGGCTAACGATCCTGATGGGACAATAATCAAGATTGAATTCTATAATGGAGAAGTAAAACTGGGAGAAGTCTTAAATAAACCTTACTCATTTACATGGAAAGATGTAGCTGAAGGAACCTATTTCATTTCCGTTGCTGCTACTGATAATAAGAATACACGCGCAGTTTCAGATCCGGTTCTGGTTATTGTAAATGCTGAAGCTATTGATACCCTGGGGACTATTTCACAAACATCTGAAATAGAATTTAGCATGCTTGACACTAAAATTCCTGGATTCGAAATAATCAATCTTTATCCAAATCCATCTGACGGCCATTTTTCAGTTGATATGTCAGGAATTGCCGAAGATGACAGAAGGTTCACAATATACAACTTATCAGGGCAAGCCGTGGTGAACGAAAAAAAATCAAGTCATGAAACTTCAATTGATTTTAACCATCCTGAATTGCCGGCCGGTATCTATATTCTGACAGTTTCACTCAGGAATAAAACAACAGATTCCAGAACAATTATTAAAAGATAAAATATTACAATAAAATCATTAAAACTGGCAGACTTAATAAAATCGCAGCAAACCAGAAAAAAAATAAAATCAAAAAGCGAATAATACTTTAGTCATATTGTCTGGGAATAGCAATGACACGTTCTTTAAAACGGTAAAAAACCACGCTATCATCACCCACCTTCTGGTCAAGTATCATACCTGCAGCAATCTTATTTCTGCTGCCTATTCTGATACCGGGTATTGATGCGCTATTGATACCGAAAAGATTATCATCTCCAACCAGAGTGAATCCTGACAAGCACACATTTGGACTGACAATATTAAAGTCGCCGATTATTGTATCATGCCCTATACTGCATCTTGCATTAATAAGGGTAAAATTTCCAATCCGTACATTCGGACCAATATTGGCATTAGGACCTATTATTGAGCCTTTCCCTATATAAGCTGATTCTGATATATAAGCATTACTATGAATAATGGTGGCAAACATGCCACCGGCTGCCATGAACTTTTCAACAATCGGACGCCGGTAATCCAATCCTGCAATGCCAACGATATAGCTCATCCCCTTAATTACCGTATGATCCTTAACATTTCCCAATAATGGTGCAGAAAAATTATATCTATTATAATTATCTTGATTATCATCCAGAAAACCAATTACTTTAAACCGTAATTCACCGGTAACCTTTTTACTATGTTTGATATACTCATCTATCTCTGCAGCATGTCCACCAGCACCAATAATTATTATCTCTGTCATAAAATCGTGATAAATTATCAAGTCATTAACTAATGGGCAGTATAGCCACCATCAACAATAAGATTAGTACCCGTAATCCATCTGGCAGCATCTGACATGAGAAAAACACAGGCATTTGCAACATCTTCAGGCATTCCCAGCCCGAGGGGATGCATTTCTCTTATCTTATCCAACGAGTCTTCATCTCTACTGTAAATTGCATTTTCAGACATTGGTGATACAACAACCCCCGGGGATATTGCATTAACTCGTATCTTCCTGGAAGCCAATTCTATTGCCAAGGATCTGACTGCTGATATCAAAGCTCCTTTTGTGATTGAATAGAGCATCTTGCCCTTTTCTCCAACTACTGCCATTACAGAACTGATAAAGATTATACTACCACCCGATTGGGAAATATGATTTTTTCTAATAAACTGACGGGTTAAATTAACAGGGCCGATTACATTGGTTTGCAGAAAGTGTTCCATTTTGTCATTGGAAATTGCATTAACCGGCAGTGTTGTTGAAATACCCGCACAATTTATAATACCATCCAGGCTGCCGATTTTATTAACGGCATCTGCTACAACCACAGCAACATCATCATACTCCAGCAAGTCAACAGAATAAATAATATTCCCGGATGAGTTCGATGTTAGTGCAAGAGTCTCATTCAGTCTGGACCGGTCTCTTCCAAGAAGGACAACGGATGCCCCCTTTCTGCTACATAAAATTGCACATTGTCTCCCAATTCCCGATGAAGCTCCGGTTATTATTATTTTTTTCCCTTTCAGGGTAAAAATATCTGGCTGATTCATGTAATTGTTAAAATTATGAAATTGTCTTCATAACATTTTACCCGATCCATGGTTTAATTAATTGACCGGGTTGTTGTAAAAACATCAGATTTCAATTATTTCACTTATGAAGCAATCGTTAACATTCACAATTGCCGTTCCCCATGTAAGACCCACCCCGAAACCGCTTAGCAACAACTTTTTCGGACCATAAAGTTTGTCCTTTAATTCAGAAACAATAGTAAGAGGAATAGAAACCGAAGAGGTATTGCCAAACTTTTCGATAGTGGCCGGTATTTTTTCTCCAGGCAATTTCAGTTTCTTGGCCAGAAAACCATTAATATAACTGTTTGCCTGATGGAATACGTAAAAATCTATCGTATTCCTCTCTGTAGCTGAATATTCAAGCAACCTGTAAAAATCTCTTGGTACTTCTCTTATAACAAAGTTAAAAACATCTGCTCCGTTCATATAGCCCTGTTCCTCAGATCGGATATTTCCGTAATCGTCGACCACCTTCTCCTTTACAGTCTCGCAAGAACTCATCTTCCGGTATCCGCCGGCAGGTATCTTTATCAGAGATTCACGTGATCCATCTGAATTAAGAGAGAACCAGCTTTTCCCAAACTTTTCTCCTTTCTCTATTAATGCCGCAACCCCGGCATCCCCGAAAAGAAAGCCAGTTTTGCGATCTTTTTGTGAATAGACTTTGGAACGTGTTTCACCGTCAAGAATCAGCGCTTTCTTAACCCCCCCTGATACCAGCATTGAATAGGCGATTGTAAGCCCGTAGAGAAACGCAGAACACCCCAGATTAATATCAAAAGTAACAGTTGTAGTAGACAGTTTCAGCCTTTCCTGAAGCAGTACAGAAGTGGCAGGCATACGGTAATCTGGGGTTTGTGAAATAAAAACTAGCAGGTCGATATCTATCCTGTCAATTTCCATGTCATCAATCAGTCTCTCGGCAGCTGCATAACAGAGATCCGATGAACAGGTATTTTCATCTGCAAAACGACGTTTCTTTACACCAATCTTTTCCACAATCTCTTTTATATCTTCTTTGGGGAAATAGAGATCATGCTCAGTATTGTTAATAATCCTGTTCGGAACAGCAGCAGCTATCCCTGAAATACCAACCTTTTCAAACGATAATAATGCCATATATTTATTATTTTGATATTAGTTTAATAAGATCTGCCACCGTTTTATAATTATTGAATTCTTTCATTTCAATTTCAATTCCGAAATCACTGTCAAGCATTGCCAGAACCGATAATTCTGTCAATGAACTGTACTCTTCATAATTACGAAATTCATCTTCTTCCTTAATGGCCTTTGTATCAATCTCCAAGGCTTCTGCCAGTGCATAAATCAATTTCTCTTTCATATTTACTTTTTAAATTAGATTATAAACACATTTGATAAAAACAGTATCTTTTCCCACTATTTCAGGCAATCCATTAAATTGTCGCAGGTATTCACTCTATGATGATTCTGATAGTCTTAAAAGCTTCTGCATGAGTAATCCCAACAGTACTTCCTCTAAAATTTGCCAATGCCTCAATTGATTTGAGGGATCTGGGATTTGGAAATTCTCTCAATTGGCTTTTAAAGCATCCCATCGCCTCAAGCTTGGATTCAAATGTGTCTTCGATATTTACAAATGTATCCGGTATGAATACGTCATTGGGATACGGAGGTGCCCACTCCGTCTCTGATAGTGTTTCATAAGTCAGTATCTCTCTGATACTGTTATCTCCAATAGGTCTGGCTGCAACTAGTCCCGCATCAAAAATCACCTGATGATCTTTGTGAATATCACCTCGATGAGGTAGATACAAAATTTGCGGTTTAATTTCCTGAATCTGACTGTAGATTGCACCTGATAATTCTGACACAGAAATAAGATCGAGCTCAGGGGCAGGGAAATCCAGGAATCTGGTATTTTTTACTCCTAACAACTTATGGGCTGCAAGGGCTTCCCGGCGAACATTTAGTATTTGATCATCGGAATAAAGCCCCTTCTTACCCCTTGACATAATAAGTATAAAAATTTCATTATTCCTCAGACTCAGCTTCTTAATGGTACCTCCGCAGCCTAAAACTTCATCATCAGGATGCGGAGCTACAATTAAAATTATTCTTCTCATAAAACAATAAAGTCAAAGTTTCCAATAAAATTTTTTGAAAATAAAATTATTTGATTCTTCTACTTAAAATAAACTTAAGAACTTATTTCTCATTGTGACAAACAAATTATTGACAACAACGTGGTTACAGTTAATTCTCCAAACTCAGGAAAATAATCCTAACCAAAAAACCATTTCTGTTCATGTTAGCAGAATAGAAAGACTAAAAAATCATTAATAATTTATTTTGATAAACGAGTTGCACTAATAGAAATGTACTCTAAATCTTCCTGCCCATACCGGTGATCTATTGGTATCGGAATCAGGTACTTTGACAAAGAGGCTTCAAAGGAATCAGCCGGGACAAAATCAAGCACATGCTTCCATAATCTGCCCACGAAAATATTTTTGCGCTTCAGCTTATCGGTAAGGGATATATCCTCAACCACGAGGGGGTAAACCATCGGTGAAAGATCATCATCGCAAAAGATGGTGGGATCGATTATGTTTATCCCATTGAAGAGCTTATGGGCAAAATGAAAGTTTTCAGTCCGCCTCTCTCTTAAAAGTGAGTAATCGATGCTGTTCAATAATGATCTTGTTAAAACTGACATCCTAAGAACCCCTGACCTGTCTATTCTGGCCTCATTACTCATCCGTTCAGGATATGTTGCAGTCAGTCCATATTCAATCCTCTTTAACAGAAACAATGAGGTATCCGATGATCGGTCCTGTTCATACTCTCCTGTGAACCTGTCAGCACCTGGGCCTACAACATAGCCGCCATCAGGTACTCCAAAAAATTTGCGTGGAGAGTAAACCGTATAAAGACCATTGAGGGGCATGGAGAAGAATCCGGCTGAATTATCAATGATCACGTTATTATATCTACTTGCCATTTTCAATAGCCTTTCTTGTGAAATAATGCCAAAATAGTTTACCAGCAGCAGGGCCTGGCCTTCTTCCTGTCTGATATCGAGTGGATCAAAATAGTTGTTTAAATAGTAGAAGCTTACACCGATCCCATTCATTTTAAGGAAATTTTTGACAGTCGGGCAGAGATAATGCGGAATATGTATTGATGTACAGTTGAGGAGCCTGCATGCATGATAAATTCCCGACCTGGCAGAGTTAAGTCTTGCAACATCCTTTTCATCATTGTAATATTCACCCCCGGATCTCAGGTCAAGTTCAATAAAACTACCTATCTCCCGCTTCATCCTTTATCCTGGTTTTTCAATACTGTTTCCCAGTCATAGCCACAATTCATGAAATAATCAAGTGCCGATACATTGGACTGAAACCCCTCCCAAAGCTGCGGATATTGAAAGGGTCTGAAAACTGAATACCTGAGCTCAATCCCGGACTCTAAGAATTCCTCTTCCTTTTGATATGCCTGTGCCCCGGTACCGGAATAATAAACATCTGCCTCCAGTCTTTTGCAAAGAGCTAGAATTTTTTCGGTTCTTGAGAGGTTAATGCCAAAATCGGAAGATCTGACATAATGAGTCTTTAAACCAAGTTTTTCGGCAAAAACATCAATAAGTGCAATATTCAAATCAACAATACCTGAATACCCGGAAGTGATCACATCTCTGTAATCTTGAAATACCTGACTAAAATATTCAGCCTTACAATAATTTGATTCTACAATCTGCAGGTGTTTCTCTTTCCAGCCCAACTCATCCTTGGGAGTCACCTCCATAATCTTGTCTCCAAAGTTTTGCCTGACCGGGTATTTTAGCCTGAATGGGCCCTTTTCTGCCTTAATATAGGTGTAATTATGCATCCCTTCATTGGAGTACTGAACATCATCAAGGAATACAAACAAGTCAGCCTGATATATTTTATAAAAATATCCAAGCCATGGTAGATAATTAGGCTGATGAATCGCTATGATCTTTTTATTCAAATCGATCTTTCTGAAAAGTTTGTTTTATTGCCTGGTATAGATGTTATCGGTTCTGAAGAATGCCATCAGGGAAGAAAGGAATAGTTTTAAATCATACCCGAAAGAGTAATTGTGTACATATTCCACATCTATCGGTATATTGATATCCCAGTCATGGATCTCACGGCATCTGACCTGAGCCAAACCGCTGATACCGGGCTTCACCAGGAAACGCTGATATTCAAATTCATTATAATCACCGATCTTCTTTGGGAAATGGGGTACCGGAGGTCTTGGTCCGATAAAACTCATATCGCCGGCTATTATATTCAAAAGCTGAGGCAGTTCATCAATACTCGTTTTCCTGATGAAACTGCCTGCCCTGGTTATCCCCGGATCATTCTCATAGAGTTTACTATCTGTCCGTCGATGACCATCAACAACCATTGAGCGAAACTTATATATCCTGAATACCCTTCCATACTGCCCCAGTCTCTCCTGAATAAAGAGAACAGGTCCTTTAGTATCGACCCTTATTACCAGTGCAACAACTATGAAAAAAGGTGAAAGGAGAATTATGGCTATCAGAGCCAGCAACCGGTCTAAAAAGGATTTCAGGAAAGACTTATAAAAGCCCCTGGTATGCTCACGAGTTATTATTTTCGCAATTTTCTCAGTACCTGGTGTTTTACTGTGCGGTAAAGAAGAGTTGAACATTATCAGTTGAATAATTTTTTGACGCTGCCAGCGACTTTTGGGCAAGCCCTCTGCGTAACTCCCGGTTATCAGCAACTTCAAGTATATAATTTACCATGCCGCTAATGTTATCTGGTTCAAAACTTCTGCCGCAGTCATATTGCATGACCAGATTCTCAACCTCAGAACCTTTTGCGCATATACACATAAGAGGAGCCCCGACAGACAGATAATTGTATAATTTGCTGGGAATTGCCAGCATTGAGGAGTTGACGCCAAGAGATACTACCGCGAGTCCGGCCGATGCAAATGAGAAGGGCAGCTCTGGCCCCGGCTGCCAGGGAAGCATAATCACGTTGGTAAGGCTACGCTCTTTCATTTCCTCTGCCAGCCTCGATTTCTTGGCCCCATCTCCGATTATCAGGAACACTATATCATCCCTGTCTATTTCAGAAGCGATATCAAGTAATACATCAACATCACCTGATAGTCCGATGTTACCTGAATACAACACAACGAACCTGCCTGACAGACCATATTTTTCAATAAAAGGGTTTTCTTCCGGATTGAGTGGTTTCAGGAATTTGTTGTCAGTCCATAAGGGAACCACCTTGACTGCCTTACCTCCAGAATACTGCCTGATCAGTTTCTCCATTGACCCGCTGATAGTAAAAATGTATTCTGCCTCAGGATATGTCTTTCTGTTGGCCTTTTTCCACCATTTTACTATAAACGAGGTTTCAGACAGATAACCCAGCTCAAGAAGAGCATCGGGAAAGACATCAAAAATAAGTATACTATACCTGCTGTTCCCCACAAATAGTGGCAGAAGCGGTACCAATGGGGGATTGGATACAAGGAATAGTTTCTCACGACGATACCTGAAGAATATTTTTGCCCAAATCTGCAAGAATCCGATTATCCATGTCGCAAGTCTTTTAAATGTTGTAGTACGATTATATTTAATGATCTTTTCTATTCTCACTGCCGGATCAAGAGGTGTGTCTCTCACATTGAGCCGTCCGGTAATAAGGAGACATTTGTGTCCGGCTTTTGCATGGGCATTTATCAAATCTATCATCAAATACCCGGAATCCTGATTTATGAATACAATGCGCCTAGGTTCAGTCATTCTTCCCATTCTACTGTTTTCTACCCGGATTTTCAATAACTTTGTTCTTGATTGATGTGGTCAGAATCTCCAAAAATTGACTGGCTGCCCGCTTCGTCCGTGCAGAATAATCCTCGTAAAAACAATCATTCAGGTTCCGTTGAGGATAATCAGCAAGTATTGAGGCAAGCTCATCGGGACTGTGCGGATCAAAATAGATATTACCCCTGCCCAGTTGTTCGGTATTGACTTTCAGGTGTGAAGATATCACGGGAACCTGTAGTGAAATAGCGTCTTCTATCACCGTACTCCATCCTTCAAAAAGACTCGGCTGTATGACGGCTTGTGAGTACTTCATCAGAAGCAACTGTTCATTCCTTGAAATCATACCCAGCATCGCAACCTGATCACTGAGGTCATTCTCATCAATTATACGATGTAATTCAGAAAGGTATGGAGAGTGTGATTCAGCCGGAAATTTTCCTGTAAATGCTATAAAAAGGTGCTGACCACGCTCTTTTAATTTTGCCAGGGCAAGAAGCACAACCTTGTGGTTTTTATGCCTGTGAAACTGATTTGATACCAGGAAATAATTCCCGGGCAGGCCAAATCTTTCCTTTATCTCTTTAATATTGTCTTGATAAAGATTGTCAATTATAGAAACGAAATGGAAAATCGAAATTTTTTTACCCACGCCATTGTGGTAGAATTTGGCAAAATCATCAGCGACAGCTTCGCTTGATACGACCAGCCTATCTGCATATTTAAGTATCAGCCGTATCCTGACATTTCTAGCCCAAATCTGGATCGTTGAAAAGTACTCAGGATAATAATTATGCTGGAGATCTGCCCACCATGCAATGAGTTTAACATCTGACTTAACCCGGACCGGAAAATCATGCAGGGGAAACAAGGCATCCAAAGAATATCTGTTGATAATTCCATCTATAAATAGATTCTTCCTGAGCAACCAGGATTTAAAATAGCCTGGTATCAAAGCAGGAAATGACCATTTAACAGTCTCAAGGTAGGGATAATTGATCTCCTTTAGATATTTTTCAAGAGTAGATGTATAAAAGAGGATTATGTACGGTTTCCTGCCATCATCAAGCTGATTGAGGGTCTTGATAATATTTAAAATATAGATCACGCCTCCCATCCAGCCTGAACTGAATTTGAAGAGAATGCCAAGCCTTAACCGTTTTTTTATCTGAACTGTATCTCCCATTTCATTTGTCCAGGTTTAGCTTTCTTGACAATATCTTCTTTTCATTCGGATAGTTCCAGGCATCCCAGGGGAAATGTTCCCCGTCCGTCCATCTCTTCCACCTGTCAAGGTCAGATGCAAGCATTATCTCTACTAACTGCCTGAACCGGGTCTTGGGTTCCCATCCAAGTTTTTCACTGCTTTTGTGATAATTTCCTTTTAGAAAATTAACGTCAACGGGTCTCATGAACCGTTTGTCAATCCTGACATGCTTTTCCCAGTCAAGATCTGCAATAGAAAAAGCTGTTTCAAGAAACTCTCTTATACTATGGGTCTCATTTGTAGCTATCACATAATCATCGGGGATATCCTGCTGAAGCATCAACCACATAGCCTCAACATACTCAGGGGCGAAACCCCAATCACGTTCTGCGTAGATGTTCCCAAGTTCAACAAATTCCTCCAGGCCAAGTTTGATCTTGGCAACTGCATTAGTAATTTTCCGTGTTACAAATTCAAGCCCCCTGATCGGACTTTCATGATTAAATAGTATTCCATTGCAGACGAATAGTCCGTATCCCTTTCTATAAAGCCTGACCATGCTGTGGGCATAAAGCTTGGCGGCGGCATAGGGGCTTGAAGGTTCAAAAGGTGTTGTCTCAGATTGTTCCGAAAAGAGATTGTCGCCAAACATCTCACTGGTAGATGCCTGATAAAGTCTAATTGCCGGAGAAATGTTTCTAATAGCCTCCAGCAGTCTTACCACACCGAGGCCTGTGATCTCAGCTGAAGCAAGCGGCTGTTCAAAAGAGGCACCCACAAAGCTTTGGGCTGCCAGGTTATAGATCTCGTGAGGCTGCGCTATTTTAATTGCTTCAATTATGGAATAGCTGTCAAGCAGATCAACCGGAAGCAACTCTATATGGTCATAAATTCCTAGATATTGTAAACGCCAGAAGTTAGGCGTTGAAAGCCTTCTGTATGTTCCATAGACCCTGTATCCCTTATCAAGCAAAAAGCTGGCCAGATAAGCACCATCCTGTCCTGTTATTCCGGTTACGAGTGCATTTTTCATATTCACATTAAATAGGTTAGAATAAAAATTAATTATTTTCACTGGTACTGACCCATTCTAAATAGTTTTGCAGGCCGGTCCGGATATCTATTTTCGGTCTGTATCCCAGCTGTTTCAGTTTTGTGATATCTGCCTGCCAGTTAACCGGATCCCCTTTCCTGACTTCTCCGGTAAAAGAATATTTTGTTTCAATATCAAAACATCCGGAAAAGATTGCAACCGCCTCCCTGATTTTTATTTCTTCACCGTTCGCAACATTAATAATATTCCCTTTAAAATCTGAATGTTCAGACACAATTTCCAGTGCCATTACTAAATCTGAAATATAAATAAAATCTCTCGACTCATCTCCTGTCCCAAACAAAGCAAATGGTTTTCCTGATCTTATCTTTTTATACAAGTCCCAAAATAATTGTTTTTTTAGTCCTGGGCCGTATGCAGAGAAGATCCTAACAGAGCAGGTATGAAGTTTATAAAAGTTATAAAATTCCCTACAGATCTGTTCGGCCTGGTGCTTGTGAACGCCATAGGGTGAGAGAGGACCAGGAGGAGCACCCTCCACTATCGGCAATCGCTGAGGATTTCCATAAACGGCGGCGCTTGAGAGGTTAAGAAACCTGCAGCCCGGCTGAAATTTTCTAATGGCTTCCAGAATTCTGAATACATTAACAGTATTCAAATAATAATCACGCAAAGGGTTCTTTATCGATTCAAGGACACTGGCAGCACCGGAACTATTGATGCAGATATCATAACCTGTGTGAGCAAACACAGAATTGAAGTTTGAACTGGTTTCGTCAATAAGAAAATAGTTGGTATTTCCGGAATAATCGACTAATATGTCGGCCCCCCATACATCATGGCCTTTCCTTGATAAATAATCTTCAAGATGACTACCAATAAAACCTTTGGATCCTAAGATGAGTATCTTCATTAATTCACTTCTAATGTAAAAGAATAATTCTAAATCTTTCCGACCTTAACAACGCTGTGAGCAGTAATAAATTCATAAAATGCTTCACATATATTATCACTGGAGAATTGTTTTATGCTTTCTCTGGCATTTGCTCCAAACCTCGATCTAAGCTCCTGATTGTTCATTAGCTCAATAAGTTTTGACTGAAACCCGACATAATCGAACAGTGGTATAAGAAAACCGTCATGGTTATCTGTAATCATTTCAGAAGGGCCTGCGATACAATCAAAGGCAACAACAGGCAGGCCTGCTGACATTGCTTCACCGATTACATTGGGAAAGCCTTCTGAGCTGGAGGTAAATGCAAAAACTGAACTGCTCATATAATAATCTTTCGGATCCTCGACTTTCCCGGTAAAAATCACCCTGGAAGCTATACCCAACTCTTCAGCAAGCTTCCTTAGTCGTTCCATATTACTCTGTTTCAGATGATCGTAACCGACTAGCATCAGCTTCCAGTCAGGGAGATCGATCTTTGCGAAAATCTCGATCAATTTATCCTGATGCTTTGTTTTGATCAGCCGACCAACCATCAAAACAACTTTTTCTCTGTTAGCCATTTCCCTGAGAGAAGGAATTTGCCTGACCGGATTTCCGATTACGAAAGTGTTCCTGTGTCTGTTATTTCGAAAAAAGATCCTCCTAGCAGCCTCAGTCTGAAATATCAAGCCTTTTGCCTTTGGGTAAAGCCTGCGACGAAGCAGATCGTGAAAACGGCCAAGGCTTTTATCAGGCTGGCTCCTGTCTGAGACGAACACAGGATACTTCAGGCCAATCAGTGACAACAAAAGAAAGCTGTTCCAATATTCTCCAAAACTCAGAATGGTAATTGGATTAATCTTTTTTATCGATTTTCTTAAGAAAAATAATGTTTTGATTGTGTAAAACAGTCTCCACCTGTTATGAAAATCAAAAGTTGGCTTATAAATAAAAACATCTTGTGGCACTTTATAAAAGATCTCCCTTGAAAGATCATAAAGGATTAGATGCACTTCAATACCCTTTCGGCTTGAGAAGTTTCCGGCAAGTTCAACCATGACACGTTCCATGCCTCCAGCCTGAAGTGAAGGAATGACAAGGCAAATCCTTTTCGTGGTATTATTGCTTACGGACATGAGCTTTTTTGGGACATTTATACAGGTT
>MTBK01143390.1_pt2 | contig 16175 bp, 12 predicted proteins | sample 1535981 | NCBI WGS metagenome assembly MTBK01 (sample SAMN06109225, study PRJNA356200) | anaerobic digester metagenome | isolation source: biogas reactors fed with pig manure or primary and secondary sludge | place: Spain | collected 2016-06-30 | reverse complement strand
TCGCTCGCCCCGGTCCTTCCCGTCGCTTCGCTCGCCCCGGTCCTTCCCGTCGCTTCGCTCGCCCCGGCGGTCAGCTGCTTCCACAGCACCTCGGTGACGAACGGCATCACCGGGTGCAGCAGCTTCAGCAGGGTGTCGAGGACGGCGGCGAGCACCGCGGTGGTGGCACTGGCTCCGGATTCTTCCCTTCCGAGTTGGACTTTCGCCAGCTCCAGGTACCAGTCGCAGAACTCATCCCAGGCGAAGTGGTAGAGCGCCTCACAGGCCCGACTGAACTCGTAGGCGTCGAGGGCGGCGTCGACGTCGGCGCGGACCTGCTCGAGGCGCCCGAGGATCCACCGGTCGGCGTCGGTCAGTTCGGCGGGCAGCGGGGCCGGTGCGGCACCGTTCATGAGTGCGAACCGGGTGGCGTTGAACAGCTTGGTCGCGAAGTTGCGCGAGGCGCGGGCGTGGTCCTCACCGATGGAGAGGTCCCCGCCCGGGCTGGCGCCCCGGGCCAGGGTGAAGCGCAATGCGTCGGCTCCGAACAGTTCCACCCAGTCCAGTGGGTCGATGCCGTTGCCGCGGGATTTGCTCATCTTGCGGCCGTGCTCGTCGCGGATGAGCCCGTGCAGGAAGACGTTCTCGAACGGCACCTGCGGGCTCCGGCTGCCACCGTCGGTGATGGCGTCGTCACCGGCGACGAAGGTCCCGAACATCACCATCCGCGCCACCCAGAAGAACAGGATGTCGTAGCCGGTGACCAGGACGCTGGTCGGATAGAACTTCTCCAGGTCCGGCGTGCGGTCCGGCCAGCCCATGGTGGAGAACGGCCACAGCGCTGAGGAGAACCAGGTGTCCAGGACGTCGGGGTCCTGCTCCCAGCCCTCCGGAGGTGTTTCGTCCGGGCCCACGCACACGGTCTGCCCGTCGGGGCCGTGCCAGATCGGGATGCGGTGCCCCCACCAGAGTTGCCGGGAGATGCACCAGTCGTGCATATCGTCGACCCAGGCGAACCACCGAGGTTCGAGGTTCTTGGGGTGAATCACGATGTCGCCGTTGCGCACGGCGTCCCCGGCGGCTTTCGCAAGTGTGGTGACATCAACCCACCACTGCATGCTCAGCCGCGGTTCGATCGGTTCGCCGCTGCGTTCGGAGTGCCCGACGCTGTGCAGATAGGGACGCTTCTCGGCGACGATGCGGCCCTGCTCGGCGAGCGCCTCACGAACCTTCACTCTCGCCTCGAAACGGTCCATCCCGTCGAATTGCGTTCCGGTGCCGCAGATCCGGCCCCCGGTGTCCATGATCGACGGCATCGCCAGGTCGTGCCGCAGCCCGATCTCGAAGTCGTTGGGGTCGTGGGCGGGAGTGACTTTGACTGCGCCGGTTCCGAATTCGGGGTCGACGTGGGTGTCTGCGACCACCACGACGCCGCGGTCCAGGAACGGGTGGTCCAACATCGTCCCGACCAGGTGTCGGTAGCGGTCGTCCTCGGGGTGCACCGCGATCGCGGTATCACCGAGCATGGTCTCGATGCGGGTGGTTGCCACCACGATATGTGGTTCGGAATCGTCCATCGAGCCGTACCGGAACGACACCAGTTCGCCTTCGACGTCTTCGTATTTCACTTCGAGATCGGAGATCGCGGTCTGCAGCACCGGCGACCAGTTGACCAGCCGCTCGGCGCGGTAGATCAGCCCGGCGTCGAAAAGCCGTTTGAAAATGGTTCGGACCGCCCGGGAGAGCCCCTCGTCCATCAGTTGACCAGCCGCTCGGCGCGGTAGATCAGCCCGGCGTCGAAAAGCCGTTTGAAAATGGTTCGGACCGCCCGGGAGAGCCCCTCGTCCATGGTGAATCGGTCCCGGCTCCAGTCCACGCCGTCGCCGAGGCGTCGCATCTGGGCGCCGATGGTTCCGCCGGACTCGTGCTTCCACTCCCAGACCTGCTCGATGAAGGCCTCGCGGCCGAGGGCGTCCTTACCGGATCCCTCGGCGGCGAGCTTTTTCTCTACCAACGTCTGGGTGGCGATCCCGGCATGGTCCATACCGGGCAGCCAGAGCACTTCATAGCCCTGCATCCGTTTGCGCCGGGTGAGCGCATCCATCAGGGTGTGGTCAAGGGCATGGCCCATGTGCAGGCTGCCGGTCACATTCGGTGGCGGCAGCACGATCGAGTAGGCCGGCTTATCGCTGGCCGCATCCGCCGTGAAATACCCGGCGTCGACCCAGCCCTGATAGATCAGGCTCTCGGCCGCGCCGGGATCCCACGTCTTGGGCAACCCACCGGACGCATCAATGGGGGACCCGGTTGTCGAATCGGCACGGGTGTCGTCACTGGGCACCCGCTGATTCTAGGAACGGAGCTACTTGCCGCCGCGCAGCAGGCCACCCAGGATGCTGCCCAGCGCGTTGTTGTTGCCGCCGCCACCGGCCGCGCCGCCGAGCACGCTGCCCAGGATGCTGCCCAGCACGTTGTTGTTCCCGGCGGTGTTGTTCCCTCCCCCGCCACCGCCCGCCACGCCGCCGAGGATGCTGCCGAGCACATCGGCCAGACCGCCGGAACCGGCCGCCTGCTGCTGCGCACCACCGGAGTTGCCCTGGGTCAACTGCTTGCCGACGTAGGCCAGCACGATCGGGGCGAGCATCGGCAGCAGGCGCTTGATCAGGTCGCCGCCGGGCGCACCGGCACCGGACAGCGCGGAAGCCACCTGGTTGGTGTCGTTACCACCGAAGAGGCTGGCGACCAGCTGGTTGCCCTGGCCCTCGTCGATCTGGTCGACGTTGACGCCGCCGTCGAGCAGATCGCTCTCACCCTCCGCGACAACAGCAGACTCGAGTTTGCTGGAGTCGATATCGTCGGCCTGAACATTCTCCTGGAGGCTGCCCAGCAGCGTCGGCACCAGGGTCGCGATGGCCTGGCTCACCTCGCCCTGGTCGGCACCGAGCTTGTTGGCGATATCCGCCACCGGGATCTGGTTGATGAGGTCGTCAAGACCGGCCATGAGAATTCCTTCGTCGAATTACGGGGGTCCCATGTTGCTGGGATCACCCCGAGAGTAGCCGGGGCGACGGACCTCCCGCACCGATTGCGGCGCAATTACGCCCTGAGCGCGCCTGCGTCCAGGCGGGTCGACTGCAGCGAGATCCCCGCCCCCGGGAACCGGGCCAGCAAAGCATCGCCCATGGCGGCGGCCGGGGTCAGCACACCGTAGATCTCCGGCAGTGTGTCGCGGTCCAGAGCCAACGCAAGCCCGCATTCCCCCAGCATCACCGCGGTCGCCTTGTAGCCGGGATCCCCGCTCTGCGACATGGTGGCGACGTAGCGCGCCCCAGTGGAGGTGGTGGTGTAGGTCTCCACGCGGTACCAGCCGTTGTCGCGCACCTCCTGGCTGGGGCCGGTGCCGGGCTTGGGCGCGATCCGCTCGACCAGTTTCTTCGGCAGGAACCGGAAGAACCGGCTGCCCACAGCGGCGCTGGCGGCGGTGGCGGCGGTGGCGACCGCGGACGTGACCGGCGCGGTCAGGGACGGCCCGACGCTCATGTACTCGGCGTACCGGAAGTTGCGCCCGTAGGCGTAGTCCAACAGCGCGTTGCTGCGCCGCACGATGCGGGTGTTGTACATCGCCATCACGAAACCCGCCGCCCATATCCCGTCCAGTTCCGGGGCGATCTCCCCGCCGCGCCGCCACCGCAGGTCGGGCTGGTCGCCGAACTCGGGCTCCGCGGGGCGGTCCTGCGACAGCGTGTAGGGGTCGTTGAGCATCCGGCGGGTGTCGGGGTCGCCGGAGGACGCCCGGAAGACCTCGATCATGGAGGCGACGGTGCCGCCGGACACCCCGCCGGAGAATCCGCGGAGGACGTAGTCGGTGTCGCCGAGTTCACCGGTGCCGTCCTCGCGGGCGCGGCGGAACAGTTCGTAGACGGTGAGGTCGGACGGCACCGAATCGAACCCGCAGGCGTGCACGATCCGGGCCTTGGTGTCGACGGCCTGCTTGTGGAAGTCGTCGATGCTCTGCCGGACGAACATCGCCTCGCCGGTCAGGTCGGCGTAGTCGGTGCCGGCCTTGGCACAGGCCTGCACCAGGGGCAGACCGTACTTGCTGTACGGGCCGACGGTGGTGACGACCACCCGGGTGCGCTCGGCCATCTCGTCGAGCGTGGCGGGCTTGGACGCGTCGACGGTCAGGATGGGCCAGGATTGGGCGGCCTCGCCCAGGGTGGCCCGGACCGCCTCCAGCTTGGCCGGGGTGCGTCCGGCCAACGCGATGCGGGCCTGCCCGCCCGCTTTGGCGAGGTACTCGGCGGTGAGCTTGCCGACGAAGCCCGTCGCGCCGTAGAGGACGATGTCGAATTCGCGCTGTCCGGTGGTCATGGCGCCAACCTACCGGCTCAGATGTAGGCGACGGCGACCCCGGAGGGACCTGCTCCAACGGCGAACGTATCGATCACGGTGTTGGTGGCGCTGCTGATGACCCACACGGTGTCGGTGGTGTAACTGGTGACGTACACGCGGGTGCCGGTCGGGCTGACCGCGACGGCAAGCGGAAACTCACCGACGGCGATGGTGGCGGTGACGGTGTTGGTGGCGGTGCTGATCACCGACACCGACTGACTGATGAAGCTGTAATTGGTCACGTAGGCCCTGGTGCCGGCCGGGTTGACCGCGACCCCGGCCGGGCCATCGCCCACAGCGATGGTGGCAGTCACAGCGCTGGTCGCGGTGTTGATCACCGACACGCTGTCGCCGTTGCCGTTGACGACGTACACGCGGGTGCCGGCCGAGTTGACCGCTACCCCCTCCGGTCCGTTGCCGACACTGATGGTCGCGGCCACGGTATTGGTGGCGGCATTGATCACCGATACCGAATCGCCGACAGTGTTGGTGACGTAGACGGTCGCGCCGTCCGGGCTGACCGCCACCGCTTGTGGCTGATCGCCGACCGCAGTGGCGATCGCGACGGTGTTGGTGGCCGTATTGATCACCGACGCGGTATCGGAGAAGACATTGGCGACATACGTCCGGCTTCCGGCGGGGTTGACCGCGACGCCGCGCGGCGTGTCACCGACGGCGATGGTGGCGATCACCGCATTCGTCGCGGTGTTGATCACCGACACCGTGTCGCCCCCGGAGTTGGTCACATAGGCCCGGGTTCCGGCCGGGTTGACCGCCACACCGTAGGGGAACGACCCGACGGCGATGGTCGCGATGACCGTATTGCTACCGGTGTCGATCACCGACACCGAACTACCGCCCCGGTTCGTGACATACGCGCGCGGCGCGCCCGGACCACCGCCCACACCACCGGAACCACCGGAACCACCAACGCCGCTGGCCGCGCCGCTGGCGCCAGTACCACCGGGTGTGCCCGCAGTTCCGGTGACACCGCCACCGGAACCACCGGTTCCGCCATTGCCCCCGTTCCCGCCCGCTGCCTGGGAGCCGAAGAGAAGCAGGGTCCGTCCCGATCCTCCGCTGCCGCCCTTGCCGCCCGCTCCGCCGGTCCCGCCCGACCCACCGGTTCCGCCCTTGCCGCCGGCCCCGCCGACGCCACCGGCACCACCGGAGCCACCCTGACCGAAGATCCAACTCCCGTCGCCGCCCGCGCCACCGGCACCGGCGGCCGCCCCGGCCAGGCCCGACTCCCCGAGCGCTCCGGCCTTACCGGTCGCTCCGGCTCCCCCTGCCCCGCCCGCTCCGCCATTGCCGATTACCGACAACAGCCCGGCGCTGCCACCGTTCCCGCCGTCACCGCCAGCCTCGGAGATGATCACCAGCCGGCCTGTCCCGCCCGCACCGCCGTTGCCGCCGTTGCCGACAAACAACCCGCCGGTGCCGCCGTCGCCGCCCGTGCCGGCCAGTCCCGCGCCGCCATCGCCGCCGCTGCCGAACCAGCCGGCGTTGCCGCCGTCGCCACCCTGGGCACCATTGCCGCCGTTGCCGATCAGACCGCCGTTGCCGCCGTTGCACGGAAGGAGACCGGCACAGGTCTCCTCGGTCCAGCTGTAGCCATTGCCGAACAGAATCCCAGCGTTGGGGTTGTCGGCGGTGCCATCACCGATGAACACCCGGATGAAGTCCGCTATCGGGTCGTCGCCCACCACCGATGCCCGGACGGCCGGAATCGCCACCGCGGCGGGGGCGTCCAGTTCTCGCCGGGCAGCCGCCACGGCCGTCCACGCCAGCGCTTCGGCGACGGCCGGACCGGGTTCCGCTCCACCGGACGGGGCCACCCCCTGCACAACGATCACAATCCTGGGCACGGACCGGGAGTGGCGCTCAGAACCCGGGGTGACTGCAGCCCGGGCAGCGGCTGCCGCCGGAAGTGGCGAAGCACCGGCCGACGTCGGCGGCCGCTCCGCCGGCGAGGCGACCCGAACCGGGAGTTCCCGCTGGAAATCCCCGACACGTCGTGCGCCGCGAGTCGCCTCCGAACGCGACTGCGCTCCACCCCGCGCTTCGGCCGACCGCGACTCCGAGGTGGACCGAGGACCCGGGTCCTGCTCTCCGGAATCGGCCCACGCCGTGGCACCGGGCAGCCAGGCGATGGCCACACCGGCGCCGAACGCCACCGCGAGGGCGCCCACCCGGCCGACGGGAATCGATGTCGTCACCATGGCGGGCCCCTCACTGATCGACTTCTCCCAGATCAGCGAAGTATGAACCGGCAGTGAAGGCCCAGCATCTGCTTTCCGAAAAAATCAGACCAGTCAGCGGATTCCGACCGCGGCGGCGAAGGCCTTACCCGGATCGGTGACGGCCCGGCAGATCTGACCCCAGTCCACCAGTCCGAGCGGACCGCGGCCGACACCGTCGCACTGACCCGCGGGGGTCGCACCGCCGCGGCCACCGGAGGTGGACACCGTGGTGATCAGGCCGGGGGTGGCGGACTTGGCGCCGCAACTCGGCCAGGCGCCGATGCCCTGGGTACGCAGGACGTTCTCCGCCACCCGGATCTGCTCCTCGCGGGACGCCTGGTGCGGCATCCCGGTTCCGCCGTTGGAGGTCCAGGTGGCCGGGCTGAACTGCAAACCGCCGTAGTAGCCGTTGCCCGTGTTGATACCCCAGTTCCCGCCGGATTCGCACTGGGCGATGGCGTCCCAGTTGACGCCGCTGTCGGCCGAAGCGGTCCCGCTGCCGAGGGTGAACGCCGCGAGCGCCAGACCCAGAGCCAGCCCCATGATCGAACCGGCGAGGGTGAGGATCCTGCGGATCGCGCTCATTCGGGTCCCTTCGGCGGTGCGGCCCGCGTGTGCCGCGGTTGCATTCGGGTCCCTTCGGCGGTGCGGCCCGCGTGTGCCGCGGTTGTGATGGGAATCGCACCGCCCGGGACAGCTGTTACAGAAGCGTCACCTGATATTGGTGAGAGTTCTGTGAGAGTGCCAAAGAGAAGCGGTGGCGCCGGATCACTCCGGCGCCACCGCTCGATCGCTGTCTGTTTTTTGGGGGGTCTGACTTACCCGCGACGGCCGCAGGACGGCCAGGCGCCGATCCCTTGGGTCCGCAGGACGTTTTCCGCCACCCGGATCTGCTCCGAACGCGAAGCCAGGTGCGGCATACCGCTGCCGCCGTTGGAGCTCCAGGTGCCCGGGCTGAACTGCAGTCCGCCGTAGTAGCCGTTGCCGGTGTTGATGGCCCAGTTGCCACCGGACTCACAGACGGCAATGGCGTCCCAGTTGACACTGTCGGCGTTGGCCGTACCGGCACCCAGCGCCAGCGGAGCGGCAGCCATGGCACCTGCGGCAGCAGCCGTCAGCATCGTCTTGCGGAGGTTCTTCAACAGTTTTCCTTTCGCCGCGCGTGCGCCGGGGGAACCGTCTCGATGGGTAAGACATGAATTCCGGGTCACACCGTCTCGGTTCGATGTGACAGCGAAGGCCTGACCGTGGTCGTCCGTTCCGGATTCGTCCAGGTGGGGCTCGCGCCCCGGGCCCCGCTCAACACGCAGGGTTATTGATATGTAATTGTCCGTTTGCCGTAAGGCACTTGATGGACGGTACGGATTCTTTTGCACAAAGTCACGTTAATGCCACGATAATATCGCGCAGATAACGGAGCGATCACAGCCGCTGCAATCGATAGGAATGCGCAGGTCGCAGGCCCAGAGATCGGCGCAACGACTAAGGCGCCGACTCCCCTTGTGGTGATCTAAATCACACCGGTGGCGAGACCGCCGTCACAGGGCTGTCCCTCTAGGCATCCCCCAGCAGCATCAAACGCACCAATAACCACAGCAACGAGAAGCAATTTGTCCTGACGTGTGCACCGAGTCAGCGCAGCGGCAGTCGGTTGCGCTCTCCCTCGCGCAGGGCAACCGGAGGCAGACACGCATAAGACCCCTTCACCGGAAAGACCCGATTCATGTCCGCGTCGATCATCGGGTTGTTCACCACGGCCCCCCCGCAACTGAAGGCCACCTCCCGGTCAGTCATCGGCAGACAGGCATCCAGCATGGTTCGGGCACCGGCCGGGGTGATGGTGTACGCCGGCGTCCCCATGCAGTGCCGCAGCCGGACTGCGGTATGCGACTGACAGCCGGCCCTGAACATCTCGATGTGCCTGCGCATCTCGGCTCGATTGAACTCGAGTCGGCAGACGCTGACACCTTCCGGAATTTCTGCCCACAGGTGCTCGCTCGGATCCCAGCCCCACATGATGATGTCCCAGTCCGTCGGCAACTCGCTGAACATCCGACGCGCGACTGCGGCGAAATTACCCGCCAGCACGGTGTCGTCTTCGATAACGGTCAGGGTCTCGTCGCTGTCGATCGCCTGTTGCCACAACGCGCAATGCGACAGTGAATTGCCGATCGCCTCATCGGTACGACTGCACGGCTCGATGAGGAAACCCTGCGTGATCAGATCGGCCCGATCCACTGTTCGACCGTCGATGGCCGGGAATCGCACCAGATCAACGACGCCACCGTTGAGCCGCTCACAGCGCACCCACCGGTCGGTGTGGTGGTCACGGTTGATCACGTGGACCCGCATTCAGCTACCTCCTCGTTCCCGGCAACCGTCGACAACCCGGCGACCATCGACGACCTGGGTTGTCAACCCCATTTCCACGTGTGGGACATCTCCCGCCGGTTCTCGCTCAGCGCAAGCGGGGGCATGCAGGCATAGGCCCGCAGGGTGGGGTATGCCCGGTTCATGTCGAGATCGTGGGTAGCGTTTTCGTAGGTGGAGTTCTCTGTGGCCACGTTGTCGAACCGCACCAATCGGTCGGTTACCGGTAGGGAAGCATCCAGCATGGCCTGAGCGCCTGCCGGGGTGATGGTGTAGGCGTGCGTGCCGAAGCAGTGCCGCAGGCGGACGGGAGCGTGCGGCTGTTCACTGGTGCGGAACACATCGATGTTGTTGCGCATCTCTTCCTCGTCGAACGTTAATCGGCAGATACCCACACCCTCGGGGATTTCCGCCCACAGGTAACCATCGAAGTTCCAACCCCAGACCACGACGTCCCAGTCCGCCGGCAACTCCGCCAGCACCCGCTGGGCCGCCGATGCGAAATCCCCGGCCAGCACGGTGTCGTCCTCGACGATCGTCAGCGTCTGGTTGGCGTCGACCGCCTTGAACCACAGAGCGATATGCGAACACGCGCAACCCATGGCCCCGTCGGTCCGGCTGCACGGCTCGAGGAGGAACCCGTGTGCGGCCAGCGCCGCGCGGTCTATCCCCCTGCCGTCTACGGCCGAAACCCGGACAACGTCAACCAATTCACCGTTGAGCTGCATAAACCGTTCCCAACGATCGGTGTCGCGATCAAGGTTGATCGCATGAACCTGCATCAGGTCGCTCCTCGTCCGGCACCGAGTGCGGCGTGTTGACGTTCGCCAGCATCCCGGCGTCGGAAATTACCACCCGCCGAACCCGCACCGCATCCACGAGCGCCCCCATCCTGCGTTCGCCCGAGGCCACCAGGGCGTCGATCCGGTCCGCCAACGCGGTGCGGTAGACAGCGGCCAGGTAGTGCTCCCGGCCATCCCACGCCAGCACCGCATCGGCGTCGCGGTGGCACCCCAACTCGTCGACGACCTGGGCAGACATGGCGGGCATGTCGACAGCGCAGACGAAGGCCCACTCGCATCCCGTCACAGACGCCGCGCGTAGTCCGACTGCGGTCGCTGGAAGCGGGCCCTGGCCGGGCACCGCGTCCCGAAGCACGACGGCGGACGTCAGGTCGGGCAGCGTCTGGCCCGAGGCCGCGACGACGAAAACGGGGTGGCATCGCGACGCCAGGACGGCAACGGTGCGCTGAACCATGGTGGTGCCGGTGCCCGGATGAATCAGCGTGGCCTTGTCCCGGCCCATCCGCCGCGAGGCACCCCCGGCCAGCACAACGCCGGCCAGACCCACATCACATCCTGACTCGCTAATCCACGATCCAGGTGTCGCGGCCGCGCAACAGCGCCTGCAGAGCGGCGCGATCGTGTGGGGCAGTCGCTCTGGCAGCCACGATCTGTCCGCGCGCCTCGTCGTCGTACACCGGCCGGTTGACGCGGCGGAACACGCCGGTGACGGTGTGCTCGAGATTCTGGTCGCTCAACCGAGACAGTGCGAAGGCGTATGCGGGGTCATCGGCGCGGGCATCGTGCACCACGATCTCCGCCTCGGCGACCTCAGTGGTCTTTGCCACCTCCAGCCCGAAGCCGCTTCGCACCACGCAGTACTCGCCGTCGACGCCGAAGGTGATGGGCTCGCCGTGGCGCACGGCGATCAACCGTTCCTCGGCGCCCTCTTTGCGGAGCACGTCGAACGATCCATCGTTGAAGATCGGACAGTCCTGCATGATCTCGACCAGCGCCGCGCCCCGGTGCTCGGCGGCGGCGCGCAGCACCTCTGAAAGGCCCTTGCGATCGGAGTCCAGCGCCCGGCCGACGAACGTCGCCTCCGCACCCAGGGCCACCGACACCGGGTTGAAGGGATGATCCAACGACCCCATCGGGGTGGACTTGGTGACCTTCCCGACCTCCGACGTCGGGGAGTACTGACCCTTGGTCAGCCCGTAGATCCGGTTGTTGAACAGCAGGATCGTCACGTTGACGTTGCGACGCAGCGCATGGATGAGGTGATTGCCGCCGATCGACAAGGCGTCGCCGTCGCCGGTCACCACCCACACCGACAAGTCCGGGCGGGCCAGCGCAAGCCCGGTCGCAACCGTCGGCGCGCGGCCGTGGATGGAGTGCAGGCCGTAGGTCTCCAGGTAGTACGGGAACCGACTGGAGCAGCCGATACCGCTGACGAAGACGATGTTCTCCCGGCGCAGCCCCAGCTCCGGAAGGAAATTGCGGATCGTGTTGAGGATGACGTAGTCCCCGCAGCCCGGGCACCAGCGCACCTCCTGATCGCTGGTGAAGTCCCTCGCCTTCTGCAGCGCATCAGCGAGTGGCACACCTGCGGTCTTGGATAACGCCTCGACGGCCGGTTCGACCATCAGACCCAGGTCCGCACCGATCAGATCCGTCATGCCGTCGCTCCCGAAGTCACAGTTGCCACCGGCACGTCGCCGATGGTCGCCGACGCGGATCTGGCGAATTCCGCCTTGCCGCTTTCCTTCTCACCCAGAGTGCCGTCGAGCGCGGCGTCGATGGCCGCCTCCAGCTCATCGACCCGGAAGGCCATCCCCTCCACCTTCGTGACCGACTGCACGTCGACCAGATACCTGCCCCTGAGCAGCAGAGCCAGCTGTCCGAGGTTCATCTCCGGCAGCACCACGTTCGGATACCGGCGAAGCACCTCGCCGGTGTTGGCCGGCAGCGGGTTGAGGTGTCGCAGCTGGGCGTGGGCCACTTTGACCCCGCGCCGACGAGCCCGCCGGCAGGCCTCCCCGATCGGCCCGAATGAACTGCCCCAGCCCAGAATCAGCAGTTCGGCGTCGCCGGTCGGGTCATCCACGTCGAGACCGGGGACCGAGATGCCGTCGATCTTGGCCTGGCGCAGCCGGACCATGAGATCGTGATTGCCGCCGTGATAGGAGATGTCGCCCGACCCGTTGGCCTTCTCCAGTCCGCCGATGCGGTGCTCGAGGCCGGGTGTCCCCGGCACGGCGAACTGCCGGGCCAGCGTCTGCGGGTCGCGGGCGTAGGGCGCGAAATCCTCCCCCTGCCGGGCGAAGCCGGGGTCGATGGCAGGCAGGTCGTCGACATCGGGGATACGCCACGGTTCAGAGCCGTTCGCGATCGCGCCGTCGGAAAGCAGCAGCACCGGCGTGCGGTAGGTCAGCGCGATCCGGGCCGCCTCGACGGCGACCTCGAAACAATCCGATGGAGAGGACGCGGCCAGGACAGCGACCGGGGACTCCCCGTTACGGCCGAACATCGCCTGCAACAGATCGGCCTGTTCGGTCTTGGTGGGCAGCCCGGTCGACGGCCCGCCACGCTGCACGTCGACGACGACCAACGGGAGTTCCGTCATCACCGCCAGCCCGATGAACTCGCTCTTCAACGAGATGCCAGGGCCTGAGGTGCTGGTCACCCCGAGCGCTCCGCCGTAGGACGCGCCGATAGCCGCGCCGATCCCGGCGATCTCGTCCTCGGCCTGGAAGGTCAGCACATCGAAGTTCTTGTGCCGGGACAGCTCGTGCAGGATGTCCGACGCCGGGGTGATCGGGTAGCTGCCCAGCACCACCTGCACGCCGGCGAGTTGGCCCGCGGCGACAAGCCCGTAGGACAGCGCCGTGTTGCCGGAAATCTGCCGATACTCCCCCGGCGCCAGCTTGGCCCGGGCCACCTCGTAGGTGGTCGCGAACGCCTCGGTGGTCTCGCCGTAGTTCCATCCCGCTCGCAGGGCCAGCACATTGGCCTCGGCGACATCGGGTTTGCGGGCGAACTTCTCCCGGATGAAGTTCTCGCTGGTCTCGACCGTCCGGCCGTACATCCAGGACAGCAGGCCCAGCGCGAACATGTTCTTGGCGCGCTGTCCGTCCTTCTTCGAAGCTCCGATCGGCTCGACGGCGCCCAGCGTCAGACTGGTCATCGCCACCGGGTGCACCACATAGTCCCCGAGTTCCCCGGTTTCCAGCGGGTTGGCGGCATAGCCCACCTTGACCAGGTTGCGCTTGGTGAACTCGTCGGTGTTGACGATCACCGTGCCGCCGCGGGGCAGGTCGGCGAGGTTGGCCTTCAACGCGGCGGGGTTCATCGCCACCAGAACGTCGGGGCGGTCGCCGGCGGTGAGGATGTCATAGTCGGCGATCTGGATCTGGAACGACGACACCCCGGGCAGCGTGCCCTGCGGCGCCCGGATCTCGGCGGGGTAATTCGGTTGGGTGGCAAGGTCATTGCCGAGCAGCGCGGCCTCGGAGGTGAACCGGTCTCCGGTCAACTGCATGCCGTCGCCGGAGTCCCCGGCGAACCTGATGACGACCTTCTCGAGTTTCTCCCGGCCGCCGCTCCGGCCCACCTGGGCACCGCTGTTGGGGCCGTCGCTGTTCGGACTCACGTGTCCGCCTTTCGCCGTCCAACTCCCACCACCGGGGGACGGCCACCGCAGTTGCTGAGACTCGTAAATCCGATCATGCCACTTTCTTAGGCAAGCCAAGCCGTCAGACGGCTTGACACGCCGCGCCACGGGCGCTGAAAGCCCAGGTCATCGCGGTGCCCCGGACCAACCGGCCGAAGTTGTGTGGTTTTCGTCACGTCCGGGGTCAGCGATTCTTAAGAACTCGGACCGTTGTCTCCGGTGCCCGCCGGTGCTCAATAGATTGGTGTCCATGCCATCCCGTGAGCCGAAATCCCGTGAGCCGATCCCGGTGGACCAGCCCAAGCGCGTCGCCGCCGGCGTTCCGGCCGTCCTGGTGGCGTTGCGGCACAGCCTCGCCCAGATGGGACCGCTGCGGACCGCCGAGACACTGGCCAAGGTCAACCAGCGCGAAGGCTTCGACTGTCCGGGATGCGCCTGGCCGGAGGAACCGGGCGGCCGCCGACTCGCCGAGTTCTGCGAGAACGGAGCCAAAGCCGTCGCCGAGGAGGCCACCCGCCGGATGGTCACCCCAGAGTTCTTCGCGGCACATTCTGTCGCGGACCTGGCCGGCAAGCCCGAGTACTGGCTGTCCCAGCAGGGCAGGCTCACCCACCCGATGCTGCTAAAACAGGGCGACACCCATTACCGGCCGGTGAGCTGGGACGGGGCCTTCGCCGTCATCGCCGAACACCTCCGCGCACTGTCCAGTCCGGACGAGGCGGTGTTCTACACATCGGGGCGCACCTCCAACGAGGCGGCGTTCCTCTACCAGTTGCTGGTGCGCAGTTTCGGCACCAACAACCTGCCGGACTGCTCCAATATGTGCCACGAGTCCTCCGGCACCGCACTGGTCGAGTCCATCGGCATCGGCAAGGGCTCGGTGACCGTCGACGATATCGAACACGCCGACCTGATCGTCATCGCCGGCCAGAACCCGGGCACCAACCACCCCCGGATGCTGTCGGTGCTGGCCAAGGCGAAAGCCAACGGCGCGAGGATCATCGCCGTCAACCCGTTGCCGGAGGCGGGGCTGATCCGATTCAAGGACCCGCAGACCGTTCGCGGGGTGCTCGGCACCGGGGTGCCGATCGCCGACGAGTTCGTGCAGGTCCGACTGGGCGGCGACATGGCGCTGTTCCGTGGTCTGGCCCGACTGTTGCTGGAGGCCGACGACCGCGATCCCGGATCTGTGCTGGATCGCGACTTCATCGCCGCGCACAGCCACGGGTTCGATGACTTCGCCGCCGCGGCGCGCGCGGTGTCCTTCGACACCGTTGCCGAGGCCACCGGGATCGACATGGCGCAACTGCATCGGGTGGCCCGACTGGTCGCCGAATCCGAGCGCACGATCGTGTGCTGGGCGATGGGCCTGACCCAGCACACCCACGCCGTCGCCACCATCGGTGAGATCACCAATGTGCTGCTGATGCGGGGCATGATCGGCAAGCCGGGCGCGGGGGTGTGCCCGGTCCGCGGGCACTCCAATGTGCAGGGTGATCGCACCATGGGCATCTGGGAGAAGCCGCCCGCGGCGTTCCTGGACGCACTGGACCGCCGGTTCACCATCAGCACGCCCCGCCGGCACGGCTATGACACCGTCGAGGCGATCCGGGCGATGCGCGACGGCCGGGCGTCGGTGTTCGTCGCGATGGGCGGCAACTTCGCCTCCGCCACACCGGACACTGCGGTCACTGAGGCAGCCCTGCGGAACTGTGCCCTGACCGTGCAGGTGTCCACCAAACTCAACCGCAGCCACGTCGTGCCCGGGCAGACCGCGGTGATCCTGCCAGCCCTCGGCCGCACCGACCGCGATGTCGTGTCCGGCCGCAAGCAGGTGGTCTCGGTGGAGGACTCGATGTCCATGGTGCATCTGTCGCGGGGCAGCCTGGAACCGCCGGGACCCGAGGTGCGCAGCGAGGTGGCGATCATCTGCGGCCTGGCCCGCGCCGTTCTGGGCCCCGACCATCCGGTGTCGTGGGAACGTTTCGCCCCCGACTACGACGCCATCCGCGACGAGATCGCCGCCGTGGTGCCGGGTTGTGCCGATTACAACCGCCGGGTCCGCGAACCGGACGGCTTCCAACTGCCGCACCCGCCGCGGGACACCCGGGAATTCCCCACCGCCACCGGCAAGGCCAACTTCGCGGTCGCCCCACTGGCCTGGGTGCCGGTGCCGCCAGGCCGACTGGTGCTGCAGACGTTGCGCAGCCACGACCAGTACAACACCACCATCTACGGCCTGGACGACCGTTACCGCGGCATCCGCGGCGGCCGGCGGGTGGTTTTCGTCAACCCCGACGACATCGAGTCCCTCGGCATCACCGCCGGCGACCGGGTGGACCTCGTCTCGGAGTTCACCGGCGCCGACGGCGTCCTGCAGGAGCGCCGCGCCGAGGACTTCCAGGTGGTGCCGTATCCGACACCGCCGGGCAACGCCGCGGCCTACTACCCGGAGACCAACCCGCTGGTTCCGCTGGATCATGTTGCGGCCAAGTCGAATACGCCCGCGTCCAAGGCGGTCGTGATACGTCTGGAGCGGGCATGGGCCGGGTGACAACCCGGCGCCGGGTCAACCGGATCACCGCCGGTAGCACCACCGAACGAGCCGACACCCTGGTGGTCGAGGAACCCCTGGAGATCAGGATCGACGGCTCCCCCGTCACGGTCACGATGCGAACCCCCGGAGCGGATTTTGAACTGGCACAGGGCTTTCTGCTGACCGAGGGTCTGATCGGC
>MTBK01239392.1_pt1 | contig 16180 bp, 15 predicted proteins | sample 1535981 | NCBI WGS metagenome assembly MTBK01 (sample SAMN06109225, study PRJNA356200) | anaerobic digester metagenome | isolation source: biogas reactors fed with pig manure or primary and secondary sludge | place: Spain | collected 2016-06-30 | reverse complement strand
GAGTAGATGATGCCCTGCGGCACCCGCAGGGTGTAGAGAAGTGCGGCGGCGCCGGCCAGGAGTCCGCCGATGAGGAAGGTCGTCACGATGATGCGTTCCCGCGACACCCCCATCAGAGTGGCGGTGGTGGGATCCTGGGCGACCGCGCGGATACCGCGGCCGAACTTGGTGCGGTGCACGAAGAGGTAGGTGAGCCGGGCTAGAACCAGTGCCGAACCGACGATCACCAAGGTGATGTTGGTGACCGACGCACCGAACACCTCGAACTGGGTTTTGGGCTGCACCAGGATGATCGGCTGTTGGGCGTTACTGCCGCCGTAGCCGTCGATGATCTTCGGCAGCAGGAAATGCACGAACTCCTGCAGGACGAAAGACATGCCGATCGCGGTGATCAGGAATGTCAGCGGCCGCGCATTGCGGCGTCGGAGCGGCCGGTAGGCGACTGCCTCCAAACCTACTGCGGCCGTGCCGGAGACGACCATCGCGAAAATCATCGCGATACCCAGGTAGAGCACCGTGAGTGCCACCCCGCGGTTGTAGGCGTTGCCGGTGGGCGTGAAGCCCAGGATCATGTCGAGGCAAAAGTACGCGCCGAACATGCCCAGCATGAAGATCTCGGAGTGCGCGAAGTTGATCAGCCGCAGCACCCCGAACACGAGGGTGTAGCCGACGGCGACCAGCGCGTAGATGGCACCCCAGGCCAGCCCGTCGACGGTGAACTGCCAGAAGCCGTCCCGCAGGTTGGCCACGTTGAAGTTGATGTCGCCAGCGAGGCAGGCGTACTGGCTTTCCAGACCCGTCAAGCACTCCTGAATCATCGACGGTGCGCTCTCCCGGCGCCGACTCCCCTACTGGACCTTGTAGATCCAGATCAAGGTGGTGGTGAGTTCGCCGGTCTCGGTCCATTGGTACTTGCGGGCGATGCCCTGCCCGTCGTATCCCCTGACGAAGTCCAACAGCGCCTCGCGGGTGACGGCACCGGAGTCGATGCCCTTGGCCAGGATGGTGCCCAGGTCATAACCCTCGGTGCTGTAGGTGCCGGGCGACTGGCCGAACTTCTTGGAGTACTCGTCGGCGAAGTCCTTGGTGGCAGGACCGCAGGGGCAGGACAACAACGCGTCCTTCGCGGAGTTGCCGGCCTGCTTGACGAACTCGGGGTCCTTGGTGCCGTCTGCGCTGACGAACTTGCCGGCGAACTCCGCATCACGAAGCTGCTGCACGAACGGGGCAGCCTCGGAGTAATAACCGCTGTAGAACACCGAATCAGGTGACTGCGCCTTGATCTGCGTCACCGCGGCGGAGAAGTCCTTGTCACCCTTCTTGACCGAGATGTTGCAGGCCGAGTCGGCTACCTCTCCGAGGGTTTCGCGGACCGCCTTTGCCAGGCCGGTGCCGTAGTCGGTGCTGTCGTCGACGACGCAGATCTTCTTGTCGCCGACAGTGTTCTTCAGGTAGTTGGCGAGCGACGGACCCTGCACCCCGTCGTTGGCCAGGCCGCGGAAGAAGGTCTTCCAGCCCTGATCGGAGAGGGAGACGTTGGTGGCCGACGCGGTGGCGGCCACCAGACCGGCCTGGTCGAACACCCCGCCGGTGGCCTTGGTCTCACCGGAGAACGCCGGCCCGACCAATCCGATGATGGAGGCGTCGTCGACGATCTGCGGGGCGATCGCGGTCGCCTTCTGCGGATCGCCCTCCGTGTCGAAGGTCTTCAGGTCGATCTGGCAACCGGGGTTGGCGGCATTGTGCTTGTCCAGCGCCATCTGGACGCCGTTCTTGATGTTGATGCCCAGTGCGGCGTCCGGCCCGTTGAGGGCACCGGCCATCGCGATCGTCACCGGAGCGCAGGTGGCCTTGCCGTCGCCGGCCGGGTCGGCGGGCACGGTGCCGGACTCAGCCTGCACGGCCGCGCCGTTCTGGTCGATCTGCACCTGCTCGACGATCGAGAGGTTCACCGGTGCGGTGTCGGTCTGGGATGAGGTGGATCCCTTCGACTCCTTCTCGGGCGCGGGTTGGCTGCATCCGGCAACACCGAGGAGCATGAGCGCGGTCGAGCCCAACGCGATTGCATGACGTGTCGTCCGAGCGCGCACGTTTTACCTCCGGGTAAATTTTTCGCGGAGTGCTCAGGCATCCTGAGACTCCGGGGTTCGCAGTAGAAGATAGCCAACTCACGGCCGAATCGCTCGTTGCCCCCACCGACGCGGGCGCCGTCAGCCCTGCTTTTCGTCCCCTTCGAGGCTTTCCAGAACGACCTCGGCGACCCGCTTCATGGTCGTCCGCCGGTCCATCGCGGCCCGCTGCATCCACGTGAACGCCTCGGGCTCGGTCATGGCGTGACGAGTCTGCAGGATTCCCTTGGCGCGTTCGATGAGCTTGCGGGTTGCGAGTCGTTCACCCAGGTCGGCGACTTCCCGCTCGAGTTCCGTCACCTCCGCGAACCGGCTGACCGCCAATTCGATCGCCGGAACCAGGTCGCTCGACGAGAACGGCTTGACCAGGTATGCCATCGCCCCGGCATCCCGCGCCCGTTCCACCAGGTCGCGCTGGCTGAACGCGGTCAGCACGACGATCGGCGCGATCCGCTTGGCGGCGATCTCCGCTGCGGCGTCGATTCCGTCGCGTCGCGGCATCTTGACGTCCATGATCACCAGGTCGGGGCGCAGGTTTTCGGCAAGGTCGACGGCCTCTTGCCCGTCGCCGGCCTCCCCGACCACGTCGTAGCCTTCCTCGCGGAGCATCTCGGCAAGGTCGAGTCTGATCAGCGCCTCGTCCTCGGCGATCAAGACACGCCGGGGCACCGGCACGGGTTCGTCGGTGCTGGAACCGGTCATAGCGCCATTGTGTCGCGGTCGTGCTGGCCGGGCGAGCGGGGGCACCCGGACCCCTCGGCGTCCGGCCGTCCACTATCGTGTAGTGGCTGTACCGCCCTCGTATCCCAACTGGCAGAGGAAACGGATTCAAAACCCGTGCAGTGTGAGTTCGAATCTCACCGAGGGCACCAGTAGGTTTCATCCCAATTTTTCCAGACCGTGGCGATCTGGGATCACGTGGCAACGTTTGTCCGTGTTAATGGCTGATGGATAGCCATCAATATCGCGAACACTCAAACCGATGCCCGATTCTGTACTAATTTCAAATATCGAATTCGTTTTTTCAATTCGCCAACGCGACAGGGGAAGGCAATGGAACGAATGGGGATGCGAGGTCTGGCGGCTGGTTTAGGCGGCCTGGCCATTGTGTCGATGGGCTTGGTGTCGATGGGCTTGGTGTCGCTCGGTGCGACCGGGAGTACGGCCGAGATGTCGCACGAATCCGGGGGCCCGACGTTCAAGAACGCCCCCGTGACAACGACCACGATGCCGATGGTCGGCGACGACAACGACGGCCCGCCTCGTGGTACGCCACCCGGTGGCCCCGGTGGCCCCGGTGGCCCCGGTGGCCCGGGCGGACCCGGCGGACCCGGCGGACCCGGCGGCGGCGGACCAGGTGGCCCGCCGAAGTAGCGCACCCGCGGCGATGTGACCGCCGTTCCTTCAGTCGTTCCCGCTGGACACCGGTATTCTTCACAGGTGGATGCTGCAGGCTCGGGCGAAGCCCGTGTCCCTTCGGGCAAGACTTTCCGGCTGATGGATTGCGAACGCCTGCAGCGACGACCCCCAGCCCGCAATCAGCACTGGGCCGACGTCGTCAGCCGGCCCCAGCGGGTGCTCACTTTCTCGACCTGGGTCGCCGCAATAATCACTGCGGCGCTGGGAGTTCTCCAGACGATCACCGGGTCGGGTGTCCTCTACATCGGTCTGATCAATCTCTGCATCGCCGCGATCTTTCTGGCGATCCCCCTGCTGATCAGGTTCAGCAATCTGATCGCCGCACTGGTATTCGTCGCCGTGTCCTACACGTCGCTCACCTTCGTCGGCACCCAGATCGGTACCGATTCCGGAGTGCAGTTCTACTATCTGGTGTCTGCATCGCTGGCCGTGCTCGTCGTCGGACTTGATCACCTGGTGCTAGCCGGGGCGGTGGTGAGCGTGGGCGCAGCGTTGACAGTGTTTCTGCAGTTCACCGTCCCGCCCGACACCGGCATTCAGCCGCGCTGGGCGCTCTACACCAGCTTCGTCTTCGCCACCGTGGGCGCCTGCATACTGATCTTCGCCACTGTCTGGTATGCCATGCGTGAGGTGGCCCGCGCCGAGCAGGCCATGGATGTGGAGTACGACCGGTCCGAGGCTCTGCTGGCCAACATACTTCCCGCAGAAGTCGCCACCAAGCTCAAAGACCCCGCGCACGGCACGATCGCCGACCGCTACGACGACGCGTCGATCCTGTTCGCCGATATCGCCGGATTCACCGAGCGGGCCAGCGAGATTCCGCCCACCGAACTGGTCCGGTTCCTCGACCGCCTTTACACCACCTTCGACCGCCTGGTGGACCGGCACGGACTGGAGAAGATCAAGACCACCGGCGACTCCTACATGGTGGTCAGCGGGGTGCCCACCCCGCGACCCGACCATGTCGAAGCCATCGCCGCACTCGCCCTGGACATGTCCCGGGCGGTGGCTGATCTTCGGGATCCGAAGGGCAACCCGGTTCCGCTGCGGATGGGGATCGCGGCAGGTCCGGTGGTGGCCGGCGTGGTGGGCGCGCGACGGTTCTTCTACGACGTGTGGGGTGACGCGGTCAACGTCGCCTCCCGGATGGAGTCCACCGACCCCGAGGGCCGAATTCAGGTACCGCACGACGTGTACGAACGGTTACGGCACGTGTTCGACCTCGAGGAGCGTGGCCAGGTGGCGATCAAGGGCAAAGGTCTGATGCACACCTGGTATCTGGTCGCCCGCAAACCACCCGTCGCCACCCAGTCGGACGACGCTGCCGCTATCCGAGAAGCCCTCCACGCACCGCACTGAACCGGTCCAGCCTCACACCGCGTCCACGGTCTGCGCGGCCATCGGCTTCGGCCAGGGTTGCGGAACGGGCCGCGGCCGGACGTTCTGCGGCCACCAGAACCAGCGCCCGAGCAGTGCGGCGATGGCCGGGGTCATGAATGCTCGGATCACCAAGGTGTCGAACAGCAGCCCCATTCCGATCGTGGTGCCCACCTGAGCCAGCACCTTCAGATCGCTGATCGCGAACGACATCATGGTGAAGGCGAACACCAGACCGGCCGAGGTCACCACCGAACCGCTACCGCCCATCGCCCGGATGATCCCCGTGTTGAGCCCGGCGGGTATCTCCTCCTTGAGGCGTGCGACGAGGAGCAGGTTGTAGTCGGCGCCGACCGCCAGCAGGATGATGACCGCCATCGCCAGCACCATCCAGTGCAGCTCAACACCAAGGATGTGCTGCCAGATCAGCACCGACAACCCGAATGACGCGCCCAGCGAGAGCAGGACCGTGCCGACGATGACCGCGGACGCGACCACGCTTCGAGTGATGATCAGCATGATGGCGAATATCAAAGCCAGCGCGGCGATTCCGGCGATCAGCAGGTCATAGGCGTTGCCCTCGGAAAGGTCCTTGAACATTGACGCGGTGCCGCCGAGGTAGATCGTGGAACCCTCCAGTGGGGTGCCCTTGATGGCCTCCTTGGCGGCCATCTTGATCGCGTCGATGCGCTCGATGCCGTCGGCGGACATCGGGTCGCCCTCGTGGGAGATGATGAACCGAACCGCGTGCCCGTTGGGTGAGATGAACTGCTCCATGCCCCGCTTGAAATCGGGGTTGTCGAATACTTCCGGCGGCAGATAGAACGAGTCGTCATTGCGGGAGGCGTCGAAAGCCTCGCCCATCGCCGAAGAGTCCTGCTGCATGGCCGCCATCTGTTCCTGCATCCCCTTCTGGGTGGAATACATGCCCAGGACCATGGCCTTCATGTTCTTCATGGTCGCCACCATCTCCGGCATCATCGCCACCATCTGGGGCATCAGGGAGTCCATGCGCTCCATCAGCGGCAGCAGGGTCTGGATGGAGTCGGTCATGGTGTCGATGCCGTCGATACTGTCGAACACCGACCGCATGGCCGTGCAGACCGGGATGTCGTAGCAGTGCGGTTCCCAATAGAAGTAGTTGCGGATCGGCCGGAAGAAATCGTCGAAGTTGGCGATGTTGTCGCGTAGATCCTGGATGTCGCCGACCATGCCCCGCATCTGCAGAACCATGTTGTGGGTGACGTCGGACATCTGCTGGGTGAGGTTCTGCATCCGCTCCATCTGATCGATGGTGGTCTGCATGTCGGCGGCCTGTTGGAGCATCTTGGCCGTCAGATCCTCGTTGTACTTCTGGGTCAGCTTTTGGGTTGTGCCCTGCATGCTCATCAGGAACGGGATCGAGGTGTGCTCGATCGGGGTGCCCTCCGGCCGGGTGATGGCCTGGACCCGGGAGATGCCCTCGACGGCGAAGATAGCCTTCGCGATCTTGTTGATGACCAGGAAGTCCGCCGAGTTGCGCAGGTCATGGTCACTCTCGACCATCAGCACTTCCGGATTCATCCGGGCCTGCGAGAAGTGCCGGTCCGCCGCCGCGTAACCCTCGTTGGCCGACGTGTCGGGAGGTTGGTAATTGCGGTCGTTGTAGTTCGTGCGATAGCCGGGCAAGGTCAGCAGGCCAACCAGGGCCAGCGCCACCGTCCCGACCAGAATCGGGCCGGGCCACCGGACGATGGCCGCCCCGATCTTGCGCCAGCCGCGTACCCGCATCGTTCGCTTGGGCTCGAGCAGTCCGAAACGCGTGGCCACCGACACAATTGCGCTGCCGACGGTAAGCGCCGCGATCACCACGACGGTCATGCCGATCGCCAGCGGGACACCGAGTGTCTGGAAGTAGGGCAGTCGGGTGAAGCTCAGACAGAACGTTGCCCCGGCGATCGTGAATCCGGACCCCAGCACGACGTGTGCCGTGCCGTGAAACATCGTGTAGTAGGCGGATTCCCGGTCCTCGCCGGCCCCGCGCGCCTCCTGATAGCGCCCGATCAGGAAGATCGCGTAGTCGGTTGCGGCCGCTATCGCCAGCATCACCAGCAAGCTGGTCGCGAATGTCGACAGGCCGATGACCTGGTGATACCCCAGGAACGCGACCACACCGCGGGCCGCGCTCAGTGACAACACCACCATGGACAGCACCAGCAGCACCGTGACGATGGACCTGTAGAACCACAGCAGCATCGAAATGATGACGACGAAGGTCACCATCTCGGTCACCCGCAGGCTCTTGTCGCCGGTCGCCTGTTGGTCGGCGACCATGGCGGCGGCTCCGGTGACGTAGACCTTGACACCCTCGGGGGGTGTCAGTTTGTCGATGATCGCCTTGACCGCCGCGACCGACTCGTTGGCCAGCAGTTCGCCCTGGTTGCCGGCGAGCTTGATCTGAACGTAGACGGCCTTGCCGTCATTGCTCTGAGCACCCGCTGCAGTCAGCGGATCGCCCCAGAAGTCCTGGACGGACTCGACATGCTTGGTGTCGGCCTCAAACTTGGCGATCATCTCGCCGTAGAACGCGCGCGCAGCCTCGTCGAGTGGTTCCTGGCCCTCCAGCACGATCATCGCCGAACTGTCGGAATTGCCCTCCTCGAAGACCTTGCCGATGCGCTTCATCGCGATCATCGACGGCGCGGCCTCGGGGCTCATCGATACCGCTTGGGTCCGCCCGACCACTTCAAGCTGCGGCACCGTGACATTGAGCACGGCGATCAGCGCGATCCAGGCCAGGATGATCGGGACGGCGAAGGTCCGGATCATCCGTGACACGAAAGTCCGGTTGGCTGGATGAAGCGGGGGTCCGGCGGACGGCTCCGTCGTCGTCGGGGCGCTCATGCGGACTTCACGAAGCAGTAGGTCAACGCGTTCATTCCGGTTGCCGTTCTTTCGTCCTTGACCTCGCCGTCAACGAGGATGCGGCAGGTGATCGATGTTCCGTCGCTCTGGGCCAGAATGTTGGGTGCCGCAGACGGGGCGGTGGTCTCCAGGGTGAGCGACCATGGGATCGCCGCGGCGTCGACACGTTGCGGCTTGGCGTCCAGATCCAGGTAATTGATGTTCGCCGCACTGCCCGAGCCGAACACCTCGTAGCGCACCACCTTCGGGTCGAATGACTCGGGGTCGTCGGCGAAGACCTTCGGCGTCACCAAAGGCCCCTCCGAGCCGAAGAAGCTGCGGATTCGGTGCACGGTAAAGCCGGCGACGACGGTGACCAGCACCAGCACCAGCGGAATCCAAGCCCGTTTGAGGACGCCGATCATTCGATTCCTCCCGAATCGTCAGGTCCGGAGCCGTCGCCGAACCGGTCGAGCGCGTCGATGAGGACCGTATGCATGAACGAGGACAGGGTCCGCATCTCCTCAAGTCGGCGGGTGTCTTCTGAGGGCGATCCATGCATCGCACGCAGGCCCGTCTCCGCCATCGCCGTCAGGTCGGCCATGGTTCGGATCCGTTGGCGTTCCCCCGCCGCGAATGCATGGGGGCGCAGCCGATAGTAGGTGCGCCGATCCCCCGCAACCCCAACCCGCTCGATATATCCGAACTGGATCAACATGCGCGCGTTGGTGCTGATCCCGCCACTGCTGGCGTCAAGGGCCGACGCGAGTTCCTCCGAGGACTGCCGTTCGGGCCGGCAGACGAGCAGCCACCCGAGCAGGCGCCCGGAGAGTCGGGTCAGCCCGTTGGACTCGAAGTACCCGCCCATCTGTTCGACGAAGTCCATGATCTGCGGACTGGGTCGCCGAGCAGCGGTCTTGCTCACGGGTTTCACCGTAGACTGAAACCACCGAAACCACCGAAGTCGAGTCCGCAAAAGTGACGTGACAAGCGCCACACCCGCCAGGCGGTCCTGAGATTCAGCGCCCCGGGCCGGCCCCGGAGCAGGGCCCCCAACCCAGCGTCGACTACATCACCTTCGACAGAAAGGATTTCGTGCGTTCATGCTGGGGGTTGGCCAGCACATCGCGGGGCGGACCGCTCTCGACGACCACACCCCCGTCCATGAACACCAGCTGATCGGCCACCTCGCGGGCGAAGCCCATCTCGTGGGTCACCACGATCATGGTCATGCCGTCGGCGGCAAGCCTCTTCATCACCGCCAGCACCTCCCCGACCAATTCCGGATCCAGCGCCGAGGTCGGTTCGTCGAAGAGCATCAGTTTGGGGTCCATCGCCAGCGCGCGGGCGATGGCGACCCGCTGCTGCTGGCCGCCGGAGAGCTGCGCCGGGTAGGCGGCAGCCTTGTCGGACAGGCCAACCTGGTTCAGCAAGTCGCGGGCGCGCTGTTCGGCGGCGGCCTTCTTGATGCCCTTGACGTGCACCGGTGCCTCGACGATGTTGTCCAGCACCGTGCGGTGCGGGAAGAGGTTGAAGTTCTGGAACACCATGCCGATGTCACGCCGTTGCCTGGCCGCCTCACGTGCTGACATCTCGTGCAGCCTGCCCCGGCTCTCGCGGTAGCCGACGAGTTCCCCGTCGACGTAAAGCCTTCCGGCAGAGATGGTTTCCAGATGGTTGATACATCGCAAAAATGTTGACTTGCCGGACCCGGACGGCCCGACGAGAACCAGCACGTCGCCCTGCTCGACAGCCAGCGACACGCCCTTGAGCACCTGGAGAGCGCCGAAACTCTTACAAACCTGCTCAGCCTGCACCATGACCGTCATACGCGACCCGCCTCGGTCTGGGCCTTCGCCAGCGCCAGCAGTTGTTTGGCGGTCAACTTTCGGGAGATGCCTCGGGAGAAGTACCTCTCCAGATAGTGCTGCCCCACCATCAGAATGCTGGTCACCACCAGGTACCAGGTTGCCGCCACCAGCAACAGCGGAACGGGTTCGAAGATCCGCGCGGCGATCTCCCGCGAGGCAATGCTGTACAGATCGTAGGAATAGGGCACCGCAGTGACCAGCGACGTGGTCTTCAACATGCTGATCAGTTCGTTGCCGGTGGGCGGGATGATCACCCTCATCGCCTGCGGCAGCACCGTTCGGCGCATCGTCAGACCCCACGACATACCCAGCGCCGTCGACGCCTCCGTCTGCCCCTCCGGCACGGATGTGATTCCGGCGCGGATGATTTCGGCCATGTAGGCGGCTTCGTTGAGCCCGAGACCGATCACCGCGAGCAGGAACGGGATCGACAGGCTCTGCAGGTTGATGTGGAGCAGCGACGGACCGAAGGGCACCCCGAGCTGGATGTTCTGGTAGATCGTCGGGACCAGCCCCCAGAACACCAGTTGGACGTAGACCGGAGTGCCGCGGAACACCCACAGGAACACCCAGGCCACCCATCGGAACACCGGGTTGGGCGATAGCCGCATCACCGACAGGGCGATGCCCAGCACGACGCCGAGCACCATGGCGTACACGGTCAACTGCAGGGTGTTGAGGACGCCCAGCAGGATCCGTTCGTTGAACAGGTAGTCGAAGTAGGTGGACCACCCGTATGCCTTGTTGGTGGCCGCACCGTAGATGAAGAGCCCGACCAGGGCAACGATGACGACGGCGCTCACCCACCGCCACGGATGCCGCATCGGCACGGCGTCGATGGGCGGCGGCGCCACCGGGCCGCTGGGCGCCGGTGCCGACGAGCCGACGACAGTCACGGGGTTTATCCGGTGCCGCCGTTGATGACCGGTTTGGCGATCATCCCGGCCTCAACTCCCCAGTTGCCGGCGATCTTCTTGTAGTCGCCGGTCTCGATCAGGTGTTGCAGCGCCTTGAGCAGCGACTCGGCCAGCGGCGAACCCTTCTTCACCGGCCAGCCGTAGGGTGCCGCTTCGAAGATCTCCCCCGCCGCCTCGAGTTTGCCGTTGCTCTGCTTGATGGCGTAGGCCGTCACCGGAGAGTCCGCGGACATCGCGTCGACCTGACCCAGGACGACGGCGTTCGTCGCGGCATCCTGGCCGTCGAACCGGACGATCTCGATCGCCGGCTTGCCGGCCTCGGTGCACGTCGCGCTCTTGGCCGGCAGTTCCTCAGTGTCCTGAACCGTGGTCGCCTGGACCGCGACCTTCTTGCCGCAGGCCTCGTTGGGATCGATCGGCGCGCCGGGACGCTGGGCCCACAGCGTGCCGGCGGTGAAGTAGTCGACGAAGTCGACCGACTCTTGCCGCTCCTTGGTGTCGGTGAACGACGACATGCCGACGTTGTAGGTGCCGCCATCGATGGAGGGGATGATCTTGGCGAAGTCCGATTCGCGGTACTCCGGGGTCAACCCGAGCACTCCGGCCACGGCGTTCATCAGATCCACGTCGAAGCCGACGATCTTGCCGTCGGCGTCCTTGAACTCGTTCGGGGCGTACGGAATGTTCACCCCGATGATCAACTTGCCGGAGTTGCGGATGTCCTCGGGCACGCTCGCGGCGATCTCCTCGACCTTGGCGGGCGTGACGGCGACGCTCGATTCCGCGGCACCGGATCTCTTGTCTCCCTCGGGGCTCTTCGAACAACCGGAGAGGCTCAGCGCCGCGGCCACCGCGACAATCGTCACCGAACGCAACCACGTTCTCCGATTCGCCTGTTCTGAAAACACCTCTGTGCCCCACTTTCTGCTGACGTCGGGGCCAAACTTTAGTCGTGTCAAGGTGAAACCACAGCGCAACGGTGCCGTCTACCGGCCGAAGCAGTCAATCGGTCGGGTTGTCGGAACGGTGTGCCAGACTCTGCACATGACTACATCCTCACCCGGATCCACGCCCGGATCTGCACCCGGAAGCCTCGTCGGCCACCTGTGGAAGTCGGTCCTGCTGACCGGCGTCCTGTCGGTGATCCTCGGCGTCATGGTTTTGGCCTGGCCCGACAAGACCATCATCGTCGCGGCGATCTTCTTCGGCGCCTACCTGTTGGTGACCGGCTTCTCCCAGGTGTTCCACGCTTTCACGTTGCACATCTCCGGGGGCGGCAGGGCTCTGCTGTTCATCAGCGGGGCGGCCTCCCTGGTCTTGGCGGTGCTGTGCTTCAGGAGTCTCGGGGATGCGGTGTGGCTGCTGGCGATTTGGGTCGGCATCGGTTTCGTGTTCCGGGGGGTCGCCGAGGCCGCTTCAGCGATCAGCGACCCTTTCACCCCGAGTCGGGGCTGGCAGATTTTCCTCGGCGTCATCACCCTGATCGCCGGCCTCATCGTGCTGGCCTACCCGTTCTCGTCACTGGCCACCCTGACCCTGGTCATCGGCATCTGGCTGATCGTGATCGGCGCGTTCGAGATCGTGGCGTCGTTCGGTATCCGCAAGGCCGGAAACGAGGTCCGCACCGCAGTCGGCGAGGCGCTCGGCGCCCGCTGATTTCCGGTAGTGGTCGGTCAAACCCACGAGACGCGGACCGCGACTGGAAGCAGTCGCGGTTCGCGTCTTGCGGTGGATCGGTCTGGGTACCGTCGCGGTTCGCGGCGGGTACCCGGCGAGTAGCCTTAATCCCTACCGTGACGACACCTACCTGAGGCTGGAGCCATGACTGAGAACTCGGATCCCTCCCTCCAGCCTCCCCAGCAGAGTTCGTATCAGCCGTACGCCTATCCCCCGGGCCCGTACCCGGGCAGCTATCCACCCCCGCCGATGCCCTACGGCGATTACCCAGGCGGGTCGCCGGCACCCAAAAACGGCCTCGGTATCGCTGCACTGGTGGTCGGCATCGTCGGACTGCTGGGTTCGGTCTCCGTGGTCGGCGGTGTCGTTCTGGGCATCGCGGCCGTCATCATGGGACTTGTGGCCCGGGGCCGCGCGAAACGCGGTGAGGCTACCAATGGCGGTGTGTCACTGGCCGGCGTCATCATCGGGGTGGTCGCCATCATCGCCGGATTGGTGTTCGTGGCGTTCTGGGTGGGCCTGTTCAACGAAGTGGGCGCCGGCGACTATTTAGACTGCCTTCAGCAAGCCGGCCAGGATCGCACCATGGTTCAGGACTGCTCGGACCGCTTCCGTGAGTCGGTGGAGAACAAGTTCCCCGTCACGCCCACGCCGTAGCCGACCTAGCGGACGACCCCCGGAAAGTGCTTGACGATCCCCTCTTGGGCGACCGTCGCCACCACCTGGCCGGTCCGGTTGAAGAAGTGCCCCATTCCCAGTCCGCGGGACTCCGCGGCCACCGGTGACCTGGTGGAATACAGCACCCAGTCGGAGAAGTCGACGGGCCGGTGAAACCACACCGAGTGGTTGATGGTGACGGCGAAGATGCGGTCCCAGCCCCACGACAGGCCATGGGTGGTGATGATCGAATCCAGGACGGTGGTGTCCGAGGAGTAGATCATCGCGGCGTGGTGGACAACCGGGTCGTCGGGCAGCTCACCGCGCGCCGTCATCCACACCTGGTTGCGGGCCAACTGCTCGCCCTTCTCGCGCATCACCCAGGCCGGGTCGTTGGCGTAGCGCCATTCGATCGGGCGCATCGCCTCCACGAACAGCGGAACCACCTTCTCGTAGCCGACCAGCAGGGTGTCGATGGACGGCAGCCCATGGGGTTCCGGAACGTCCGGCATGGCGAAGTTGTGCTCAAGGCCGGTACCTCCGGAAAGGTAGGACACCAGAGCCGTGGCCAGCAAGGTGCCGTCCTGGGTGGCGTCCACCCGCCGGTTGGCGAACCGGCGTTCATCACGGAGGCGCACCACGTTGAACTCGATATCGCGGGCCGGATCCCCACCGGCGATGAAGTGCACTGACAGCGCGCTGGGCGGCAGTGGGTGCGGCAGCGTCCGACTGGCCGCGACGAACGCCTGGGCCATCAGCTGTCCGCCGAAGGTCCGCACCGGATTCTTGCGCGGGTGGCGGCCGACGAACACGTCATTCCCGGCCGGTGAAAGCTCCAGGATGGCCAGGAGCTCGTCGAAATCCGATCTGGCCACGCGTGCGCCCCCCGGGATTAGTGGTCGTCCTCCCCGATGTGGTGGACGTGGATCAAGTTAGTCGAGCCTACTGTGCCCGGGGGTGCCCCAGCGACGATGATCACGAGGTCGCCCCGTTCGTAGCGCCCCAGTTCGAGCAGCGCGTGATCCACCTGCCGGATCATGTCGTCGGTGCTGGACTTTTCCGGCACGATGAACGTCTCGGTGCCCCAGCTCAGCGCCAGCCGGCTGCGCAGGTCCGGTTTGGTGACGAACGCCAGCAACGGCAGCCTGCTGTGCAACCGAGCCAACCGGCGGACGGTGTCACCCGACGAGGTGAACGCGATCAGGGCCTTGGCGTCCAGACGCTCACCGATGTCGCGGGCAGCGTACGAGATCACCCCGCGTTTGCTGCGCGGGACGTGCACCAATGGGACGCCGGTCGAATCCTGCTCCACCCGGGCGATGATCCGCGCCATCGTCCGTACCGACTCGAGCGGAAACTTGCCCACCGACGTCTCGCCCGACAGCATCACCGCGTCCGCGCCGTCGAGCACCGCATTGGCGACGTCGGAGGCCTCTGCTCTGGTCGGCCGGGAGTTGTCGATCATCGACTCCAGCATCTGGGTGGCCACGATCACCGGTTTGGCGTTCTCCCTGGCGATCTCGATCGCCCGCTTCTGCACCAGCGGGACCTCTTCGAGCGGCAGTTCCACACCGAGGTCCCCGCGGGCCACCATGATGGCGTCGAATGCCAGCACGATGGCCTCCAAATCAGCCACCGCCTCGGGCTTTTCCAGTTTGGCGATCACCGGGACGTGCCGACCAATCCTGTCCATCACCGCGTGGACCAGGTCGACGTCGGCCGCCGAGCGCACGAACGACAACGCCACCATGTCGACGCCGAGATTCAGGGCGAATTCCAGGTCGGCGATGTCCTTCTCAGACAGTGCCGGAACCGAGACCTTCATCCCCGGCATGGATAGACCCTTGTTATTGCTGACCGGTCCGCCCTCGGTCACCGTGCACACCACGTCGTTTCCGTCGACCGTGTCGACGACCAGAGCGACCTTGCCGTCGTCAATCAGGAGCCGGTCACCCGGCCGGGCGTCGTCGGCCAACTCCTTGTAGGTGGTCGAGACGCGGTCGTGGCTGCCGACGCAGTCCTCGACGGTGATACGCACGGTTTCGCCGTTGGCCCAGCGGGTCCCCGTCTCCGCGAAGCGACCCAGGCGGATCTTGGGACCCTGCAAGTCGGCCAGTACCCCGACCGCACGCCCGGTGACCTCAGAGGCGTGCCGCACCCGCCGGTAGGCGGCAGCATGGTCGGCATGCTCGCCGTGGCTGAAGTTCAACCGGGCCACATCCATCCCGGCATCGACGAGGGCCTTGACCATCTCGTCGGTACCGGTGGCTGGGCCCAGAGTGCAGACGATCTTGCCGCGCCGCGTCACGACGCCTGAGCATAGTCGGCTGCGCCGCCCCGGGCGGGCTAAGAGCCGAGCATCGTGGGAACCAGCGGGAAGCCCGGCATGTTTCGGACAACGGTCCACACCACGGCTGCCACGGAAATGACGATGATGACCGGGACGGTGAAGGCCGGCCGTCGCCGAGAGCGGCGCCACAGCCACCACGCGGCCAGCAGTGGCAGACCTAACAGCAGGAACAGGTTGTCAGCGACCGCCGCCGGAAAGTCGATGTGCAGGACGTCGTGAGTCATCCGCAGGCCCCCGCAGCCAGGGCAGTACCAGCCTGTCAGCAGCCGGAACGGACACGGTGGAAACAGCGAGCCGGGACGGTGCGGGTCGGCCAGGCCGATATAGGCCAGGGCGCCGGCGCCTAACGCGGCGCTGCTGAGCGCGGCGTACCGGCGGCCGCGTGCGGACTCAAGCGCCATCGCGGAGTGGGCGGCCCATCGGGTCGCGGACCTTGTCGGTGAAGATCAGCACCGCATCGACGATCCCCCAGATCACCGGGACGATGAAGCCGAACCCGCAGGTGACGACGCCGAACAGGAAACAGCCGACCAGCTGGGCCACACCGAAGCTGGTCTGGCCCAGGTAAATCCGGCCGATGCCGAGGACTCCCGCCAGTCCGAGAAGCTGAAGCAGCCCCGCGACCAGCTTCGACTTGTCCGAGAGGGGTTCGCCGGTCACAGGATGGCGGCCATAGGGGGCCATCGGATCCGGATAAAAGCCGGGCGGCGGGTACAGCGGGGGTGGAAACGCCCCGGGTGCCCCGTACTGGCCGGGCGGCGGCGGATAGTACGGCGGCGGGAACGGCGGCTGGTCGGGATGAGCCTCCGAGCCCCCGAGCGGCGGTTCGGTCATGGGATCAGCATGCCAGAGCCACAGTCCGCCACCGTGTCAGTCGCGGCTCTGGACTCCCCACAGCAG
>MTBK01141002.1_pt2 | contig 16189 bp, 10 predicted proteins | sample 1535981 | NCBI WGS metagenome assembly MTBK01 (sample SAMN06109225, study PRJNA356200) | anaerobic digester metagenome | isolation source: biogas reactors fed with pig manure or primary and secondary sludge | place: Spain | collected 2016-06-30 | reverse complement strand
CGCTGCCAGACGATGTTGTTGCCGCTGACAGCAGGGTAGAGGTGTTCATCGTAATTCTCATCCGGCAGCCGTACTGACTTTTCTTTTCCGGACGCGAGATCATAGAGGTAAATGCCCCGCCCGGGCTTTCCATCCGGCCCCGGATCGCGCGTATCCTCCCATACGATGATGCCCCCGCCGATCGCCGGCGAGACCTGCTCGCGGGTGTCGAAGGTGATCCTCTCCTCCCCTCCGGATGGGTTCGCGAGATCGGTCATGTAGATGTCAGCATTACCGTTTCGGTAATCCTCCCAGGCAATAACGCTTCCGTGGAGCGAGGGCCAGCACTGGGTCGCCATGCTCGTGGATACCGGGCCTGCTATCATTTCGGCCTTGATGTCGTAGTAATGGACCAGCCTATCGCTCTCTTCCACCCAGGCGACATACATCTCCGAGAGTGCGGGTTTGAACTCGGTCTTGCCGCCCGGGATCTTCGTATATGCATCGCAGTCGATGATCTTCGTCTCCCCGGCAGCGATGTCATAGAGGGCGATGTTTGTCTCGCCATTGCTGCTGTAGTACCAGGCAGCGTAGTTCCCGCGGACTATGGGCATCCAGTGGTCGCCCACTTCATCTTTCGTAATCAGGATGGGCTCCTCTCCCCTCTTAGATCGGTCATAGAGATAGATATCCCGGTTCCCGCGTCTGTCATCCTGCCAGACGATGTAGTTGCCCGAGATGGACGGCTTCTCCTGGGAGGCGGGGTTATCCGTTATCCGCTCACCGGTGTAGCCATGCGATCCCTGGAACTCTTCTATAATCCCTAGGTAGATATCCCAATTTCCATCCCTGTCATCTCCCCAGACAATCGTGTCGCCGTCGATATCGGGACGATCCTGCGCTCCATTGAAGGGGCGATAGATATCTTCTCCGGCCGCAGCCTCTACCGCCATGACCGGCGGTATCAGCAGCCCGATGATGATGACCGCACACAAGAGTCCCAGATGCTTTTTATAAGTCATTTTTCCCCCCTTTGTGATCCCTGCACCCCATTCCAGGACCGACAGGCATACCTTGCGGTAGACCCCAAGCGGACTGGCTAAAGCAGATGCTCTTCCGAGCACCCGGTATATGGAGTGCAGCTTCCGATTTAAAGCCCGGTCATAGTCTGGCCGGTGATGGGGGAATAGCGGTATAAATATATATCTTTTGCGGTGATTTATTCTAATATTTTTATAATAAAAATTGGAATACTTCCCACACCCTCAGGGGCCCTGGATGATCGTAGCACCTCCACTGTCGCCAGGAGATCGCGGGAAAATCGGTGCGTTTCAGCGTTTTCGCGTGGAATTTAGAGGTTTGAAGATGTCCAACATCTTCATGCTCAGGGGAGGGGATTACCCTGGCGGAGAGGCGTCGCCTCCAAGCATGGTTGCGGAGAACCCTTGAGGAAAAGTGACAATACTCCCCGGATGGCGAGCGCCCCACGGCAACCGGAGCAGAGGGAAGAGATCCGGCGCCCCACCCTGCCGGGACAAGAACCAGAGGCTTACTTCACGGTCTCTTTGACCTTATCGACGACGTCCTGAAAAAAGCTCTTTCCCTTCTTTGCACCCTTCGGAGGAGGTCTCTTCCCCTCGATCTCGAGCAGGCGCGCGTAGAGATCGCGTTCCTCATCTGTCAGGCGATCAGGCACGACGATACGCACCCGCACCAGCATATCCCCGGGCTTCGTCTGCCACCGCACTCCCTCGCCCGGTATCCTCAGCCCGGTGTTATGCTGCACGCCGGCCGGGATACCAAGGACGACCGTCCGCCTATCGATCGTCTGCACCTCGATCTCCGAACCCAGGGTTGCCTGGGCCGGGGTGATATCGACGGCCGTCTCAAGGTCGTCGCCCCGGCGGGTGAACGTCCTGTGCGGCGCGACGCTGATCTCGATGAAGAGATCCCCGCCCGGCGCCCCGTACTCTCCGGCGTCGCCATAGCCCTCCATCCGAAGGCGCATACCGGTATCCACGCCCGGCGGGATCCTGACCTTCACGGTCTGCCGGGCACGCTGGTGTCCGCTGCCGCCACAGGTCTTGCACCTGGATTCAGGGATCCGCCCCCGCCCGCCGCATGTGGTGCAGGTGCTCATCCGGACAAAATTCCCGAAGATAGACTGGCTCATCTGTCGCATCTGGCCGCTCCCGCCGCAGGTCGAGCATGTGGTGAACTTCCTCGTCTCGCTCCCTGAACCGTCACACGCAGGGCAGGGCTCGATATGATCGAGGGAGACCTCCTTCTCGGTCCCGAAGACCGCCTCCTCAAGCGTGACCTGCTGCTTCATAAGGAGGTCGGCCCCGGGGCGCGGACCGGCCCGCTGCCGGCCCCCGCCACCAAAGAACGTCTCGAATATATCCCCGAACCCTGAGAAGTCAGCGCTGAATCCGCCGGAGAACCCTCCGCCGCCGGAGTACGAGCCTTTGGACGCGCTGCTATAGGCGGTATGCCCCATCCGATCGTACTGGGCGCGTTTCTGGGAGTCGGAGAGGACGCTGTAAGCCTCGTTGATCTTCTTGAACCTCTCCTCAGCTCCCGGATCCTTGCAGACATCGGGATGGTATTTTCGTGCCAGGCTCCGGTAGGCTTTTTTGATCTCCTTCTCGTCAGCGCTTCGCGGAACGCCGAGGATATCGTAGTAGCTGTCCGGACCCATCACCCTCACTCTTCTTTGACTTCGTAATCAGCATCGACGACGGTATCATCATCCTTCTTCGCAGCCCCATCCGCCTGTTGCTGGGCGGCCTGGGCCTGCTGATACATCTTTGTTGTAACTGCATATACCGCTTCGGTCAGGGCATCCACCTTCTGCCTGATCGCCTCAAGGTCATCACCCTCAAGCGCCTTCTTAAGATCGGTGATACCCTCCTCGATCTTCTGCCGCTCAGAGGCATCGATCATATCCTTTGCATCCTTCAGGGCCCGCTCTGCGGTGAAGATAGCGGTATCAGCGGTGTTGCGGAGATCGATCTCCTCGCGCTTCTTCTGATCCTCCTTCTCAAATTTCTTCGCATCGCCCATCATCCGCTGGATTTCGGCTTCAGAGGGGCGGGAATCCTGCGGTTTGATGGTGATCGACTGCTCGTTCCCGGTGCCGAGATCCTTTGCCGAGACGTGGACGATCCCGTTTGCATCGATATCGAATGTGACATCGATCTGCGGGATGCCCCGGGGTGCGGGTGGAATCCCGGTGAGCTGGAACCTGCCCAGAGTGAAGTTATCCTTCGCAAGCGCCCTCTCCCCCTGCATAACATGGATCTCAACCGATGTCTGGCTGTCAGCGGCGGTCGAGAATATCTGGCTCTTCCTTGTGGGTATGGTGGTGTTGCGCTCGATGAGCTTGGTCGCTATACCCCCGAGCGTCTCGATGCCGAGGGAGAGCGGGGTCACGTCCAGGAGCAGGACGTCCTTGGTCTCGCCCGTGAGCACGCCGCCCTGGATGGCGGCACCCAGAGCGACACACTCATCGGGGTTGATACCCTTATCGGGTTCCTTCTTGAGAACCCTCTTCACGGTCTCCTGGACGAGCGGCACCCGGGTCGAGCCTCCAACGAGAAGAACATGGTCGATATCGCCGGCGCTCAGTTTGGCGTCGGCGAGCGCTTGCTTCACCGGCCCGAGGGTCGAGTCGACCAGATCGGTGATGAGCTGCTCGAACTTAGCGCGGGTAAGATCAACATCCAGGAACTTAGGACCGCTCTCGGTCGTGGTGATGTAGGGGAGGTTGATGTTCGTCTTCTGGACGGTGGATAGCTCGATCTTTGCGGTCTCGGCCGCATCCCGCAGGCGCTGCATGGCGACCGGATCCTTCCTGAGGTCGACGCCCTCCTTCTTCTTGAACTCGCCAATCAGGTAATCGGCGACCAGTTCATCGAAGTCATCGCCGCCGAGACGGTTGTTGCCGGCGGTTGACTTGACCTCAAAGACGCCGTCGCCGAGCTGGAGGATGGAGACATCGAACGTCCCGCCCCCGAGGTCGTAGACGAGCACCGTCGCATCGCCCTCCTTATCGATACCGTAGGAGAGGGCGCTTGCGGTCGGTTCGTTGATGATCCGGAGTACCTCAAGGCCGGCGATGGTTCCTGCATCCTTCGTCGCCTGCCTCTGGGCATCGTTGAAGTATGCCGGCACCGTGACGACGGCCTTCTTGATCTTCTCACCCAGGTACTCCTCTGCATCCAGTTTCAGTTTCTGGAGGATCATCGCAGAGATCTCCTGCGGTGTGTAACTCTTATCCCCGATGGTGTTCTTCTCGCTCGTTCCCATCTTACGCTTGATCGACTGGATGGTACGATTCGGGTTCGTGATCGCCTGCCTCTTTGCGACGTTGCCGACCAGCCGCTCGCCGTCCTTGGTGAACGCTACGACCGATGGGGTGGTTCTGCCGCCCTCGGCGTTGGCGATGATCACCGCCTGCCCGCCTTCCATGATCGCCATGCATGAGTTGGTTGTTCCAAGATCGATACCAAGAACTTTCTCTGAAGCCATGTGTTTATTCCTCCAATCCTCTAGATACCACGACTTTTGCACATCTGATGACTTTATCCTGCATGCAATACCCGCAGATGACCTCATCGATCACAATGCCTTCCTCTGCATCAGAAGTAATGTAGGCGATTGCCTCCTGCCGCTCCGGGTCGAAAGGGTGGTTTCTGGATTCGATGGGCTTTATGCCATGCCGGTCGAGGATCGTCGTGAAGAGTTTTTTTATCTGCTCCATCCCTTCCCGGAGGCCTGCACCATCGGCCTTTTCCGCCCGCTCGAAGTTATCCATGACTTCGAGCAACTCTACCGCGAAATCTTCGATGGCGAAGGTTGTGCGAGCCTCGATCTCCCGGGCCATCCTCTTGCGATAGTTGTCGAAATCTGCTGCAAGGCGAAGATAACGATTGTTAAGGTCGTCATATGCCCTCTGCAGATCTTCAAGCGCCGGAGATGCTGCATCCGCCTCTTCTGCGAGACCCTGTTGCCTCTCGTTTAGTTCGGATGTTTCCTCCATCATACGCCTTACCTGATTGAGAATGCTATAACGTACTGGTATGATTATTTATTGTAATGTAGTTCTATATATCATTGACGGATGCTGCAGGAACCTGACCCCTATATGAGGTCCGTTCTCTAATTGGAGGTCTAATCGGCAATATTCCCCGGAATATTCGGATCGGCGGGAGTCAGCCTTAATCCAAGAGGGTGAAAGGCAGTTGGTTTTGCTGGCAACGCCACATATATCTCTGCATCTTGCTCATTGGTAACCATGAAGTGGGCACTGCTCTCTGTCTGGGATAAAGCGGGCATCACCGATCTTGCAAAAGTGCTCGTAAAACACGATTACCGGATCCTGAGTTCTGGCGGCACCGGGGCCGTGCTTCAGCAGGCGGGGGTTTCCTACACCGATATCTCCGCCTACACCGGATTTCCTGAGATGATGAGTGGGCGGGTAAAGACCCTTCACCCCAGGGTGCATGGGGGCATCCTCGGCCGCCGCGGCATCGATGACGCCGTTATGCAGGAGTACGGCATCGAGCCTATCGACCTTGTTGTGGTAAACCTCTATCCTTTCGAGGCAATGAGCGCCGCCGGGCTCTCGCTCGATGCGATCATCGAGTACATCGATATCGGCGGTCCGGCGATGGTGCGGGGGGCGGCAAAGAACCATAAGTATGTGGCGGTCGTGGTGGATCCTGCCGACTATCGCATGGCGGAGGATGCGGTCCGGCGTGGTGGTTTTACGGCTGAGGAGCGTCTGAGCCTTGCCACAAAGGCGTTTGCCAGGATGGCGGCCTACGATGGCGCGATCACAAACTACCTCACCGGCATCGATAGACCATTCCCGGAGGTTCTCACCGTCCAGTTCGGGAACGGGCGGGCTCTCCGGTATGGTGAGAACCCGCACCAGGCGGCAGCGGTCTATGGGGATTCCGGTATCGCCGCGGTGGAACCGCTCCAGGGCAGGCAGATGTCATACAACAACTACCTCGATCTCGACGCCGCGGTCGGGCTGCTCCGGGAGTTTGATGAGTGTGCTGCAGTCATCGTCAAGCATAACAACCCCTGCGGCGTCGCGACAGGCGAGAATGCCCTCGATACCTACATCGCTGCCCGTGAGGTCGACCCGGTATCGGCCTATGGTTCTATCGTCGCCATAAATCGCGAGGTTACTGGAGATCTCGCCCGGGAGATCACGAGGACGTTCGTCGAGGTCGTGATCGCTCCTTCATACGCCCCGGAGGCGCTCGCGATCATGAAGGCAAAGGAGAATATGCGGGTGCTCAGGCTCCCTGAGATGGTGATGAGGGATGAGATCCGGAGCATCGACGGCGGCGCCCTGGTCCAGCGGACTGAACCTTACCGTGAGGACTGGAAGGTCGTGACCGAGCGGGATCCCACCGCCCACGAGATGCGGGCGATGGATCTCGCCCTGAAGGTCTGCCGGCACACGAAGAGCAACGCCATAGTATTTGCAGATGAACGGGTGGTTCTCGGGATCGGTGCCGGGCAGATGAACCGGGTCGAGTCAGCGGAGATCGCGGTCAGGAAAGCCAGAAAAACCCTCGCAGGTTCAGCGGTCGCCTCAGATGCCTTCCTGCCGTTCCCGGACACACTGGAGGTTGCGGCGGCGGCAGGTGCGACGGCGCTCGTCCAGCCGGGCGGCTCGATACGCGATGTAGAGGTCATAGATGCAGCAAACCGGCTCAATGTCACGATGATCTTTACGGGCGTGCGACATTTCCGGCACTGAAGGCCGTTCCAGACATTTTTTTGCCGGGCTCCTGCAGGGACTGCCGATGGAGGTGGCAGCCGGGTTAGCCCGGGGCTGTGCGAAGCATCTCTGCAGGGCCGGGCATTTGCAAGTCAACTACCCCACCCAAGTGTACTGGGATCGCCTGAAGGCAATTCCGGGACAGGCAGACGGCATTCCTCCCCGCACCTGTTGGCCGGGGCCTCCTGCCTATACGAAGTGACTGATACAGGCTGGAGCACAATCCCATGGATCCCACAAAAAATAACATGATACCCATGGGGCCACATGCATACCGGATGAAAAAGGGGAGGGGCATTTTCATACGAAACCGGAGGTCGAGAGTGTGGTGCGCACCGTTACCGGTGCCAGTATTACACCCCCGGGGGTGAATTGCCGGGTCAATACATAGATTGCCGCCTGGCCGGGCAGAATGAGCCGGTGATGGCTATCTAACAGTTACCGGCGATGCATTTGATTGTGACCGGAACCCTGCAACTTGAACCGCCTGATGTTTGCGATATTCGCATCTATTGCGGTTCTCAGACATTCATCATCGATCACCTCTTTTCCCTGTCTTACCGCAAGCCTTCCCGCTTCTCTAATCACAAACGTAACATCAGAGAACGGGTGCCCTGCCAATAATACCGAGATCGCATGTATATCTACATCGTCAGAAACCGGGAGATCCATTAGAACATGCTCCAGGAGGAGCTCGACCTCAACCTGAGTCGGATACGTCAGTTCAATTTTGTGATCGAATCTGCCTGTTCTGACAATCGCAGGATCGATCTCTTCAAGCATATTCGTCATTGCAAATATCAGAACTTTCTTGCTGATGGCTTCAGGGATCCTTCGCAGGAATTCAGCAATCTCTTCGACATGATGCAGACCAGAAGACATCGCTGCTGCTCTGGATGTCAGATATGCTTCCATCTCATCGATAATTAAAACAGATGGGGCATCTCGAATCGCCTGGTCGAAGACCTCTGATATCTTTTTGCTCGTATCGTGGATAAAGGGGCTTGCAATGGATTCGGAGTTGATCTCGTAGCATGGCCACCCAATGAATTCTGCGAGTTTCCTTACCGCAAACGTTTTCCCACAACCGGGCGGGCCATAGATGATCGTCGCAGCCGGGAACTCGATCCCCATTCGTCTGTATTTTTCTTCGTCTCGAACTATGTCGATGATATGGTCATTGAAGAAATCCTCCAGCTCAGGTCTTCCCGGAAGTTCAAATTTACCCCTCCCCTCTATTACAGCCTCTGATTCACCTTCATCCTCCAGGTCATCAAACATATCATCCAGATTTACATTCATTCCTGCAGCACTTATGACCCGGGTCAGATCAGTAAGGGAATATTCGGAGCTGAGAAAGTTTCTCAGCCTGCGGAACGAATCAGTGGATATCCTGACACCACCGGTGAGCCAGGTTCCAAGAACAGTCTGATCATCAAATGGTTTATCTTCCGAGAATGTTGGAAACAGGCGTGACAGTTCCTGGATGTAAATCGCATCATGAAGAGGGACATCCGGCGCGATATCGCGTGTCTTCTTTATGGCAGCCGCGAACGATAGGGCATTGGCCGGCCCCTTTAAAAATGGCCCTGTCTGGATGTTCGATATGGCTTGCCCACGCCTGGCAACGAATAGGTAATATCTCTCTTTCGCAGCGGCGATACGTTCAAACGATTCCGGATCCAGTAATCCTTGCACTCCAAGTTTGTTGTAGAGGCGCGGTTTCAGCAGGAGTACCCTGTTGCCCTGATCGCTGGATAAGATCTGCCACTCTTCGCGACTGGCGAGAATACTTTTTATCGTTATATTGCCGGATACCTGGAAGCCTGAGGGAAGCCAGCTCTCACTCATACTCACCTATCACCTAACCTCGGAAGGATGTTATTCACCACATCCTGCGGCAGCAGATCCAGCAGCATGGAGTTTACTGTGCGCAGGTTGTCTATATCGGCTTTAGCGAGATAGGCATCTCCCCGTCTCTTCAGATCAAAGAATGTCCGGGTGTCATCATATTCATCCGGATCTTCTATAAGATCCTTATAGATCTGAGTAACATACCAATCCTGAGACCAGTACAGCAGTCTTCCTGAACGGGCGTGGAAATCATCGCATAACTCTTCAAATTCATTGGATTTGAGAGAGATTGCGCGCTCTGCTGAGTTGATCAACCTTTCCAGAGTCCTGATCTCTGAGGGTAATATCCCCTGCATGCCTTCCATATCACCGTAGATATCCTTCATTTCGTCAAGCTCTCTTTCACGCATTACCTGCATGTGATCTCGCCGTATCTCATCCAGCATTCTTCTGGAGGCAAGCTGATCCTCATGCATCTTCATCATGGACTCGGGATCATCGCGGCGCATATCAGATGCTTTTTCGTTGATCTCCCTGACCCTATCAAGCCTCGAATCATCAATATCATCTGATATTTCATCAATACGCTGTAGCATCTCTTCAGCATTCTCAGCTATCTCCTGAGCGGAAGGCATGTTAACCTCCCCGCTGTATGTCCCTTCAAAGGTTGCACCTATCGACGGGACAGATACCTCGATATGGATATTCTCTGCGTTGTTTATCTCGTAGTTGCAGATCAGTTCATCGCCGGTCTTTATGATGCCACGATCGAAATCTGAACCGGAGATCTTCAGGACTCCGATGAAGCGGTTATCTGTGATGGGAAATTGTATATTTCCCTCCCAGAGGTTGATGTTTAGAATCGTCTTCGCATCCCCGGCTTTGATGTCGGCGGTTGAGCGGAGAGAAATAACGCCCTCTTTAGGCAGATCGTCACCCTCTCTCACAAGGTAATGCAGCACAGAGTTACTCTCCAATTTTTTAAGGATTTCCAGACCTATGGAGTGGGATGCCGGGATGGAGACCGAGCTGACAAGAGTCCTTGTGATAACGATCGTGCTGGATGGGAGGGGGATGGCCTGACCGGACCTATCGTAGACAGATACCGTGAATCTGTTCTCCCCCATCTTCATAAGCGACAGAGAAACTGAAGATTTATCTTCCAGAGGAACCCTTCCTGTCGTCGTCCCGGTGTCATTGCTCACTATCTCAAAAGTAAACCCGCCATATCCAGAACCGTTCAGGCGAACAACTGCTTTTGTGGATTCAGCGGTTGTTCTGGCGATATATCTGAATGAAATATCTTTTGCATTCAAAGCCCCTCCAGACGATTTTGAAACAACAGAACCCTTGCCTGAATCTGATATGCTGTCCCAGTCAATTGATTCGGCATAGATGCTTGCTCCTTCTGCAACAGCGGTCATCGGGTTCAAATCCATGGCCGCTTTGATCCCTAACCGGGAAGCAACCTCGTCGCGGAGTGGTTTATAGTTAGGTGGACCGCCGATGAATACGATCTTCTCTATATCGTCGGGCTTGAGGTTAACCTTTGCAAGGGCTTCGCGTGTTGCCTCAACCGTGGAATCCACAAGATCCCCGATCAGGCCATTTAATCGGGATCGGGTGAGGGAGATATCGATGTAGATCTCGTTTCCTTCCAGGTCGACCGTCCGTATCTCGAATTCTCCAAGATAAATTTGTGTCTCCTCCTGAGTGGATAACCCGATCTTCGCCCACTCAACTGAACGCTCCGCATAACGACAGAGTGTCTTATATCGCGGATCGCTCTGAAAATCTGGAGGTAGTACAAAGTTCTCCAGAAGCCAGGGAGTGAGGATCTCTGTGAAGATCTTGCGGTCTATATCGCGCCCGCCGCACATCTCGATCCCTCCCTGCGTCAGGAGGTTAACTTTCCCTCCGATGTTCTCGGCAATCGAGACATCGAATGTTCCACCTCCAAGATCATAGATGATGAAGATCCCATCCTGTTTTTTAGTCTTCATCAGACTCATGATCGCAGCGACAGGCTCTTGCATGAGGGCGACCTTTCCAAGCCCTGCCATCGCTGCAGCCCTCTTTGTCGCATCCTTCTTCGTCTGATTGAAGGCAGCAGGAACGGTTATCACAGTGGCAGCGCCCTTGCTCGTGCGAACCTCCTCCGGGAGATAGCCAAACAAGACACGCAAAATCTCGGCGCTGCATTCTACAGGCGTCAGCATAACATTTGCGCCAGGGAGTTCGATTTTTTTGTCTGTTCCCATAAAACGCTTGAACAATACAGCAGTGTTGTTAGGATAAGCAGGGGCCTGGTTATAAGCCTTCATCCCATAGAACCGGCGACCTTTCCTATCGATGAAGATGACCGACGGTGTTACATCGTTTTGATCGGGGCTCTTCCAGATCCTGATATCCTCGCCATCATACGAGCATACGGCACTATTTGTCGTACCGAGATCGATTCCAACATATGTTCTCATTTTATCTTCTCAAAAGAACAACACCGCTGCTGACGAGTCCTGATTCACCTGTGATTATAGGTTCAATCATCTGGTCAACAAATAACTCATCATTTTCATCAAAATCGTCCATATTCATGACCGTCACCGACATCCCCTGCTCATACTTCTGATCCGTGAGATCCACGATCTGCAGTCCTGCCTCTTCGATAACATCCTGAATCTTCCTTCGAAACCAGGGATAACTGCTCCTGTATTTCTTCCTGTTTGGTTCGTCAAGTTTCATCATCATGTTTTCAAAAGTTGAATTGAAGCGGAAACTTTCTTTTGCGAGGGCGATTATTGCAGGAGAGACATTTATTCCGGCAGTCCCCACAGAGATCTTCTCCTCGGCCCGGGGGATCACCTCTATGGCTGTTTCGGTATCGATCGGTGCTGATTTTGTTATGGTGGATAGGTATTTTGTTCTCATACCTCCCGCTTTCAGGGCTGATCTTCTGCCCCTCTCATCTGTGGATTTAGACTCTGACCGCTTTGCCATACCTTGAGTGTTGAAAATATAGGATTATAAATCTGTTGAAAATTGCCCGATTTCTAAACCATTGATCTTCCGGGATTTGGAGGCTGCCGCCGGCGATGTGGAGCTCCTTCCTTCGATGAGATAAGAATCCAGGCCCACGATCTTTCATCGGCATCGGGTTAAGTCATCATTCTGCACCCTTCTTCCAGCTCAAACTCCCGCGGAGATCAGGCGCATGAGGTTATCCATCTTCATGACGGGAGTTTTATATGCGCGGGGTGAAGGGAGAGAGCGGGAGGGCTCAAAGTATCCCCACAATACCCAGTACGAATCTTAAACCAATTATCAGGCCGGCAATGATAAGGAGCGCCAGGATAACTAAGATAGCAGTCACCTGAGCGTTGAATCTATTTATATACGCGGTATCGATAGAGAGCTGTTCTGCCGTTGCTGGCAATTTTGCGAATATCTCCTGGAATGCACCGGTCATTCTGGCAGATTCCTTGGTTATATCAGTATCGTCGTACTTATTGAACATCGCAATTGCAACTTCTCTCACCTGAAATGCAACCTCTTCACTCAGCTCATGTTCTGTGCCTTTAGCGCATGATAATGACTGCAGGGGTTGTGCATATCTATCAAATTCCTCGGTGAGTTTAATGATCTCGTCTATCTTCGCTGAAACAAGCTGTAAGCACCTATTCTTCTCTTCGATGTCATAAGAGGCATCCTCTGTAACTGCGTCAAATTCCTCAAGATGTTCTTTCAACTCATCCAGGCGCTTGTAAATACTCTCTGCAATCTGGTTTAAGACGGGCTCCATCTTAATCTGGTATAGCTCCATTACATCCTCAAGAATTACACCGAAATCTGATCCCTGCCTGTCAATATCGGATGTGGAAATTGCGGTCATGAGAGAGATCAGGTCATGTTCAGATAATGACGATAAAACACCGGATAAGATGCTTCTGGCATCAGCTCTCAATGCAGCAATCTCTTTGCTGATCGCGCCTGCTGAATCGATCAGTGGAATTCCTGCGGCACTTCTGGAATCGTTGATATCTTTTAGGATATTATCTGCACGCAGTGCCTGGTAACTTCGATCTAACTTTACAATGAATTTTTTCAGCGTTGCCAGCTGATCTGATGATACCGGCTTTTGCTTCTCTGTGACTGCGAGGATGTATATGTAGTCTGATAAGGGATTTAGAGGGATTTCCGGTAAGTCTGAGTTCCCGTTGGATTTGAGTGATTTAACCAGATTCCTGATTGTATCATCGGGAGTTCCCGCAAACCAGCGCACCTCTGCAGAGATGCGCTTATTTATGTTAGTTAGCTGGGTGGCTGCTGCCTCGCAGACATCAGCATCCCCAAACAGACCCCGCTCTTCTGCTAACTGAAGAATTGTCTGCCGGCTATCCTTCATCGAGACATCGAGAACATAGAATGGATTACTCTCTATCCAGCCCATATTACCACCACAAATTAGAATGATAAGGGTTGATGAGCTCGATACTTATGTATGACGATATGTTTTAGGGCCTTGAATCTCCCATACCTCCATAGCCTGGTGTGAACGGACCGCGATCACGAGACATTCTCCTTATATTCAATGAGGGGACTAAGAGTGAACTGCAGCACACTGATCGCTCCGGCGACCTGACCGGAGATGAATGGCGGGAAGGCAGTCATCGAGGAATTTCCGCCCCTCTCAAGAGGCAGTACCTGATTGACCGCTACACGGGAAAACTCCTATCCTGTATTTTCCCGGGCGTATGCCCGCCTCCACAGAACCGTGGTGAAAGGCTTTTAATAAGGGACTCTCGAAACAATTACTTTATGTCGACAGACAAAAATGCTCAGGAAGCGTATGCCGGGGAATCCCAGGCCAACAGGAAATACTCAGTCTTTGCCGAGAAGGCAGCCGCTGAGGGTTACCCGGTGGTCGGAAAACTCTTCCGTGCGGCAAGCGAGGCGGAAGCCATCCACGCAAAACGCCTCCTCTTCATCCAGAACGCCGTCAGGAGCACTGAGGAGAACCTCCAGGATGCGATCGAGGCGGAGACCTACGAGTTCACGACGATGTACCCCAGATTCGTTGCTGAAGCAAAGGAAGAGCGGAGGAGCGAGGCCACTACCGTCTTCACCCATGCCATGAAGGCAGAGGAGATGCATGCAAACCTCTACCTTCAGGCGCTTGAGTCTGTCCGGGGGGGTAAAGATCTTGATGCGGAGAAGATCTACCTCTGCCCGGTCTGCGGGGACGTCGAACTCGGGGCGGCGCCTGAGAAGTGCCCGATCTGCGGGGTTCCGGGACGCATATTCCGCGAAGTCGAGTAACCCCTCCACTTTTTTCGGGCCGGCACACCTCATCCCACAACTTAAATAATGCCCTTGAGTTACCCATCTCCATGGCAGGTGTGAAGGTCTACACGACAGAAAACTGTCCCTACTGCCGGATGGTCATTGCGTTCCTTGAGAAGTACGGGATCGAGTACGAGGTCATCGATCCCGGAAGAGACCGTAATGCAGCCCGGGAGATGGTCGCGATCTCAGGGCAACGGGGTGTGCCGGTCACGGTATCTGGCAGTGAGGTGATCGTCGGGTTCGATGCAAAGAGGTTACAGGAGGTCTTCGGGAGGCCGGGGACCGATGGGGTCTACGATGTGGTCATCGTAGGCGCCGGGCCGGCCGGGCTGACTGCCGCGGTCTACTGTGCGAGAAAACTCATGAAGACCGCCATCATATCCGAGAATATCGGTGGTCAGGCGGCCTGGAGTTGGGCAATAGAGAACTATATGGGCTTTCGGATGATCACTGGAGAGGAGTTGATCAGGAAGTTTGAGGAGCAGGTCAGGGGGCTTGATGTAACCCTCGAACTTAGCAGCGTCCAGGGCATCAGAAAGGAAGATGATAACTTCCTTGTCCGGACAGCGCCGGGGAACACCTACCGTTGCCGGACGGTCATCCTCACCCCCGGTAAGCAGCCCCGGACCCTGGGGCTCCCTGATGAGGAACGCCTGATGGGGAGGGGCGTCTCGGTCTGCTCGACGTGTGATGGTCCGCTCTTCCGTGAACGGCCGGTTGCTGTTGTCGGTGGAGGAAATGCAGCGATCCAGACCGCCATCGAGATGACGAAGATCGCAAGTTCAGTGGCACTGGTCACCAGGGGCATCATTAGGTGTGACAGGATCTACATCGACCGTATAAAGGAGATGGGCGTGCGGATATTTCCCCACAGCGAGGTGACAGCCCTTCACGGTGAGACAACCCTGACGGGGATCACAGTCAGGGATCGCAAGACCGCGAAGGAGACGATCCTCGACGTTGAGGGACTCTTCCTCGAGATCGGGCTCATGCCGAATACACAGTTCCTCAAAGGTCTTGTGTCGCTGAACGATCTGGGAGAGATCATCATCGACGAGAATAACCAGACAGGCCATCCCGGGATCTTTGCAGCCGGCGATGCGACCTGCATCAGGGGCAAACAGATCATCATCGCCGCCGGCGAGGGGGCGAAGGCTGCGCTCGCGGCGCACGAGCATCTCCTGAAGGAGGGGCTCTCCTGCATCCCCATACCGGCGGCCTTATGAGTGGATGCATCCAACCAGATGTGGATGTAACATGGTGCTTGAGGAGACACTCGTTATCCGCGGCCCGATCGATTCCCCGGAGGTTCTACATGCCTTCAGGGAAGCGGGCATGCCGGCACGCATCACACGGACCGTTACCCTGGAAGCCCTGCTCTCCGCAAAAGGAACGATCAGGAATATTAAGACGCTTTTGAAGGAAGAGGTTGAGCGGACCGAGAAACTCGCTGAAGAGTACAGGGCTGAGGAAGGTATTGAGGAGGATGAGGGCGCAGAACCTATAGAGCTGTATGACCCCTTCCTTGAGATTGCGGAACAGATCACCGGGGCTCTCACCGAGTTTATGGATATATATCAACCCGGGGACGTTGTCTCCGCGGACGAGATCAAAGAGTGGATGAGGCCGGCAGCCCAGGAAGAAGAGCCGCCGGATGCCGGGAGAACCATGATACACAGGCTCATTGCGTTCACAACCCTGGATGGGAACGACCTGGTCAAGATCGAGGATGGAAGGGTGACCATACAGGGGCACAGAGACCCTGAGGATCTCGTCATCACCCTCCCGGGTGAAGCCATCGAGGATATCGATCCCGAAGTCATCAAAGAACATGGTGTCCTGGCAGAGATGATCATCATCTCGCCGGCTGAGTACCGTCTGGAGTTTGGTCCAGAGGCCGTCCTCAGGGCGGAACTCGAGGAGGTCGATGAACTTGCCGATGACCTGGATATCGATGAAGATGTGTATATGTCGTTTCGGGAGGCCATCTCCTTAAAACAGGTCGCCACCACGAGAACCATAGAGATCCTTGAGAAACACGGGTTGATGACTCCGCAGGAGGTTGTGGAGGCGCTCAGAGATGACACCGCGGGAGGTACCGAGGAAGGGTGGTCGATCATGCTGGATCTCACCCCCGAGTTTGTGAAAGGGCTTCTAAACGATCTCAGGAAGATCGGCCTGGTGCGCAAGAAGGGTGGGGGGTTCCGC
>MTBK01138998.1_pt1 | contig 16191 bp, 13 predicted proteins | sample 1535981 | NCBI WGS metagenome assembly MTBK01 (sample SAMN06109225, study PRJNA356200) | anaerobic digester metagenome | isolation source: biogas reactors fed with pig manure or primary and secondary sludge | place: Spain | collected 2016-06-30 | reverse complement strand
TTAGAAGACAGGATAGTTAAAGATTACTTTAATAGTTTAGCTGTAAGCGGAGAAGGAGTACTTCTTTCAAAAGAAGTTATTGCCCCAACCGAGGAAGAAGCAGAGATAAATCCTAGATCCGCTTCAGCAAAACTTAGGATAATAGAAAAAATATAGAAAAATGAAAAATACAAATAAACAGAAGAAATCTCTTTTTAGTATAATATCTCTATCCTCTTTTATCATATTTACACTATCTCAACTTGTTATTAATTCAATTCTCACGCCTCTTGGAGGAAAATTACAATCTTTAAATAGAGAGAAAGAGTATCTTCTTGAGGAAAACAGAAAGATATCAGAGAGTATTGCAAAGAGTGGTTCGATAAGAGTAATTGAACAGCTCTCTAATAAGAAGCTATCTCTTACACAAGATAAAGTACAAACCTACATATATATTGAGGATACAACTTTAGTAGCAACTTACTAATGTCTAGTCTTAATCATCTTCACTCGAAAAAGAAATACAGTAAACAAGAGAAGCTCGGTATAACAATCCAGAGAAGAAATCACAAAATTATACTGTGGGGAATAACACTTTTAGGCCTTAGTGTCATTATTCAAGCATTTAGATGGCAGATAATTGATTCAGATAAATTTCAATTAATTGCTCAACAACAGTATAGGGATACTGATAAACAGACTGCTGAGAGAGGAATAATATATGCAGCAGATGGTACTGTATTAGCAGTTGATCAACCTGTATGGAATCTTTACGCTTCTCTAAGTACTGATAAAAGAGAGAGAGAGCTATTCTTTAGTAAAGTTGATGAGTATATAACCACAGTCTCCTCAATATTAGCTGTAGAGAGAGAGATTATTGCAAATAAAATAACAGATGACTTCCTGTTTGTTAATTTAGCAAAAGGAATAGACAATGAGAAAAAAACCGCTCTTGAAACAGTCAATATTTTCAATGGAGAGAGTCTCGGGAAACCTGGTTTCGGTCTATACTTTGAAAGAGATCTTAAAAGGGTATATCCTAATGGAGAACTAGCTTCTCATGTTCTCGGCTTTATTGGTAAAACCTCAGAAGGAGAGGCTTTGGGACAGTATGGAGTAGAAGGTTTCTATTTCGGTGATATTACAGGTAAAGAAGGATACACTTACGAAGAGAAAGATTACTTAGGAAATACAATACTTACTGCAGAGTATGAACCGATTCTACCTAGATCTGGTAAAGACTTCACACTTACTATTAAGCCTGCAATTCAGAACAAAGTAGAGAAATTATTAAAAGAGGGTGTTGAAAATACACGTTCTAAAAGTGGCTCTGTAATTATTATGAACCCTAAGACAGGTGAGATTATCTCTATGGCAAACTATCCCAACTACAATCCTAATGAATACTGGAGAGTATCTGATCCTTGGATATTCAAAAACTTGTCTGTTTCAGATGTATATGAATACGGCTCTGTTCATAAACCTATTACAGTTGCAATTGCATTAGAATCAGGTGCTATATCAAGTGATTTTAAATGTAATGATACTACTGGATATCTAGATCTTTATGAGGCCACTAAGTATGATGATTTAAAAGGAAGAACAATTCATACATGGAACAAAAAACCGAGTGGGAAACAATCTTTGGGAGATGCTTAAAAACTCTTCTAATACCTGTATTGCAACTACAGCTTTGGAAGTGGAACCTCTCTACTTTTACAACAAACTTAAAGAGTTTGGAATAGGAAGTTTTTTAGGGATAGGGCTACAAGAAGAGAGCAATAGCTTCCTAAAATCTTATGATAGCTGGACAAGATTAGATATAATTACAGCATCATTTGGCCAAGGTATATCTGCAACACCCTTACAGGTAATCTCTGCAATAAGTACTATCGCAAATCACGGCAAGAGAATGAGACCATATATAGTATCCTCTATCTCTGATAAAACCGAGAAAATTACTTTTCAACCACAGGTTATCTCAGAACCTATCTCACTAGAAGTTGCTGACTCAGTTGCTGAAATGATGACAAAAGTTATTGAGGATGGAGATATTAACATATCATATATTAATCAACTAAAACCCTATGATATAGCGGGTAAAACTGGAACAGCACAGATAGCCAAAAAAGATGGAACTGGGTATGAAAAAGACAAGACAACTACTACCTTTGTAGGCTTTGCACCCTCTAAGGATGCAAAAATGATTATGTTAGTAAGACTAGAGGAACCAAAAAACAATCCTTTTGCTGCAACAAATGTAGCACCTCTATGGACAAACATATTCATCAATATCGCTAATGACCTAGAAATACCCAAAAATAATTGAGATAATACCGTAATAATTTAGAAAACTTAATTATGATAGACATACTCAGGGAAAACTTTAAATATCTCCTCATCTCTACTATTGCTTCAGTAATATTTGCACCAATAATGATTAGTTTACTTTACAAATTTAATCAAGTAAGCGGAATAAAAAAGACCTCTCTCAAAGATAAAGGGGGAACTAATAGTGTATTTATGAGAATAATGAGAACTACACAAACTGATGGTACACCTAATTTAGGAGGGATTTTAATATGGATTATAGTACCCTTTATAACATATCTCGTTACACCTATGTTTCCACTCTTAAAAGTGCTTCTTATTGGTTTTATACTTTTCGGTTTCTGGGGATTGATAGATGTGGTTGTATTTACTAATGGATGTAAGAATAATGAGAAATTAAGAGTAATGCAGGAGACATTTGAATGGAGATTAGGAAAGCTCTTCTTTGCTATACTACTTAACTTAGGAGTAATGTATCTATTACACAAAACAGGATATTTTACTGAAATCAAAGTATTCTCTCTTCTAGCTATAAATGTAACACCCTTAATCCTATTAATTCTTGCTGTAATAGGGCAATTTGCAATATATTCAGGTGAGATATCAGACGGCTTAGATGGTTTAATGATAGGCATGTTTATAATAATAACATCTGCTATGTTTGTACTTCTTCTAGTACAAAACAAGTTCGATTTCTTACCCTTCTTAGCAGTTTTACTAGGTGTTCTAATTGTCAATCTCTACTTCAATATACCTCCTGCCAGATTCTGGAACGGAGGACCTGGTGCAATGCCACTGGCATTCAGTATGTTTTACATAGGTTTGGTTACAGATAACCTTATTCCATACTTTGCATTCTCCTCTATCACATGGCTAATTATGCTTTCAAGCGCAATACAGATGATTAGTATGAAGTTTTTTAAAAAGAGAGTATTTAAAATAGCCCCCATACACCATCATTTCCAAGCAGTAGGGTGGCCTCAATACAAGATAACAATGAGATTCTGGTTATTTACCTTAGTAGTTTCATTACTCGGTATATATCTAGGTTTACTCTAGACATTTTTTATCTCTCTCACATTTGTTCTCTCCATTGATACACTTACATAAATAACAGTTATTCGCCGATTTATACACATCATCACTGTTTCTAATATATCCTTCATAAACACAATTATTTGCCCTATATATCACATCCATTTCATCTTGATAGTAAATATCAAAAATATTTAAATCTTCAATATTAAAATCTCTTATTAAAAAGGTATTATCTACAATGCAAGAAATGTAGAAAGAAGAATCTGTTAAATTACTCCTTGTAGTTAGAGTCAACCTCTCTGATTCCAGTTTGTAAAACCCTAGCTGTGTTGCCATTTCTTTCTTCTCATTACATTCACTTACCCTCTCTACACTTATCCTAAGACCATCTTGAACATGAGATATCTCTTTAAATTTAACTCTGTCTTGAGTAAAAGTTTTAGCATCAAAAAAATTAAGAAAACTGTAATTGAAATTTAAATCATCAGATACAAATTCTCTACCTACAACTTCTTGCTCATCCTTCTTCTCAATATCTTCTTCGCACACTATTTCTCCCTCTTTTGTACAGATACAGTTACCCTCTTGTGAATCACCGTATATACATTTTGTAACGGTAATATTTTTTCTGAATGAGAAAACAAATATCCCAAAAGAGGAGAATAGTAAACAGAGAGTTATTACTAACAACCAGTTAGTATACCACTTTCTTTTCATAGGACATATATTTTATCATATTTAAGCTATAATTTTACAAACCCAAATATTATACATCTAATGTGATAAAATATCTCCATGCACGACAGCCATATTCATATCTCAATGAGTCCACTAAAGGAGAATATAGATAGTGATGTAGAGGAGTTTTTGCAACTTAATGGGAAGAAAATACTCGCACAGACAACAAATATTACTGATTATCAAGAAACTTTAGATCTTGTAACCTCTCTTAATAGTAAATTCCCAAATATAGTGGATTTTGCCCTCGGTTTACACCCATCAACTTTCGAAGAAGGAATTAGCAAAAACAACTTAGAGAAACTGAGTGTTTTTCAATATGGTCAGAAGCAATACAAACTCTTTAAAGAATACTTGGTAAGAAATATTAATAATATTACTGCAATAGGGGAGTGTGGATTAGACTATTTTACTATGAACCAATATCCAAATTTTAATCAAGGGAGAAAAGAAGAACTAAGAGAGATACAGAGAAGGATATTTAGAAAAATATGTCAAAACGCACTTGAGTATGACTTACCTATGAGCATTCACTCAAGAGGAGAGGAGGGGAGTAAAAAATGTAATATTGATACTTTAACTATTGTTGCTACAGAGGGTAAAGGTATCCTAAAAGGATGTTTTCATAGTTTTACAGGTTCTTTAGATATTCTAGAGAAAGTACTTAATTTAGGAATGTATATCAGCTTTAACGCTATTATAACTTACCCAAGTGGAGAAAATGTAAGAGAGATACTAAGAAACACACCCTTGGATAGAATCCTATTTGAAACTGATGGTCCTTTCTTACCTACTCAGAGTGTAAGAAAAAACAAAAAGCTTACTAAAAGATACGGTAGGCCTTCACTAATCCAAGAGATAACTGAGAAAGCCTCAGAGATTAAAAATATCTCTTATCAAAAAATGGAAGAGATTACTGATAATAACTACTTTAATCTTTTTTCGAAGTAGAGTGAACTAATATCGTTATTTCACCGTGAGGATTTTTGTCATAGTTTTTTGAAAGAAGTTTCTCTAATATCTCTCTCGGCTTACCTACAGATATCTCCTCTCTTAATTTAGTAAGATCTTTTGCTAAAACCACGTCACACTGACCACTCAATTTCTCTAACAAAGTTAAAAAGGATACCAATCTATATGGAGACTCATAGATAATGACTGTATCTTCTAATTGAAGATATCTCTGTAATATCCTCTCTCTCTTTATTTTTGACTTAGGTAGAAATCCCAAAAAAATGAAACGGTCTGTTGGCAGGCCACTGATTGACAATGCACTAATTACTGCACTAGGCCCTGGTACACTTTCAATAGAGTAACCATTTTCTCTCAACTCTCTTACTAGCTTAAATCCTGGATCACTTATTAAAGGAGTACCACTATCGGAAATCAATGCTAAATTTAAACCCATATCTAGCTTCTCTCTAATCTTGCCGATCATTCTAGAGTGGTTCTGATCTCTATAGGAGATTAGAGGAGTACTAATGTTGTATCTATTAAAAAGCTTTCTACTTACTCTAGTATCTTCTGCTAAAACAAAATTACAAGACTTAAGTATCTCAACTGCGCTGTATGTAACATCATTTAAGTTCCCGATAGGTGTACCAACTATGTATAACTTTCCTCTTTTCATATGTAAATATTAAATGTTAATAACTCTTCGTAAAATATTATCTCTATTCTCCATTTCAATACTCTCACTCGCAACAGCTTCACTAATATTATAGTTACCAACTGAGGTTCTTATCAATTTAGTACATGTTGCATATGTACCTAGCAAAATTCCTAAATCATTGATTAGTGTTCTCACATATGTACCTGAAGAACAGTTAATTTTACATTTTAAGAATGGATACTTATAATAAAAAACTTCAAACTGATTGATATTTATCTTCTGAGGCTCTAGTTTAAAAGAAACTCCTTCTCTTGCTAAATCATAAGCTCTTCTTCCATCTATTTTTTTTGCTGAATATCTTGGTGGAATCTGCATAATTTCTCCTAAAAAATTACTATCTACAATATCTTGTATCTCATCTTTAGTCGGAATATCTATTCGTTTACTTTTGTTAATTATCTCTCCTGTAACATCTTGTGTATCTGTTTCATATCCTAACTCTGCTTCAACTTCATACACTCTCTTGTAAGAGTGAAATACATTCATCATTTTAGTCGCCTTACCAAAAAGAATAATTAAAAGACCGCTAGCAAATGGATCTAGTGTCCCGGCATGCCCTATTTTCTCCTTTTTTCCTAGTAGCTTCTTTAGTTTACGTATTACATCGTATGAAGTTATTCCTACCTGCTTGTGTATTGATAAAATTCCGTCTATCATATATATATGTATAAATTAATTGATACCATTATCTCACATGCCTAATGGTTTAACACTAGCAATAACTCTTTTAATAATACTGCTTTTCCTTGCATATATGGTATCCATTATAATGAATTTCTTTAATCCTTTCTATTCTACACCTAAGAAACATCTTAAAAAAATTATAGATAAATTTAATCTGAATGGTGAACAGAAATTTGTAGATTTAGGAAGTGGAGACGGTAGAGTAGTGTTTGCAACGAATAAAAAGTACAAATGCCTCAGTGTTGGATATGAAATAAGTCCTGTACTTCTTATCATCCAGAAATTAGCCAAATTACTATACCATCCTTTCAATAAGAATATTAAAATAAAAGAAGAGAGCTTCTTAAATGCTGATCTTAGTGAATATAATGTAATATACTGCTGTTTGCCACCTACTATTCTAGAGAATTTAGAAGAGAAATTCAGAAATGAACTAAAAAATAATACAAAGGTATTCTCATACAAGGTAAAATTGCCTAACAGAAAAGCTAAAGAGCATAGAATTGATGATAGTATGCTATATGAGTATACCTATCCATCTAGTTAACCTGTGGTACAAGAATTTGAGCCTCCAAGTTTTTAATCTCTAGATTAGTAAGATGTGCATCTTGTTTCTTTTGTATATGAATAAATATATAATGTGATATGGACATATATGAACCGTTAGCATCAAAATACAGACCATCAAAATTAAGTGATTTTGTAGGACAACAACATTTAGTAGGAGAAAACGGTCCAATAAATAAATTCCTTGAATTAGGAAAAGTTCCCTCAATGATATTCTGGGGACCTCCTGGTACTGGTAAAACTACATTAGCATACATCATATCTCTGAATCTTTACTATGATTTTTACAAAATGCAAGCAGTAAATAGTGGTAAAGAGGAATTAAGAAAGATAATAAAGATTGCAGAGGGTAATAAACAGTACAATAAAAAGACTATGCTCTTTCTAGATGAGATTCATAGATGGAACAAGGCACAGCAGGATACTCTTCTCCCCTATGTTGAGAAAGGGTTGATAACATTGATAGGAGCAACTACCGAGAACCCTTCTTTTTCAATAATTAGTGCATTACTCTCTAGAACAAAGGTATTTGTTTTTAATCAACACGATACTGAGGATATATCACTGTTTCTTAAAAGGATAATTAAAAAAGAATATCCTGATTACAAAATATCCAAGAAGATAATAGACTTAATTAGCACTCTCTCTAATGGTGATATACGATCCGCTCTAAATATATTAGAGATGAGTATTACTTTAGTAGAAGCAGATAAGAAGAAAGACAAAATTCTTACTCTATCTGAAAAAGAGATAAGAGAAGTAGTGCAGAAACCTCTTTATTACGATAAAGATGGTGAGGAACATTACAACATTATCTCCGCTATACATAAATCAATGAGGTCTAGTAATGCAGATGCAGCTGCTTACTGGGTACAGAGAATGCTAAGTGCAGGAGAGGACCCACTATATGTAGCAAGGAGATTACTTAGGTTTGCAAGTGAAGATGTTGGAAACAGTGATCCTCAAGCCTTAATACTTGCAAACAGTGTATATGAGGCGTGCCAAAAAATTGGTATGCCGGAGTGTGGTGTATTCTTAATTCAGCTTGCAATATATCTTTCAAATGCTCCTAAAGATAATAGTGCATATATGGCTGAGTTAGAAATTAAGAAAGATATAGAAGAGTATGGTAATTTACCAGTACCTCTACATATACGTAATGCACCTACTAAACTAATGAGAGATCTGAATTATGGTAAAGGATATGAGTATGATCATGATCTTGCTAATAAGAAATCAAGCCAGCAATGTTTACCAGATAGATTGAGAAAAAGAAAATATGTAAAAGACATTTAACTATACTCATTCCTTGCTATTATCCTTGACTTAGATGTATATATTTAGTTATATATATTAATTAATTAAGAACATTATTTAGTGAAAAGTTTCAAAGTATTTTTTCCTCTTATCATTCTCTCTCTAACTCTTTTCTCTTTTTACCATCTATATAGAGATAATTTGGAATCTCCTGTTTATTCAAAAGAATATTATCATAATCTTAAACAAAACAAGGATTTTCCCAGAGTAAATGGACCTATATACGATATGGTACTGAGTGAAGATGGTAATACATTGTATCTCGGAGGAGATTTTTCTCAAATTGGTGATATTGGAGGTATCGGTGTTGTATATGAGAGAGACAATTTAGCAGCTATAAATTTATCTGACTATTCAATTACCAGTTGGGCACCTGTAGTTGATGGCCTCATTCGAGTAATTGAAGTATATGGAGATTCTGTTTACATAGGAGGGGATTTTAATAATGTTAATGAAATATATACAGGAGAGTTTGCAAAACTAAATTCTGATGGTTCTTTAAATACTGATTGCATGCCTAATATCCACTCTTCTGAAGAACCTAAGACTGTATACTCTATAGAGGTTACCTCAAACTATATATATATAGGAGGAGGTTTTAATAAAATTGGTACTAGTGAAAATGAAGAAACTGTATCAAATCTTGTGAGATTAAATAATAATATTAATTGTACATGGGACAGCAGTTGGACTCCTAGCCCAAATGGTGGAGTGTTTGATATTGAAGTAGATGGAGATTCTATATACATAGGGGGAGGGTTCAATAGCATTAATGATACGCATACAGGGGAGTTTGCAAAACTGAATCCCGACGGCAGCCTGAATGAATCCTGCACACCAAATATTCATACATTTGATCAAGGACCACCATCTACTGTATATAATATTACTTTAACAGATGAATATATTTACATTGGTGGAAGTTTTGATTCGATTGCAAATTACTCTAAAAATGTTTATGGATTAATCCGTCTTGAGAATTCAAATAATTGTGCGTGGGACAGCTCATGGATTCCTAAAGTATACAGAGATCAATATGCAGCTGTTTTAACTATTTCTCCTGTAGGTAACGATCTCTTTGTAGGTGGTTCTTTTGAATACATTGGTGGTTTAGGTTATACAGAATTTGCCATCATTGATGGAGATACTGGTGATGCAATACAGTACTGGAATCCAAATATTTTATCTGCTCCTCTCTCTACTGTACATTCTTCAATCTTTGATGGAGAGCAACTATATATTGGCGGTACTTTTTATTCAGTAAGAGGTAACACTAACTACCGTCATCTAGCTTCATACACATATTCATATGATGTTGTCCCAACTATAGAGATAAATACAATTGAGGATTTGGATAGCATAAGAGAAGATCTTATAGCTAATTACAAATTAACTAAAGATCTGGATTTTAATGATTGTAGTAGTTATGCAGACTGCGGTAATAAAGAGAAGTATACTACTGATAAAGGTTGGATCCCTATTGGTTCTTTTAATTTTGAAACTCAAACGTCTGATTTATACAACGGTACTTTTGACGGGCAAGGGCATACAATATCAAATATATATATAAATAATATGGAATTATTTAGTGCTGGATTATTTGGCTTTGTTGGAACAAAAGGTATAGTCAAGAATATAGGAATAGAAAATGCAGATATTACAGCTTCTTTTATGTCGGGAGGTTTAGTGGGAGGCTTAATGGGCAAAGTAGAAAACTCATACTCTAAAGGTAATATTGTAGGTTATGTATGTGTTGGTGGTCTAGTGGGAGGACAAGGGCTCGATATCTTGTTAGAACTATTAGGAAGTGAGAACCTAGTACCTTCTATCATTTCTAATTCATACTCAGAAGCTACTGTCACCGCGGAGAATAGCTATGAAAGCAGTGCCGGAGGACTTATAGGCTGTAATGCTGGCGATGTAATTAATTCATACTCCACTGGAGTCGTTTCCGGTGAAGATACGATCGGTGGCTTGATAGGTGCTGATTGGGGGGAAGCACATGTTATTAACTCATATTGGGATAAAGAAACCTCTGGGCAAACAATCTCTGATGGTGGTATAGGTAAAACTACCTCGCAAATGAAAAGTATTGCTACCTATGAGAATTGGGATATTATTGGTATGAGTAATTTTAATCCCTCTAATCCAAACAAATGGTACATAGATGAAGAGAATGATTATCCAAGACTATTCTGGGAATATCAAGCACCTGAGATAAACACAAAGCCTGCTACAGACATAACGTGGAATAAAGCAACTTTAAACGGAGAACTAGTAGAGATTGCCGATGAGTCTTCAGTCCAAGTATACTATGAGTACAAAAAGAGTGGTGATGTATGGAGTGTATCTCCTCACTCAACGAAAACAACAACAAGTACACACTCATACGAATTAACAGATTTAGAGAAAGAGACCAAATATGAATACAGAGCTGTTGTAAGTTGGAGAGATGTAGGCAAAGTCTATGGAGAGACTCTCTCATTCATGACTTTATCTCTCCCAACTATTCCTACAACATTTGGTCCCATTTCATCAAACATCGATTTAATAAAAAATATAAGTAATACAGAGAGAGATTTAGTCTTAACTCGAGCAGACATTGGTAGTATAACATTCTCTCCTGGTCTTGATCTCTTAGAGAATATTAATGAATTATTACAATTAGAAGAATACTTAATAGTTGAGTATGTACCTATAAAAAATATATTTAGAGCGAGAATACACTCAACGGGTTTGTCATATTTAGCCACTAAACCTGCTGTAATACAGTACCTAAACATATCACAAAAGTTAGGTATTACCGGATTAACTGAAGATAATTTTAAAAATCGTTTGTACATATCAGTATACAATGACAGTGATACTTTAGTATCTAATACAGATTCTTACTTTAGTTGGGATAATGTTACATATGATCCCGTTACTGATACATTAATACTACCTGTTAACCATTTCTCGGAATATGTACTAGGAACCAACCAATTAGCACAGACCGGTATGAATATATTACCTGTTCTATTAATAGCTCTGGGCATGTTCACAAGCATATCAGTAGTGAGGATAATAAAGAAAAGGGATGATAAAATTGTTGAAACATAGATTATCTTAAACATTAATATCTAATGCAAGAATACAAATTCCTTTCAGCCCTGTTTCAAAGTAAACTCTTTTATACCATTCTTACAATACTATGTTTAACGGTTGCAATACTCCCCTTTATACCAGAGATTCAATACCAAATTAGAAAGAAGATGGAAGTTCCCTATGAGGAAGAAGATATCTTCTTAGATGAAGGAGAGGAAAGGAGTATTAAAATTAAACAAGAGTATGAATCAGGTAGACTAAAAGGTAATGTTCTAGTTATACCTACAATAGGGGTATATATTGATATTGTAGAAGGAAATAGTGAGAAGATACTCTCTAAAGGTGCATGGAGAAGACCTAATACAAGTACACCAGACAGAGGAGGTAATACTGTTATAACAGCACACAGGTACTACTATATACCACCAAATAACAAAACTTTTTACAACTTAGATAAACTGGAAATTGGCTCTAAGGTATTTATATATTGGCAAGAGAAAGAATATATATATGAAGTCTATGAAACCTTAATTGTAAAACCACAGCAGCTTGAAATAGAGGAGAATACGGAAGACAACATATTAACTCTCTACACATGCCATCCCCTTTTTACTGCAAACAAGAGATATGTTGTAAAGTCATTTCTTACTGAAACAAAGAGGTATCTCTAAAGCATCAAATAAGACAGAAGAGAGTTCCAAAAGTGTACTGTATTTTAATATAAATTTCTCATTATAAAAGTCTAGATGTTTTGTAAAAAACAGGAGGAGAGGATATAATACAGAGGAAAATGGAAGTAAAAAAAGATTTTAAAATCATAAATAGAATACTGAATAAGGGAGTGGAACAGATAGTTCCATCTAAAGATGCACTTCAAAAATTACTTACTTCTGGCAAAAGAATAAATATCTATCAAGGCTTTGATCCAACCGCTCCTTCTCTACATATAGGGCATACTGTTGGAATGAGGAAGTTAGAAGATTTCAGAAAGTTAGGACACAATGTAATATTCTTAATTGGGGACTTTACTGCCAGAATAGGGGATCCCTCAGATAGAACATCTACTAGAGTACAGCTATCAAAAGAACAGGTAGAGAACAATATGAAAACATATATCCAACAAGCATCAAAAATAATTGATGTGTTTAATAAAGAAAACCCAGTTAAAATTCTGTACAATAGTCAGTGGTTAGAACCTTTAAACTTCTCTGAGATAATCAAACTCACCTCAGTATTCACTGTTCAGCAGATGATTAAAAGAAGTATGTTCCAAAAAAGATTACAAGAAGACAAACCCATATATCTACATGAATTCCTCTATCCTGTAATGCAAGGATATGACTGCGTAATGATGGATACAGATGTAGAAGTAGGAGGCAATGATCAACTCTTTAACATGCTTGCAGGAAGAGACCTAATTATGCATAAATTAAAGAAAGAAAAAATTGTACTTGCTCTTAAACTATTAGAAACAAGTGATGGCTCTAAAATGGGTAAAACAGAAGGTAATATGATAGAACTCACCGACACCCCAAATGATATTTTCGGAAAAATCATGGCATTTGATGATAAATTAATAATTGTAGCGTTCGAGATATTAACAAACTACAATCTAGATGAGATAGAAAATATAAAGAAGAGATTGGAACAAGATGAAAATCCAATGAGCATTAAAAAGGAATTGGCATTCGAGATAACAAAAGATATTACAAGCGAACAAGATGCTAAAAAAGCACAAGAGTATTTTGAGACTATTTTTCAGAAGAAGAATTTAAATACAGAAAAACCCTTAAAAGAAATAGATAAAGATACCATTAATATACTCGACTTACTTGTAAAGTGTGATATTGCTAAGAGCAAAACACAAGCTAAAAGGTTAGTAGAACAGAATGCAGTTAGTATTAATGGAGAAAAAATAGCTAAATGGGAAACTAATATATCTCTAACTCAGGATAGAGATTGCACACTAAAATGTGGTAGACATGTCTATCAACTTAAACAGAGTAAACAGGGATGAATAGCAAGTACCTATAATCCCAAAACTAATCTCTTCTCTATGACCACTAAACAACTACAAGACAAATTAATCGAGACTAGCCCACAAAGTTTTAGTTCTACTATTACTAAAGGTATAGATTTTGCTAAGGAATGCCATAAAGACCAGTATAGGCTTTCAGGAGAACCTTTTGTAAATCATGCCCTCCGTACCGCTATTACACTTGCAGAGATGGGTATGGAAACTAATACAATACTTGGTGGTCTTCTACACAATACAATATCACACTGTGAAGGGAACTCTGAAGAGATTAAGGAGGAGATGATAGATACATTCGGAGATGATGTACTAAATCTTGTAAATCTTTGCAATGGAATTAACAAGGCAACTGCTAGTACTCAAACTGACTATGAAATTATTATAAAGTTCATACTTAACAATGCAGAAGATCTTAGACCGGTACTAATAAAACTTGCAGATACATTAGACAATGTTAGAACTATTGAGTACATGCCTTCTGAAAGAATAGGGTCAAAGATACAGAAGGTGTTACATATATATGCGCCTTTGGCAGAGTATCTTAACTTAGACAGAATTAAAAAAGAATTAGAAGAGAGAGCATTCGAGATATACAAACCACAAGAGTATGAAATGATAAAGGAAAAAATGTTCTTAAGTAATATTACTCAATCAAAAAAACAAGCATATCTTGAATATATTAAACAATTACTTTCAGATGTTTCTCCCAAACCTACTATACACAGTAGAGTTAAGGGTATATACAGCACATATAATAAATTACACAAACAATTGAAAGAAGGTGGGAATGTAGATATCAGTAGGATAAAAGATCTATTGGCATTCAGAATAATAACTAATACTCCTGATAACTGTTTCAATATATTAGAAAGGATGATGGATAAGGGAGATATTATTACAGAAGAATTTGATGACTATATAACTCACCCTAAACCGAATGGATACAAAGCACTACAAGGACCACTTCTTTTACCAGAAGTCTCAGACACTATTATTGAGGTTCAGATTGTAACAGAAGATATGCACTACATAAACACATACGGTTCAGCATCACATATTGCTTACAAAGAGAGTAAAAGTAGATATGCTAAAGTAACAGATAAATATAACTGGGTTGAAGATGTACATAGAGGCATTAGTAGAAACCTCTCTCTAAGAGAGAAAGAGATCTCTGTTCCTATCAATGTTAAAATATTTTCAAATAAGGTGTATGCATTTACACCTAAAGGGAAAATTATACCTCTAGATAGTGGCGATACAGTTATAGATTTTGCATTTAAAGTACATACTGATATCGGGAATAGGATGGTATCTGCCCAAGTGAATGATAAAGCAGTTAAGCTTGATTATAAAGTAGAAACAGGTGACACTATCAAAATAAATACACAGATAGGCAAAACAAGAGTTAAACTAGATTGGGTGCAATATGCAAACTCTTCATCTACACAATCAAAAATACAGAGAACTTGGAAAAACTTGTAATACTTTGTAGAATCAGAGAGATGAAAAAGAGAACAAAAAAGGTAGTTGCAAAAATAATCAACATCTTAATAGTGATAGTAATGCTTTTTGGTATTCTAGCACCTATACTACTTTTAATATTTAGTAACAAGTAGATATGGAGGATTTGTCTCTAAATACCTCTATTACAGATATTAAAGGAGTAGGACTAACCCAATCACTGAAACTTAACAAATTAAATATCTCTACCTTAAGAGATTTACTCTTCCATATACCTTTTAGATACAGGGATACATCTGAAATATTAAATATAGAGGATTTTAAATCCTTACAAGAAGGTACCTTTTTAGCCCAGATTGTTGAAACCAAAAATATCTATACAAGAACAAGGAAGATATTAACAAGGGTAAAGGTAGTAGATCAGTACAGTATCCCTCTGGACATTCTTTTCTTTAATCAGAGTTATCTAACTAAAACCTTTAAAAAAGGTGAATGGTATATATTTGATGGTAAGATAACAGAGAAAGGTTCAACCAAGAATATCTATAATCCTAAATATGAGAAATATACAGGAGATATATCAACACAGAAACATCTAGGAAAAATTGTTGGCATCTATCACGAGACAGAGGGTCTCAGCTCTAGATATATTAGAAATATTATTATCCCTTTAAAAAAACATATTACTAAATTAATACTAGATCCTTTACCAAATATACTCCTCAAAGAAAATAATTTACCCTCTCTATCAAAGAGTATCCTCCAAATACATTTCCCTTCTAATCAAGAGAATTTAATTAGTGTAAGAGAGAGGCTAGCTTTTGATGAGATGTTGAATATTGCACTAAATATAGAAAAAGAGAGGGGAAAAAGAAGTAAATACAAAGCACTACCTATTAAAGAGGATCAAGAACTTACTCAAGAGTTCCTTGACTCGCTACCATTCACATTGACTAAGGATCAGATAAAAAGTACAAATGAAATACTGAAAGATCTCTCAAAGAAGAAGCCTATGAATAGGCTACTTAATGGAGATGTAGGAAGTGGTAAAACAGTAGTAGCAGCTATTGCTATACTTCAGGCAGTAAAAGGTGGATACTCCTCCGTTATTATGGCACCTACAACAGTACTTGCTCAACAACACTATGATACATTTAAAAATATTCTTAAGCAGTTTGGTGTTGATGTACAGATATGGATATCTACACATAAGAGTGAACCTAAAACAGAGAATTCTTTAATAGTAGGTACACACGCTGTACTATACAAAAGTAATATACCT